>Ga0137409_10006146_pt1 | contig 12474 bp, 8 predicted proteins | sample CZODoug1_16funga_FD_122059 | JGI IMG/M metagenome (GOLD analysis project Ga0137409, IMG submission 122059) | Vadose zone soil fungal communities from Angelo Coast Range Reserve, California, USA - CZODoug1_16fungal (Hybrid Assembly) | ecosystem: Environmental > Terrestrial > Soil > Vadose zone...
GGCAGGATGTACTCGCAATTCGCGCTGGTGATTGCCGCGACCGCGCTGCTCAGCGCCGTCAACGCGGCCACGCTGAAGCCGACGCAGTGCGCGCTCTGGCTGCGCCGGCCGGTGCCGCCGGAGCAGCGCAACTTCTTCTATCGCGGCTTCAACGCGGTCTATAACCGCCTCGAGCGGGGTTATGCCGGGCTGATCGGTCGCCTTGTCGCTCACAGCAACCTGTCGGTGATCTCGGCTCTCATCCTGATCGGCATCGCCGGTTATGGCCTGTCGCGGGTGCCGACCGGCTTCATTCCCATCGAGGATCAGGGCTACCTGCTGGTGGCCGCGCAACTGCCCGATGGCGCGGCGCTCGATCGTACCCAGCGCGTGCTCGACCAGATCAGCGAACTGGCCGGCAAGACCCCGGGCGTGGATCAGGTGATAAGCATAGCCGGCATATCGGCGCTCGACAATTCTTCGAGCCTCGCCAACGCGGGCGTCGCCTATCTGATCCTGAAGGAATGGAGCGCGCGTGGCGCGGGCCAGGATCTGCGATCGCTGTTCGTCGGTTTGAACGAGAAGATGGCAGCGATTGCCGAGGCGCGGATTCTGGTGGTTCCGCCGCCGCCGATTCAGGGCATCGGCAACGCGGCCGGTTTCGCCATGCAGGTCCAGCTCCGTGACGGCAATTCCGATTTCGGCAAACTGCAGGCCATCGCCGGCGCTATCGTCGCCAATGCACAGACGCAAAGCGCCCTGCAGCGCGTCAGCTCGTCGTTCCGTTCGATGGTGCCGCAGTTCGACGTCGCAGTGGACCGGATCAAGACCCAGACCCTGCATGTCACGACCGACCAGATATTCTCGACGTTGTCGTCTTATATGGGCTCGACCTACGTCAACCAGTTCAACAAGTTCGGCCGCACCTTCCAGGTCTACACCCAGGCGGATTCGCAGTTTCGCCTGACCCCGCGGGACCTTGAAAAACTGATGGTGCGCAACAGCCAGGGCGACATGATCCCGCTCGGCACGGTGACGAAGATTACGCCGGCGGTGGGGCCGTCACTGATCAGCCTGTACAATCTCTATCCGTCCGCGACGGTCATCGGCTTGCCGGCCGCGGGCTATAGCTCCGGCCAGTCGATGACACTGATGGAAGAAATCGCCGGCAAAACCCTGCCGCCGGGGACCGGCTATGAGTGGACGGCGATGTCGTATCAGGAGAAGGTTGTCGGTGGTCAGATCTACTACGCGTTCGGCCTTGCCTTGTTGCTCGTGTACCTGGTGCTGGCCGGTCAATATGAAAGCTGGTACGCGCCGATCTCGGTGATCCTGGCCGTGCCGCTTTCGCTGCTCGGCCCGATGGCGGTGCTGACGGGACTGCGGATCGAGAACAACCTCTATACCCAGATCGGGATCATCCTGCTGATCGCACTGTCGGCGAAGAACGCCATTCTGATCGTCGAAGTGGCGCTCGAGCTTCATGTGCGCGACCGCAAGCCGCTGCTCGAGTCGGCGGTCGACGCGGCGCGGGCGCGATTCCGGCCGATCCTGATGACGTCGTTTGCCTTCATCCTCGGCGTGGTGCCGCTGGTGCTTGCGACCGGCGCCGGCGCCAGCGCCCGCAAATCGATCGGCATCACCGTATTCAGCGGCATGATCGCTTCGACCTGCCTCGCCGTGCTGTTCGTTCCGACGTTTTTTGTCGTGGTTCAACGGTTCGAGAACTGGCTCGCGGCGCGAAAGACGACAACAACCGGTGCGCCAACCGTCTCGCAGGCAGGACCTTAAAGAAACTTGCCTCTATTCCAGAGCAGGTTTTGTTTCCAAACGAGAGATCAGCGCATCTGATCGGGTCTTGAAGTTTGGTCCCACTTTTTCGCCGCTGCGGAGCCGTGATTTGACAATTGAGGCCAGTCGAAGCGCTTCGGTCTCGTGACCCTCACTCAGTTCCGCTTCTGCCAGTCCGATGATAAAAGTCAGATTGTCGGGCTGCAGATCGTACGCTTTTCTCATCGGACCGATTGCTGCGTGTGGTCTGCCATTCTTTCTTAAATCTTCGGCGTAGTCGAATTGCAGCAGCGCGCTCTGAGGCACCAGCGCAACCCCGTTGAAAATGACTTCGCTGGCTTCTTTGGAGCGACCCAAGATGCCGTAAGTAGATGCCAGACGTCGATACGCGACGACATGCGACCTATTCAGGCGGAGCACCTCTTTAAAAGCAACTATGGCTTCTTCATTCCGGCCTAGCGCGCCGAGAATAAATCCCAACGTGTTATAGCCGTTAGCGGAGGTTGGATCTCTTTCCACCCCCAGATTGGCAGTGGTCAACGCCTCGTCCTTCCGCCCTGCCGCGAGCAGTGCAAGCGCCCGCGAATATTCTGCCTGGACAAAATGCGGGTCAATAGCTCGGGCCTGATCCGACGCCTTTAGGGCTTCGTCAGCCTGACCACGGGCAGCCAAAATGAATGATTTGAGATTCAAGGCGTATTTTTCCGCGTCGGGATAGCCTCCTGCAAGCGCGATTGCGGTGAGACGCCATGCGTTTTCTTCGTCACGATATTCCCGCCAATAAATCCCGGCAGCGATTTCCGGATCGATGTGCTCAAGAAGATTTAGCGCCGCTTTTTTGAACAAGTCCTGTGGGCCTTGCGAAGTCTCCACGTCGATCAGCACTTCGCGACCGGGGGTCTGGCGCAATCGCAGCCGGGTGAATTCACGATCGTCTTCCTTGCGAGTCGTAATCTCTCCGGATATTTGAATAAGAGTTTTGCCCAGTACTCGCTGGATTAATGATTGCACTGATTTCAGATCCAGACTTCCGGCGGGAGTCTCGACCGAAGACAAGGCTTCCAATATATGCGTGTCGCCGACTTTCGTCGTCGGCTTGGCGGCAAGCGATTTACTGTTGAGGGCCGAGATTTCGTCGAGAAGCTGTTGTGTCGCTGTTTCAGATGAGAAGCCAATCGCTTCAAAAGATTGCGGTACGCGCAGATAGGTCATCACGACCCCATTGTCGTGTATCGCATTCGTTACAACGATTATCGCAAGCACGGTGGGAACGACGGTCAGAAGCGTCAGCGCAACACCCTTGCCAATGACGATCAACTCGCCAAAGGTGCGCTTTTCAACATGGGACCTTAGATATTTTCTCACCGAACCGCGTTGCTTGGCCGCGACCGCTCGGGGTTTGTAATTTGAAAACACGCTAGGCGGCAATCAACGAATGGATGGAAGTAATTGAGCCGCAACCCGCCGATAGCCCTCCGGAGTTAAATGAATGCCATCTGGTTGAGCAAACCCAGCCGCCCGAGCGGATCGCACGAGACCATCGGCTTGGACCATCCTGATTCCGCGTTTGCGAAGTTCTTGCTGAATACTGGCGATGTTCGCTTGGCGCATTTCTGGAGAATTGTTTCGCCGAAAATCGTTGCCCCCAAATTGCAAAATGACAATTTTGGTGCCCTGTGGAACATCGCTCGACAGTCGAGCCATCATGCCGCCCGTCGTATCTCCGGACACGCCTGCGTTCGTGACTCGCAGGCTAGAACCCCGGGCTTGCAGCATTGCTTGTAGCTGGGCCGGAAAGGACTCGGAGGAGCTTACACCCTTACCTGCGGTATTGCTTGCCCCAAGGGCGACGACTTGCGCAGACGCCGACCCCATCAGTATAAAAAACAGAAATATTGCCGCCGTTATTTTCCCAAAGTCTTGCAAAACCACCTCCAATAAAGCCTAAAATATATGCCCAAGCATATCGGAGTGGGGAAAAAGCACAATCAATAGCGAAAACCTTTGGGGTTTTCCCTTAACGGCTTCCGCCCGATCCTGGCAAAGAGTGTTGTGGTCCGGCCGTTTGCGATGCCCGTTCAGGGTTAATCGCGCCGGCTCCGCGTCCGCCAAATGTCCCGTCAGCGGTTAATCTCGGACGTACGGGTCCGTTGCGGAAGACCTCGGGATTGGCGCTATTTCGAGCCGCCAAACTGGAGTTCTACGCTGTCATGAACCCACGCTTTGGTCGGCCTCGACCTTCCGCGCCTTACACCTTGATCATGCGCTTGCCGCGGTTTTCGCCGGCCAGCAATCCGATCAGCGCCTTCGGCGTGTTCTCGAGGCCGTTGATGACGTCCTCCTGAACTTTGAGTTTGCCGGAGGCGACCCAGGATTGCAGGTCATTCAGCGCCTCATCGCGCTGATCCATGAAGTCCATCACGATGAAGCCCTGCATGGTCAGCCGCTTGACCACGATCAGGCCGGGCACGCCGCGCGGTCCGGTCGCGGACGGCACGCCGTCATATTGCGAGATCGCGCCGCAGCAGGCGATGCGGCCGCGATTGTTCATCTGCGCCAGGCAGGCTTCGAGAATGTCGCCGCCGACATTGTCGAAATAGACATCGATGCCATCAGGTGCCGCGGCCTTCAAGGCCTTGAACACCGCGCCGTCCTTGTAGTCGACCGCGGCATCGAAGCCGAGTTCGGAAGTGAGCCAGTTGCACTTGTCCTTGCCGCCGGCGATGCCGACCACGCGGCATCCCTTGATCCTGGCGATCTGGCCGACGATCGACCCGACCGAGCCGGCCGCCGCCGAGACCACGACGGTCTCGCCGGCCTTCGGCTTCCCGACATCGAGCAGCCCGAAATAGGCGGTCAGACCGGCGATGCCATAGACGCTGAGCAGATGCGTCATCGGCTCGACCTTCGGCATCTTGGTCAGATGCTTTGCGGGAACAGCAGCGTAATCCTGCCAGCCGGTGTCGCCGAACACGATGTCGCCCGGCGCGAGCCCCGGCGCTTTCGACGAGACGACCTCGGCGATGCCGCCGCCGGCCATCACGGTGTTGGCCTCGACCGCCGCGCGATAGGTCGCGCCGTGCATCCAGGCCCGGTTAGCGGCATCCAGCGAAATATACCGCACCCGCAGCAACGCCTCGCCATCCCTGGGTTCCGGGATGGCGCCCTTGGACATCTTGAAATGCTCGGGGCCGAGTTTCCCGGCCGGCTTCTCAACCAGCAAAACCTGGCGATTGACGGTATCGTTCATCGCATTCCCTCCCAAGTGTCGGTTCTTGATGCAGATGACCGCGCAGAAAACGCTCAACTGCACACATTGTGCGCTGCGCACAACGCTAGTCTTGGCACATTCATTTCACAACGAAAACATTGTGGCAAACCTTGCCGGTACCTGAAGCGTGTTGCGTCGCTCCCGGAATCTGCCAAACTCGGAGCCGCCGGAACCTACAGGGGTGAAAAATGTCGAACAGGTTTACGCAATATATTCTGATCGCGATGGCGCTTGGCATTGTGATGGGGACGCTGGTTTTCAACTATCTCCCCGACAGCCGGGTGGAAATCGCAGCCGACGTAAACCTGATCGCGATGCTGTTCCTGCGCCTGATCAAGATGATCATCGCGCCCCTGGTGTTTGCGACCCTGGTCGGCGGCATCGCCCACATGGGCAGCGGCTCCAAACTCGGGCGGATTTTCGCAAAGACCATGGGCTGGTTCGTCAGCGCCTCGTTCATCTCGCTGCTGCTCGGTCTGGTGATGGTCAATCTGTTGCAGCCGGGTTCGAATTTCCCCGGCACCCTGCCGGACAAGACGCAATCCACGGGATTGCCGGTATCGGCGTTCTCGATTGAAAAATTCCTCACCCATTTGATTCCGACCTCGATCGCGGATGCGATGGCGCAGAACGAGATTCTGCAGATCGTGATCTTCGCGGTGTTCTTTTCGGTGGCGATGGGCGCCATGCCCGAGCGCTCCAAGCCGATGCTGGCGCTGATCGACGACCTCGGCCACATCATGCTGAAGGTGACGGGTTACGTCATGCTGTTTGCGCCGCTTGCGGTCTGGGCGGCGATCATGGCGACGGTGTCGAAGAACGGTCTCGGCGTATTGTGGAAGCTGATCGTCTTCATGGGCGGGTTCTATCTGTCGCTGATGATCCTGTGGGCTATTCTGGTTGTCGTGGGATTTGTCGTCATCGGGCCCAGATACAGTCACCTATTACGGCTGATCCGCGAACCCCTGATGATCGCGTTCTCGACGGCGAGTTCGGAAGCCGCCTATCCCAAGACGCTCGAGGGCCTCAATCGCTTCGGCGCGTCGTCGAGGATCTCGAGTTTCGTGCTGCCGCTCGGCTATTCGTTCAATCTCGACGGCACCATGATGTACTGCACGTTTGCAAGTATCTTCATCGCGCAGACCTACCATATCGAAATGTCGCTCGGCACCCAGCTGGCGATGCTCGCGACGTTGATGATCACCTCGAAAGGTGTCGCCGGCGTTCCCCGCGCTTCGCTGGTCGTGATCGCTTCGACGCTGAGCCAGTTCGGCATTCCAGAGGCGGGGCTGTTGATGATCATGGGCATCGATACCTTCCTCGACATGGGACGCAGCGCCACCAACGTGATCGGCAACTCGCTTGCCACCGCGGTGGTGGCGAAGTGGGAGGGCGAACTGGCGCCCGAGCACGCGCTTGGCCCCGACGACGTCGTGCCGCCGGATATGGTCCCCGGCGAGGTGCCGGGAATGCAGGCCGGCCACGCATAGGAGGTCAGCCATGCGCACCCCTCTGAAGCGATGCATGCAGGCGGCAAGCCTTGTTGCCGCGGTGGTTTTGTTGGCCACGGCAGCAGATGCCCAGACCGCGAGCGAAGGGTTGAGCCCGACGCTCGCCAATATCAAGAAAACGCATGTCGTGCGGCTGGGCTATCGCGAGAGCTCGCCGCCGTTTTCGTTTCTCGATCAGGCCAATCGGCCGATCGGCTACAGCCTTGAACTCTGCGAAGCCATAGTCGATGAGATCGGTGTCGAGGTCGACGACGCCAACTTGAAGATCGAATACGTCAAGGTCACCTCGGATGACCGGATTCCGGCGGTGGTGCAGAACAAAATCGATCTCGAATGCGGATCGACCACCGCCAATGCCGAGCGCGGCAAGCAGGTGGCGTTCTCGCCGCTGATGTTTGTCGCCGGCACCAAACTGATGGTGCCCAAAACTTCGACGATCTCGGCGCCGAAAGACCTGCAGGGCAAGACCGTCGTGGTCACCAAAGGCACCACCAACGAGCAGGCGATGCATGCCGTCGACAAGAAGTTTGCGCTCGGCCTGAATATCGTGACCGCGGCCGATCACGAGCAATCCTATCAGATGCTGGTGGACGGCAAGGCCGATGCGTTCGCGACCGACGACATCCTGCTCTACGGCCTGATCGCGCGGCACAAGGCGCAGGACAAATTTCGCGTCACCGGCGAATATCTGTCCTACGATCCTTACGGCATCATGTTCCGCAAGGGCGAGCCGCAACTGACCGCCGTGGTGGAACGGACCTTTCGCAAATTGGGTTCGAATCGCGACCTGATCCCGCTCTATAACAAATGGTTTGTCGCGCGCCTGCCCACCGGTGAGAAACTCAACGTCGCGATCTCGCCGCAACTCGAGGAAAGCTTCAGGGTACTCGACGATACGCAGGGCAACAGCAACAACTAGAGCATGATCCGGAAAAGTGGGAACCGGTTTTCCGAAAAGATCATGCTCAAACAAAAAGATAGAGCGGGATGACGATTCGAAGAAAAGTCATCCCGCTCTAGCATGATTTCGATCCTCATGGTGAGGAGCGCATCTTTGCGCGTCTCGAACCATGAGGCCGCCTCATCCTTCGAGACGCGGCTAAGAGGCCGCTCCTCCAGCGATAACGGCGAAGCCGTTACGCAGGGATGAGGTACAGTACCGCCGGACTTCATCAGAAGAACTTCAAATCTTTCGCGCGGCCGCCCCGCGCGACGGTGGCGTATTCAACCGCGAGGAATAATCCGCCGGCCACATATATTTTGCGGTGTCGCGATATGGCGAGGCTGTGGCCAGCCGCCACGGCGTCCTCGATGGTTGCGGCGATCTTAATGGTGGCTTCCGGATTGGCCTTCCGTGCCGCGGCGGCGATGCCGTCGGCGTCCGCGCCCTTGTGGCGCGCCGCGGTGCATATGATCGTGTCGAATGACGGCGCCAGCGCGCCCACGATTTCGTCGGCCTTCTTGTCGCGCGAGACGCCCACCACGAGAATCCAGTCCTCCGCGCCATAAGCCGCCTTGAGGCTTGCGAGCGATTGTCTGATGCCGTCGGGGGTGTGGCCGACGTCGATCACGGTGAGCGGGTCCTGATTGATCACCTCGAGGCGGCCGGGCCAGCTGATGTCGCGCAGGCCCGATCGGACGGCGGCTTCGATGCCGGCCGCGGCCTCTGTTGGCCGCGTGTGTCGCAGCCAGAGCAGGAACAGGGCGACCGCGATGGCGGCATTGTTGAACTGGAACGCACCCCGCAGGCTCATTTCGAGCCGACGAAAATCGCAACCCTCGAACTCAAGATCGAAGTGCTGCCCCGACGCCGCGACGGATTCGCCGCCGAGCCTGATCTCGTCGCGGACGAACAGGGATGCGACCTTGCGGTAGCGATTATATTCGATGATGTGCGGCCGCAGGCTTCGGCAATTTTCGCCATAGACGATGGCGCCGCCGGACGCACAGGCGTCGCTCTTGTCGGAAGCGATCAGTTGCAGCGAGTTACCCAGCAGTTCGACATGTTCGTAATCGACCGAGGTCACGCAAGTGAAGCGCGTGCCGACCAGGCGCACCGGGTCGTAGCGGCCGCCGATGCCGGCCTCGAACACCGCGAAATCGCATCCTTGCTCCTCGAAATACAGGCAGGCCAGCGCGAACAAGGCTTCGAACGCGCCGAACTGTTCATGGCTCCGCCGTGAAAGCCCGGTGATGGCGGTCTCGATCCGCAAGACGAGACGCGCCAGGTCCGCATCACCGATGGGAGCGCCATCGATCTGAAACCGTTCGTTAAAACGATAAAGATGCGGCGAGGTGAACAGTCCGGTTCGCAAGCCATAAGCGTGGGCGATGCCGGCGCAGAACGCCGCGGTGCTGCCCTTGCCGTTGGACCCCGTCACAACGACCGAAACGCGCGAGAGTCGTTCCCGATCTACCGCGACAGCATCGAGCAACTCGGCGACCCGTGCCAGGCAAACGCCATCGCCGTATTTCGGAAGGTCAAACACCAAGCAATCCCATGGCGGAAAACGTGTGATGCCAGATTTTCAGGATCAGATCGCTTCGGCCGGATTGCTCCAGCAGCCGGATCGACGGATTTGAGTTGACCTCGATCACTCGCATGGCTTCCGGATCTCCGCAGATATCGGTAAACATGTCCACCGCGGCAACGCGAAGTCCAAGCGCACGGGCGGCCTTCCTCGCCAGTATGAGTGCGGCATCGGAAGAAGGAGCCTCGAGAACCATCGTTCCCCCCGCGCTCAGATTCATCCGTCCGGGAATGTCCCAACGCTTGCCTTTGGGCAGCACGACGTCCAGCGAAGGGTCGCGGCCCGCGCTCACGGCAACCGGCGAAAGTCCCCGGGATCGCAAAGCCGCGTTGTGCGCAGTCAAGAGATCGCCGATGGTGCGTACGCCGTCGCCCAGAATTGAGGGCGGATATTTCCGCGCCGTATAGACAATCTCATCATCGAGCAGAAAAACCCGGTATTCGGTTCCCGAGACGATGCGCTGGATCAATATCGAGTCGTAGGATTGCGCGACTTCATCGAGATAGCTGCGGAACGGCGCCTCTCCGTGGATGGCCTGTGCGAAATCGCCGCGCGACCCCAGCAGCGGTTTGACGAAAGCCGATGCATCCAGCTTTCGGAAATGTTCGAGTGCGTCTTCGCGTTCATGACCCGCGGGGCGATGGGCACGATGCCGATCGTGCAGGAAGAAATATTCGCCGCCGAGCGTGGGCGCGCCGGCGCGTTCAAGAATGATATTGGTGAAGTATTTGTCCGATGCCAGCGTTGAGGCTGTGGCGCTGTTTTGCGGATACCATGAACATCGCCCGGCGCCGAAATAAATGGTCATGGTCTTTGAGGCGACGCTAAACACAAGTCCGGTTCCGCCGTCGATGTCCTGGAATGTCAGCCCGAACTCAGCGCAGGCGTACTCGGCGCAGACCGATTGGTCCGGATAGGAACTCGGTTTTCCCGATCGAAAATCTTCAAGACTTCGCATGCAATTTCCGACGGTCTACTAGTTCGAATTGCGTGTCTCAGCTTTAACGAAATATCCGAGCGCGCGCGGCAATTAATGGCCGGTACAATGACAGATTCAGCAAGTTAATTTCGCATTCCCGGGCGTATCCGATGAAGATGCTATGAACCGATCCTTAGGATAATCCGACTGCTATTTTGAACCGGCAATTGCGCATCAGCGCTGGTTGACTATCTTTGATATTCGACTACGCCATACGCTAAATCGTCAATCGTTTCAGGGGTTTTCGCCTCCAGCGAGCCGAACAACTCAATCGTTCTACAGCAAGGCAATCGGAAAAACTAAAACACATGAGCGCATTCCATAGAGAGAAAGTTCTTTCTGTCCGGCACTGGACCGATACACTTTTCAGCTTCACCGCCACCCGCAATTCCGGCTTTCGATTTCTCAACGGACAGTTCGCGATGATCGGCCTTGAGGTCGATGGACGTCCGCTGCTGCGCGCCTACAGCATGGCGAGCGCCAATCACGAGGAATCCCTCGAATTCTTCAGCATCAAGGTCGCCGATGGACCGCTGACATCCAGGCTTCAGCAGATCAGGGAGGGCGATACCATCCTGGTCGGGCGCAAGGCGACCGGCACGCTGATTGCCGACAATCTGATCCCGGGTCAGCGCCTGCTGTTGCTGTCGACCGGTACAGGTCTGGCGCCGTTCGCGAGCCTGATCAAGGATCCTGAGGTGTACGACCGGTTTGAAACCATCGTTCTCGTTCACGGCTGCCGGCAAGTCTCCGAACTTGCCTATGGCGAAGAGCTGGTGGCGAAGCTGCGGGATGACGAATTTCTCGGGCCGCTGCTGACCGAAAAGCTGCTGTATTATCCGACCGTGACGCGCGAGCCGTTCCGCAACCGCGGCCGCATCACCGATCTGATCACGTCGGAGCAATTGTTCAACGACATCGGCCTGCCGCCGCTGAATATCGACACCGACCGGATCATGATGTGCGGCAGCCCGGGCATGCTTGAAGAGCTGCGCCAGACCTTTGAGGGGCGCGGTTTTATCGAGGGCAGCCACAGCGAGCCCGGCCATTTCGTGATCGAGAAGGCGTTCGTCGAGCGCTGAGCCCCGCGTCCCTGGGCACGGCGTTCTCCCGACGATGCGAAGCATCGTCCGGCCCGCGATGCGAAGCATCGTCCGCAAGGCGTCACGCTGCACGGCAGGTGGTCAGGAACACCGTCGTGCGGGGCCATGATTGGTAATCCGATGCCGCCACAAGCTGCCTGTTTTGGCGATGTGCATCCCATTGTGCAGACAACCACTGCGTAAGCTGGTTGATCGATGCCACCACCGCCCAACTGGTTGGGCGGGTACGGCGACAGAGCGTGTTGTGCTCCCCGCCGCGAAATCGGACGGGTACGCCATGCCCCGATCAATGCAGCTGGTCCGGCAACTCCGGCATTCGTCTCCGCTGCCCTGGATTGGTGCGATCGCCATCAGTCTCCTGCTCTGGTCCTTGATCATTTGGGGGATCTTCGTCGCCGTGTCGTGATTCCGGACGTGGTCTCATCGCAAGAGCGCGGGCGCGGCTATCCTGATCCCATTCGAGACGCGCCTGTTATCCTCCGGCGCTACGCAACATCCGGGCGCGGATCGTCCCTGCCGATCGAACCGACTTTTGTCGGTGGCGCGGCGTGCGCGCCGGCTGCTATAAATCCCGCCGAACGTCGCGTGGTCTTTCGCCAACGCGTCGAGTGCGGGAGCGACCAAGGCCTTGTCCGTAGCGAACCGTGCTGGCCCCACGAAAACGGCCTTTGTATTCGCGGGCGGCGGCAGCTTTGGCGCCATTCAGGTGGGCATGATGCACTCGCTCGCCGCGCACGGGATATCAGCGGATATGGTCGTGGGCTCCAGCGTCGGCGCCTTGAACGGCGCTTATTATGCGGGGGATCCAACGCTGGAAGGCGTTCTGCGGCTCGAAACCATCTGGCGCGGATTGCATCGGCATGACGTTTTCCCGATCACGTGGCGGACCCTGCTGGGGTTCATCTGGCGCCGGGATTTCCTGATTCCGCATGACGGAGTCCAGAAGCTGATCGACGATCATTTGCCCTATCGCAATCTGCAGGATGCAAAACTTCCGGTTCACATTGTCACGACCGATCTCGTCTCGGGCGACAGTGTGGTGTTGTCGGAGGGCTCGGCCGCCGAGGCGATCATCGCCTCGACCGCGATCCCCGGCGCGTTCGCTCCGATCCGCTACAAGGACTTCTATCTGGCCGACGGCGCGATCTCGTCCAACACGCCGATCCGGGTCGCAGTGGCAAAGGGGGCGAACCGCCTGATCATTCTGCCGACCGGGTATGCCTGCGCCACGCATGCGCCTCCGATCGGCGCGGTCGCCAATGCGCTGCATGCGCTGACGTTGCTGATCGCGCGGCAACTGGTCAGCGAG
>Ga0137409_10006147_pt1 | contig 12474 bp, 11 predicted proteins | sample CZODoug1_16funga_FD_122059 | JGI IMG/M metagenome (GOLD analysis project Ga0137409, IMG submission 122059) | Vadose zone soil fungal communities from Angelo Coast Range Reserve, California, USA - CZODoug1_16fungal (Hybrid Assembly) | ecosystem: Environmental > Terrestrial > Soil > Vadose zone...
AGAAATATTTATATATCCTGGTGGGCGTATCGATCTCACCGAGCGTCCGCGCGGCGCGTTCCCCGGCCAAGACTTCTCGCGACGTGAAGAGACCAAGCGCGATGCGCACAGGCTAGACGGGCGGAAAACTCGCAGCCGATCTTCTTGCGGAGGATAGTCGGCTCAATGTTTATGCGGGTGAACTCGAAGTGCGCCCACCAGGTGCGCCCACCACTGGGCCGCGCCACGGGGTGCTCGGCCATCGCTCAACCGTCTGCGGGTTGCCGGGCGATCCGGCAGGCGTGGTGGGTTATTACTCGTGTCTGAGCAACGGCGAGGGATCGAGCGGGTCTTCTCCCTTCGCGCCGGACCTACTTCTGTTGACGAACCCGCACGGCAGTCGTCTTTCGTCGGCGTGAACGTCGCCTCGCTGGTTTGGCTGCCTTCTGACTGGCGACGCGCTCGCCGCGCGACAACCACGCGCGCAGCGCCGCCGCGGTGCGGAAGCCGGGAGGCGATACGTAGACAAATCCTCTCAGTGGGCGGCCGGTGAAGTCCATCGGCCTCACATGGCGCCGACGCACGACCTCGTCAAACTGGTCCTCTGCGACACGTACCATCAAATCTGCGCCAACAACGCCGCAGCACATCCGACCACCGCACAGAAACGTGAGGCCACCGAACATCTTGCACTCGGCGACGTCACGCCGTCTGCCGAACGCCAGTCGAATTCGCTGAGCGAGCTTCTCGTCGTAGGCCATCCGCGAGTCTTACATGCCAAAAGCTTTAACGAATTGGCGCGGATCATAGTAAAGCCGTTGTCGAGCGATCTTGCCATTCACAACCTGTATCCAATCGGCAAATGAAATGACCAATGTTTCGCCGCCCGGAGTGCCCAGCGTCATTTCGTATATCGACACTACATGATCGCCTTCGATGAGTTGCTTAAACATGCGCATCGATTTGTGAAACGCGCAAAGCGGTTTGACGATCTCGACATACTTCTTCCCTCCTGAGATGTTCATCGCAGGGCCCTCGAATTCGATGTCGTCAGCGACGAAGGCTTCCATGCCATGGCCTTGCCCGCTGTTACATGTTTCGTAGAACTCATTGACGATCTTGGCAGCTCTTTCCATGATCCCTCTCCAGGAGTTGTGGGACCCGTAGCCATCGGTGTTCAGCGATTTCGCCCGCGAATCCCGCTCAATCAGACGATCTTCATGCCTTGCGGCGGCTTCGGCTCCGCAACGTTGGTGTAGAACCAGATCTCGTAACCATTCGGATCGAGGACCTTGAATGTCCGGTCGCCCCACCACTGCACCGTCAGCGGGTCGCTGATCGCGACTCCCTTCTTCTTCAGTCGGTTGTGCAGGGCATCGACGTCGTCGACCTCAAGGTAAATCTCAACGGGCTGCTTGCCTCCCAAGGGTCGAGTTCCGCCGGGTACCCGCGTGAACATGACCCGGGCCTGGCCCAGAACGACGGTGCAGAAATCTAGCTGCCCGTCCTTCCCGACCATGCCCATGACATGCTCGAATCCCAACCTGTCCACGTAGAAATTCCGTACATCGTCCACCGATCCGACAGCGATGATCGGCATGACCCGACCTGAAACCGTCTGACTCACGACATTCCTCCTTCTGCGCGGTTCGCGCGAGACACCACTGTGCAACGAGCACTGTCGATGATTCAACTACTCAGAGTAGTAGATAATTAGCCATGCATCTGGCGGATCCTGACCACCTTGAACATATTGGATTGACGCTCTACGAACGGAAAGCGCTCATGGCGCTCATGCTCTGCGGCGTCGCGGATGCCGGGACGTTGTGCCGGGAGGGCAATGTGCCGACCTCAAAAATCTACCTGGCAATGGAGAAACTCGCCGGCCTGGGGTTGGTGCAGGTCCAGCCGACCCGTCCAAAGATGTTCGCCGCGTTGCCCGCCGAGGTCGTCGTCAGCCGGATCATCGAGATCGCCCGCGAGCGGTCCGAGCGCTTCGCGGCCGAAGCGTCGGCGCTGCACGCGACATTCGCGGGCCTGCGGTCCCGCGTGCGCGGCCGGCAGCCGTTCCTCGATCTTGCGCTGGGCGTCGAGGGACACATTCGCCGCCACTTGGTCCCCCTCGCGGCGGCGAGGAAGCGAATCCTGTCATACATGGAAGCCGGCGATCTCATGGCGATCGATACGGCAATCAAGGACGGGTTCCCGATTCTCCGACGCATCGCCAAGAATGCGTCGGAGCATGGCGTGGAGCATCGCGTGGTCTTCGGGTTTTCCTACCGAAGCGCGGGCCGCCTGGTGGAGTTCCTCAAGACCCACAGGCACGACTTGCGGCAAGTCACGGGCGTCCGTTACTCCGGAGAGCTCGGCCATCCTTTTCACGTGGTGGACGACGACACGGTCGTGCTGCCCTTGGACCATCCGTTTGTGAAGGAAGGTCGATTTGCCTCCCTGCTCGTCCGCGACCGTGAACTCGCGGACAGCCTCGCGGAAGGCTTTCAGGGATTGTGGCGCAAGGCCATGAGGAACCTACGCGAGATCCAAGTCGACCCTCGGGGCCACCAGGCATAGGCGACGAAGCAGATCGACGCATCCCGCCTCGCGCACATCCTCGATCTTCTTGCGGAGGATAGTCAGCTCAATGTTTATAGGAGTGAACTTGAAGTGCGCCCACCAGGCGCGCCCACCAGTGGGCCGGATGGAGGCGGTCGGCCGTCGGTGAACCCTTTGCGACTTATGGGATCTATACGGGAGTGGCCCCAGCTTTGACAAGTGACGGGCGCTGGCTGCGCTGGGTGCGAGCGTTTCGGATGAGCATCGACTCCTCCTGTCGCGCGTAGCGACTCGGAGGCTGGCTAGACGGATACGCTACTGAAGGCGGGGGACGTCAAACCCTAGTATTCGAGTCTCAACGCCAGTTGGATCGACCGCGGCCCGCCGAGCTGATACAGCGGACTGAGGCCGCCGTTCGCACCGCCCGATCCCAGTGCGTTCGCGAGCGACTGCGTGGAGCGGCCGAACAGGGGATCGGTGATGTTGTTGTTGGGGCTGGCGAAGTTGGGCGTATTGAAGACGTTGAACGCCTCGATTCGGAAGAGCACATTCGCCGCGCCCGCCACTCGAAAGCGCCGCTGCAGAGCGACATCCGCCTGCGATGCGCCAAATCCGCGCAGAACGTTGCGCCCGAAATTGCCCTGCTGTCCAACAGGGGCGGGAGTAAACGCGGCTGGATTGATGATTTTACCTCCGGGATATTGACTCCCGTACAGTTCCAGCGGGACGCCGGGCACAAGGTTGGGACGAGGATAGAGCGCCGTCCCAGCAGCAACGAACATCTTGCCGACGACGTTGACCGGCGGCGCGGATCTGGCCGACACGACGCCACTTACCGACCAGCCACCGAGGATTTCTCGAAGAATCGTCTGGGCCTGAGGCGACGGCAGCATGTATATGACGCCTGCTGTGAATACGTGTCGGGTGTCGAAGTCGGAGTCGGCCCGGTCGAGTGCCGCGCTCGTTCCCAGCGTGTTCAAGTAGTTCGCAAACGCGTCGGTGGACGCGTTGTCCATCGAGTGCGAGAGCGTGTAGGAGGCGGTCGCCTGCAATCCATGGGAAAGGCGCCGGTCGACCTTGACTTGCAGGCCGTTGTAGTCGGACGATGCCGAGTTGTCCGTCAGACTGACGAACGAAAAGTCCGGGTTGACGCCGAAGAGATTCGTCACGCGCAGCAGATCGCGACCCCGCGCGCCGATGTACGTCGCCGAGACTGTCTGGCTCCCAACGACTTGCTCGACGGCGACGTTCCACTGATACGTCCGCGGCAGCTTCAAGTGAGGGTCGGCTACCACAATGTACGCGACTGGTGGCTTCTGGCTGAGGTCCGGCGCCGTCGCATCCTGGGCGCTCAACGGAAACAGTGGCGACGAGAGGGTCTTGATCGCAAGATACGGGAAATACGTGGTCGCGCCCCCGAGCGAGCCGTATCCCAGATCGTAGAACACGCCGAACGATGCGCGAGCGGTTGTCGTCCAGCGTCCTCTGTCAGGCACGCGGTAGACCGCGCCGATCCTCGGCGCCACGTTCCCGTACGTCGTGCTGTACAGCGGTGTTCCGCGTGGTGCCAGCGCCAGCGTCGCCGGTTGATCCAAGCCCGTGACCGTGAACGGCTGATTGTCGATATCTTTCCCTTTTAGCGGCGGGTTAACATCCCATCGCAGTCCGTACGTCAGCGTCAACCTGGGCTTCACAGTCCAGGTGTCCTGCCCATACAGCGAAAAGTTCTGCGCGCGCAGAGCATCGGGCTGGAAGGTGGCGGCGGTGGCCAACTGCGCCGTTCCCGAGAGCGCGCCGCCCGCATCCGCAGACACGCCCGAAAACTGCACGTATTGCCGGTAGGCGAAGGGCACGCTGGACGGGGCGAGCCACCGATAGTCAATGCCAGCCTTCAGCCGGTGACCGCCCTTTTGCGTCGAAAAGTTGTCGATCAGGTTGAATTGGCGCTGCTCGTTCGTTGCGACCCGGCCGACTGAGTATTCTCCAGCGCCGGGAATGTAAAAGAGAAAGGCCGCGTTCGCGGACGTGTAGCCAGCTGGAAACAGTGCGGAATCGGAGAGCGGCTGCGCGCCGCCGAAATTATCGATCCGATAGGTCGTGTCAACCTGCTGATTGCTGAAGTTCGCCCGCAACTCGTTCGTTGTCGCCGACGACATCACGTGCGTCAGGCCGAAGGTCAGCGTCCGGATCGTCGAAGAGACCGCGTTCGTCAGACTGAGAACATGGAAGCTCGTCAGACGCCCTCGCTGATCGATGCTCGATGGCGAGTAGTTGAATCGCCCAAACACGCTGATCTTTCCGTTGACCGTTTGATCCACCCTGAGGCTGTCCGCATCGAGGGAGGAGGGGTCTGAATAGGGTGCATTGAACTGCGCCAGCCCCGATCCAAGCGACGGGCCGTTCGCGGCGGGATAGGCATTCAAATAGGGGCGCATGGACGCTGGCGCCGCCAGTCGTGACGCATCGTCGGGAACCGCGGTCTGCTGCGTCGCGGGCTGCTTCAGGCGCAAGCTTTCGTGGGAGAAGAAAAAGAAGGTGCTGTCCTTGTGGACAGGACCGCCGAGGACGCCCCCGAAGTCGTTGAATCGCGCCTCGGGTTTCACGAGGTGATTGTAGTTGACGAACCAGTCGCTCGCACTGAGGGCATCGTTCCTGAAGTATTCGAACAACGACGCATGGAACGCGTTGCTGCCGGACCGGGTGACGATATTGACCTGTCCGCCAGGGGTGCGGCCGAATTCCGCCGCGAACGACGACGTCTGGATGCGAAATTCCTGCATCCCATCAACGGAGACAAGACCATTCGTGCCGCCGGACGCGCTGAGCGCGGGAAGCGTTCCGCCGGCAGACTGAACCATCGCGACGTAGCCGGTGACGCCAAAATTCGCGCTGACGCCGTCGATCGTGAAGTAATTCGCGTTCGCGCGTTGACCGTTCACACTGAACTGCCCCTGGTCGTCGAACGCGGTCGTGGTGACCACCACGCCCGGCGTCATCGAGATCAGCGACTGAAAGCTGCGGCCATTGAGGGGAAGATCCGCGGCGAACTGCCGATCGACGACGGACGCCACGGTCGGCGACGTGCTGATCAGCGACGGATCGCCCGTGACCGTGAGTGTCTGATCGACGCCCCCCACCTTGAGGAGCACGATTACCGTGACGTCGTCGCCGACGTTCAGCACGATCTGGTCGAGACGGGTTGTCGCGAAGCCGTCGCGCTGGGCGTCGAGGCGGTACCGTCCGGGCGGAAGTAGCGGAGCGACGAATCGGCCTTCCGAATCTGTGGTGGTGATCCGTTCCAGCGCCGTGGCGAGGTTGACGAGGGTGACGCGCGCGTTGGCGACCGTGGCCCCAGTCTCGTCGACCGCGGTTCCCTCGAGCGTCGCGGTCGTGGCCTGAGCGAGAGCCAGCGGCGGGACTCCACCCGCCCATATGGCCGCCGCGAGCAGGCAGACGACGATCCGCCCAGTCATGAATCCCTCTCCCTCTCGCCGCCCGAGACTACTACCATTTCCAGCCTCGAGATCTTCGAGACGCAAGCTGACGTACTCGAGCCAGCGCGCCTGTTGAAGAAATCGATGAACCGTGGGGAGAGCGGTGCGGATGAGAGCGGAAACGAAATCAACGAGCCTCTTCCAGGATGATGAGGTCTGGGCCGGGTTCGGCAACTTCATCGCGGACCTTCTCCGGGCGGTTCCGGCAATCTCACTACCGGACATGCCTCATCCGCGGTGCCTGCGTCGCGAAGGTGTTTCGCCTGTCCCGGCCAGTCTCGACCACAGCTTTCCGGCGAAGGGGGTTCGGGTATCTCGGAAGATCGCTTGACCGGGGACGCTCACAACCACAACAGTGCCTTTATCAGGAACGCTGTTCACCGACAAAGAGGCGCCGATGCGGCCTGCCCGTTCGCGCATGCCCAGGAGGCCGAAGCGTCCGTCCTTACCGCTATCGGCCACCGCAGGCTCCATACCGACACCATCGTCCGCGATGCGGAGTGTGAGATTGCGTCCGTAGTCGAGACCGACGTCAAGCCGACTACCGCGCGAATGCATGCACGCATTTCGAATAGCTTCGTAGCCGATGCGATAGATTTCATCGCGGACAACGGGATGCATTTCCTTCGGATCGCCAGTGACGGTAAGGTCCCCATCGATGGTCCGCTGGCGGCGGCAGTCGTCTATGGCGCGGCAAAACGCCTCCGCAAGATCATTCCGTTCTGTCGTCGACAGACGCAGGGCGTTGACAGCGGCACGTCCCTCGTGCCCGGCCTGGGCAAGCCAGGCGGAGACCTGCTGTAGCGCACGTGCGAGCGCAGCCGCATCATCGGGGCGATCCAAGGCGCTGTCTGCAACCATCTTGCTGCCCTGCACCGTTTGCAGCAGCGTGTCGTGCAGATCCCGAGCCACACGAGTGCGCTCGTCCAGGCGTTCATTGAAGCGCACGTTGAGTGCTCGCGCCACCTGCCGCAAGCGTAGGCGATACGTGAGCCACGCAGCTATGCCCGCCAACGCAATCATGAAGGTCAGAAAGGCCTGAGTCTGGTACCACGCCGGCGCGATCACGATCTCGACGGAGGCCCCGTCCTCGTTCCAAACGCCGTCGTTGTTGCTGGCGACCACGTGGAACCGGTAGGTGCCCGGGCGGAGATCGTTGTAGAAGGCCTGGCGCCGATCAACCGGCTCCTGCCACGTGTCATCACGACCGTCCAGACGGTAGCGGAAACGCACCTTCTGCGGTACGACGAAGCTGAGACCAACGTAGTCGATCTCGAGATTGTGCGTCAGTGGTGGAAGTCGCAGCGCGGCCAGGCTGGGATACGCCGTGCCGTCCGCGATGACTTGCTCGATATACACCGGCGGCGGGATTCTGTTTCGCCCAACGCCTTCCGGATCGACGAACTGCAGGGCCCCACTGGAAAACCACAGCCGGCCATCGAGCGAAGTTGCCGCCCCATGAAATCCCGCATTAACGGGTTGAACGCCGTCGAGTCCACCGAGGGTTCGAATCGCGACCGCGGCGTCGGGATTCTGCTTCCACGCCTGAAGGTCGGCTTTCTTGAGCACGCCGAGGGCACAGCTCATATACAGCCAGAGATCCCCGCGATGGTCGAAAGCCATGGAGTAAACCTGTTCACACGGCAGCCCATTTTTCTGGCTGAGCGTCGATGCCTTCCCTTCGAACCATCCAATCAGCCCATAAGTGGTTGCGGCGAGAATAGATCCGTCTGGGAGTGACAAGAGCTGACGTACCAGCGCACCTTGAGGATGCTTGAACCTATGGACCGTGGTCTGGCCATCGCGAAAGTGCGCGAGGTCCCCGTTGAACAACCCAAGCCACAATCCGCCAGTCGGATCGGCCGCGACGCGCCGCGGCGTCGCCGGATCGCCGAACTCCTGCCTCACCACTAGACCGTCGATGCGCATCAGAACTGGAGGTGGTCCGAAAACCGCAATCCAAATGCTCTGATCGGTGTCTTCGTCGATCGCTGTGACGAGGCCGATGGGACCCTTGTCCGGTCTGGTGATCGGCTGGAATCGGCCATGCTCGTATACCCAAAGGCCCTGGTCTATGCCGACCCAGAGCTGGCCGGCGTGATCCTCGAATAGAGACTCGACGTGATAGCCGGGCAGCTCGCGTCCCGTCCGAAAGCAGGTGACGCCACCGTCGTGGAATCGCGTGAGTGTGCCGTTGCCGCCGACCCAGATGCTGCCGTCTCGAGACGCCAGCAACGAGGTTACGTCTTCCATACACAATCCGTCAGCTACGGACACACTTGTGACCGGCGCGTCCGCGAACCGATCGACACCCCGCGCGGTCACAACCCAAATGCTGCCTTCGCGGTCTTGAGTTAGGTCGTAGACGGCATCATCCGAGAGCCCGTTCGCCCGGTCGAAATGATCGACGACATCGCCATGGACGCGGTAGAGGCCGCGCGAGAGGGTTCCTACCCACAGCACACCATCCCGATCCACAAACAGTGAACCAACGAGCAGCGAACTGCCGTGGAACGTGGGGGTGTCAAACGATTGCCAGCGCCCGTCGGCGATTCGCTGAAGCCCAAGGCCCGGGCCGGGCTTGCGAAAGCCGACCCACAAAGTCCCGTTCGGCGACGCCGCGAGTGCGCTGACTCCTGGAATTCCGGCGCTTGAGGCTAAGCCAGCCGGCCGGTACGCCGTCTGGGTACCCTGGGACCAGCGTAGGACACCGGTGTCACCGCCGATCCACAAAGTTCCATCACGCTCCGCCAGTAGGACTCGGGCCTGAAGTGTCGTGCCTTTGAGAGGAGCATCGCAGCGTAGGCCTGTCTCCAGTACCTGACATAGCGGGCTCCCGTCCCGGGCGAAGTATCGTGTGGCCCATATTCTCTGTTCTCCGTCCTCGTCCACCGCGTAATACTCGGTCGCAGCACCGCTGGCGTAGTTTGTGAGCGTGTGGTTCTTCCACCGACTGAGCGTTCCGAAGCCAGTGATCCAGACACTCCCGTCACGCGTCGTCTTGAAACGTAGAGCCTGTGAACTGGGCAGGCGTTGCCCTCGACCAGGCGTCCACTGTACAAACCGCACTCCATCGAATTGCAGCACTCCGTCCGACGTGCCGATCCAAATGTAGCCGTCGGGTGTCTGGACAATCGCATTTGGCGCGCTGTTGATCGCACCGTCTTGCATCCGCCACGCGACGTGCGCGTATTGTGTGAGGCGCTTATCGGGGTCCACAGCCCAGACGGACGTTGGCAGCAGCCACACGAACACAAGCACGAGCAGCAGTCGTCGCTGCATGGTGGCTTCCATCACGTTACACAGTACGGCGCTGAATCCCGCCTTGGCCTATCCATGTCGTGAGTCTTTGGCCTATTGTTTTCTACAGGCCGCGATCATTCCACGTCCATTAACCCACGCCGGACGGCGATCGTCACCGCATGCGTGCGGTCGTTGGCGCCCAGCTTGTCGACCAGGTTTTTGATGTGGAAATTGACCGTGGTTTCGGCGATCCCAAGGCGGTCGGCGATCTCCTTGTTGCGATGACCATCGCGGATGAGCCGTAACACCTCCAGCTCGCGGGCGCTGGGATCTTCTTCCCCGAGGTGTTCGGCGAGGCGCGCGGCGACCTCCTCGGGTACGTACTTGCGGCCCGCATGCACCGCGCGGATGCACGCCAACAGCTTGTCCTTGGGCATCGACTTCAACATGTACGCGGACGCACCGGAGCGCAGCGCCCGCTGAATCTCGCCGTCACCGTCGGACATGCTGAGCATAATGATCCGCGCATTCGGGAACTCGCCGCGGATCGCGATCAACGTGTCCGTCCCGTTCGTGCCAGGCAGTCGCAGATCCATGAGCGTGACGTCCGGACGATGACGCCGGAACTCGGCGATCGCCTCTTCGGCATTCGCCGCCTGTGCGACCAGCGCCATGTCCGCTTGCGAGCCGATGATCGTGGCCAGACCTTCGCGGACGACGGGATGGTCCTCGACGCTCAGAATGCGAATCGGGGTGGCTGGCGAACTCGTCATGCTCGGCCGCCATTGTAGCGCCGTCGCCCTCGATCAGGTCCTCTGTGCCGACTAGAGAAAAAAACAGGCATCTGCCTGTTGATCCAAGGGTATGCGGGTCTCGGCGCAACGCCTATTCTCGTCGACCAGGAGGAAGAAACGATGAAGTTCAAGTCGACGACAACCGTTCGGCGGGCGTTTCTCGGGCTGGTGCCGATCATCATGGTGATGCTCGGCTATGGGGAGGTGTTTATGTCGGAAGCAAAAGCGGCGGCAGGGGTCAAGAACATCCTTTTGATCCACGGGGGATTTGTGGACGGGTCCGGCTGGCAGGGCGTCTACGACCTGCTCAAGAAGGACGGCTACCATGTGTCGATCGTCCAGAATCCGACGACGACATTGGCGGACGACGTCGCGGTGACCAAGCGCATGCTCGCCGCGCAGGACGGCCCGGCGATTCTCGTCGGCCACTCGTACGGCGGCGTCGTGATCACGGAAACCGGCACGGATCCGAGGGTCGCCGGTCTCGTCTACATCGCGGCGTTCGCGCCGGACAAGGGTGAGTCCGTGTCTGCACTGATCAAGAACCCGCCGCCGGGTGCGCCGGTGCCGCCGATCCTGCCCCCGCAGGACGGCTTCCTGTTCCTCGATCGCGCGAAGTTTCGCGCGTCCTTCGCCGCGGACGTCAGCCCGGAGACGGCGGCGTTCATGGCGGATTCACAAGTACCGTGGGGTGTGGCCGCGCTCGACGGCGCTGTCACCGAACCGGCGTGGAGGTCGAAGCCCAGCTGGTACCTCGTCTCGACCGACGACAAGATGATTCCGCCCGATGCGCAGCGCGCCATGTCGAAGCGCGCCGGTGCGACGGTCGTCGAGGTCAAGGGCAGCCACTCGGTCTACGTGTCCCAGCCGAAAGCCGTAGCCGCGCTCATTGCGAAGGCGGCCAACGGCGTGGCGCTGGCCACGCAGTAATCGTAACGGCTTGCGGGTAGCGACGAGTCACGTCCGGTCGGCCATGCGGCGACCGGACGTGCTTCGTCAAGACAAGAATCGCGCTGAGGGAGGACAGCTGTAGGCTGCGTCGCTTCGGCACTGCCTCACGAAACCTTGGCGAACCTCTCAATAACAGGCCAGTTACGCGGCTTCTCGGATCAACCAGTTGCGGAAATCGTCCAGTGCGGCGAGCCAATCCCCAAGAAAACCGCACGTTTTCGCGCGCATCGCGATCCACTATCCTCGCTATGAAACACCGGATGGTTGCTGGATTCGGCCGCGCCGTTTTCTCTCCGAATTCGGAATAATTCGGCCAGAGGCCCGCGGCGCGTGTACCCAGAACTGTACCCACCCCTTGATCTCGTTTTCGGCGGTTGAGCTTTGACGTAACGATTCGAATCGGACGTGTGCCCCCAAGGCGCGAGTTGGGGCATGTGCCGCGACCGTGTGAAGCTGGCAATCTGCATGGCTGTCCGACAGGTGTGCTCATGTTCGGACAATTCGACGACGGAGAATCCGTCCAGACATAGAGCAAGGTATGACACCGAATTCCCGCGGCAAACGCGATCCGATCGAACGCGACATCGAGGTGGCGCTCTACCCTGGCGCATTCATTCCTGATCGCGCATACTCGTCGTTCGTGACCGATCTGCAGCGGGTCGCGACCAAGATCGCGAAGGTGAGCGGGACTGAGCCAACGCGCGCCGTCGGACTGTACGAAACGTTCGTTCGCGACACCGAGGACGCAGCGCTTGAAGGCGTGAGTCACTACGTCACTGAGCCCGCGACACGCAGGCTGGAGAAGCGCTATCCAGGTGCGGCGGCGCGCCTGTGGTGCGCACTGGGCCAAACCGATCATCGCGCACGGTCCGCGGCAAGAGTTCGAGATGGAGCAAGTGATGAGGTGGGACTTCGCATCGGCGAGTTGTCGCTGGGCGACGAGTTCGACGCGTGTTGCCGTGGGGCCACATCGACAACCGACCGTTCCTGCGCTGCATGCACGGCTTCGGCCTGTGCTGCTGGCGTCTCGGTCGGTTCGAGGAGGCCGGACGCGTGTTCGACCGGATGCTCTGGCTCAACCCGTCCGACAATCAGGGCGTGCGTTGTCTGATCGACGCGGTCCATGGTAAGGTTTAGACTTTCCTTGTACGCGTTCTTGGCCTCTTCGATGGTGAGGTAGGCTTGACGCCCAGCTTCCATTTCTAATGTCTGCCCGGCGTTGCGCGCATTCTCGATAGCCTGCTGAATCGTCTCAGACAGTTTGTTGAGAGTAAATCCAAGAGTCACGATTCCAACCTGGGCATCGACGACGCCACCAACATTCAAGGGGACACCACCAATCCCTATCATTGGTGCCGCGATCGACACTACGAGTGCAACTGTCACTTGCCGGATCATGGGGTGAGTCTGAAGGCTAGTTGAAAAACAGGTGGTGCCGCGGTACAAGAGTGCTCATGCCT
>Ga0137409_10006148_pt1 | contig 12472 bp, 9 predicted proteins | sample CZODoug1_16funga_FD_122059 | JGI IMG/M metagenome (GOLD analysis project Ga0137409, IMG submission 122059) | Vadose zone soil fungal communities from Angelo Coast Range Reserve, California, USA - CZODoug1_16fungal (Hybrid Assembly) | ecosystem: Environmental > Terrestrial > Soil > Vadose zone...
TGGAAAATGGCAGGTGTATCTCCAGTTCGTTTGCTACCGCTCTGACTCCCTCGACGCGCGCCGCCGCGCGCTCAGCGGCGACTTTTTCCCAGTAACTGTCCACTCGCCCGTTAAGCGTAACCACGCCGTCTTTGACTGCCACGCCAATTTGGGCGGCATTCACACTTGGTTCCCAGTTGAGTTCCGCCTCAACATTCTTTTTAATGTCCAGATCCGTCATGTCAATTGTCCTTTCTCGCTGCGCTCCGTCACTTTCCAGTTCAGAAGATCCGAGAACTGCTTCAAAGGTCGGAAGTTCATTTTTCTGGTACCAACGAATTCCGCCAGCAGCCCGTGTGAGCCTAAGACGTGCTGTAAGCACATTGGCTGTCACAACTCGTCACTATTCGTGTCTATCGCGCTATTTGGAAACCCGCCGCAAACGTCTCGCTACGCCTCGCACTCTCTGCTTGAGCAGCTTTCATTCCAAGGCGGCGTTTCCCGGCAACATTGCGTATCTTCATTTTTGTCAATCGATTACTGCCCAGCTTTGTTGCCTAGCGGCAAGGAAGCACAGCTACAGGTTCAAGTTTGGTCAGTAATCCGACACCGCTTCGCCGTCACTCGAGCAAACCTCGTCTGTTTAAAATTTCGATAATCGTGGCCAATTCCAGTAAAGACCCTATTGACCTGCATAAGAGGTCAGCACCAACATCGACCCTCTCAGTCTATTTTCCCGGCGTAAAAAGGAGCGGCGCTTGCCGTCTATCCCCGGGCGCTTTCTTCTGGAAACCCTCGCTCCATTGGAGGCCGTCGCATTCAACTCTAAAAAGCACGCGAGGAAAGTTTCGTCGGGAGCGGTTGGCCGTTTAAGGCCCAGCCAAGCAAAAAATCTAGCGTTGACGCGCCTGCAAGGATGGACGCCACCGTGTGCACAAATGCAGGACCTATCGACCGCCCCGACATCCAGTCGCGGGAGGCTGCTCGCGAGATAAACTGTTTTGCCGCAGACTCTGATGGCCCGGAAATTATCGGCGCAGCCCCCACGCTTAGGCGCATCCTAAGCAACGTCAAGACCGTCGCGGCCACTGACGCAGCAGTCCTGATCCTTGGCGAAACCGGTACCGGAAAAGAACTCATCGCCCGTGCCATCCACAATTTGAGTAGCCGCCGGCAACATGCCTTGGTTCGAGCCGATTGCGCATCTATCCCCTCGGGACTTCTCGAAAGCGAGCTATTTGGTCATGAGCGCGGAGCGTTTACTGGCGCCGTCACGCGCAACATCGGGCGCTTTGAGCTAGCCGACAAAGGAACGCTCTTCCTCGACGAAGTGGGCAACATCCCTCTCGAGCTTCAATCGAAGCTACTACGCGTTCTGCAGGAACAAGAGCTGGAGAGGTTGGGAAGTACTCGCACGATGCGCTTGGACTTTCGGGTGATCACCGCAACAAACCGAAATTTGGACAAAATGGTCGAGCAGGGCCTATTTCGCAGTGACCTCTATTACCGGATCAACGTGTTTCCCCTCGAGCTTCCCCCACTTCGCAATCGCTGCGAAGATATTCCGCTTCTCGTTTGGTATTTCGCCCGAAAGAGCGCCCGTCGCTTGAACAAGCAGATCGAGACGATTCGCACAGAAGACATGGATTCCCTGGTTCACTATCACTGGCCGGGCAATATACGTGAGCTCCAGAATTTGATTGAACGCTCCGTGATTCTTTCCTCCGATGCAGTGCTGCACCCCCCTCCGTTTGCCGGACCGAGGCTTGAACCCAGCAGTCCTCCGCGGGAAGTTCGCACCCTTGCGCAGGCGGAACGCGCCCAGATCCTGCAAGCGTTGGCCGAGACCGATTGGGTAGTTGGGGGCACGTATGGCGCAGCTATAAGGCTGGGCGTAAAACGCACGACGCTATTGGACAAAATGCGCCGCCACGGAATTTCCCGCCCACGAGACTGAGGACATGACGGCTCAGTGTCGGCCTGATGACGCGCACTCTGTCTATTCGCTAATAGTTAGGTCCTTGTTTGCTGGGCGTCCCTCCGTAATCGACTGAGCCCTCCACATCTACACCTCGTTATAGATTTCCCAGAGTTTGGAGCAATAGCTGCCCCAATTCCGGAGCGAGCGTACTAGCAACCGCTCTCAGTGTTGTCGCCCTCCCAACACGGCGAACACAACCTTGCAGCGAGGCATGTGATGGGAATAGCAGTCCTTGATGAAGACAACATGAATGAGCCAAATCTGTCCAACCGCGCTTCACAGAGACCTGACCCGGCTTTCTTATTTGATCTGGACGGGACGCTCGTCGACAGCGTTTACCAGCACGTGCTGGCTTGGCGCGAAGCCTTGGAAGATCTGGGCATTGAGCTCGCAGTGTGGCGGATTCATCGTCGCATCGGAATGAGCGGTGGCTTACTTATTAACGCGCTGCTTCGCGAGATTGGCCGCCGTGTCACGCAAACCGAGGCCGAGCATCTGGCTCGGCTCCATGAAGAAGCCTATTCGCGGCTGCGGGCCCAGGTTCGCGTGTTGCCAGGTGCCTCAGAGCTATTGGCTCATCTCTTACAATCAGGCATCCCCGTAGCAATTGCTACCAGCGGACGGCCCGCCAGCGCACAGCCCATGTTGCAGTTACTGCAGGTTTCATCCGACATTCCCGTGATCACCCGCGATCAAGTTGATCGCGCCAAGCCCGATCCTGACTTGTTTCTCGCCGCCGCCAAAGGTTTGGGCGTTCCAATTCATCAGTCCATTGTCGTCGGCGATAGCGTTTGGGGCTTACTCGCAGCGCGCCGCGCCAATGCGCTTGGAGTTGGACTGCTCTCCGGTGGCTACGGTCAGGACGAGCTGAATAGCGCTGGTGCCTATCGCGTCTATCAGGATCCTGCCGACCTGCTGCGGCACTTGGACGAAGTGGGCGTTCGCAGCATTCCTTGAGAGCCCAGCGGTTTCGCCGAATCGAAACAAGCGCGCAGTTTTCTTGAGCAGTGCAGACTCAGACCATTTGTTTGCAGGCCAGCCAGTCAGGAGTGGTGAGAGCGAAATGGGCACCGCAAGAATTCTTAGAATCCGCGCAATCCTCGCCTTCTCGTTTACCCTTTGCCTCATCCTACTTTGTACCCAGCCTTCCTTCGCCGACGACAATCCCCCCGCTCGTGCGGCACGCATCAGCTACCTCAAAGGAAAAGTTTCCCTCCAACCGGCCGGGCAGGATCAATGGAGCGAAGCGACTCTCAACTTCACCGTCACGACCGGTGATCGTCTCTATACCGACAAAGGAGCAAGAGCGGAGTTCGAGGTCGGTCCATATACTGTTCGCCTGGCTGAGCAAACCGATCTCATCGTTACCAACCTCAACGACCAAATCATGCAGCTCGGCCTGGAACAAGGCACTCTTCGTCTAAGTGTCTACGAGCTCTCTTCCGACAACACCGTGGAAGTCGACACGCCCCACGCCGCCTTATCGATTCTCGCACCAGGCGCCTACCGCGCTCATGCCGATCCCGACGCGAACCGTACTCTGGTCAGCGTCAACAGCGGCAGTCTGGAACTTTCCGCGGAGGGTATCTCCCAAACATTGCAAGCCGGCGAAGCCGTCGAACTCACTGGCGAGAGTTTAATACAAGCTGCCTCCATACCGATGCCCCCTCTGGACAGCTTCGATCGCTGGAGCGAGCAACGTGACGCGCGACTTTCGGCTGCTGCCTCCGCCAAATACGTAAGTCGCGGCATCGCTGGCTACGATGACCTAGATGACTATGGTCGTTGGGAGGAGGTCGCTGAGTACGGTCCGGTCTGGTATCCCACCGGCCTTGCGCCGGGCTGGGTTCCCTACCGTTTCGGCCACTGGGCCTGGGTTGATCCTTGGGGCTGGACTTGGGTGGAAGATGAACCCTGGGGCTTTTGTCCGTTTCATTACGGACGTTGGGTGTTCATCGGAACGGCGTGGGGTTGGCTGCCTGGCCCTTATGTTCCGCTTCCCGTGTATACGCCCGCGCTAGTGGCGTTTGTCGGAGGCCCTGGCTTCTCTGTCGCTGTTGGAGTCGGCGCGGTGGAGCTCGCAGCCTGGTTCCCGCTCGGACCCGACGAACCATTTTTTCCCTGGTATCACTACAGTGGCGACTACCTTCGCGTCGTGAACATCACCAACATCACGAATATCAACGACATCAAGAGCGTGAATTACAGATATCGAACCATCGCTGCTACCGCTGTGCCCGCTAATGTCTTCAGCAGCGGCCAACCTGTGGCGCATCACATCGTTCGCGTACCTCCTGAAGGCCTTGCGCGAGCGCCAGTGATTCCGCATCCCGCCGTTAATCCCACCGTGCGCGCCGCCTTGCCGGGAAAGCCAGTACCGGCTCCGCCGGTCGCCGCGCGCGTCGTCCCCGCTCGCGCTCCAACCAGTACCGCTGCCGCCCGGCGAGATGTGCGTCCACCGCCAGCGGTAGCGGAGAGGAAATTGCCGCCTCCGGAAAATAATAGAGGAGCAACACCGCATCCAACGGAACCCACTCGGCCTCCCGCTCACATAATCGCACCGCCGCGCGAAACCCTTCCACCTTTAGTCACCAGAAGCGCCCCGCCAACTCCTCACGTGCCTTTCGCGGAACGCCGCCCGCTTATGAGTGAACATCCCGGTCGCCCGTTGGAACCGCATCAACTGGAAAATCTTCGCGCTGGCCGACCTCCGGGCCCGATGGCCGACCACGAATTTCCACCGCACGTCGTACCCGTGCCGCGCGAGCGCGCCGTTCCCATGCCTCCCCCACCGCAACCACCGAGGCGCAAGCCATAGATTGATCCAGCGAACCGCCGTTATTACCAAGCGAAATAGCAGGCGATTGGCCGAGATCACGGCAAACCTCAGGCAGTAACTGCTTGAGCGGCTTGCCTTATGGGCAGGCTCACCTCCAACTGAGTTCCTGCACCGCGGGAATGTAGCTGCAAGCGGCCGCCGCAATGCCTGACGCGCTCTTGCATGCTGCTGATTCCAACGCCGATTTTGGCTGGCAGCTCGGTAAGTTCCGCCGAGGGAGGCAGACCGGTTCCCTCGTCTTCCACGTTGATGAACACACCCTCGCGGTTGACCGCTATGCGTACGCGAGCCGTGGCGCTGTGCGAGTGTTTGTGCACGTTGGAAAGACTCTCCTGAACCACTCGAAAGATAGTGGTTTCCAGATCCCGGGGCACGCGAATGGAACGGTCGGGCAGCTCTAGATCGACGAGGATTCCACTGCGCTCCGCAAAGCCCTCGATGAATGTACGCAGAGCCGAGAAGACACCCAGTTCGTCGAGCAGGGGCGGGTGGAGGACATACGAGAACGTTCTCACCTCTTGCAGGCTGGTGCGCGCAAGGTCGCCACATTCCATGAGTTTTGCGTGCATTTCCTCCGGTGGGAACTGTTCACGAGCCAGAAGGTCTATGTTCAAGACCAACATGGACAAATTTTGGCCGGTTGTATCGTGCAGTTCGCCCGCCAGGCGTCGGCGCTCGTCATCCTGGAGGGTCAGCAGCCGACCCGTCATTTCGCGAAGCAGCTCGCGGGCCTGCTTCATTTCGATCGCATGGGCTATGGCGTCGCCGATCACGGCGAAGACCTCTTCGCAAAGTACGTCTTGCGGAATGACGTCGCAAGAGAAGAACTCGCAGACGGCCGTGACATGCTCACCCGCTAGAATGGGCATTCCAAGAGCGGATCTGAGCCCCAGTTCCCTTGCGGCATGCTGACCCTTATGGTCGAGTTCATGCTCAAGGTCATATAGCACGGCCGGCCGAGCGCTGGTCACCATTTGCATGCGCCAATCGATTCCAGAGCGCAGACGGTTCATGCGCAAGGCTCTATCCCGAAATCGCCGAGGGTCTAGAAAAGGCACCCGCCACACTTCTTTGGTGCTCCGTCCGCCCAACTCATTCCCCGCTGTAAGGATACGGGCATGTGCAAACGGCCATTGCGTACAATCACACACCTTGTTTAAGCTCGCTCGGAGTATATCCGCGACACTGGCAGCGTCCTCGGTAGCAACTTTCGCGGCGCGTAGGAGTTTGGCATAGAGCGGCTCCTTGGTTTGCACTTGGACCTCAGCTTCGCGCGGATATATTTTTTGGTGTTTCATTTCCGCCCCCTTTTTGCACTGAGACTACAACCACGACTGGAAGTCATGACTTCTGGGAAGACTTCTGCCGAAGATGCGACTAAGCGCAATTTTCTCTGGAAAATGACCCTCACCCTCACTAACACCACCCGGCCTGCAGCCCCATTTGACCTGACGGGGCAGCCGCGGCGGGGAATTGCACCGCTGCGCTATTGCTCGCCTTGGCATGATCGAGGCCTCCAAAAAGCGAACCGGCTACGAAACCAGCCGGCCGGTAGGCAGACTCCCGCACGCGATGCAGTAGCCCTGTAGTAACGTGCATTTGTCGGCCCATTTGCGTATAGATAACTTCTGCGGAAATTTGCTGCAGGGAAGGGAGTTAGCTACTTTAGATAAGTTAGGGTCCCCGCGTTACGTCAAGGCCTTGACGCACCTTGACAGCCGCCGAGCCGCATGGGACTTCAGAGGGAAGTACCACAGACATATCCCTTAAGTACGAACAGCCTATCTCTCCACAAAGCGACCTTAGGGCACTATAGGACCATGAAGAGAACTGTGATTTGGCTCACCGAACGCCAGCGAAAAGCGCTGGCATTACTCTCCAAGCAAACGCTCGCGCCTGTCTCGGCTCTCGTTCGGCACGCGGTGGACGAGTTCTTGCGCAAGAGAGCAAAGCCCCACCGTGCGGCAGTCACTCGCCGTTAACCAACCAGACCAGCAACCTGCCAAAAATTCTAAGCTTTTTTTGAAAAAAAGTGAGCGAGAGGCGTTGCCCATCTTTACTTGGCCATATTCTTGTGAAATACTCTTGCGGTTAGTGCAAGGTGCACCGTAGTGCACTAGCATCCACGCAATCCTTCCTTACCGGACGATCCAGTGGCGCATGCGATGCAGTGGCAACAGGGCATTGGTGAAATTGTCGGCCGAAGCTATGTTCTGACCAAGGTTGTTCAGCAGGTAAAAACCGTAGCGCCTACCGACGCAGCTGTGCTGTTGTTGGGAGAAACGGGCACCGGGAAAGAACTTTTCGCCAGGGCGGTTCACGCTCTTAGTTTGCGAAAAGACCAGCCATTGGTGCGCGCGGATTGCGCACTGATTCCAGCGGGACTGCTGGAAAGCGAACTCTTTGGCCACGAACGAGGGGCGTTTACCGGCGCGGTCTCACGCAATATCGGACGTATCGAGCTGGCCAATAAAGGAACGCTGTTTCTCGACGAAGTAGGCGACATCCCGCTGGAATTGCAGGCAAAACTACTGCGCGTCCTGCAGGAGCGCGAAATCGAGAGGCTTGGAAGCGCGCAGACTATCCGAGTGGATTTCCGATTGGTAGCTGCCACAAATCGCAACCTGACCGAGCTGGTAGCTAACGGCCAATTCCGCCGAGACTTATATTACCGCCTCAGCGTCTTCCCCGTTGAAATCCCTGCTCTGCGCGACCGCGCGGAGGACATCCCAACCCTGGTCTGGCACTTTGTGCGCAAGTATGAGCGGCAAATGAACAGACGAATCGAAAACATCCTTCCGGAAGACATGCAAGCCCTGGTGCATCACGGCTGGCCCGGCAACGTGCGGGAGTTGCAGAATGTCGTGGAGCGTTCCATGGTGGTTTCTTCCGGCTCCGTGCTCTCTCTGTCACGGCCAACCGAGCCGAGGCGGACAGATTCAGGAGGCGGAAGGCGAACGCTTGCCGAAGCCGAACGCGACCACATTTTGCAGGCATTGCGGAACGCCGATTGGGTCGTCGGAGGTCCACACGGCGCGGCAATGCAGCTGGGCGTGAAACGCACGACATTGCTGTACAAAATGCGGCGCTTGGGAATCGATCGGCCTCCGGACGAGCGGCCGACCGCGAAAGATCATCAGAACACGTAAAGCGTGCGCCCGGGAGTTCGACTCTTTCCGGGACCGTCATTTTTCCCTTGAATCTGTTCGACAGCTATTTCGCCGAAAAGCGAAACACGGTCTGCGAGTGAAAAACTGCATTCGGTTTCAGCAGCGTGCTGGGAAAGTTCGCATGATTCGGAGAATCGGGAAAGTGCTGCGTCTCCAGGCAGAAAGCCGCTCTTTGCGGGTAAGGCTTATTGCCCTTACCTTTTGCGCCGTCCAGAAAATTACCGCTGTAGAACTGCACTCCAGGCTCAGTCGTTAGAACTTCGAGTCTACGCCCGCTTTTCGGATCATAAGCTTCCGCCGCGATCGACAATCCATTGCCGCCGCCAGCCCGAGCGAGCACCCAGTTATGATCGTAGCCTTTTCCGAACACGAGCTGCTCATCGCTTTCGTTGATGCGCTTACCGATTGCCGTGGCGCTGTTGAAATCCATCGGCGTTCCGGCCACGTTCTTTAACTCACCCGTCGGAATCAATCCCTTGTCAACCGGCGTGAACTGCTTGGCATGCAGCGTCATCACGTGATCCAGAATATCCCCGTTGCCTTCCCCCGTCAGGTTGAAGTACGAGTGGTTGGTAAGGTTCAGCACCGTATCCTTATCAGTGGTCGCCGTGTAGTCGATCCTCAACTCGTTGCGGTCCGCCGACAGCGTGAACACAACCTTAGCAGAAAGGTTTCCTGGAAATCCTTCTTCTCCATCCGCACTCAAATACGACATTTCCAGCGATTCGCCTAACTTGGATGCAATCTCTCGCGCCTTCCAGACCTTTTTGTTGAATCCCACGATTCCGCCATGAAGTGTATTCTCTCCGTTGTTCTTCGGAAGCGTGTAGGTCTTACCATCAATCGAGAATTTGCCGCTCGCAATGCGATTTCCGTACCTTCCAACGGTTGCGCCAAAATAAGACGTTCCATTCTCATAGCCATCCAGCGTGTCATAGCCCAGGACGATATCCGCCGCTTTCCCAGCCCGATCCGGCACCTTCAGCGTGACCACCGTGGCCCCAAAATTGGTGATCGAAACTTCCATTCCCTTCTTGTTCGACAGCGAATAAAGTTCAATCTGCTCTCCGCCAGTGGTCTTGCCAAACGATTCCTTTTTAATGGCTCCTCGCATTCCTTGCGCGCTCATCGAGCCCGCAAGCGATAATCCGCCCATGAGTATTAAAACACACAGTAATGTGCGCGCCTTCTGTTTCGCGTTAATCATCCTTCTCTCCTCTGTCTGCCTGCGCCACCCAATCCCGACCAATTTCGAAATTGGCGGCAACAAATCGCGTACTGCGTATACTATCAACCCTTCGGCCTTGCAAGAACGTTTCTGATTGTTTGGCACATTCCGCGATCAACAAGGCAGCCACGTGATCCCTTTACCGCAACTCCTCAACGTCGCCACCTACTTCGTGGATCGCAACATTCTCGAAGGCCGCGGCCAAAACATCGCCATCGAATGCGACGACCAGCGTGTCACTTACCAGCAACTCTTCGAGCGCACCAACCGTGCTGGCAACGCCCTCCGCAGTCTTGGTGTCCACGCCCAAGAACGTGTGCTCCTTTTACTGCTCGACACGCCCGAATTCCTTTACTCCTTCTTCGGTGCCGTTAAAATCGGCGCCGTCGCCATTCCGGTCAACACGCAAGCCAAACCTCACGACTACGAGTACATCCTCAATGATTCGCGTGCGGGCGTCGCTATCGTCAGCGAATCACTTTTGCCACAGCTCCAAGCCATTCCACGCCAAAATCTCACTCACCTTCGCGAAATCGTAGTGGCCGGCGCTCCTGATCACGCCCGAGACCACTCCTGTCTGCGCAATCTGATGGAAGCCGCGTCCCCCAGCCTTGCCGCCGCGTCCAGCTCCAAAGACGACCCTGCCTTCTGGCTCTACTCGTCCGGCTCCACCGGAGTCCCCAAGGGCTGCGTGCACCTTCATCACGACATGGTGGTCAGCTCGCACCACTACGCCCTCGCCATCCTCAAAATCAACGAACGCGACCGCTGCCTCAGCGTCGCCCGCCTTTTTTTTGCATACGGCCTCGGCAACGCCGGCTACTTCCCTCTTTCCTGCGGCGCCACCACAATTCTTTCCCCCGCTCGTCCGGCGCCAGCCAGCATCTTCGCAGACATCGAGCGCTATCGCCCCACTCTGTTCTTCTCCGTCCCCACAAACTACGCCGCGCTCCTCGATCACCGTCGCTCCGCTGGACCCGACTTCGATCTCTCCAGCATTCGCCACGCCGTTTCCGCAGGCGAAGCGCTTCCCGCCCCTTTATTCGAACGCTTCCGTCAACGCTTCGGCATCGAAATCCTCGATGCTCTTGGCTCCACGGAAAGCCTGCACATGGTTATCTCGAATCGCCCCGGCGAAGTAAAACCCGGGTCCAGCGGCAAAATCCTTCCCGGCTTCGAAGCGAAAATCACCGACGAATCCGGCAATCCCTCCGCCCCCAACGAAATCGGTGACCTCTGGGTAAAATGTGACTCCCTCTGCGCTGCCTACTGGAACCAACCCGAAAAAACAAAAGCAACCTTCGTAGGCGAATGGTTCCGCACCGGCGACAAATATCGCCAAGACCAAGACGGCTTCTTCTGGCACGCCGGCCGTTCCGACGATCTCTTCAAAGTCCACGGCCTCTGGCTAAGTCCCGCCGAAGTGGAAAGCGCGCTGATCGCCCACCTCGCCGTGCTCGAAGCGGCAGTCATCGCGCGCGACGACGAAACCGGCCTGGCCAAGCCAGCTGCCTACGTCGTATTGAAAAAGGAATTCGCACCCAGCCCGCACCTTGCCTGCGAGCTACAAAATTTTGTCGCCGAGCGCATTGGCGGCTACAAGCGCCCCCGCTGGATCGAGTTCCTCGCCGAACTCCCCAAAACCGCCACCGGAAAACTCCAGCGCTTCAAACTCCGCGAGCAGCAACCTCAAACCAAAATCAATCCGTAGTTGTGACTGTAGTGGCGAGTCTTTAGACTGGTCAACGCGCTGCGTACTTCTTAATTTCCCCGGTCCGCGAATTAACCACAGCAAAACTCCCATCCGTGGCCGCCGTAACCTTCAAATAATTCCCCGCATCCGGCCCCTGCAAGTTCGCCGAAAAAGACGCCGCAACATTGTGTGCGTCCCCGCCCTCCTCCGAATAATGCAGCTGCCAAAGATCCTCAAGCCCCGCCGACTTCTTAATCACATCCCACGCAGCGGGCGATCCACCCTTCTTCGCCCCGTTGTCCATAATCGCTACCCGCGGCGCGATCGCATGCACCAACACCGCACTGCCGCTCTGGAAAAATCCGTGATGCGATGCAATGTAAATATCCACTACGCCGATCTTGTTCATCGGACACATCAACTCCAATTCTTTGTCCGCAGTTAAATCGCCCAAATCCAAAATCCGCAGCTTCCCAAACGTGATCAGCGTCCCCACCGAGCGCGGATTCTCGGTCACATCAACTGGCGGCTTCGGGGCATTCACGCAGCTCGCATTCTGCTTCCCGCCTCCCGGCAAAGGCCTCTCAATCAACTCGCCGTCCGCGCTCACCACCCGCACCTGCATCCCGGTAATCGGCAGCACTTCGCCCGGTTTCGCCGTGATGTGCTTGTATTTCCCATCAGCGAGCAACTGCTGGTACGCGGCGAATACTTTCTTCGCGCCTTCGCCGTTCGTCTCCCGATTCTCCCCATGATCGATAAATGTTCCCACCGGAATCTTCGCCGCAAGCTGCGGCGCGCCGCCAACATGATCGTCGTGAAAATGCGTGATCAGCACAAAATCAATTTTGCTGATCTTCGCGTCCTTCGCTGCCGCCGCAATGCGGTCCGCGTCGCGCCCATTATTGTCCGGCCATCCCGTATCAATCAGCAGTGACTTCCCTTCCGGCGTAACGAATAAAGTCGCCTGCCCACCTTCCACATCCACAAAATAAATTTGCAGAGGCTTTCGTGCCTCGGGAGCCGCTCCCGCGCCGGCAAGCAATCCGAACCATAGACTCAACGCCCCAGCAAATATTCCCCTCGCCAAGAATCCTCGCAAAACTCACCCCCTGCGCCGCGGTTTGCCGCGCGAACTCGTCTTCTCTTCTGATTGCTTTGAATCCAAACTCTTCTGCGCCGGCTGCACCAGCGCCCGAGTCGCCCCCGTGGAAATTCCCCCATCCACCAAAAGCGTCTGCCCTGTCACGTACCGGCTGGCTTCCGCCGCCAGAAAAACCACCGCAGCGTCCAAATCTTCCGGTCGCCCGGGCCGCTTCACTGGAATCCGGTCGCAGAGATACTCCACCCACTCTTTATTCTCATAGAGCACCTTGTTCTGCTCGGTCCGAAACCATCCCGGCGCCAGACAATTCACCGTCACGCCGTGCCGTCCCCAATCGTCCGCCAAACTCATCGTCAACTGCCGAATCCCGCCGCGGCTCGCTCCGTACGGTCCCAGTCCCGCATATCCCGCCACGCTTGTCACCGAACCTATATTAATGATGCGTCCGTAACCGCGGGCAATCATTCGCCGCGCCAC
>Ga0137409_10006149_pt1 | contig 12472 bp, 12 predicted proteins | sample CZODoug1_16funga_FD_122059 | JGI IMG/M metagenome (GOLD analysis project Ga0137409, IMG submission 122059) | Vadose zone soil fungal communities from Angelo Coast Range Reserve, California, USA - CZODoug1_16fungal (Hybrid Assembly) | ecosystem: Environmental > Terrestrial > Soil > Vadose zone...
AAGCCGGTCAAGGTCAAGACGGTTCAGGTCAAGGCCGGGCCAATGAAACTGGCGGCTGCCGGCCCCTCGCAGCCCGCGGTACCGCCGATCACCAGCGCCCTCCCTGCCCGCCCCGAAGTTGCCGAGACCTCCAGCGCCGTCGTAGCAAACGCTGCCGAGACCAGAGCCGAAGCCGCCAGGGAAGCCCTCAGGGCTGCCATGCCGCCGCAGCCGGCCAACCATGGCACCGGAAACGGCGTGCTTGGGGTGCTGCCCGCTTCCGCCCTGACGCATGCCCCCTCGCAAGCCCCACACGCGCAGACGCTCGCCTTTGCCGATCCCGCGCCCCGCGCCCAGCCGCAGGCCGTACAACAGAACGACGACGTCAAGCCGGCCGCGCCGGCGGTGGTTCGCACCGGCTGGATCGTCCAGGTCGGCGCACTCGAAAGCGAAAGCGAAGCCAAGCAGCGGATCGATCTCGCCCGCAGCAAGGCCAGCGCCCTGCTCAGCAAGGCCGATCCCTTCACCGAGCCGGTCGTGTCCAAGGACCGCACGCTGTTCCGCGCCCGCTTTGCCGGTCTCGATCGCGATCAGGCCGAAGCGGTATGCCGCACGCTCAAGCGCGCCGACATTTCCTGCATGACCGTTCGCAACTGATCCGAAACTTCCCGTTGAAGTTCGCAAAGCCGGCGCCGCAAGTGCCGGCTTTGTTGTTTTTCACAGCACAATTCGCAACGGCTCTCGCGCAATCGCGTCCGATGCGGCCGAGCGAAAACTTCTCGTCAAGAATTTGCGGTTAGGTTTCCCTAAGGGACGATCGACCACGCCGGACAACGGCGGGCGATGTGGGGCGTCAGTCGGAGACACGGAAGCAACTCTCGGTTTGTAGCGTCGGTGGCGTGAGCCGGAGTTAGCTAGAGATGCGTGCGAAGAAGAATATCCTTGGCCTCGTTTACTCGGGCAGCGAGGTACGTCGACCCCCCTTGGTCGGGATGCAATTTCTTCATGAGCGCACGATGGGCGCGTCCGATCTCGTCGCGCCCCGCGCCCGGTTGCAGGCCAAGGATCTGATAGGCCTCCTCGTCCGTCATTTTTCCACTCGCCGCCGCGCGACGCTGCCCCCCTGCCGCGTTTCCCTGCGCGTGCTCACGCCAGGTGGGAAACCTGCGGTCAAGATAGCTTTCAAGTAACGCGACGCTTTCGCCGTCGAAGGTCGGGATCATCGCCGCCAGTTGCGGCAGGTCGAATTCGTCCAGCGCGCGGCCGGCCTGACCGCCCGCCAGGATCCGGCCGGTCAGTTCGCCGCTGTCGTGATCGAGCGTCATGTCGAGAAACTGCGAACGGACCTTGGAGGTCTGGCCGGACGATCGCCGCGCGCCCGCGCCGAACAGCCTGCCGATATTGCCGAAGCCAGGCGTGCCAAACGGCGACCAGCCGAGCAGCCCCGCGCCGAACACGCCGATCGGGATCGCGATCGCGAGCTCGCCCCGCGCGCCGATGAACGCCGCAAACGCCAATGCCACCAGACCGCCGACGATCTTGAGCGCGCGGGCGAGCGCGGCCGGATTGGCCGTGCGAAACATCTGCAGCAGCAGATAAAGAACGAGAACGGCGACGGCGCCCGCGATCAGGGTTGGCATTCCCCAAATATAGTCGCATTGGCCACAAAAAACATGGCGATCCTCCGGCCCGTCAGGCGTGCTGTCTTAAGAACGGGACACGAGAACTTCGTTGGCGCGAGCCTCGCGATGCCGGTATTATTGCGCGTGCGTCGCAGAAACGGATTTGGGCGGAAATGGACTCGGGCGGAAACATCTGAAGAACGACTTGGAGCGTGCCGTGGCGATCGATGGACTGACGACGATCAAGAGCAGCCTTGGGCCCAAAGAGACGATGGACCGGCTCGAGGCCCAGGTGAAAGCAAGGGGCATGAGCGTGTTCGCCCGTATCGATCACGCCGCCGGTGCCGCCACGATCGGGATGCAACTGCGCCCGACCGAGGTCCTGATCTTCGGCAATCCCACCGGCGGCACGCCGCTGATGCAGGCAGCGCAAACCATCGGCCTCGACCTGCCGCTCAAGGCGCTGGTCTGGCAGGATGCATCCGGCGACAGCTGGCTATCCTACAATGATCCGGTGTGGCTGGCGCGGCGGCACGGAATCAGCGGCGAGACCGAGACGGTGGCCGGCAAATTGTCGGCGGCGCTTGCCGCCATCGCACTGGCGGCGACGACGTCGACCTGAAGAGCCGGGCCGCGCGCTACTTCATCTGGCCAAGCAGCTTGGCGGCGCCGCTTTCGCGCACGGACAAGCGCTGCAACGCCTCGCGCCCGCCGGCGGCGTAAGCCGCGGCCGCGCGCAACAGCTCCCGCAACTGCGCCGCGGCGCCCGGATCGAATCGGCACCATGCGCCGCCGGTCAAGCGCGCGATCTCGCGAAAGGCCTGCTCCGCCGTCTCATCGTGCCCCTCCTGGAACATGAACACCGGCACCTTGAGCATGCCGAGCTCGCCGGCCTTGGCGCAGAGATCGTCGACCCGCTCTTCCATGGCGTCGCCGACGAACACCACCGCCCGCACGCCGGAGGCAACCGCCTCGCGCCGCGCCTCGGTGAGGACCTTGCCGATCTGGGTGTTGCCGCCGCGGCAATCGATCTTGCCCATCAGCCGCGCCAGCTCGGCGCTGTCCGAAATCCACCCCGTTGCCCGGCATTCGTTGAAACCGCGATAATAGACGAGACGGATATCGAGACTGCCGATCGCGGCCGCTTCGCGGAACATCTCCGCCTGCAGCGTGCACGCCATGTCCCAGGTCGGCTGCCGGCTCATCGTGGCGTCAAGCGCGAACACCAGCCGCCCGCGGCCGCCCGCCGCATGCGGCGACATCGCACGGGCCTTGGCGACAAAGGCGGCAATGTCTTCCGACGCGGACGGCTTGCTGTCGGGCAGCGACCCGTCCGCTCCGGCCTTTGCCGAAGTGACGTCTGCGGATTTGGGTTTGGTCGGTTCGCCGGACATCGGCGCTCACATGTGGCTGCGAGCCCTTATATCCGCAAGGACGTGGAGACGCCTAGTGCGTGACCGGCTTGACCGGCTCGGTTTGTTTCCCGGTCGGGACGAAGGGCGGGACCGGTCCGGGGTCGAGGACGACATTCGGTGCGCTGGTTTCGACCGGCGCGAGGTCGCTGTCGGCTTCGGCCAGGAACTTGTCGAGCATGTCCTGGATGGAGGACTTTGCGTTCTCCGATCCGGTATCGCGCATGTCGTTATGCTGGAACTTGGTGTTTACAACCGTAATACCGGCCTTCTCGCAAATGTCGGTACTGGGAACCACGCCTGGATCGGCCTTGAATTGCGGGTCCGTCGAGCGGAACGACAGAATCTTGAACTTGCCCGACGTGATGAAGGGGACGCGCAGATTATCCATCGTGACGACTTTCTTGATCTCGTCCGGATACTGCTTGGCGAAATACATCGTGATGTCGCCGCCCATGGAATGTCCGACCACGGTGAGATGGTCGTAGTCCGCGTTGGGCTGCACCTCGTGCATCTTGGCAACGGCGAATTTGATATTGGCGACACCGCGCTCGATCTGGGCCAGGCGTCCAACATAGGGCTCGCCGATCTTGGTCACCATCGGCGGATCGGTCGGCAGATCGTGCTGGATGCTGACCACTTCGTAGCCGCGCGCGGCGAAGATGTTTGCGACGAAGGAGTATTCGGTGAATTTGACGGTGTTGCCGTGGTTGAGGATCGCGACCGGCAGCTTCATCATGCCGGCGTTGGCCTGCATCTCCTTGTCACGCCGCACGGCGATGTCGACGGCGACCGGACGATTGTCGCGCTCGGGATCGAGGAAGGTAATCGTTTCGTGGCGGATTGCCCATTTGCTGACGGTGAAATAGCCAACCGTCAGCAGCGCGCCGACAGAAAACAGAACTGCAATTCCGCGTTTCATGCTCGTCCCCGGCAATAAGCTACTCGCCCCTTCTGGGCCCGACCGGCAGCGTTATTCCTCAATATACGTCACAGTTGGGTGACAGGAAGGCCAAAAGTTGTGAATTGGCCGCCCGTTCGTTGTGCGACGCACCCATTTCTTGCGCAGCCGCGCAGAGCAGGGAGACGCCCCGATCAGGCGCCACCCTGGGCCGGGATCAGTCAAAACCGGGTTCAAATCTTCGGTAAAAACCGGGTAAAATGCCCGGTTTTCGAACGGCTTGGCTTGGCACCGGCCTTTCGGAGCTGGGCGCGCCGCGAGCCGCAACAGAATACCTCTGGTTGCAGCGGTCTGATTCGATCGGATTCGGCCGTTTAGCGTCGGACCTTGGGGCTTTGATCCTAGGCGCCGATGATGTCGTGGAGTTCGAGCGGCTTGTCGACCTGGTTGAACCATTCGGCCCGGTTCGCCGCGCGGCGCCGGCCGCGCTCATCGAGCGGAAGCTTCAACTGGCGCAGCAGGCTCGTCACCTCTTCGCGCGCCGTGACATGGCCGAGATTCGGGCGGGTGCCGAGCGTCGCCTCATCGAGGTCGTCGAGCGCGGTGAGACCGCGCGGAAAGAACTCGCGATAGACCACGCGCTCGGCAAAGCCATCGATCGAGCGGAACCCGAGCCGGAACGACAATTCCTTCAGCCCGTCGGCGACGAGCTGCTTGTTGCGCGACCCGAGCATCGACAGGCGATTACGGACCACGATCCAGTCGGTCGTTGCACCGTCGAGCTGGCGGCGCTTGCGCCTTGTGCCGCGCACCATCTCGGCATAATGGCTCTCGCCGGTCACCGCATAGGTGGCGGGATCGACGGTCCCCAGCACATCGAAATCGAGGAAGCTGTCGTTGATCGGCGTGACCAGCGTGTCGGCCATCGAATGCGCAAGGCGCATCAGATAGCTGTCGGTTCCCGGCGTATCGATCACGATGAAGTCGAACGTCCGTTCGACGACGCTGACGGCATCCATGAATTGCTGGAACTCGGAGTTCTCGTTCTCCGCGATCTGCATGGTCTCGCCGAGCTTGATGCAGCAATGGACCGGCAGTTCGAGCGGAAGACCGGTGCGGCGCGCCCAGACGCTGCGATTGCCGATGTAACGGGTGAAGCTCTGTTGCCGGCAATCGAGATCGATAGTGGCGACGCGCTGACCGGCTTTCATCAGAGCAACGGCGATGTGCAGCGCGGTGGTCGATTTGCCCGAACCGCCCTTCTCGTTGCCCAGCACGACGACGTGAGCCGAGCCTGATTGCCCTTGGCTAGTCTGCACAAGCATTGTTTGACCCCTGCAGAATCTTTAAATCACGCGCAGGCGCGGTCAAGCGAAATGCGCGACGACAACCTCAAATCGTCGGCCGTGTGGCTTCATGGTGAATGCAACGCCGCGCGGACGTGCGCTTGCGAGTCTTTGTGGAGCTTGGCTGTCGTGCATCGGTGTTGATAAGGTCGTCCTGCCTGCCTCGAGCACCCAACGCGGTTGCCCCGCTTCCCCCGAGATTAAGTCGCGATGTCACGAAAACCCCTGATCGTCCGCACGGTCCCTGTGCTGCGCCGCGCCGTCGATAACCTTCGCGCCAGGAAGGCCACCGTCGCATTGGTGCCGACGATGGGTGCACTCCATGACGGCCATGTGTCCCTTGTGAGGCTTGCGAAACGGCGCGCAGCGAAGGTGATCGTCTCGATCTTCGTCAACCCGACCCAGTTCGCGCCCACCGAGGATTTCGGCGCCTACCCGCGCACCTGGAAAGCCGACGTCGCGAAGCTCACGGCCGAGAAGGTCGACCTGATCTGGCATCCCGACGTCAAGGCAATGTACCCCGACGGCTTCGCCACGCGGATCGTGCCGGAAGGTCCGGCGACCGCCGGCCTGGAAGATCGTTTCAGGCCGCATTTCTTCGGCGGCGTCGCAACCGTGGTCGGCAAGCTGTTCACGCAATGCCGTCCGGACGTCGCGGTTTTCGGGGAGAAGGATTTCCAGCAGCTGCGGGTCGTGACGCGGATGGCCGGCGATCTCGACCTCGGCGTCAAGGTGATCGGGTCCAGGACCGTCCGCGAGCGCGACGGCTTGGCGATGTCCTCGCGCAATGTCTATTTGTCGCCACAGGAACGGCGCGTAGCGCCCGAGCTCTACCGCGCCATGAAGCAGAGCGCCGCACGGCTGAAGGCCGGCGAAGCGATCGCGGCCGCGATGGCCGCCGGCGCCGAGATCATCACGGCGGCCGGCTTTGCGCTGGATTATTTCGAAGTGCGCCATGCCGACACGCTGGCGCCGATCGCCGCCGTCGGCGACGGTCCGCTGCGCATCCTGGTGGCGGCCAAGCTCGGCACCACCCGGCTGATCGACAACATCGCGGTTTAGAGCAATTCTGGTTTAGAGCAGTCCAAGGTCGCGCAATTCGCGGCGCATCGGCTCCGGCATCGCCGCGACGCTTCCCGCCGTCGCCTTGCCGAGATCCGGCGGAACGGCGTCGTCGGTCAAGTAGCGCCAGCCCTGGAACGGGCGCATCGGCCGCGGCGACACCGCGATCACCTTGGGCTGCATCACCAGGCGGCAGCGTCCGATGCCGTCGCGGTCGCGAAACGGTTCGATTGCGACGATCTTTTCGCGCGCGGCGATCTCTCCGCGGATCACCCAGTACAGCGAACCGCCAGCGAGGATTTCCTCGATCCGCTTCGGCGTCATCCTGGTGACGTGCACATGACGTTGCGGCAGGCCCTTTTTCCTGGCCGCGCTCATGCGCTCGGCGACCCATCCCTTGAGTTCCTTGACGGACTCGCAGCCAACGGCAAGCTTGATCAGATGAAGCGGCATCATGTCGGAAAGTGAGTGATGGGCGGTGCAGCAAAGGCCACATCGGCCTTGGTCATTTGCAACATGCCGTGTCGGCGCATGTCAAACCCAAAGCCGCGCCGGACACAGCATATCCGTTGATATCGCAGATCGCCGCGCACCGGGGCGCGCGTGTCGGCGCAACAGGCCGGTTCCGCCAACATCACTCGTTGGAGGCGCCGGTCGCGTCCGCGGGCGGCGGCGCGATCTGAGCCGGCGCCGCCGGACGCTTCGGCGCGGGCGGCTTCTTGGCGACCGGCGCCGCTGGCGGGGTGGCCGGCACCGACGACGTCGGCCGCGGCGACAGCAGCGAGGCGTTGGCCGCCGACGACGGCGCGGCGTTGGCCGGCGGGGGAACCGCGCGCTGCGCCGATGGCGCGATATTGGTCGGAGCTGTGGCGGCGCGCTGCGCCGATGCCGCTGCGCCGGGCTCCGGCGTCATGATGCTGATGGGCGGGGTCGAGGCTGCCGTCGGAAACTCGGCATTGGTCGGCCGTCCCGTGGGCATCGACGGCGACAGCATCGCAACCGGCGCGCCTGCCGAAGGCGCATTCCATAGCGGCGCGTAACGCGTCACGAGCGCATCATAGGTGTGCTCTTCCATGTTGGCGACGACCTGGCGGCTGTCCGTCAGCGAGCGGAACGCCGCACATTGCGTTGCCGTGCAGCGGTCGCGCGCGGCGAGCACCTGCGCCATCAGCCCGTAGCGGTCGCGTTCGATGGTCCGGCGCAGCGCGCGCAGTTCCGGGTTCATGTTCCGCTCCGCGGCGGCGACATCGCCAAGCGCGGTCAGCCGCCCGATCTGCGCCGCGGCGTAGCTGACCGCGGAGGCCGTCGACTCCGCCGATCCGAACAGGATTTTCTCGCAAGCCATCAGGACCGGATCGCCGGCAAAACCGTCGATACAGGCGAGCGCCGGCAACGTCGGCCCCGCCGGTGACGCCGATCGGGTTTCGGCTGGCCGGGCATGGCTCACTGGTTCGTAGCCACGAATGGTGGCGGCAACCGCGATCCCAATCGCAAACAGCGTGATGACGGTCAGCGCGCCGTTCGCGATCGACTTGTCCGCGCGCAGCAGCGTGATCAGGGCGATCAGCCCGAAGAATCCCCCGGCCGCCATCGTGAGCCACATCGGAAAGGATGGCGAACGCCAGATGTGGTCGAGCGACGTAGCCCATGCCCAATTCATGCGCGATATTCCCTGCGGGAGCGCGACGACTTCAGATGATGCGTCATCGCGCTCCGACCCGTTGTTTGAGCATGATCTCCGCGCAAACGCTTAAGCGTCTGTCAGCGATGGGAAAGCCGGACCACCCGTTATCCAAATACGGAAGCGTGCTCTTCCCGGATCATGCTCTAGCGGAGTGGAGGCGGCATTCGCAACAACTGACCGTAAGCTCGCGATGCGAATGCCAACCCCAAAACGCCACTTCAAACACGGACTCACGACCGCAAGCAACCTTCCGGATGATGCGTCAGAATCCAACGAAAGCGAATGCCGCGTTCACCGGCATCGACGTTCAGAGAATGGTTCTGCGAACCGGGCCTTTTGACGGCGTATGAAACAAAATCGGCTTCACGAGCCGTCTCCGCGCGATCCCTGTTCAGGAAACGGCGAGCTGGCTTTCCTTGGCGACCCGCTCGAAAGCTTCCGTCGAATTCTTGATCCGATATTGGCAGTCATCGCCCTCGGTCGGGAGCAGCCGGATTACCTCGTAGGTTCCGGTCGCGGCCGGCCGCGAAACATTGCTCGCCGTGAAGTACACGGTCGCTCCGATGGGAAATCTGTGCTTCAACGCCCTCTCCATCACACAAAATGCCGGGCCGCGCTCATGGTCCCGTTGCAACGGCCGGCGGGGAACTGGGCGCTGTATAGCATGCGCAAACGCGCATTGGCCAGCTTCATCCGGACATGGCACGCAGCCGGATTTCGATATTTTTCAGTGTGATAACATCATCTTACCGGTTCCGGACCGATCGGCTAAAGGTGCGGAACCGCGGTGTTGGTGAAAATGTTTTCAGTGATTTTGGATGGTTTGGCGTCGCGATTTTTTGGGCCGGGTTGTTTCTCTGCGGCCAGCGAAAAACTCAGCAGCGTTCCCAACAGCACACTCAAACACGTCGCGGTTCGTCCGAACATTTTCATGGCACCCAATTCAGTTAACATCTCTCTGCAATTGACGCACTAACCCAGTCAATGCTCAATTTAATTTTTCATTTAGTCGGGCGAGCTTCCTGGTCTCTTGAAAAGCTCCGGGCGCCCGCGGCGTGGCCGGCTAGTCGATTCCGTCGAGGATTCTGAACAGGCGATCGAGATCGATTGGTTTGGTCAGAATATCCTTGACCAGGCTGCGTTTGGGATCGCTATCCGGGAGATCGGGGAGCCATCCGGTCATTAGATAGAATCTGGGACCGTTTGCGATTTTCGATACTTCCGCCGCGATCGCCCATCCGTCCATTTCTTTTAGATTGAGATCGCAAAGCATCACGTCGAAGGTGGCGCCGGCTTGAATCCTGGCCAGCGCCTCCTTGCCACTGGTTGCAGTCTCCACATTCTGTCCGCGGAGCTCGAGCACCGTCTTCAGCGAGGCTAGAGAATCTTCGTAATCATCGACGATAAGAATGGAATGGCTCGAAGCGGACGGCGCCGGTTGCGAGTCCTGCGTCGGCGATTCGGGCCGTGAGGCCACGCGCGGCAGCGGAAAGCGAAGATTGAAGACTGCTCCACCTTGCGAGCGGTTGTTGGCGCTGATACTCCCGCCCATCCGTGTCATTACATCGCGCGCCATCGAGAGGCCGAGGCCGGTGCCGGTATTCTTGGTGGTGAAAAGCGGATCGAAGATTTTCGCGATCAGATCCGGCTTGATTCCGACGCCGTCATCCGCGACGCCGATGACGATCGCGTCTTCCAATAATTCGCCGGTGATGACGATATTGCCGCCCGACGGGAGCGCGTCGCGCGCGTTGAGCAGGAGATTTGCGAAAACGTGTCGCAGTTCCGCGCTATAGCCCAGAATCGGCGGCAGAGACGGAACTTCGAACGCGACCTTGATGGTTCCACCGGTCGGAGTGGGACTTTTCTCGACCACGAAGTGGACCATCTCAACCGATTCTTCGATGACGCGCCGCAAATCGATGTTTTCCAGCGGTTCGTCAAACCGCTCGTGGACGACGTCCTGAAGGCGGGTCACTCTTGACGCGGCGTCCTTCATCACCCGGGCCAGCCGTTCGATTCGCCGGCTGAGCGTTGCGTCGACCTCTTCGTTGCGGAGTAATTCGATTCCGAGCAGCATCGCATTAAGACTGTTATTGATGTCGTGCGCGATTCCAGATGCGAGCTCACCGACCGAACGGAGTCGCTCGCTGCGGAAGAGCTGCTGATTGACGCGGTGCAGGCCTTCGAGTGCGGAAACCTCTTCGGTCATTTCAATGGCCAGTCCGCCGACGAAGCCCCCTTCCGCAGAGTCAATTGGAAATCGGACTATGAACAGGTACCTTGTCTGCCCATGCTCTCTGATGACTTCGGTCGAGCGCTGAGGCTGCGCGCTGGACAGCGCGAGCTGATCGCTCCTGCTCCGGCCGCGTGCGTAGCTTGGAAATCTCGAATCGTCAGTGGCGCCGACGACCTCTTCCCTGGTGAGCCCGAACGCGGCGAGAAGACTATCACTCGCATAGATATAACGACCCGCGCTGTCCTTAATCCACGCGCGCCCGGGAAAAGATTTCAAGAATGAGACGAGCAGTTCGGCAGAAGCAGATTGTTCGACGATAGGGGTGTCGGACGATTTCGCCATGGGAAAACCGGCACTCCGGTGCCGCAAAGTACCTAATGTACTTCGGATCTATTTGCTACGAGTCTCACTTGAACGATAGTCAAAGGCAAGTCCGCGAAGATAATTTATGCATAGTGTAAGCGCTACTGATGACTTGAGCCGGCTTGCGGGCGGGACTAAGATTAGCTTTAGATTCTATCCGTGGAGCGGAATGCCTCTAAGACTTCGCCCGTCAATCGGAGAATCCCTCAGGTCGCTCGCCTTCCTCTCGATTTCTTCAAAGGCTGTCTGGACATGGTAGAAAAATCCGGGGGCGCAAAACTGAGCATACTCATCGTCGAGGATGATCCGGATGCGCTCGAAGCCCTCGGCGATCTGCTGGAATCACACGGTTATGCGGTAGCCAGCGCCCATCACGGCGCTGAAGCGTTGGAGCTGCTGGGACGATCGCCGCTGCCTAATCTGATAGTGCTCGATCTTCTGATGCCCACAATGGACGGGTGGGAGTTCCGCCGCCGGCAGAAGCTGGATCCCAGGATCGCTCATATCCCGGTCGTGGTGGTGTCGGCTTCGAGTGCGGCAAAGCCAATCGACGCTGACAGTATTCTGCGCAAGCCGGTGGACATCGATCGTCTGCTCGAGACTGTCGCCCGACATTGCGGCTGACTGACTAATACACTGACCAATCCTGTCGATTAGTTAGTTGCTATTCCTGCGTTATTGGTCGAGGGAATCCTTTTCAGCGCTTCCAGCAGGATTGGATAGGGATTGATCGGCGTACCTTTCCACCAGCGCTTATCGTCGTCGAGTCGGAAAATTGCAAAGTGGAGCTGCGGCGCGTTGGGCGACGCATCGCCGCTAGTTCCGACATAGCCAATTATCTGTCCGCGGAACACGCGCCGTCCTTCGCGCAGGTCATCTACATAGTGATCGAGATGCGCATAGTAGTAGCAGTAGGTACCGGAATTATTGAATTGGTATATCGTCTTGCCGCCGGCCGCGCTCAGAAACAGCTTCCGGATTCTGCCGTCAGCAACCGCTCGAATCGGCGTTCCGAGCGGCTCCATGATATCGATCGCTTCGTGACGATGTCCAAAGTGCTGCTCGTCGAAGCTGTCGCGAAGATCTGAGGTCCGCAGATCCGCAAAGGGCGGGTCGATGTGAAGAGAACCGAGGCGAACCGGAGGCTGGTCGGCGAGCGCAACCATTTGAATGGCGACCAGGCCGAAAATGAAGGCCAGGGACAGAGTCGCGATCACGATTTTTTGTAGTCGTGCCATTCGGAGGACATCGCTTTGGCCATCTGTTTAGCTGCGGATACCAGCCAGTTCGATTTTTTTCTCCGCAAGTCTTTCAAAACATTTCCAATCTGGCGCTTACTTCCGAGATGCACATTGGCCGCTTCTGCGCCCATGGCATGAAGAAGCATTTCCTCATCTTTCTCTCCGGGCAGTTTGGTGATGTCAACCGGATTGGAATCGGGAGATAGCCTGCGCATTAACCATCGGCCAACAATTTTCTGATATGGATCGTGCGAGCGAACCGCCGACTTAATAGTCTCCTGATAATAGGATTGACTATTACGGTGGCTATTCTTGTGGCTATCGATCCAAGCCCAGGCCGAGGGAACCATAGCTTTCGCTTCACGCGCGATGCATCCGCCGCACCAGTTGGCAATCGCGACAAAGTGCTGCTGGCCGAGGCTTCCCATCCCCGCCTCCCTCAGCACAACTTTGTAATCGAGGCTCGGCTCGGGAAGCATCTTTTCGAACGCCTGTTTGGCGTCCGAAGGAAGTCCATGCTTGATCGCGGGACGTTGCTTCAGCTTTTCCCAGAAATTTTTTGGCGGCTTGATTGCCTCGATTCCAAGCTTCTCGAGATGTTGCTCGTTCTCGGCCAATACTAT
>Ga0137409_10006150_pt1 | contig 12468 bp, 15 predicted proteins | sample CZODoug1_16funga_FD_122059 | JGI IMG/M metagenome (GOLD analysis project Ga0137409, IMG submission 122059) | Vadose zone soil fungal communities from Angelo Coast Range Reserve, California, USA - CZODoug1_16fungal (Hybrid Assembly) | ecosystem: Environmental > Terrestrial > Soil > Vadose zone...
GTCGCGGTACTCGATGCGCTCGCCCATGGCCAGGCAGTCTACACGGCCCGGGCGGGGTTGCGCCAGGCGAAACGTCGGCCGTACACTTGGTGCGATGCGCAGCGCACCACGGCTCATCCTGTTCACGCTCGCGGCGGCCTGCTGGCTCGCCGCGGGGCCGGGCGGCGCCACCACGCGCGCGCTGCTGGCGTGCTACGACCATGCAACGCACCACGCGGCAGGTGGGCACCATGCGATCCCATCGGACGGGCCGTGTTTCTGCGGCGAGATGGCCGGTAGCGCGGACCTCGCGCTCTCAGTGGCCGTGCCGACGCCGCTGCCGGCATCGTCCGCGATCGCGACGCCGGAGCAGGTCCTGGCTTACCGGTCCCTCTTCCCGCTCCCCCCTTCCCCGTCCTTCAGCCCCACCACTCCGCCTCCGAACGGCCTCGGCTGACCTGAAGCGTTAGCCACCCACAACTCGGAGGCCTTATGCGCAGTGCGCTTTGCAGCGCTCTGCTCTGCGGCATCGGGATGAGCGCCGCGGCGCAAGAGCGGGCCGTAACGTTCGAAGAGCCGTCACCCGTCAGCATCACGGGCTTCGCGGTCGGACGGGCCGACTACGATCGCGTCATCCGCAGCAACACGTTTACGGCCGGGAAGATTGGCGTGAGCTTCTTCAAGCCCGTCGGCGACGCGTACCTGTTCGCGCAGCTCACGACGGCGCTCGAGGACGGCGCGTCATCCACGGAGATCGACAACCTGCTCGTCAGCTGGACGCCGCATACCGCGAACAAGTGGTCCCTGGCGTTCGGCCGGTTCGACGCACCCATCGGCTTCGAACGCGATGACGAGCCCCTCAACCTGATTCCCACCAATTCGTTCACTTTCACGTATGCCCGCCCCGGCAAGCTCACGGGCGTGCAGGTTCACTACACCGCGTCGTCGCGAGTCGACGTGTGGGGAGTGGTCGCCAACGGCTGGGACGTGACGGTGGACAACAATCGCGGCAAGACAGGGCTGGCCAGAATCCAGTGGATCCCGATCCCCTGGGTCACGCTCGGCGTCACCGGTGTGTACGGACCCGAACGGGACTCGAGCGATGCGAACCAGCGATCGCTGTTCTCGAGCGACCTCACCATTGACCGGGGACGTTTGATCGTGGGCGCCGAAGCCAACGTCGGGCGGGAGCAACAGAGCGGCGGCAATCCTTCGTGGCGCGGCGCTGCGGTCACGGCATTCCTGAAGATGAGCCGCCATGTCGGCTTGACCGCGCGGTACGATCAACTGGAAGACACCGACGGCTTGCTCACGGGGACGCCGCAGATCCTGCGCTCGGTGACGGTCGGTCCGATGTGGTACTTCTCGAGCGCCCGGGAGGGAATCTTCAGCAACATCGAGCACACGCGCTTCCACCTCCCACAGGTCGCGCTGCGCGCCGCCGTCCGCGCGGACTGGTCGTCCACGCCGTTCTTCACCGATGCCACGGGGGCGCTGCAGAGCTCGAACACCAAGGGCGTGCTGGAGCTCGTCTACGTGTTCTAGGGGAGGGAGAAGCCATCCATGCTGTACGACTTGCGACGGGCGGACATCCGCATCAAGTGGCTCGTCACGGGCCTGCTCGCGACGTTGGGGCTGTCCTACGTGTTCGGAGCGGTGATGGTCGCGCTGTATGCGGGGTTCACGCCCCAGAGCGTGGCCGCGACGTACGCGGGTCCGGAGATGTCGATGCCGATGCCGCCCGACACCACCGTCGTCGTGCAGCGTCCCATGGCGATGGCCGACTTCGCCAAGACCGAGGTCCACACGGTCGATACCAAGTTACTGATCCAGGACACCCACGTGCACGTCCCGATGTACGGACTCATCGCGGCCGCCCTGGGGGTCGTGGTCGCCGGGCTCTCGGTGCCGCGGCGCTGGGCCCTCGGCCTGATCGTGCTGCTGTTTGCCGCGCCATGGCTCGACTTCGCCGGCATGTGGCTCACCAAGCTCGTCTCGCCGCGTTTCGCGATCGTGACTCTCGCCGGTGGCTGGGCGATGGGTATCGCCTATCTCATCGTCGCGGCGTTGGCCGTCCACCAGATGTGGTTGTCACGTGAAAGGGGTTGACCGATGAACTTCCTGATTCGCGCGGCGGTGATCGCCGCGCTGCTCCACATCACTCCCGTGGTCGTGCTGGTCAAGCGTCCCGACGCGGTGCGGACGCTCCTGCCCGGGGCCGATGCCTACGTGGCCCGCGAGGTACACCTGAGCGCCACGGACGCCCACCGGCTGCACGAGGGCGTCGACTGGAGTCCTGAGGACGGCGTGCTGGTGTTCTACGGGGGCACGGCGGGATCGACGTCCGTCGGCGCGCTCGAGTTCGTGCGGGTGGACACGCCCCACGGTCCGATCGAGGTGGCGGTGGGCTTCACGCCGCAGGGCGCCGTGCGCGGCGTGGTGGTCACGAAGGCAACGGTCGAGATGAAGCCCTGGGTGCTGGAAGCTGTTGCCTCCGGGCTCACCGACCACTATCGCGGGCTCAAGCCAGGCGGAGAGGCGCCTGGGGGGGCTGCCGGAATCGCGAGCCGGGCCGGGAACCTGGCCGCCTATGTGGCCGGCGAGGTGGACAAGGGAGTCGCCCGGGCTCTTGCGGCGTACGGAGCCTTCTACAATCATGTGAGGGCTTGACGGCTGTTCGTCCTGGAACTCCTCCGCAACGGCGGGTGGCGGGAGCGCGTCTACATGGGCATGAGACTCTCGGGGGTGGCTATCGCCTTGGCGGCGCTCGTGACGGCCGCCTGCCCCTACGACCACCTGCTCACGAGCAACGGCGGGTTCGCCATCGGGGGCGGGGGCGGCGGCGGTACCGGCCCCGACGCGCTCGCCTTCACCGTCCAGCCGAGTAACGCGACCGCGGGCGACATTATCACGCCGGCTATTCAGGTCCTAGTGCGGGACAGCCTGGGCATCCCGGACTCGACCTTTGCGGGCAGCATCACCATGGGCATCAGCGTGAATCCGGTCGGCGGCCGGCTGTCCGGCAGCTTGAGCGTCGCGCCGGTCAACGGCATCGCGGTGTTCGGCGACCTGGTCATCAACCAGTCGGGCGCGGGATATGTGCTCCAGGCAACCGCGCCGGGTGCGACCACGGCGTCGAGTAGCTCGTTCACCATCTTCACTCCGTAACCACAGTCCCCGGGTCGCGACCGGCTACTTCGCGGCGCGGCCCGCATCGCTCCAGGCGATTTCGAAGGACCCGTTGCACCGGCGGCAGCGCATGCTGACGGGCTGGCCTTCGAGCTGCGCGCGGTCGCGACAGTTCGGGCAGACGGCGTAGCGCGGCCCCCAGGTTGCGGGGAAGCGGGCCGTCTGCTTGGGGCTCGGCACCACGGACCAGCGCAGCGCCGGCTCGGATGAGAGCTGGAGCTGGCCTCGCGGCACGGAGACCGGCTTTCCCTTGACGTCGAGCACGACATCGCTGGACGTCAGCTTCAGGATGCGATACCAGGCGCCTTTCCGAAGCGCCACCTTCACATCCGCTTTCAGACGAGCCCACTGGAACGCTGGTGGCATGGAACACGACCTCGCGCGCGAGGACGCCCGTACGCTGGCGCGTGGCGCGCGAGCAGTCAATCCACGCGCTCGACCGCCTCGCGCTTGAGACCGGGCCAGGCTTGGCACGCCCGGACCCAGGCGCGCTTGCTGGGCGCATCGAGGCTGCCGGCGCCCTCCTGCTTCAACCACCCGAGCAACCCGGCCGCCGAGTCGTGCGCGGCGACGCGGTGCTCTTCTCGCAGCCCCTCGCCTTCCCGCAGCGACCAGCGGCACAGGTGGGCCACGAGCCGCAGCCGGATGGTCAGGTAGATGTCGATGTCCACGCCGCGCGTGAGCGCGAGGGAGCCGAGGCGCTCTTCGGCGTGGCTCAACAGCCAGCCGCGGAATGCCAGGTCCCGGTCGCCCGTGCGGGGAATCCGGAAATCCAGGGGCTCGCCGCGGAGGTTTTCTCCGCCGTGCGGGATCATGATGGCCTGTAGATCTCGATGCGCACCAAGCGGCGGAGCTCGGCGAAGCCGCCCGTCGCCTCACTCCAGGGTTTGTGGAGCACCGCCTGCGAGGCTTCGTCGAGCTTTGCCTCGTACGTGTCGAGCGCCGCCCAGTTCGGGAATTCCAGGATCACGAGATTGGTGTTCTCACCGGCGCCCGTGTACTGCGCGAGCTGTATGTGGGAGACCATCAGCTTGCGCCGCACCAGCTCGTCCAATACCGGATTGGCGATGTCGGTGAGCGCCTTGTTGTACGCCGCGGCCTTGCCGGGCAGCGCCTGATAAAAGCCGACCCAATAGACGTGGCCCGGGGCAGTCTGCGCGGTCAGTGGTCGCGCGTAGGCAATGAGCGCAAGGGCAGCGAGGAGCGGAGGGAGGCGGGCGCGCACGGACCGGTTCCTGTCGTGGTGACGCCCTCGAACATGGAGCGCGTTTCACGCGAGGGCAACTACACCCGGCCGTTGCTTCGGAGGTCTACGGCGTCACATTGAGGCGGCTCCCGTCGGCGAAGAGTACGTCGCTGGTCTCCCAGACCAGCTTCATCTTGTCCAGCGGCGTATCCCGCAGCCGCTGATGCGCTACCCGGAACGGATTGACCCGAACGATCCGTGCCGGCTCGCGTCGCGTTTGTCCGGGGGTGAGCGGCAGGTCCACCTTGAGGTGCGCGCTGTAGATCGAATCCCCGAATGTGTCGAGGAAGGTGGCATCCCCCTGGAACGCGCGAATCGCCTTCGCTCCCTTGTTCTGGTACGCGAACCCGAGCGAGATGTAATCCTCGTACTGTTCCGCGTCGGGATTTCTCGGCAGGTAGGTCTTCTTGACCACCGTGACCGCGAGGAGGGGCTCGAGGAGCTTCCTGACGCTGTCCTGGCGCGCCCGCTCCGCCGCCGCCGCCGCCGCGTCCACCTGGGCCTTCCGGGCCTGCTCCGCATGCGCCCACGCGAGAATGTCCGTCATCGTCATGGTGTCGTGCGGAGCCTTCAGGGCAAACGTGCTGTCGCCGGCCACGCCCAGCAGGAGGCGCGCGTCGGCGAGCGGCAGCCGGACGCTGTCGGCGCCTTTGAGGACGGAGTCGAAACGGGCCACCGGGACGCGGGTGGCGCGAAACGCGTCCTCGCGGGATCGACAGCCCGAGAGCGCGGCGCCGAGCAGGCCGGCGCACAGGGCGTTGGTGGTCCACCTGGGTACGTGCATCACGACTCCGATGGGAAGGGCCAGAGGAGCGAGTCGACTCTCACAGGGTTACCCCCGGAGAGCCGCCGGGGTGCCACCGCCCGGGATCAGAGCCGATAGCCGACGAGCGTTCCCGCCGCGGTTCGCAGAAATAGCATGTTGGCGACGTCGTCCACCGCGTACACGGGCTCGCGCTCCTTGCCGAGATCCACGCGCGAGCGTGGCTGCGCGCTGTCCTTGTCGAGCTGCAGCAGCACGTTGCCGTTCCCTTCGGGGGCGCGGGTCAGCATGAAGACCGACCCCGAGACGGCGAGCGAGGCTTTGAATCGCTTCGAGGCGAGGGCCGCTGCCTGGTGTGAATAGCCCGCGAGCTGTGCCCCGCCTTGCGAGTACGCCGTCGCGAGCTGCCCGGTGAGGCGTCGCGCCGTGGAATCCGTGGCGTTGCGTGACGCCTGGGCGAAGGCATCTCCGTACGCCGAGGCGGCGGCGCCGTATAGCCCGGCGCGCACGGCGTTGATCCGGTAGAGTGCCCGCAACAGCCCCGGCAGCTGCGGCGCGGGATAATACACCTGCTGCTTCACCTGCCCATCCCGCCCCACGACCACGAGGTTCTGTGGCGCCATGAGGACGAGCCCGGCGGGCCGGATCTCCATGTCGACCGGATCCTCGCCACCCTGGAGCTTGATCTCGCCGCCGAGCGCCTGGAAAGTGCCGGCGGTGCGGTCGACCGCGTACAGCCGGTGGTCGTGGCTCGCAAACACGTAGAGCGTCGAGCCCTCGACGGCATGGTGGAGGGAGTACCGCGCGGTATTGTAATCACCCGAGCTGAGCGGCTTGCCGCTCTCGATCGCGTCCTTGAACTTGGGATCTCCCGAGGCAAGATCGATGACGTTGACCTCGGCATTGGTCGACGCATCGGGCCGCGAGATGTAGAGCAGGCCCGCTCCTCCGGGCGTCAGCTCGGCGTAATCGAGCTGACCCTTGATCTTCACGTCCTTCTTAAGGCGCAGCGTCGCCGTGGCCACGTCCAGCACGTTCACGAAGGTGCGTGACTCGGCGTCCACCGCGAGCACCGCGGAGCCACCCACGATCATCGCGTCCGTGACCGTGCCGCGCATGCGCAACGGCTTGGGGGCGATGGTCGTGCCATCTTCATAGCGCGCCACGTTCAGTCCCGTCTGCACGACACCGTTCACAATGCGCACGTTGCCCGTCGCCTGATTGGCGGGCGGCGATTCCGGGAGGATGATGATCCCGCTGGGGTGCTGCACGATGCCGTGCACCCAGCCCTCGATGGTCGGGGGCTTGGACCACAGGGCCTGACCGTCGGCCAGGCGGTACGCCATGAGCCGGTCGTCGAAGCCCACGTAAATGCGATCGGTCTTGTCGAGCGACGGAAACAGCCGCACATGGCGCGCGGGATTACCCGCGCGCGCGGTGGGCAGTGCCGTGGACCACCGCACCGCGCCCGACCGCGCATCCAGCGCTCGCAGACCCATCAGCGTGTGGACGACAATCATGTCGGGTCCGGCTTGCAGCACCTCGAGCGCGGTGCCCTCGGAGGCCGCGCGCACCAGGCCCTGCATCAGCCCGCCCAGCCCCTTTTTCTTGGGCTCCGTCTGCTCGAACAGCCCGTCGTTCACCCAGCGCTGCTCACCCGTCACGAGATCGTAGAGCGCCACGACCGAACCTCCGGCCGGGCCCCGCCCGTGCACGAGCAGGGTGCCGCTCTGGGGCAGCACGCGGCGGGTCACGATCTGCGTCAGCCCCGGACGCCGGGAATCGAACACCGCGGCGCCGGTCACCGGATCGAAGACCAGGAGCAAGCCCGGGCGCGCCGCTTCCATGAGCAGCGAGCCCTCCACCATGCGGACGCTGTCGGGCGGGAGCCCGCCGAGCTCGGGCTTTTCCCAGGTGATCTGACCGCGCTCGATATCGATCCCCGCGAGCGCGGCGTCGGTCGAGACGAGCAGGGCGCCCGCCGGCGTCACCTGCTGCCAACGGACGTCCCCCTTCAGCTTGAGCGTCCACGCCGCGGTGGCGCCGGACGCGACGACGGGGAGATGCGCGGGAGCCGCGGCGGTCTGGGCGTGAGCGGCCGCGTGAACCACCATGACGAGCGCGGGCACGAGCAGCGTACGACCAGCGGATACGGCGGCCATGGCGATCCCCCTGTGGACGGCGGTGGAAGGGCGGCCCCCATATCCCCCCACCTCACGCTGGAGCGCAAGAGCGGGCAACACACCGTCTGTGCCCGGATTCGGCACATGTATCGCTGGGGTCGTCAGTTACGCGCGGAGCGGGCGCCTGGCGGGATGTTCAAGTCTTGATGCCCAAGGAGGGAGTCGAACCCTCATGAGGTTGCCCTCGGGGGATTTTGAGTCCCCTGCGTCTGCCATTCCGCCACTCGGGCGTGTTTGCTGGGCCTCAACTTAGCGCCGGCGCGGAGCCCGTAGAAGGGGCGCTGGGAGACGCTGGCGGGAGATCGCCGTGCGCCAGTCAAGCGCGATCAGTTAGGCGCCCACGGCCTGTTATGTCGGCACAGCAACTATGTCCGCTGCCTCCGCACCGCGGACTTGCCTTAAGGCGCTGCTCCTCCTCGCTGAGGAAGTGCACTGACTATCGTTCAAGTAATCGCCGACCCATCGCAGTCCACGGAAGCCTCCACCGAGGAGCAAGGATGCAAGGCACGCTGCAGACGACGACGACGTTTTCGATCGAGGGCTATCGCATCACCGAATACAAGGGTCTCGTCCGCGGGATTGTCGTACGCTCCCCAACCATCAGTCAGGGTATTCTGGGCGGGCTCAAGCAGATCGTGGGCGGGCAGATCGGAGCGTACGCCGAGATGTGCGAGCAAGCACGGCAACAGGCGTACGATCTGCTGCTGCAGCACGCCCGAGAATTGCGCGCTAATGCCGTAGTGGGCGTCCGATACGAGAGTTCCGAGGTGGGTCGTCAAGGGTCGGCGACGGAAGTGCTGTGCTACGGCACAGCAGTCGTCATCCAGCCCGCGTAGGACAGCGACGCGGATGAGCTCCAGTCACGTGTGTGCTCCGGTTTTCCTCGCGTCCCTTCTCTTGGCCGGGCAGTCTTCCGAGCTCCGCCCGCAATCATGTCTTCACTACGGCCCTTCGGCCGTGACGCTCGAGGGGACACTGATGCGGCGGGCTTACCCTGGTCCACCCAACGACGAGCACGTGCGGCAAGGCGATCAACCTGATACCGCTCTCATTTTGAGCATGCCCGAGCCGATTTGCGTCGCTCCCGACAGTGCGTCGGACGACGGCGACAAGCAATTCGAATCGGGAGTGCGCGAGCTGCAGCTCGCGATTGGCGCCGACTCATTGCGGGCGCAGCTTCGGGCGGCCCACGGCTCCCGGCTGCGAGTGACAGGTGAGTTGTTCCACGCCATCAGTGGCCACCACCGCACGCGGGTCCTCATATGGGTCATCCAGATCCGCGCGGCCTGATATCGACGTTGAAGTGCAACAATGAGGTTCTCGCTGCCTGCGCGATGCGACGATGACTCGTCGCTACGGGCCTTCGACGCGCACCTTCTGGGACCTGCTTACCTTGCCGCACCCGGTGCCTTCTGCTCCCTATCCCCCAGCCACAATAGGCCGTCGATGATCAGTTGATCCTGAATCGTGTTATTGAGGGTATGCGACAACGTCCTGTTCGTGGCATCGTACTTGTGCTCGTAGTCGATGTCATTGTGACCCATGTTGAGATAGATCATCTTGTAGTTCTTGTTGGTCCAAACCACGGGATAGTACCCACTGTGCCAGATCTCGTGCGGCTTTGGCCCGGTGCCCAGGGGAAAGCTGGTCGAGTCTATAGACAGCAAAATGTCGATGTCGGGATTCCCTCGCAGATCTTTGTCCCATCGATACCACTCACTTGGCGAGGAGCGAAACGTCTCGGGCAGATGGCGAGTCGCCGGATGGTCGCGGTCTTCGACACGCAGAATGGCCGACGTAGGCCGCCATGTGTTACTGACGTACGATCCTGACCCCAAAAACGTGTTGTGATACCAGTCCCAGTTTGCGGGATACGCTGAGGGTGTCAACGCAAAACCAGCAAAGTGAAAGCCCATCCACGCTCCGCCCTGCTCCATGTACGTCTGAAACGCGGCGCGTTGCGCCGGGTCTTCAGGACGCGTATCCAGAAACACCACTACCTGATACGCAGAAAGAAAGCCCGCATTCAGGTTGCGCCAGTCGGATGTGGTGTCGTAACTGAAATTGTATCTCGCCGCCGCTTCCGGAAACCATCGCTCGGCTTCATGTAAAAAGCTGATGTGCGCCGGATCCTCCTTGCCGGTATAGAACGCGATCACGCGAAACCGTGGCTTGCCCGCATTGGCGCTCACCCCTGAACAGCAATAGACAAGCGCCGCAATGCCCAGGGCTTTGAGGGCAGTCATGTCAGGTGCCGGTCCTCTTCCGCAAGATCGCTCTCGCCGGCGCCCCTTCGTGCCCCCGGACCTTGAGCGGTAGCACGATCACATCGTAGTCACCCGCCTGCACCGGCCGCAGGTCCAACCCCTCCACGATGGGAATCCCGCGCCCGAGCAGAATCTGGTGGGTCCTCGGCGCCGGAGCGCCGAATTGCTCCGCGGAGATATAGTCCACGCCGACCAGCAGAACTCCGGCGTCCGCGAGCAGCTGCGCCGCATCCGGCGCAAGGTACGCGAAGTCCTTATGGAACTCGGGTGAGTCCATCCAGCCGCGCAGCGTGCTCCGCGTCCGGAACAGCACCCGCTGCGGGCCCCTCCAGTTGTGCCGGTTCAGCTCGCCCGCGTCGATCGCCCCTACGCTGTCGGGGATATCGATCACCCGCGCTGCACCGATCAGCGGGTCCAGGGCGACCTGGTCGATCGGTGCGCCATTGGCGACGAAATGCATCGGTGCGTCGATGTGCGTCCCGCTGTGCGCGCCCAGCGAGTAGACCGAGAGCGTCAGGATGTCGCCCTTCCGCATATCCTTGAGAAAATCGAACTTCATGGGCGCGTCGCCCGCGTACACCGGCGTCCGCGCGGGATCGAGCGTCGCCGTCACGTCGATCCACCCCGCCGCGCTCAGCTCCCGCGTTCCCTGCTCCCGTGGCGCACATCCCACCACGAGGCTGAGTAACAGCGTGAAGCCCAAACCCGCTACGCCGATGATCGTCTCGGCGACGGTCCACGTCTTCAGCGTCTGTGGGACGGTCATATGGAAGAACTCCTTGATGAGCCAGAACCCCGAGTCGTTCACGTGCGACAGCACCAGCGAGCCCGCGCCCGTCGCGAGCACCAACAGCTCGGCGTGCGTACCCGGCGTCGCCATCGCGATGGGGGCCACGAGCCCCGAGGCGGTCGTCATCGCCACGGTCGCCGAGCCGGTGGCCACACGAATCAGGGCAGCCACGGTCCACGCGAGCAACAGCGGCGATGCGTGCGACCCCACCGCCAGATCGGCGATCGCCTTCCCCACCCCGCTCTCCAGCAGCACCCTGTTGAACCCGCCCCCGGCGCCGATCACCAGGAGAATGGTGGCGGTCGGCGCGAGGCAGTCGTTGGCGAACTTGAGGATCTGATCACGCGTGAAGTGCTGCCGGTATCCCAGCGACCAAAACGAGAAGAGCAACGCCAGCAGCAGCGCTACGATCGGGCTACCGAGGAAATCGAGTGCCAGGCGGAGCGTGCTCGCGCTGTCGAGCGCGACGTCGGCGGTGCTGGCGCACAGCATCAGGATCACCGGGAGGAGCACCGTGAAGACCGTGATGCCGAAGCCCGGCAGGTCGCGCGGAGCGCCGCCGGCGAACTGCGCGGCGATCGGGTTCTCCGCGGGGAGCGCGATGCGCGGCGCAATCCACGAAGCGAAGATCGGGCCGGCCAGCGCCGCCGTCGGCAGCCCGACCAGGATGGCATAGACGATCGTGCGCCCCACATCTGCCTGGTAGGCGCCCACGGCGAGCATCGCCGCCGGATGCGGCGGCACCATCCCATGCACCACCGAAAGCCCCGCCACCAGCGGAATGCCGACCTTCACGAGTGAGAGCCCCGAGCGACGGGCAATCGTGAACACCAGCGGGATCAGCAGCACGAACCCCACCTGAAAGAAGACCGGAATACCCACGATGAAGGCGACGAACATGATCGCCCAATGCACGCGTTTCTCCCCAAACAGGGTGATGAGCGTGGTCGCGATGCGCGTCGCGCCGCCGGACTCCGCCATCATCTTGCCCAGCATCGTCCCGAGGGCCACCACGATCGCGATGAATCCCAACACCCCACCGACGCCGTCCTGGAATGCCTTCACGACACCACCGAACGGCATTCCCGCAGCGGCTCCCAGGCCGAGGGACACCGCGATCAACGCGACGAAGGGGTGCAGCTTGAAGCGCGCGATCAGCACGATCAGCGCCACCACGGCGCCGAACGCATAGAGCAGCAATTGGGTGTTGAGGCTCAAGCCGCGCGCCTCACGAGATCGGCGACGATCGCGTCCGGGGTCTGGGTGATGGCGCACACCCACGCGCGCTCGTCCGGCGACGGCTCCTCCAGAATCGCCAGCTGGCTATCGAGCAGCGACGGCGGCATGAAATGCCCAGGGCGTTGGGCCATGCGCTCCGCGAGCAGCGCCCGGCTCCCCGCGAGATACACAAAACGCACGTCCGGATCCCCAACCGAGCGCAGCAGGTCCCGGTAGCTCCGCTTGAGGGCCGAACAGGCGGCGACGAGGCCGACTCCTGCACGGTTCGCCTCGCGCAGGCGTGCCGCGATCGCGAGCAGCCAACCGTGGCGGTCGGCGTCCGTCAGCGGCGTGCCGGCGGCCATGCGCTGCACGTTGTCCGGGGGGTGCAGGTCATCACCGTCGACGAACGCGATGTCGAGCTCACGCGCGAGCATCGCGCCGATCAAGCTCTTGCCGGAGCCGCAGACGCCCATCATCACGTAGAGCCCAGTGTGCGTGGTGCGCATGAAGTGGCCCCAATCCTATACCACCGACCGATTCGGGGCTATTCTGCTGGCTCAGGAGTCACCTTCTAGGGAGCGGCAACAATGCAACTGGCGATGATCGGGTTGGGCCGCATGGGCGGCAACATGGTGCGGCGGCTCGTCGAGGGGGGGGGCGGGCACGAGCTGATCGTCTACGACCAGAGCGCCGACGCGGTCAAGGCGCACGCCGCCAAGAGCGTCAAGGCGGCGAAGGATCTCGCCGACGTCGCACGGCAGCTCGCGCCGCGTCGCGTCGTCTGGGTGATGGTACCGGCCGGCGCGGTCGAGAGCACCCTTGAGCAACTC
>Ga0137409_10006152_pt1 | contig 12463 bp, 9 predicted proteins | sample CZODoug1_16funga_FD_122059 | JGI IMG/M metagenome (GOLD analysis project Ga0137409, IMG submission 122059) | Vadose zone soil fungal communities from Angelo Coast Range Reserve, California, USA - CZODoug1_16fungal (Hybrid Assembly) | ecosystem: Environmental > Terrestrial > Soil > Vadose zone...
ATCAGGTGCACCGCGCCGTTGGTGGCGATGATGTCGAGCCAGCCGTCGTTGTCATAGTCGAAGAACGCGGTTCCGAAGCCGGTAAACGGAATGCTCGGCGCCGCCACGCCCACTTCCACGCTGCGATCCTCGAAATAACCGTTGCCGCGATTGAAGAACAGGGTGCTTTTTTCGCGGGTCAGGTGAGTGAGGAAAATGTCCTCGGTGCCGTTGCCGTCGAAGTCGGCGATGTCGATGCCCATGCCCGCCTCGGCCACGCCGTCGGCGTTGACCGCGCAGCCGCGCACCGGTGCTTCATTGATGAACGTGCCGTTTTTCTGGTTGATGAACAGCTGATTCGGATTGCCGTCGTTGGCGACATAAAGATCAGGCCAGCCGTCGTCGTTCAGATCGACCGCCATCACACCCAACCCGGCACCGAACGCGTGCGTGATACCGGAGCGAACCGAGACGTCCTCGAACGTGCCGTTGCCGCGATTGCGATAGAGAATGCCGGCGACCGGGCGGTAGGAGGACGGCGCGCAGTAGTCGCGCACGCTGGTGCTGGCGTAACACTTCTTGTTCTGGTCGATCGAGTATTCGACATAGTTCGCGACAAAAAGATCGAGCAGGCTGTCGCGGTCGAAGTCGAAGAACGTCGCGCTTGCGCCCCAGCGGCCGTTGCCGCCTACTCCGGCTTTTTTCGTGATGTCGGTGAATGTGCCGTCGCCGTTGTTATGGAACAACTGGTTTGGCGCGCCGAAGTGCGTGATGAACACGTCGATGAAACCGTCGTTGTCGACGTCGCCGACCGCGACGCCCATGCCGTATCCCTGCGAGCACAGGCGCGCAGCATCCGTGACGTCGTTGAACTTGAGCGTCCGTTGGCCGTCGGCGGCCTCGACCGTGTCGTTGCGATACAGCCGCGCCGCGCAACCGGTTGACCGTGGTGCGCCCGATGCGAGCGGTCCGCCTTGCAGAACCAGCAGGTCGAGCCGCCCGTCGTTGTTGTAGTCGAACAACGCGACCCCTGCACCGATGATCTCGGGATAAAAAAACTCGCCGGTCATTCCGTTGACGTGACGGAAGTCAACGCCTGCCTGCTGCGCGACCTCGACGAAAGGTTCGACCGTCTTGGGTGCCGCCGCGGAAGGTGCCTGCACCGACGGTTTGTCGCACGACAGCAGCAGCGCGGTCAGTCCCAACATCGCGAGGGAAGACCAGCGATCCGCGGAGCGCCTGTAAAGGTTCATTAGGGGACGATATCCGGCGTGTCCGCGACGCGCCTGGCAGATTCATGTGCGTTTGAACAATGATGCCCCTCACTTGAACGGGCTGCACGCTGCGACGTGTCAGTTGGCCGAACAATTGCGTTTATCGTTCGCCCGGCGAGACGGCCACGTCGGCGCGACGAGGGCGCGCTCGCCATGGGCGGAAGAAGCAAACAACAGGGAAGGAGACCCAAATGAGTCGCACGAGCGTGTGGCGGTTGCTGGCAACCGCCGGTCTGGCCATAGCGGTATCGCCAGCATTCGCGCAGCCGCTGCCTGCCGCCAAGCCTGAGCAGGTGGGCATGTCATCGCAACGCCTCGGACGCATCGCACCGATGCTCAAGCAGGAAATCGAAGCGGGCAAACTGCCGGGCGTGGTGGTGATGGTGGCGCGCAAGGGCAAGCTGGTCTATTCGGAGGCGATCGGCTTCCAGGACAAGCCGGCCGGAACGCCGATGAAAACCGACGCGGTGTTTCGCATCTATTCGATGACCAAGCCGCTGGTTTCGGTGGCAGCGATGATGCTGGTCGAGGAAGGCAAGATCCAGCTCACCGACCCGCTGTCGCGATTCTTCCCGGCCTGCAAGAACATGATGGTGAGCGTGCCGCGCGCAGATTCTGTCTACGCGCGCGTCACCTACAACACCGTACCGGCCGATCGCGAGATCACGGTGCAGGACCTGTTGCGCCATTCGTCGGGTCTGGCGTATGGCGAGATCACGCAGAACGTGCCGGTACGGGACGCCTATGCAAAAGCCGGGCTGTACCAGCCCGGCGTGCGCGACTACGACTCACGCGACGTAACGCCGGCCGAGTTCGTCGATCGTATCTGCAAGGCGCCGCTGGCGCAGCAGCCCGGCACGATGTGGGAGTACAGCCTGTCGGTGGATATGCTCGGCCGGGTTGTCGAGGCGGCGAGCGGCCAGCGCCTTGCCGACTTCCTCGAGGAGCGCCTGTTCAAGCCATTGAAGATGGTCGACACCGGATTCTGGGTGCCGAAGGAAAAGCTGCCGCGCCTGGCGCAGCCGCTGGCGGTCGATCTCGCGAGCGGCGCAAAAGCCAATGTCATCGACGTGAGCGCAGCACCGAAGAACGATTCGGGTGGCGCTGGTGCGGTCTCCACCGCGGCCGACTACCTGCGCTTCTCGCAGGCGATGCTCAACGGCGGCACGCTTGACGGCCAACGAGTGCTTTCCCGCAGCACGGTGGCGCTGATGGCCTCCGATCATCTCGGTACGCGCATTGCAACTCCTACACAACCGGGTGAATTACTGATGGGCGTGGCGGGCTACACGTTCGGACTGGGCTTCATGGTGCGGCAAGGCCAGGGTCTGGCGGGCGTGCCCGGTTCGCAAGGCGAATTCATGTGGGCGGGCTACGCGGGTACGTTCTTCTGGATCGACCCGAAAGAGGAACTGGTCGCCGTCTACATGACGCAGGCACCGAGCCCCATCCGCGCCATGTACCGCAAGATGATCAAGCAGCTCGTCTACCAGGCCATCGTCGACTGAAGGCGCCTTCGACTTTAGTCGAATGTACAGGGCGGACCCTTGAATCGAGAATCAGCGCGAAGACGCAGCGCGCGGCGCGGAGATCGCGCACTTTCACCTCGGCGCGTGCGCTGCTGATCAGACGGATCCAACCGGAGGAGAGCCATGAGTACGGCGATGCAAGCGAAGTCGATGGACCGCGGCCTGGGCGGCGAAGAGAAGAAGGTCATCTTCGCCTCGTCGCTTGGCACCGTGTTCGAGTGGTACGACTTCTATCTTTACGCCACGCTCGCCCCTTTTTTCGCCGCGCTGTTTTTTCCCAAGGGCAATGACACCGCCGCACTGCTCTCCGCCTTCGCCACCTACGCCGCCGGCTTCCTGGTGCGCCCGTTTGGGGCGCTGGTATTCGGGCGGGTCGGCGACCTGGTCGGCCGGAAGTACACGTTTCTGGTGACCATCCTCGTGATGGGTTTTTCGACGTTCGCGGTGGGCCTGTTGCCGACCTACACGACGATCGGTTGGGCGGCGCCCATCCTGCTGGTTTCACTGCGACTGCTGCAGGGCCTCGCGCTCGGCGGCGAGTACGGCGGCGCCGCGACCTACGTCGCCGAGCACGCACCGGCCGACCGGCGCGGCTATGACACGTCGTGGATCCAGACCACCGCCACGCTGGGGTTCTTCCTTTCGCTCGCCGTGATCGGTTTTTGCCGCTTCAGCGGGTGGCTTACTTCCGCCGAGTTCGCTGAGTGGGGCTGGCGCCTGCCGTTCCTGGTGTCGTTGATCCTGCTGATCTTCTCGGTCTACATTCGACTGAAGCTCAACGAATCGCCGGTTTTCAAGCGGATGAAGGCGGAAGGCAAGGGTTCGAGCGCGCCGCTCACCGACAGCTTCCTCAAGTATCCGAACAACAAGTACGTGCTGCTGGCGTTGCTCGGTGCCACGGCCGGCCAGGGCGTGGTCTGGTACACCGGCCAGTTCTACGCGCTGTTCTTCCTGACCATCACGTTGAAGGTCGATGGGCAGACCGCGTACACGCTGATCGCGTTGTCGCTCCTTTTCGGCACGCCGTTTTTCATCGTGTTCGGATGGCTGTCCGACAGGATCGGTCGCCTGAAGATCATTCTGCTGGGCTGCGTCATCGCCGCGGTCACGTACTTCCCGCTGTTCGGTGCGCTCACGCACTACGTGAACCCGGGACTCGAGGCATTCGCGGCCAAGAACCCGATCACGGTGCAGGCCAAGGAATGCAACTTCCACATCTTCGTCGGACCGTGGAGCAAGTTCAGCGAATGCGACAAGGCCAAGGATTTGCTGACCAAGTCGGGGCTGTCGTTCAAGTCGACCGATCTGCCTGCCGGTGCCACCGATGCGGTGATAACCACGATCGGCAACACCGAGCTCAAGGGCTACGACGAAGCCAAATACCGCGCGGCGCTCAAGACCGCCGGTTATCCGGCGACCGCCGACAAGAACGCGATCAACTGGACGATGACGTTGTTGATCCTGTGGATCTTCCTCATCTACGTGACCATGGTTTATGGGCCGATCGCGGCCTACCTGGTCGAGTTGTTCCCGACCAAGATCCGCTACACGTCGATGTCGCTGCCGTATCACATCGGCAATGGCTGGTTCGGTGGCATGCTGCCGTTACTGGCTACGGCGATGGTCGCGGCGAGCGGGGACATTTACTATGGGCTCTGGTATCCGATCGTGGTTGCGTTGATCACGGCCGTGGTCGGGTTCATGTTCCTGCATGAGACAAGAGGGACCAACCTGTTGGCCGACGACAAGCACGTCTACGGTCGCAGTCCGGGCGTTTAACCAAGGAGACAGGCGGGCGCACGATCGGAGCGGTCTTCAGCCACTTCGAGCTGCGCTCGAGTTAGAACAAAGGTCCGGCACCGGCCGGCGATTGCCGGTCCGCGGCCTCTGGCACCGCGTCGAACATGAACAGAAAGATGGTGTTGCTGCGGGACGGCGGCGAAAGCCCGTTTCCCGGAGTCGTAACCCATTCGAGCGCGGGCACCTCGTGGACGGGGTTCCCCATCGAGAGCCGGCGGCTCTCCGGTAACGGTTCGCTCGAGGACTTCGCGCTGCCCGCGGGATGTCTCGCGTTGTGCGTGCGCGGCCGCAGCCGGATGACGCTCGACGCGGGAACACAAAAGGAACAGTTCGATTTTGTGCCGGGCAGACTCAGCACCGGCCGTCCGGGCTACGAGATCAGGCAATTCAGCTGGAGCGGTGAGCATGAATTGATCTCGGTCCAACTCTCCGCCCCCAGGTTGCCGCTTCTAGGCGGCGCCCGGGCCGACACGATCGGATTGAATCTCGCGGTGCGCTGCGGATTTCGCGATGCGCAGTTGCAGCGCCTGATCATGCTGATGTTCGCCGACATCAGGGCCGGATGTCCGGCCGGCAATCTGTACGGCCAGTCGCTGTCGCTGGCACTGATCGAATACCTGGCGGAGCGTTATTGCGAACCGCATCGCGAGCGGCGCAACGGCACCGACCGGATGGCGTTGAGCGGCGCGCAGCTGAAGCTTGTGCACGACTACATCCTGGCGAACCTGGCCGGCGACCTGACGGTTTTCGAAATGGCCGCGCTGCTCGACTTGAGCCCGAACCATTTCACCGTGCTGTTCAAGAACGCGACCGGGCACACACCGCACCAGTACGTGTTGTCGGAGCGGATCATGGCAGGGCGGCGCCTGATGGAAGGTGGCCAGCGATCGCTTGCGGAGATCGCGCTGGCACTTGGATTTTCAAGCCAGAGCCATTTCGCCACGAGTTTCCGGCGCGCCACCGGCCTTACCCCACGCCAGTATCAGGAGCACTATTCCTCCGGCCGGAGGAGAACCTATGACTTCATCGAGCAGGTGCCTTGACCACCAGCAACGCACGCTGACTCGACGCGCGTGCGAGGTGGTTCAATGAGCGCGCCGATCGTCTCACCACCGACGCGCAGCAACTGGAAGTCGTTTCTCAGCCTGGAAAACCGTTATGTGCCGCCGGCATTCATCACCCTCATCCTGCTGGTGGGGCACCTGTCTTACGGCATCCTCGAGAGTCTCGAGAAAACCGCGATCGCCATCGTCACCGCCATCGTGGCCGAAATGGTGTTGGGCCGGATGTTCTATCGCAAATGGCCGAACCTCGCCAGTTCCTACATCAGCGGGATCAGCGTCGGCATCCTGATCCGTTCGCCGGCCTTCTGGCCGTTTGCGTTATGCAGCGCGATTTCGATCACGTCGAAATACGTGCTCAGGGTCAAGGGGCGGCATCTGTGGAATCCGTCGAACTTCGGCATCTGCGCGATGTTGTTCCTGGCCGGCGATACCGTCGCCAGCTTGAGCATCCAGTGGGGCAACTACCTGTGGCCGATGCTGGTGATATGGGTGCTGGGCTCGATCATCATCTATCGCCTGCACCGCTTTCACATCACCGCCACGTATGTCATCGGGTTCGTGGTGTTCGCCTTCCTGCGCAGTTGGATGACCGGCAGCCCCTGGCAGGCGGAAATCGCGCCGATCACCGGCCCGATGTACCAGCTCTTCATCTTCTTCATGATCACCGATCCACGCACCACGGTGCGCGGCAAAACCGGGCAATGTGTGGTCGTGTTCACGGTCGCGCTGTTCGAAACGGTGCTGCGGCTGTATGAGAACGTCTACGCACCTTACTACGCGCTGTTTACTGTTGGGCCGATCGCGCTGCTGTTGGAGATGTGGCTCGATTCGCGCCGCGCGAACGCCGCCAGGCTCGCCGAATCTCGATGAGCCTGCCCCGCTACATCCAACCTGTTTTCAGGCAACGCCGGCGCGTGTTGCACGCCTCGGCCGCAGCCGTGCTTACCGGTCTCGCGCCGGTGCGAGCGCAAGGCGGAGGCAAGCCGCTGCTGGTCGGCGGCCTGCCGGTCACCTGCAATCTGACGCTTCCGGTTGCGTGCGCGGCGTCCGCGGCCGCTGCCGGCAGCGGTAACGCGGTGCCGCTTTTCGAGTTCAGCAAGTACAGCGGCTGGCCTGAGATCAAGGAGTCCTTGATGACGGGGCGCCTGCCTGCGGCGTACATGCTGGCGCCGCTCATCATGGACCTGGCCGACAGCAGGATCCCGGTGAAAGTGGTGTCGCTCGGCCACCGGTCGGGCGCAGTGATCATGGTTCGCACCGATTCGCCATACAGGAAGTTCAAGGACCTGGTCGGCAAGCGCGTTGCGATTCCAAGCCGCTTCGCGGTCGACTACCTGTTTCTGCGAAGGATGCTTGCCAAGGAGGGTTTGACCGTCAAGGACCTCGACGTGATCGAGATGGCGCCGCCGGACATGCCCGCTGCGCTGTACGCGAAGGCTGTCGACGGTTATGCCACCGGTGAGCCGTTTGGCGCTGCCGCGCAACGTGCCGGTTATGCTCGACCGCTCAGCATGACGCGCGACGAGTGGCCCAATTACATCTGCTGCGTGCTTACGGTGCGCAACGAACTCATCACGGAGAACCGTCCGCTGGTGCAGCAGCTGGTCAACTATGTCCAGGGCGCGGGCACCTGGCTGGATCTCACGCCGGCCAATCGAACCAAGGCGGTGCAGATCGCGGCCGGACCGAAGTTTTTCAATCAGGATCCGAACGTTCTGCAGTACGTGATGGACAATCCGTCGGACCGGGTGACCTACGGCGACCTGCGGCTCATCAAATCCGAGTTCGAGGAACTGATGCAGCTCTCGATCGAAGCCGGCACGATCAAGCGCAACTCACCCTACGAGAATTACGTGGACGAGAGTTTCGTCAAGAGCATCACGCCGGCGCGGATTGCGCTCTGATCATGCTGGACATTTCGGTTCGTAGCCTGGCGGCGTTTCTTGTGCTGCTTGCGATCGTGCTTGGTGGCGCAGCGGCGCAAGGTGCCGAGCTCAGGTCGGGTGTTTTCAAACCGGCACGTATGGCGCCGGAGATCTCGCTCAAAGGCTCCGACGGTGCCGAGCTGAAGCTCGCGCGGTACCGAGGAAAAATTGTCGCATTGGGGTTCGGTTACACGTCCTGTCCCGATGTATGTCCGACCACGCTTTCCAACCTCGCCCAGGCGCGCGCCAAACTGGGTGCGGCTGGCAAGGACCTGCAGGTCGTATACATCACCGTCGATCCGGAACGCGACAGCTTGCAACGGCTGAAGGCCTATATGGGACAGTTCGATCCCACGTTCATCGGTGCAACCGGCACGCCGGAACAGCTCGCCGCAACGCGCAAGGCATATGGCATCGAGGTCAAGAGGCAGAACGTGGAGGGCAACAAGTCCGAGTACTGGGTTCACCACTCCTCGTTCATCTATCTGATCGACCGCGCTGGCAACATCCGCGCATTGTTGCCCTATGGGGTGACAGACGAGGACATTGCACACGATGTCAAAGCTCTGCTGGACGATTGAGATGCCGGCCCCGGGTGTACCGCCGTCGACCTGCTCGGGTCCGGTGACATGCCGGCGATGAAAATTCGCCGTCGTTACCTCTTCGCTGCGGCGCTGATCGCTGTTGCCGTGGGGGCTACAGCCTGGGCGGCGCTCACGCCGGTGCGCGCGGATTCGAATGAGCTGGTTTACATGATCCCCAAGGGAACCTGGGCGCGCAGGATGGCCGGCGAGAACCTTCAGGTGCTGCCCGACGAAATCCACCTGACGCTTGGCGTCAAGGACATCCTGGTCCTGCGTAACGACGACGACGTGCCGCAGCTTTTCGGGCCGGTCCTGATCATGCCCGGCCAGAGTTTCCAGCTGCCCTTCAGCCGCGCTTCGAGATATCAGTTCGTGTGCTCGTTGCATGTCAGCGGCCGGCTCGACGTCATCGTGGCGCCGCACCCCGAACCGGGATGGGCCCGCCTGCGCTGGCGCGTGGCAGCGCTCGCCCAGCCGGGAGCGTCGCTCTAGTGGATGCTCGAGGTGGTTAAGCCGAAGCAGGTTCTTGCTTCGCTTGCGGTGGCCGCCTGCCTGGTCGCCGCGTGGTGGATTGTGGTGCTCGCAACCGACAGCGTCATTTTCCCGACGCCGTTGCAGGTGGTGCGCGGAATCTTCGAGATGGCGCGCAATGGAACGCTGTGGGCGCACATCGGTTCGTCGTTGTTCCGCGTCGGCAGCGGCTTCCTGCTTGCAGTCGTGGTCGGCGTACCGCTGGGGCTGCTGATGGGATGGGTGGGCGGCGCGTTCACGATGTTGAATCCGATCGTGCAGGTGCTGCGACCGATTTCGCCGATCGCATGGATTCCGATCGCCATTCTCTGGTTTGGCGTCGGTGATCTTTCGCCGATCTTCCTGATCTTTTTGTCGTCAGTATTTCCGACCATCGTGCAAACCGCGGCGGCGGTGCATTCGATCGAGCGGCACTACATCTGGGCGGCGGAGAACTTCGGCGTTTCGCGCTATCGGCTTTTCGCGCAAGTGGTGATCCCGGCGGCTTTGCCGCAGATCATCGTCGGGTTGCGCGTCAGCCTGGGCGTGGCCTGGCTGGTCGTGGTGGCTGCGGAAATGATCGCGCTGCGCTCCGGCCTCGGTTATCTCATCATCGACTCGCGCAACGCGGGCAACCGTTACGACCTCGTGGTTGCCGGCATGGTCATCATAGGTTTGACCGGCCTTCTGCTTGACGGTGCAATGCGCCGGCTGGAACGGCTCAAGGTCGTCCGGTGGCGGTATGCCCGATAAGATCGCCCTGGTCGACGTCAGGAAAAGTTTTCCGACCGCGAAAGGAACGCTGCCGGTTATCGGCGGCGTCGACCTCACGGTCGCAGAGGGCGAGTTTGTCGCCATCGTCGGGCCGTCGGGCTGCGGCAAAACGACGCTGCTCAATATCGTTGCCGGGTTCGTGCGTCCTGACCAGGGGCAGGTCACCGTCGATGGCGTGCCGCGCAACGGGCCAGGTCCGGACGGCATCGTCATTTCCCAGCGTGGTTCGGTTTTTCCGTGGCTCACCGTGCGGCAGAACCTGATGTTCGGCCTGAACGGCCGCCGACCGGACAAGAAGGCGCTTGCCGACCACTATGCAGCGGTGGTCGGCCTGACCGGCTTCGAAAAGGGTTACCCGCACGAGCTCTCGGGCGGAATGCTCAAGCGGGTCGAACTCGCGCGCGCACTCGTCGTGAAGCCGCAAATCCTTTTAATGGATGAACCGCTCGCTGCGCTGGACGCCCTGACCGGTCGCCAGATGCGCATCGAACTGCTGCGCATACTGGCCGAGGAACGGCATACCTGCCTGCTCATCACCCATGACGTCGAAGAAGCGATCCACATGGCGGACCGGATCATCGTCCTCTCGCCGCGTCCAGCAACGATCCAGGCCGAGTTCGGTGTGCCGTTTGCGCACCCGCGCGATCTTTCGAGTCCCGCACTGGTCGGGTTGAAGGCGTCGATCCTGCGTGAGTTCGGCTTGTAGGGCGCGGGCACAGCAGCCAAGAATGGTCATGCGAAAGCAGGCAGGATTCCGGTGGCCGCTGCGATTGCGGGCGGCGGCAATCGTCGCAAGCGCCACACTCCTCGCGCTCGCGGCCTGTGACCGCGGCGGAAAACTGCCGGACAAAGCGTCGAAGGAGTACGGCGAAACCGCTGCCGCCTTCTATTCCGGACTGGCCGCGTTTCAGGTCGGCGACGATGCGCGCGCGGAAAGCCGGCTCGGCGACGTGACGCGTCTTGCGCCAGGCGAACCGGCGGGTTGGGCCAACTGGGCCGCCCTGGCGCTCAGGCAAAGGAACTTCGAACTCGCCGCGCAGCGACTCGACCGGGCGCGCGACCTCGCGCCGAAAGACGCGCGGATCTACTACTTGTACGGAATCCTCGAGAGCCAGCGCGGCAACTCGACGCAGGCGATCGCGCAACTGCGCAAGTCGGTCGAGCTCGATCCGCGCAACACGCGCGTGATCTACGCGCTCGAGCAGGAAATCGAACGCCAGGGCGACAAGAACAACGAAATGGAACTTCAGCAGTGGGTGCAGAAGATCCTGGTCGCGCAGCCCGGGAACCTTGCAGCCTTGCTCGAGTCGAGCCGGCTGGCGGCGCGGCGCGGCGATCGATCCGGCCTGCAATCGGCGGTGGCGCAAATGAGCAAGCGCGCGGCTGCCTGGCCGGCCGAAGTGCAGGAGCAGTTCACAGCGCTGCAAGCAGCGACCGAAGGTGGCGATCTGCGGGCCGCGGCAACTCGGACCAGCCTGCTGCGCAACGTGCTGTGGCGCGTGCCCGAGTTTCGCCGCGATTTCTCGATGCTCAAGGCGGCCCCGGGAGAAGACGTCGAGCCATTCACGCGGTTCGTGCGCCTCGAGGCTCCGACCATCAAGCCTGCACCGGCCGATACCACGATCTCATTCGACGTGCAGCCGCTTTCCAACGCCGAAGGGACGTGGCAATGGGTCGGCGCCATCCAGCTCGGCGGCGCAGGCGCGCCGGTTGTGGCGGTGGCCAACGGCAACAAACTACAACTCGCCAACGGCGCGACGCTGGTTTTTCCAGGCGGTCCGGCCGCTGTGGCGCCATCACCCGAAGGAGTTCTGCAACTCGACTACAACTACGACTTCAAGACCGACCTCGTGCTCGCAGGCGCGGGAGGCGTACGCGTGTTCCGCCAGGAAACGCCCGACACGTTCATCGATGAGACCACGCGCACGAAATTGCCCAGCGACGTGCTCAACGGTCGTTATACGGGCGCGTGGGCCGCTGATGTCGAGGCCGATGGCGATCTCGACATCGTGCTCGGAACCAGCGACGCGCAGCCGGTCGTCCTGCGCAACAACGGCGATGGCACGTTCTCGGTGACGCGGCTCTTTGCCGGGGTACAAGGGTTGCGTCAGTTTGTGTGGGCTGACCTCGATGGTGATGGCGTGCCGGATGCCGGCCTGCTCGATGCCGGCGGGCACCTGCACGTGTTCATCAACGAGCGGCAGGGACAGTTTCGCGAACGCGCGTTGCCGCCGGCGCTGACAACGATCAAGGCGATCGCCGTCGCGGACGCGAACAACGACGGCCAGCTTGACCTGCTCGCGCTTCAGTCGGATGGCGCGCTCGTGCGCATTTCGGTCAAGGACGAGGCACCGGGATGGGATGTTGCCGAGATCGCCCGCATTCCTCCCGACGAGGCACACCTGCGCGAGATGGACGTGCGCCTGCATGTCGCCGATCTGGACAACAACGGTGCGGCTGATATTTATTTATCTGCCGTTGCCGCGGCGGATTCCGCTCCTGCCGGCGCGCTGATCTGGCTTGGCAATGAAAAGGGAGAGTTCAAATTGCTCGAGCGCCCCAGCGGGCCGCAACGGGTCTTCGATGCCGCCGACCTCAACGGCGACGGCAGGCTTGATCTTCTTGGCCTCGCGGTCAACGGACAGGCCGTCCGGGGAGTCAACCGCGGCGAACGCAAGTACCACTGGCAGATCGTCCGGCCGCGTGCCGCCGAGGCATTCGGCGATCAGCGCATCAATCCGTTCGGCGTTGGTGGCGAAATCGAAATCCGCGCCGGGATGCTGTTGCAGAAGCAGTTGATCACAGGACCGCAGGTTCACTTCGGCCTGGGCGAGCAAGCCTCGACCGACGTGGTGCGCGTAGTCTGGCCAAACGGTGCGGTGCGGGTCGAATTCGAGCTGAAGGCCGACCAGGAAGTGGTGACCGAGCAGCGCCTGAAGGGGTCGTGCCCGTTCCTGTTCGCTTATGACGGCAAGCAGATGTCCTTCGTGAAGGACGCAGTGCCATGGGGTTCGGCAATCGGCC
>Ga0137409_10004325_pt1 | contig 12461 bp, 10 predicted proteins | sample CZODoug1_16funga_FD_122059 | JGI IMG/M metagenome (GOLD analysis project Ga0137409, IMG submission 122059) | Vadose zone soil fungal communities from Angelo Coast Range Reserve, California, USA - CZODoug1_16fungal (Hybrid Assembly) | ecosystem: Environmental > Terrestrial > Soil > Vadose zone...
GAAAGCGAACATCCCGCGGAGCCGGCGCAATGAGTCTGCTCCGTATAGCGAATAAAGCCGCAGTAGAACTTCGGTGTCCGAATGAGAAGCGAAAGTCTCTCCTGATCGGATCAGTTCCTGCCGCAGTTCACGGAAATTGTAAATTTCCCCGTTGAAGACTATCCAAAATCGACCATCGGGCGTTGACATCGGTTGATGTCCCGCGGGCGACAGATCAATGATCGAAAGGCGCGTCTGCGCGATGGCGCAACGACCATTGTTTGAAGCGAACAAGCCATGATCGTCCGGCCCGCGGTGCATTATTCTTAACATCGCCTGTTCAACGGCGGTTCGAGAATCAATTCGTTTCGGTTCGGTTACAACGGCGCCGACAATGCCACACATAACGCCTCACCCCCTTCCCACAGCTTGTGTGGGATAGACTTCAGTCTGTCCTACTCCTTCATAACGTCCTAGAAACGGCCCCAACAGATCAGCGACAGCATGTTTGAACGCTTCAAAGCCGAATAATTCAATAACCCGCTGGCGCAGCAGCCTGGGGTTAAAAAGTATCGGGTGCGTGTGTTCACGGCGCAACACGCTCGCGATCTGGGACGCGATTTCGGCCGTGTTTTCCGGGTCAACCAGCAAGCCAAGTGCGCCGTCCGCCAGCGCATCCCGAGAGCCATCCCTGTTTCCCGCCAGCACGGGTTTCCCGCAAGCGAGCGCTTCCAGATATACAATCCCAAACCCTTCTCCCTGGCTTGGCATCGCGAATATATCGCAGAGGTTGTAATATTCGGTAAGCTCGTCATCCGGAACATAGCCGGCAAGAATCACGGCTTCGCGTACGCCAGCCTCGGCTATCAGCCTTTCAATCCGAGGGCGATCTGTGCCTTTGCCGACTAATAAGTAACGTGTGTTTGGCGCTTCCTGCCTGATTTTAGGTAACGCCTTTATTATTTGATCGTAGCCTTTATACCCTTCGGTTTCAGCAAGGCGGCACACCGTCAGGATGACAGGGGTCTGCGGCTGCAAGCCATATTTTTGGAGCAACCGGGGAGGCTTGGGAGCGATCATGAACCTGTCCGGGTCACAGGTGTTTGGAAGAATTTTGATGCGATTCGCATGTACTCCGGCTTCGTTAATTAAACGATCGCGTGTGTAACGACTCACGGCCAGCGCTAAATTCGCTTTCTGAAGCGCCTTGAGCCGCGCCACATTGTTAATCTGCCAGGCGTCGACGCCATGCGCTACCAGGACATAAGGCGTCCCGAAACTTAATTGAGCGATCCGCGCTATGGGCCCGAAGTTAAGGTGCGTGGACACAATCAAATCAGGACGTTCGCGCCAGACATGACGCAAACACTCCAGCGCGAAACGCGGCGCTCTCAATTTACCAGGCCAATGTCCACACCCGCTAAAATTGCTAATCATCGGCTCGTCGTGGATGTCGCCCGGCATATCATTCTTTATCACTCCTCTGAGGGAAGCTGAGAATGGCTCGGCATGAACAGCATTGATCAAATACCGAGAGAACGCCTGAATGCCGCCTGTGGATGAAAATAAATCGGGGGCCCAGATGTGAATATTGTTCATGAACTACCTTGTATCCTGACATCTGATACGGTACGGGGAGCGCTTACAAATTTGACTGAGTTCCAAGCTTTGCATGCCATGAAGCTTGCTTACCGCCACTAACTTGCCGGCCCCGCAAGACAAAATATTTCACCATCACTGATACCGCCAATGACGCCCCGGCGCTTGCGGTAACCTCAACAAGCGATCCTCCAACCTGCATGATTGCAGCCCCCGGTAAGTACCAGCAGGCAAAGTTAATCCAGTCATGTTTTGCTAAACACTCCTCGGCTCTTTTATCAATTAAGGCAAGGGTAAAACCTATAGCTAGAAAGCCGATTATCACTCCGGCCTGTCCAAAATTGATATAAAACTCCATCACCTGCCCAATTCCGACGCTGGTTCCTTCCGCAAAATAATACCCTGTATACTTGGACACAAGATCTCCACTTCCGGCCGTCACAGGTTTACTTGGCCAGATCACCCGCGGAACGAAGGCGATCAATGCTTGCCATAACGTTTCACCCCTCGCAAACGCCACTCGCCCTGAGTCCAGATAATGGACCGACGCGCCGACCAGTGAATTCTGGTTGAGGCGCAAGTCGATTCGCTCCAGATGCTCGTCTTCATTGATATTGAAAAACTCGGCCTGGCTGAAGGTCGCCTTTAATTGATCCATGCGTGATCCGTAGGATTCTCCCCCCCATACACTATTCCTGATGTCACCGCGATCCCGCATATATGTAACATACATCGACAACCCTAAATATCCGGCAGCCAACCCCATAACGACCAACTTCCACCTTGGGCGATAGAATCCGGCTACGAAGGTAAAAACCAGTATCGTACTGAATATTCCGAATCCTATGAATCCCTGTGTGATAATCGTCAACAAAGGATAAGCCGAGGCCAATGCTACCCATAGCCGAAAAGACTTCTTGTCCCTACGTTGCCATGCGCGCCACGATTTTAGCATCAGGCCAACCACCGCCAGATTTGTCGCCCCCGTGACCAGCGCCGTGACAGTAGGTAAAGCGCTGAGTCCTGACACGCTAAGCAGATAGCAAGTCAAGCCTATCCCGATGTATATATTTGTCAGTTTAGTGTCTGAAATATGCGCGACGTGGGATTGATTCCTGGTGGGTTGCCATATGGGTATGACCTGTAAAGCGCCGCTTTGCGCCGAGGCGCCTGGCGACTTTGTGGCAGTGGTAAAGTTCTTAACTGCCAGGGAGCCGCGGCTTTTAGGCGCACGCGCCAGGGCGCGGCTAAATATTAAATAGCTTGCGCTGAAAGCCACCACAGCATAAGTGCTTTGTTCGAGTCCGGCAAGCACGTCTTCGTGGTAATAAAATGAATACCCGGGCAACGCATATAGGGTAGAAGCCACCCAGTGAAGTAACCAGAGGTTTAGCAAATAGGCTAAACTCAATCCCGCCCCAACGGAATTCCTTCCCAGTTGCCTCAAAAACACTACACTGGCGGCAATCATCCAGACAATTAGATACAAAATGAGCCTTGAATTATCTTCCATTATTGGCGCCTTTCTTGATGACTACTCCCCGTGTTCAATCGCGTGTACGCAAATGGACTCGAAATCCGCCGCCACATCCCCCCAATCGCGTGGTTTGAAGTCGTTATAGATACGCCGCGCCATCGACGCCAGCTCTTCCCGATGAGATTCGCACCATAGCAGCCGCTCGACGAATAATTGTGGGCTTCGTATGGGTAATATCCAGCCCGTCTCATTGTTTTTTATCAAGTCTGGTCCGCCGGAATTTGTTGTAGTCAGCACCGGGAGGCCGCTGAAGCTGGCTTGCGCCAACACCACTGCATAGCCGTCTTCGATCGTGGGGAAGACAAAAATGTCTCCCCAGGAATACCAGTTTACCAGGTCAGCCTGGGGACGCTTGGGAATAAATTCCACGAGGCCGCTCAATTCAGCCTCTAGCGATGAGGCTTCCGGGGCCACCGGGCCGATACATCGAAAGACAAACTTGTTATCGTTGGGGGAGTGGCCGTTCAGCTTTTTAACCACGTGCGCTAAGTCATAAAGACCTTTTCGGAACGACAAGGTCCCGACGAACAGAATCCGCAGCGGTTGACTGGACAGAATGCGACGGCAGCGTTCTTCGATCGCTTGAGGAGAAGGTCGGAACATCTCGAGGCTGGCGCCGAGCGGTAACAGCGAGACCTTTTGTGGACTAAGGCCGTTGGCGATAAAGCTTTCGCGCGCGAATGACGACAGGGCGGCAATTTTATCCGCCATCTTATACTCGCGCAGTTCGCGGGAAATTATCCAAGGACTGGGGCGATCCTGCCGGCTTCCGGTTCTTTTTTCCTCTTCCTCTAGCAATTCCGCCTGCGTAGATATATGAGCCGAACCGCGCATTAATACCTTTAGGGTTGGCTTGCCTTCTAACGCCCGCAGGATTTCTTCCGCAACACCGCTCCAGGGATGAACGACATCCCAATGCTCCTTCACCAACTCAGCGGCGACATCTCGGCCGAACATAATGTGAAGGCGTTCTTCACAGTCAGGAATCAAATTGCGTTGATGAAGTTTCGACGCGACTCGCGAGGTCACCCCATGCAGCCAGAAGCTGCGCACATTTTCAGCAGGGAATCCGAATCGCCTAACCGCCCATTTCGGATAGTTAGTGAAGATTGTGACGTCATGCCCACGGCGCAGAAGAGCGAGAGATAAGTCAAAAGCGTGGAAACGACCTTGAACAACTATGGCGATTTTAAGCTTCATGTATGAAAACACGCCCCTGGGAGCGCAGGCATTCTTGCCTGCGTCGTATCGCTCCTTACGGAGCTACCCGCAGGCAGGGCGCCTGCGCTCCCAGATAACATTCTATAAAGCCTGTCTCGATAAGTATGCCCGCCCTCTGTTATTAGTTGATGAGATGAGAGAGAGAGCCGGTTTCTTTCGCCATCGTTTCTCAAAAGCCACCGCAGCTTATCCATCATTTCATCTGTATCTGCGAAATAAGCAGCCGCTTGCAATTCCCGGCCGAATATCTGCCGGTGTTCCTCTGTTTTTTCCATCAACAGACACCCTCCTATGGCCGGCGCTTCAAAAGTGCGCATCGAATGCCCATCTCTGTTAGCCTGCCTCACCAGGCAGAGCGTCACCTTCGCTCCGCCGATGGCTTTACGCGCTGTTTGCGGGTCCGCGTGCCCTCGGCTGTGAGCTTTCGTCTCCCGGAACTTCGCCCAATATCCGCCATATAGCGCAACGTTAAACCCGGCGCGGATCAATGCTACTACAGAGGAAACGCGGTCAGCGTCGGCTCCTCCAATAAAGATAACATCGGCGGCGAATCGGTCTTCTTCGGCGGGATCAACCGGTGGCTCGGGATAATGCAGCTCTGGCGCGTAGGCGAATGGTAAGTAGGAGACCTGATTGCAACCGATTTGTCGCAGGTCCGTCAGATTGGCGCGCCGTGGAGAAAATACTACATCATAAAGAGGCAGCGTTTTCATAAACCACGGGGCAAGGTGAGCCGGGTTCCAGGGATCATCGGTTAAAAAATTCAGCCGCTTTACTCCTAGCTTTCCTATCTTTTCGACGGCCCAATCCGCAATCGGGCTGATTCCGGTTGAGATCATCCAGGCCGGCTGGAGCCTCCGGCAAGTTTCGACAACTTTTTGGCTGAATCCATCCAAATGAGAAGGGCGATGTCCGCGAAACTTCCAGTTGAATTTAACTAGAGGCCATGAAGCGGCAAACGCCTCGTTGCTGTCGCAAATCTCTACCGTGAGCCCCAATCCCTGCGCCGCATGAAGAAAATGCGCGCCTACGTGGACCGGATCCGGGTTACCAACGATCAACAGCCGGCAGTCTGGCGTGTCTCGCCTCTCGCTACAAAATGTCATAAGGCTTCGTGCCTACTTCGAAGCAAATTGAAACCGCTTCTGTAATAGATGTGCTGACCCATTTCCAACCACTTGCCGATATGCATCAGCAATACCATTAGCGGCGTTCTCCATACTGTAAGCGCTTACCTTCTGTCTGCAATTCCTGCGAGTTTCATCGCGACGAATAAACCTGAAAACCTGTTGCAAAGCTGAAGCAAGGCTTTGGGATGAGCCGGTCTCAAAGACTGTTCCGGTAATATTGCTCTCCACAATATCGGGCGCGCAACCCACCGCCTCCGAAACAACGCACGGCAAGCCGTGATGAAGAGCCTCATTAACTACAAGCCCCCAGGTTTCGCTTTCACGGCTGGGCAGAATCAACAAATCCGCGGCGTGATAGAAGCGGCTAAGCTGGGTTTGATTTTGAAAGCCTGGGAAAGACACCTTCACTTGAGGAGGATCTTGCGCCATTTTTTCCAATTCATCTCTTAACTGGCCGCTCCCCAGAAATACGACGTTGATCTTCTCGCGCAACTCAGTTGGCATCTGTTTAACGGCCTGCAATATCAAATCAGGCCCCTTGCGATGACTCAACTTGCCGGAAAAGAGCAAAACCATATCCTCTTCGCCAAGGTTCAAGCTTTGGCGCGTCACCGGCCGCATCTTCGCGCGAGCGTCATCATCAACACAGAATGGAGAAGTGTCCACGCCATACGGGGAGAATACTAACTTATCGTCCGGGCAATTCAGTCTTTTGAAGTGTTGATACGAGTGTTGGCCAATATAGAGCAATTTAGCGGAGCGGTGGTAACACTGTCGCAAAAAGACGTCGCGCGCCAAAGCCTTAACAGCGCTCCGGCTTCGGGCATGATCAGTCGTCTCCCCTCGAAAAAGGATGGGGTGTTTTGCTTTCCAGGCATGATAAAAAGCCGCCCGATTAAAATGGGGGCTATATCCTAAGACCAGGACCGCGCTCGGGGCGAGTTTTCGCAAGGTTCCTTCCATGCCTTGTGTCGATATTTCCTCAAAATTACGCGCCCCTCCTTTCGAAATTCGAGAGAGAAAGATCTGGTCATACCCTGCCAGTAGATCGGTGTCCCAGGCGAACTGCGCGCCAAACTCGGCGTCTCGATAACCCTCAACACTGAAATCCGATCCGTAGATGGCCGTAACAGGGATTCCGAAGCGCGCCTGCAATTTACGATACACAGGAGCGTGATATTGTACCGGATGCGTTTCGATTACTGCTAACATGGAATATCAAAGGAGCTTTCAGGTCGCATTGCGACGCCTTGAAACAATGAACGCGCGCCAGGCAGTAACGACTTTAGTCGTTACTGCCTGGTTATTTTGCCGCCACCAACATTTCATAGCCGGTTGTCATGGTTTGCGTTAAAGGAAGCTTGCCAGTCATTTTATCCTTGAGTCGCCAGATAGAATAGCCCCATTCTTCCAGCAATCGCTGAGCGTCGCCAATCTGTCCTCCCGGCACGCGCTCTTCGGCCCAATCGCAAAACTCGAAGATGATTATCGGAGAATCATCGCCGGTCAGTAATTTTTCCGCCCCCCGGAATACCGCTACCTCAAATCCCTCAACATCCACTTTGATGAGGTTTACTCTCTCAATCTGTCGCTCTTCCAATATACTATCGAGCGTGCGGGTCATAACCGAAATCGGGGCGTCATGAAATTGCGCGCCGAGAGAGCCCATTCCGAAATTATCGATCGGAGCTTCATAGAAGGGCGCCTCCAGTCGATCGTTTTCAGAGGCTGCGCACTGTATCAGGCTTACATTTGTCAATGCATTCAACGCCACGTTCTGCCGCAGGTAAGGAAACACTTTGGGAGACGATTCGATGGCAATTACACGGCCGCTCGCGCCAAGATGCCGCGCCACCGGAAGTGTAAAACTCCCAATGTTCGCCCCAACATCGATGAATACCCCCCCGGGCTCAAGCAAGTCGAGTATAAATTCCAGCGCATCCGCTTCGTAGACTCCGTTTATCAACAAGTAGAAGCCGACCGGCTCTTGTATACTTGGCGTGACAAACTCAATGCCGCGCCGGCTTCGGATTTTTACATCTTTAGCCAAAATACTTGATCCCAGTAATCTTCTGGCCATGCGGGTTTTGCCAGGCATTTCCGGCGGAAACCGGCGCAGAATTTCGGAGGCTAACTTGAGTCTGACTGCATTTACATTCATAACGAAGAGCCGTTCATGCGTTTATAGATCGGCGCGAATTCTTTATCGTAGTTCCACTCGGCGATGATCTTCCGTCGCCCCAGCTCCCCCATAGTACGCATCTCGGCCGGATGTTCTATGAGCCATCGCAGGGCGGCCGTGACGCTCTCGGTGTCGCCAGGGTCGCAACTGAGTCCGTAGCCAGTTTCGACGTAAGCCGTCCGCCAATCCGGTAAATCGGAAACCAGCAACGCCAAGCCACAGGAAAGGTAGTCGAATGCCTTGTTGGAGGCGCCCACCATGGCTTGCATATTTATGTCATCGCTACTTTTGGGCATTAACGCAAGTCCTACGTCACACTTCCGGCATTCTTTGAGCAGGGCATTCCGTGGTAGGGGATCAACAAATTCGACACGCCGGTCGACCCCAAGTAATCCCGCTCTTTCTTGCAACATGCTTACATACCCTTTGTGCCCGACGGTCTCATAACCGATCACACGTAGTTTTACATTTTCCGGCAATAAAGATAGCGCGTCTATTATAGTGACAGGTAAGCGGGATGGCACGATAGTGCCATGATATAAAACCCAAAGGACGCCGCCGTCGTGACGCGACCGTGGAGGAGACACCTCCTCAAGCGCGGGACAATTCCAAACAACGAAGGTTGACTTACCACTTTTGTTATCGAAGTCGGTTACCTGCTGGGAGAATAGTTCAGCGCGTTTCTCATTCGGCAGCACACACATCTTGGCGCGCGGCGCCAACTTCCGGCGCGCCATCAGGCTCAGATTTTGAAACAGGCCGGGAGCCGTCGCGGCCGGTGAGTCGTGTTCATGGTAAATTACATGCGCGTACGGCAGGAAGCTTAATAACCAGGCTACCGGACACGACAGTAAGTCAGAGGCGTATATCCATCTCGGCCGCCACCGCACAGCCCAGGCCAGCGCCCAAAGCGCAAACTGCAAATAATGTAGCTTCTGTCGCCATCCCCTCGGACATAATGGCATTTTCCGTACTTGAATCCGTCCATGTTTCGCAAAGGTCACCGCATCGGCGCCCACTGACCCTGTGCCCAGGAACAGAACCTGCCATCCTGCATTACCAAGAATGCGTGAGCTATTCTCCAGAGGAGGATAGGCTTCGGGGTTAGTATATTGAATGTAAAGTACTTTCAAGATAAAACAGACGGGAATTGACGGAGTCTTTGGAGTGCGGCTGCTTGGAGCCGCTTTGGTAGTCCTCTTTGACTCTACAGATTTCGGAGACAAAAGCCGCGGTGGGCTTTCTCTCCGGTCAATGTCGCGGTATCGAAGTTTACTACCAAAGCGGCTCCAAGCAGCCGCACTCCAAAGGCTGCCGCCATTTCAAGGAGTTGATTACATTCAGTTTTAATTTGCACACGCTTCATATATCTATCGAATTTTACAACGACATTAGGCGCTAGAGACGGGTTTGGGGTCCAGGAGCAGCCTTTTTAAATAGGGGATTCCCCTTGTATAGAACAAGCTCGCCCAGAAACCGCCGCCGCAATAGTGGCCGTATGTGAACTGATCCGGTTCGGGGGCGCATATGCCGTAATTGTCCGGCAGGGGGTGCGCGTTAGCTAAGGTCAAGGCCATTGCCCAAAGCGTTAGTTCCGCATAGTAATTACCAGCCCCGGTCTTAGTCCAAAAACCAGGATGGCTTAGCCACCGCTCAAAATGTTCAAAGTTCACTATCCCGCATCTAACTCTGACTATTCCCGGGTTGAAGCGCTCAATGCATGTTTTGCCCAATAATTGCGTCAGCTCGCGCTCTTCAAGGCAATATCGGTATCCGTTATCGCACGAGTAAAGGCAATCTAGTGATTGCGCAGAGGCTTTGTTCAGGCCTTGGAGTAACTCTACAGGCTTTCGATAGAAAAGCACGTCCGAGTCCATTAACACGAACCAGTCATTTTCCGCGAAAAATATCGGGTCAAATAGCTTTAACGCAAAAATCAAATTGCGGCGAAATTGTTCGCACCGCTCCAATTTCTGTTGGCGGAAAAATGTGATGAGGGCTTCATCCGCGCAGGCCCGCTTGATGACCCGCAGCCCTGGAAACACGCGGTCGAGTAATTCCAGGTCGGCAGGCGTGAGACTACCGTCATCGTGGATGACTATGCGACACGAACGCCCCGTCAAAGATGCGAAGGAATACAATGACCAAAGCCCTTCATATACACGCTTATGGTGTAGCAGCATATGAACTTCGATTTCCCCGGCGCCGGCCGGAATCGGAGTGGCCTGCGTAATGCAGGGCAAATATCGGCGCCGCGCAAACTGTAGCCTAATGGCCCCGGATATAGTGAGAGCTCGTAATTGTTGTATTTTGAGCCACAACTTTCCGAAACCCAATCTTTTTAGCGCGTATCTGAGGCTACGAATCATGTAGAGTACCGATTCTGACTTTTAGGTTCGTGATCAACAATTATGGCTCTGGCTCACTGTAGCCCAATCAATTATGAGATTGATTGACTTCCAGCAATGCGCTATATATCCGTAACATTTCTCCCGCCACCGCATCCATTCCCTTAGGGGAGCGAATCCCGCGTCGAAGTCGCTCTATCAAAGTTTTGTCTTCACCGCACCGCCTCAGGACTTGCCTCCACATTTCAACCGAATCTGTTTCGACGAGTATTCCATTAACCTCGTTTTCTATCAGTTCGGCGATGCCTCCGAGATTTGAGCCGATGACCGGAGTGCCGGCGGCGAACGCTTCGAGCACTACCAATGGTCCTGTTTCAAGCCACCGTGAGGGAACGGCGAGGACGTGATAACTCCGTAGTAGCGAAATGATGCGATTGCTGGGAACTGCGGGCAAAAACCGTATACGCGGGTCATTCCCGGCGAGTTTTTCCAGTTGGCGTCGGTATTCCGCGCCAGGACCGTCTTGAATTATTCCGTACAAGTGCAACTCGATCTTTGCTTCAGGTAAAGAGCTCAAAGCCCGGATCAGGACATCCGCCCCCTTGGTCCGATCCAGCCTGCCCAGAAAAGCAATGCGCAAGGGATCGGTCGTGACAGGCGCAGGCTGCGTATCCGTCTCTTCCGTGAATTGCTGCAAGCCATGACGAGAGACAACGACCTTTTCCCTGGGAACTCCATTGCGAAACAATAGCTCTTTAACCCAACTGCACAGGGCGACAACCTGATCCGATTCCCGCATCAAGGCTTGGAATGCGGAGTGCCGGAGATGAACGAGTTCAGTCATGCGCAGGGCCGTCCACGCCCCGCCTGACAGGTTTGCCGCGCCGGCCAGGCGCCCGATTACTGTCGGCGTGCGGCCCAACACAAGCGCGTTCATCTTACTTAAACCAAGCGCCTGTAATGAGCAGGCGGAACAGTCCTGAACGTTTAACCTCCCGTCACACACCTCTTTGCCCCAGCGCATCAGCGTTCCTCTTTGGCATGAGACGGTAGGCGTGTGATAGGTGAAAACAACCTTGATCCCGCGCCGCCTCGCTTCACGCGCCAACAGCAGTGAAACGCCTCTGGTGAAGGCATGCATGTGAAGTATGTCGGGCCGCTCCTCATCCAGGATTTTAGCGAACTCTTGTGAAGCCTTTACATCCCCCTCCCCATATAGGTCGCGTATGTCATTTACTTCATCCAAGAGGGCAAAGCGCCGCACGGCAAGGCCGGCATGGTCGTAAGAAGCCGTCTCCTTACCCGGAGCGGCTATAATCGCGCTCACCTGGCGTTGCTGAAGGCGACGCGCGAGAGATTCGACGTAAACTTCCGTGCCCCCGACAGCGCCGGGATGATATGTAAAAGGTACGTGGAGGACTTTCATTACAATGCTTGCATAGGAGGCGCGAATTGTTTACTCGCGCCGCGTCCGCATAGGAAGCGCGAGTAAACAACTCGCGCCACACGCCTGAGCTGAATGTCAATAAACCGATTTATAACGCCCGCGCCGGATAATGTGGCTTAAGCCCTCGGCGATTGGATATCCTACTAAACTCGCCAAAGCGCGGAAGCCCTTCCCACCGGACGGAATATGCCGGGAATCCAGCTTTTTAAGGTAAAGCCAGCATTGATTGAACAGGTCTCGATCGACGGGATAGGCGCCACGAGTTATCATCCCCCAAACTCCCAGCAACGCCTGCATGCGAGCCGGCGTAAGTGGACCGTCACTGCGCCATTGTTGCTCGATTTCGAGCGCGTTGAGGCGACAGTCTCGCAAAAAGGCGTCCCGACTTCGAGTGGAGACCGAATTTGATTGGTTTGTTCGGTATAAAACACCGATATTGTCGTCGTAGATAAACCTCGCCCCCGCGCGGGCGGCATCCCAGGCAAACCTCGCATCCTGAATGACGGGTAAATTCGGATGCCACCCCGGGTGGCAGGCTTGCAAAAAAGACCTCCGCCATAAGTATCCAGCGGTCGGACACCACATATCCGTAAAGAACGCTATTTCCGGATCGGCATTGACGTCCTCTATGCGCCGGCGAACCTCTACAGTGGGCGCCCAGGTATGATTCCTTTCTTCCAACCTCTGCCACGCCCCATAAATTACATCCGCGCCGCTTTTTCGCAGAAGTTTCACGCGGTCCGCAAGCGCGCCCGGAACGAGCAGATCATCCGCGTCCAGATATAAAATGAAATCCCCTTTGGCCATTGACGCGCCATGTCTTCTTGCGGCGCTGACGCCGCGGTTAGGCCCAAATTCCGAGCGAACCCTCGCGCCGTATGATTCGATCACCCTTCGTGCGCCGTCGGTTGAACCGTCGTCTATGACGATGATTTCACAATCGCAATCGGTCTGACTCAGCGCGCTTTCGATCGTTTCGCCGACAACGTGTTCGGCGTTATAACAGGGGATAATAATG
>Ga0137409_10006154_pt1 | contig 12461 bp, 8 predicted proteins | sample CZODoug1_16funga_FD_122059 | JGI IMG/M metagenome (GOLD analysis project Ga0137409, IMG submission 122059) | Vadose zone soil fungal communities from Angelo Coast Range Reserve, California, USA - CZODoug1_16fungal (Hybrid Assembly) | ecosystem: Environmental > Terrestrial > Soil > Vadose zone...
ATGGATAGCGTGAACAGCCCCTCAACCATGCGCGTGAGCTTTTTCAGCTCGTCGTCAAAGATGGCGAGGGTTTTCTGGTATTCCTCCGCCGTACGAGGCTTGGAGAGAAGAAGCTCCGTTTCTCCGTGAAGAATCGCAATCGGGGTGCGCAACTCGTGCGAAGCGTCGGTGACGAACTGACGCAACTGGCGCACGGCGGAATCCACTCCCCGAAATAGATCGTTGAAAGTTTCCGCCAGCTGGCCCAGCTCATCATGCGGCGTGGTGACGGGCAGCGGCTCCCAGAATCCCTGGCTTTGCGTAACCCGCCGGGCCATGGAAGCGGCGTGTTGCGTCAATTCCGTAATCGGCGCAAGGCTGCGGCCCACATAAAACATGGAGATTCCGGCGGTAAGCAACAGACTAATGGGGAACAAAATTAGAACGATCTGCCCAAACGTATCGAGCAACCGGTTTGTTCCGAATGTGGGGATTGCCACAGCCAGGAAGCGCTTCTGGTTGCCTTGCTCGAAAGGAATAATCGCGACTCGCACAGTCTGCTCACCCTCGATGTCGCCCACTTGAAAAGTGGAATGCGTCGCGGCAGGGTCGATGGGTTTCAAATGGATGGGCGCCGGCAGATTCCGCGATCGCTGAAGAACGTGGCCATCGGGATCAAGCAGCTCGAAAAATTCCCCCGGGATGTCCAGGCGTTCAATGTCTCGCGCCTCGGGCTCCGCGGCAACGTCAGCGATCAGCAGCCGGCCGGTTTCCTGCAACTGGTGATTCAGCTGCGTAGGAATTGCGTGAGCCAGCAACCCCCAAAAGGCCAGATAGGAGGCTACCAGCATCACGCTGACGATGGTGCAGAACAGCACCATCATCCTGAAGCGCAGAGTCTTGGTCTTCATGGCTCCACGGCCCCGAGGCGATAGCCGATGCCCCGCACCGTGTGGATCAGCTTCACAGACCGGTTCTGGTCGATCTTCTGGCGCAGCCGATTGACGTAGACTTCAACCAGGTTGGTTTTGCTATCGAAATGCCGGTCCCAAACGTGCTCCACGATTTCACTACGGGTGACCAAATCCGGAGCGTGCAGCAGGAAAAGTTCCAACAGCGCAAATTCCTTGGAGGTCAGGGGCTCCGCCACTTTTCCCCGCGTGACCCTGCGCCGGTGGCGGTCGAGTTCCAGGTCAGCATAATGGAGCTTCGCGTTGCCGCTGTGCAAACCCCGCCGAACGAGCGCGCGCACACGCGCAAGAAGCTCCGCAAGGACAAACGGCTTGGTCAGGTAATCGTCGGCTCCTGCGTCGAGCCCTTCCACCCGCTGTTCGACCAGGCTACGTGCCGTCAACATAAGCACAGGCGCTTCCATGCCCTGCTGGCGCAGTTCGCGGCAGACTTGAATGCCGCTCAGGCCCGGCAGGCGCACATCCAGGAGGATGGCGTCATAGGTTACATCCGTGGTGAGTTCCAGCGCCTTTTCGCCGCTCTCCGCGATGTCAACGGCGTAGGAATTTTCGCGCAGCGCTCGCGCAATGAAACTGGCTACCTTTCGTTCGTCTTCGACCAGCAGGATGCGCATAAGCCGATGTGCCTAAAATAAATGGGTGGCGCAAATCATAGCACTACTGAACCCGAATGCGCATCATCTGAGGGGGACATTTACTCTACCTGAACCCGGTGGTTCTACTGACTCTGTGTCTCGCCTGCACCACATCAAGGGCGCAGGAGAAGCGAGCGCTCCGACTCGTGCAAACGATCCCTATGCCCAACGTCAAAGGACGAATCGACCAAATCCTGCTGGACAATACGGCCCGCCGGATTCTCGTCGCCGTATGGGAACTCGGCGTGGAACCGTAGCGTGGCAAAACAACCATGCTACGCCGAAAGACCACAGCGAGTGTGCCCTCAAGTCGCCGCTTACCGAGGCTCGAATAGCTCTTCCTTCGACGAGATTTGTTGATCAAGTTCGTCGCCGATTTGCTTGGCGAGTTTGGCAGCCGTGGCTTCCTCTCCGTCGCCAAATCTGAGGCCAACGACCGTGAGCCCTATGGTCTTGCCGGTCTTGTCATGGAGTCGCTCCAATACCGTTGAGGACTTCCCCTTCATTTCCAGAATTGGAGTACCCTCTTCGATTACGTGCAAGTCCCCACAGGAGGATTTGCGGCCAATTTTGCTGCGATCCGTTGCCGCAAAGATAATCGCGTCGGCAGAAGACTGAGGTGTAAGGTGCAATCCCAGGTAAATTAGATCCGGACGATGTTTTGCCGCGACAGTATCAACGAGTGTTTGGGCGAAGGTTGGTTTGGCATTCTGATCCTGTGACAGCGCTCCCTTGATATGCGTCGCGAGAAGCACAAAAGTTATGAGCAGGCCCCCTGTTATCCTCCTCGCCAGGCACGATGGAGAACCAGTAGTTTGACGTTTTGCTTGCGTTGCTTGAGTCAAGAGCATTCAAAACCTCCTCAAGACATAGCTTTTGTTCGAACGATTCGAATTTCTTTCCCTGAAGGCAACTTCAGTGCAAGGCCCTGGCGGGAGCGGGGACCTTGGTGGGTGGGGCGAGGCTATCGAGAGCTGCCGTGACACCCCCGTCGTTGTGAGGTACGCCGGCTAAACGAAGACCCATTTCGATTCCACTTAGTGTTCCCGCCAGCATCAGATCATTGAAGCTGCCGAGGTGTCCTATCCGGAATACCTTCCCCGCCAGTTTCGAGAGTCCCGCGCCGAGCGACATATCAAACTTCTCGAGGATGATGTTTCGCAGTCGATCTGCGTCATGGCCCTCAGGTACAAAGGCGGCGGTAAGCGAATTTGAATATTCTTGAGGTTCTTCGCAAACAACTTCTAGCCCCCACGCTTGCACGGCGACCCGCGTCGCTTCGGCGTGACGATGATGCCGATCAAACACATTTGACAGGCCCTCTTCTTGTAGCATCGTAAGGGCCTCTCGCAGCCCATAGATGAGATTCGTGGCTGGTGTAAACGGAAAAAAGCCTGTGCGATTGGGAGCCAGCATCTCTTTCCAGTCCCAATAAGATCGGGACAGCTTTGCTGCTTTACTGGCGGAAAGCGCTTTTTCCGAAATAGCGTTGAAACTGAGGCCCGGGGGAAGCATAAGGCCCTTCTGCGAACCAGCCACGGTGACGTCAACTTCCCATTGCTCGTGGCGATAGTCCACACAAGCTAAGGAAGAAATCGTATCTACGATCAACAAGGCCGGATGCCCAACAAGATTCATAGCACGCCGAATTTCAGAGATGCGGCTGGTGACCCCCGTGGAGGTTTCATTGTGGACCACCATAACTGCCTTGAATGTATGTTGCGGGTCGGAACCCAGTCGCGCTTCTATTTCCGCGGGATCAGCTCCTCTACGCCAGGTGCCTGGCACGTACTCAACCTTGATGCCAAATTTCTCCGCGAGCTGGCGCCAGAGTTGCGAGAAGTGGCCGGTCTCGAACATCAATACACGATCGCCGGGAGAAAGCGTGTTTACTATGGCGGCTTCCCAGGCGCCCGTACCGGAAGCGGGATACATGACCACCGGACCGCTGGTCTGGAAAAGTGTGCGTAAGCTTTCCAGGACGTCGCCCGCTAACTTTGCAAATTCCGTTCCGCGATGGTCAATGACGGGGCGATTCATTGCTCGCAACACGCGGTCCGGAACATTCGTGGGACCCGGAATTTGGAGAAAATGCCGACCAGAATGAATCAAGTTTGGTTCCGGCAGAGCCATGGAGTACCGAAATCTGTTTTGGGACGTCTGAAAACGGCCCGGTTTCGGAAGAAAACAGACTCGCTACATATCCCAGCCAACCCCGCCGCCTCCTTTTCGAGTCCTAGTATCCCTCGCACATTAGACTTGGTATGCGCTGGTTGTAGAGTACTCCTGTAAGTTTTCTTGCAAACAAACTGAAACAAACTACATTAGTTATCTGTTCCTGGTGAGTTCGCGATGCAGGCCGATCTGCATGGCTTGCGCCAGATGAACCGCCTTTCGTCCTGTGGACTGAAAGATCTGCTCGCGGCAACTAAAACCATCCGACACAATCAGTGTGTCCTGCCGGGCGCTCCGCACAGCCGGGAAGAGTACGCGCTCGCCCACTGCCTGGGATACGACGAACTTGTCCCTCTCGAATCCGAAAGGTCCAGCCATCCCGCAACAGCCCGAATCCAGCGACTGCAGTTCACATCCCGTCTTTCGCAGTAACGATTCTTCATCATTCATCTTCATGAGTGCCTTATGATGGCAGTGACCATGGAGCAGGACTTTGCCAGAGATAGGCGGCGGCTGATATCCGGGCGTTTGGCGTTCAAGGAATTCGCTGAGCAGAAAGGTCTGGCGTCCCAGTCGGACAGCGCGTTCTTCCCCAGGGAACAAGTTCTGCAGTTCGTCTCGAAAGACCGAGGCACAGCTCGGCTCCAACACTACGATGGGTAATCCCGCGTCAATCTCGCAGCCCAGCGATTGCATGATTTTCTGCAGGTAGCTCTTGGCCTTATCGAGCATGCCAAAATCGTAGAGGGGCCGCCCGCAACAGAGATGATTTCGCGGAATTTTGACGCTGTAGCCAGCGTGGCGTAAAACATCGATCGCGGCGCGACTCGTCTCCGGGTGGAAATAGTTATTAAAGGTGTCCACCCACAAAATTACCTCGCGGCCTGCGTTCTTGGACGAACCTGCCCGGTTCCCCCCTTCCGAGCCGCAAACAGGAATTCTCTCTTTGCTGGCCCATTTTCGAAAGCTGCTGGAAGCGAATCGAGGCAAATGCCGCTCAGGGGCCAATTGCAAGGCATTGCGTAACAAATTGCTAAACCCCGGGGCCGTGCCGAGAAAGTTCGCGAGATTTGGCGCAATGGAAGCGAACCTTGCCCAGCGGTCGATCATTCCAAACGCGTACGCATGTAATGGCCGTATCCTGTCCTCGTAGTAGTGGGACAGAAACTCTGCTTTGTAGGTCGCGATGTCGACATTTGCTGGACATTCGGATTTGCACGCTTTGCAAGAAAGACACAAGTCGAGCGCTCTCTTCACTGGCTCGCTGCGCCAACCATTTCCGACTACTTCGCCCTGAAGCATCTCAAAGAGCATGTGCGCACGCCCCCGCGTGCTGTGCTCCTCCTCAAGCGTGACCATGTAACTCGGGCACATCGAGCCACCGGCTTGCTTCCGGCATGCTCCGAGTCCGATGCATCGCAAAGCGGCTTTCGCGAAGGATCCCTCGTCCTCGAGAAATTTGAAGTGAGTCTCTGGCTCAAGCGGTTTGTAGTCAGCCCCGAGCCGCAGATTCTCTGTGGGAAGATACGGATCAACAATCTTATGCGGGTTCAACTTGTTGGTTGGGTCCCAGGTCAGTTTGAATTCTTGAAAAGCCCGGATCAGTTCAGGCCCGAACATTTTCGGAAGTAACGCTCCGCGCGATTGCCCGTCTCCGTGCTCGCCCGATAGTGATCCGCCAAAGCTGACCACCAGATCGGCAGCTCGTTCAACAAATTCGGCGTACTTCCGAATACCGCCTTCGCTCTGGAGATCAAAGCTCACACGCATGTGGATACAGCCGTGACCGAAGTGCCCGTAAAATGCTCCGTGGTAGCCGTATTCATCCATTAGCTTTCGAATCTCGCGGAGATAAGCGCCGAGCTTCTCGGGCGCCACTGCTGCGTCGTCCCAGCCTTCCCATTCAGCCGGTGCTCCAGGTGCAAACGCAGCTGCTCGTGGACCGGATTCGCGTATTTGCCAGACCGCCTGCGCTTCGTTCTCCGTGTACAGTCGCGAGGTGGGCGGATCGGGCGATTGCCCCAAGCGATCGATCAGTTGAAGTGCCAAAGTTTTTGATTCGTTCGCATCGTTGGCGCCGAATTCTACAAGTAAAAATCCACGCCCTTCCGGCAGGAGTTCAAGATTTGACGCTCCTTTTTTCCGCAGACCGTCGACGATACTTCCTTCAAAACCTTCCAGCCCGATCGGATGAAATGGCAAGATCTCTGGAACGTGATCCGCTGCGTGAAACGCATCAGTGTATCCGAGCGCGACCAGGCTCCTGAATGGAGGCCTGGGGATTAGCTTGAGTTTCGCTTCGAGGACAATCGCGCAGGTGCCTTCTGTCCCCACCAAGGCACGCGCCGTATGGAAACCGCTTTCCGGCAAGAGCTCATCGAGGTTGTATCCCGAAACTCGTCTCGGAATTTTCGGGAAACGCGCCCGCACCAGGTCGCCGTATTGATCGCGAATTTTGCGTAAGTTGGCGTAAATTTCGCCAGCTCGACCGCCTTTCTGAATGATACGGTCGAACTCCTCATCCGACGTTGCTCCGACCGTGAGTTGAGTCCCGTCGTAAAGAAGAATTCGCAGCTCTTCGACATTGTCGACCGTCTTGCCGCCTAGCAAAGAGTGGGTGCCACAGGAATTGTTACCGATCATCCCGCCGATTGTGCAGCGGCTGTGCGTTGAAGGGTCGGGCGCAAACATCAGTCCATGTTTCAAAACCTGGCTCTGGAGAACATCCAGAACGATTCCCGGCTGGACACTTGCAACTCTGTTAAGTGCATCGATCTCGAGCACTCGATTCATGTACTTCGTAAAATCCAACACCACCGCAACGTTACAGCACTGCCCCGCCAAGCTGGTGCCCGCTCCACGCGGCAGTACCGGAGCACCGTATTTTTTGCATGCCGCCACAGCACTGACCACGTCATTAGCATCGCGCGGGATCACCAGACCAATCGGAATCTGGCGGTAGTTCGAACCATCGCTGGCATACAATGCACGACTTCCCTTGTCGAAGCGCACTTCGCCGCGCACCGTACTCTTCAATTCCCTTTCCAGTTCAGCAGCTTCGGAAAACGAATCGACCGGCTTGGCATGCGAACTCAGCGGCAGTGGGACCAGTGATTGCAAGGTTTCAGTAATTCGCTTTCCACAGAGAATTCCGGTAAACAGATTTTAGCTTCTAACGCTAAGCAACCACACCCACAGCCGGCGTTTCTGCCAATTGGTCAATCGCAAGTTTTTCTCCCGGCTTCATCCAAAACGCCGCGATTGATCCTAAAACAAGTAGTCCGATGCTTCCCAGAAAGGGCAGCTCCCAGTTACCGGTCCGATCGATTACATACCCAAAAATCAAAGGCGAAAGAATGGCGGCCAAAGCCGACCCTGAATTCATCAAACCGCTTGCCGACCCGGAAAATCGAGGTGCAATGTCCATGGGGATAGCCCACATGGCACCTACCGTGAACTCGGACCAGAAAAAGCCCAGACTCAGAAAGATCGCTGCCCAATTCACATTGTGAATGAACAAAACGGGGATCATCGAAAGTAGCGAACAAATGAAACAGCCGACCACGAGATTACGACGGGCTTTGTTCGGGTCACCCGTTTTTCTCAAAATTCGGTCGCTCACCGCGCCGCCCACCGCGTCGCCCACTACGCCCCCAAAGAAGACCCCTGCAGAGAATAAAGCTGAATTCTTCAGATCCTGCCCATAGCTGTGAAAAAAGAAGGACGGAATCCATGCAAGATACAGCCAAAGAGTCCACGCATAGCAAAAATACACCAACGTCACCGGAAACATGCGGCGCGACAAAGAGAGCCAAGGCACTGGCACCTTCTCCGCTTTTATTCGATCACCATAGCTGGGCAGGTCTTCAAGTTCTCTGGGGGTGATATGTGGGTGATTGCGTGGATCATCTCGAAAGTAGGCTATCCAGGCCACCGCCCACGCAAAGCTTACGGCTCCCAGGATGAAAAAAGATCCCCTCCACGTAAACATCGTCATCAACCACACGACTAGAGGAGGTGTTATCGCATTCCCTAGTCGCGCACTCGAATGCGTGATTCCCTGAGCAAAACCCCGACTCCCTTTTGCGGTCCAGTCAGAAAGCGCTCGGGTGGCCGTTGGAAAGGTTGCTCCCTCCCCAAAGCCAAGCATGACCCTGGCGAACAGCAGGGTTCCCAGGCCGCTAACCAGGCCAGTCAATAGCGTGGAGAGCGCCCAAATGATCGCCGAGACGGTTAGCGTCCTCCGCGCGCCGAAGCGGTCGCTCACCCATCCTCCGATGATCTGGAAGATCAGATATGGATAAGCGAATGCCGAGAAGACCAGGCCCACCTGTGTGTTGTTGAGATGCAGATCACGTTGAAATGCAGAAGCTGCCGTGCTTACGTTCACCCGGTCGATGTAGGTGATCCCATACATCAGGCAGAGCAGAGCGAGCACCGTAGTGGTTGCCGACAATTTTCTAAGACGCATTTCCCTTCACTCGGACCCCTAAAACGTCGCCGATACATTACCCACTTTCAGCGACTCGCCTCCACAAATGCTAGGAATGCACATTCTGGAACATCAGTACACAGATGCTCCCGAGAACCCCTGTTGTCAACCGTGCGAATTCGGGACCGCATTCCACAGGACTCCAGCAGCTTTGCCGTACTCATTACCCCTCGGACCATTTCAATAAGGAGCTTCGGCAAGAAGTCGGATTATAGGCATTTCTTCAGTCGATAGATGCTTAAGTTTTGCTTAATAAATCTTTAGGAACAACTTCTCCTCTCAATAATTTCGTATGCTCGAAATGTTCGTGCCGCGGATTGAATCTCCGAGAGTAATTAATGGCAGATTTATGTTGGAGAGCCCAATATGTCATGGATCTTCGCCGCACAGTAGGGTTTGACGGTAGGAATGATCCGTTCCCTTCGCACCACAGGGGCGTGGATGTGATTCGAAGTGGTAATCACACATGTCGGTCTTCCACGTGATGCGAATTGTTCGGCTAGCGCGATCTTCGGTGTTGGACGGCCGTAGATTTGCAGGTCCAATCGTTCGATGCCGCAAGCCAGCGAACGAAGAAGGTCCCATCACGCTCATGGCATTTGAAACTAAGGAGAATGGTAAATGCAATTATTGAAGAGAAAAATGAACATCTACGCTGCGGTCATGTTCACTCTGTTCGTAATCTTGATGTCGAACGCTTCCGCCCAGCAACAATCGAAGGAGTATGTGAATCGTCAGGCTCCCATGGAACGTATGTCAGGCCTTTTGAGACTGGTCGACACCATCCCGATTCCGACCGAAGGCTATATGGATCATCTGAGCTATGACTTGAAAGGCCAGCATCTATTTCTCTCTGCGGAGAACAACCAAGAGGTTGTGGTCATCGATATGAAAGCTGGCAAGGTGATCCACGAGACGAAGGTTAGTGGAAATCCTCGCAAACCATTCTTCGACACAAACACGAATGAGCTATGGGTGGATCTCGGCGACAACACGGTTGTTGCTCTGGACGGAACTACATTTGAGGTCACCAAGACCATAGAGCTGACGGGCGGAAAGAATGCGCCGGGTAGAGACCCGGATAACGGAGCCTTTGACGCCGCCAAAGGAATTTACTATGTGGCGGTCAGGACTAGGGTGGAAGGCATGAAAGAGGGCTCGATCGAGATTATCGACACCAAAGCAGGCAAGCTGGTGGGTAGCATCAGAATGGATGGCCAGGAACCTGCCGCCATCGCGTTGGACCCAGCGGCAAACCGGCTCTACGCCGGAATGGGAGACATTGTGAATGGTGAGAGCGTCGTAAAAGTGGTGGATACGGCGAAGCGCGAGATTGTTGCGGTCTGGTCGACCGCCGGGGGCCCGCAGCCTCATGTCGCGGGGCTCGATGCGGCCCATCACCGCTTGTTTATGGGTAGCCGGTTGGGAGGCGGGCATAACGTCGATCCAGGTAAGTTGGTCATCATGAATACGGATGACGGAAAAGTGGTTCAAACGCTGGACGCGCCGGGCGGTGGCGACGAGATTTTTTACGATGCACCTTCCAAACGGATCTACTTTTCAGGAAGCACTGGCACCCTGGCGGTGTTTCACGAGGATGACCCGGACCATTTCAGCTTACTCGGAAAAGTGCCAACCGGGGCAATCGCCAAGTCCGGGATTTGGATCCAGGAAATGAAACGATATTATGCGGCGGTTCCTAAACACCTCGTTCAGCTCATTCCCACAACCAAGTATGGGATCAAAGACTGGATAACTGAAGAAGCCCATATGATGGTTTTCGAAGAAATTCAGTGAGGGGATGAACGACGTGACGAAACCCAGATTGCATCACCATCGGCTCCGCACATTTGAGTGCCGTTCACATTGCTAGAGATCTTTCGCGTTTCTAATTTACACCACAGACCAAATCTAAAGGAGGGTTTTACATGAAGCGTTTGAATTTTGGTTGCCTTGCAAGGGGTTTATTTCTCGCATCACTTAGTACCAGTTTGCTGCCGTCCCTTTATGCACAGCCGAAACCTGGGGCCTCTGGATACCACCTGATCAAGACGATTTCTCTACCGCCAGCTCCGGGTGGCGGCGAATATTATGACTACATTGCCGTCGACGATGCAGCGCGCCGTGTTTACGTTTCGCACGGAACTGAGGTGGTTGTTCTCAATGCCGACGATTACTCTGTGGTGGGCAAGGTCGAAGGTATGACGCGCTCGCACGGCATCGCCATAGTGCAGGAGCTTGGCAAGGGATTCGTCACGGACGGGGATTCCAAACCGGGTGCCAAGCCTCAGCAGGTCGTTATTTTTGATTTGAAGACGTTAAAAGTCACCGGGAAGGTCTCGACCGACCAGCCGGATACGGATGCGATCATCTACGAACCGGTGACTAAACACATCTTTACTTTCAACGGCGACAGTCAAAATACCACCGTCATCGATCCGGTCAAGCAAGCTGTTATTACGAACATCGATCTTGGTGGGGCAGTCGAGTTCCCAGCCGTTGATGGCAAGGGCATGGTCTTCGACAATAATTCGGACAAAAACGAAGTTGTGGCAATTGACGCGCGCACCAACAAAGTCACGGCGCGTTGGCCGACCAAACCCACGGGGCATCCCGTCTCCCTGGCGATGGACAAAACAAATCGCCGCCTGTTTTCGGGTGGACGTGGTGCACAATTCATAGCCATGATGGACGCCGACACAGGAAAAGTCCTGCAGTCCTATCCTATTTCCGCGGGCGTGGATGCCAACGACTTCGATCCTGCAACCGGGCTGTTGTTCGTATCGACGAAGGAAGGCATTCTGCACATTTACCACGAAGATTCACCGGACAAGCTCAGCGAGGTTGAAGCCGTTAAGACGGAATATGGCGCGAAAACGTTGCAGGTTGATCCAAAGACTCACAACGTTTTCCTCTCGACTTCGGATTTCAATCCGCCGGCCGCTGCGACGCAAAAGCAACCTCATCCACAGCCAACACCGAAGCCGGGCAACTTTAGAGTGCTGATATACGCCCGATAGGGTATCCCATCTGGTCTTGTCCGGTTGCCCTTCCCTCATCGCCCTGTCCTGTTTTGTCTGCCTGCAAGTCTTTACTGCCGGCAGAAGGCATGATCAGGTGAGGGAAGGCTCGCGCCGGGTGCCAACCGTTTTGCGGCAGGGATCTTGTGAAATTAAGGATTAAGTAGCGGGCGGGCCATAAGCTACATGTTCCTCCACAAGCTGCGGACGAAGCCACCAAACTAGGGAAAGAGGGTTAAGCGGCATTCCTACCTTTACATCGCACAACGCTTTCATAGACCGTTGTGGCTCCAGACCGCTTCCTGATTAAGGTAGCGTGACTGCGGTTTTCCAAACCGCCGCCTCAGGATGATCCTTAGGATGAACGAAGTTCCAGAAAATGAAAATGTGGATTGCCGCAGAATTCATGGAGTTTTTCCAACCACAATCCAAACCACAAACTATGATGTCCTGTGCGACTTCCGCGTATTTTGGCAGTCCCTGCGGTCTTGTGAGTTGTTGTAAAACCTATTCGTGCTGCTCTGAGACGGCCGCGCTCGGCAACGTGCGATCCATTACAGTCGCAATCAGTAGCGCGGCACTTAATACGACCATGACCCATGCGAGACTATGCATACCGTGATCGGTTGGGTGCTTTCCGAAGAGCAACCCAAGCAAACTTGCCGCCACGATCGCGCCCACGTACTGCGAAGTGCGCAACAGCCCGGCCGCGGTTCCGAGTTCCTCTTGACGTGCCTGTGCGTAGACCGCCGCCTGATTTGCGTTCGAGCAGATTCCCTGGGGAATGCCAAACGGAAGGACCAAGAGGGCGAGGAGCAGCGTTGTTGTTCCGCTCGTAATCACGGCAATGCATCCGGCTGCAAAGACGAGACCCACCGTTCCGAAGATCAGAGGATTTCGAATGGTTTTCAATCGTCCTCCAACCAGAGCGGAAACCGCAGCAAGGACCGACATCGGCAGCGTGATGAGACCTGCCTTCGTGCTACTCAGGCCTGGACCGCTCTGCAACCATTGGGAAAATCCGTAGAGCATACCGTAAGCCATCAGACAGAATGTCCCGTAGCGCAGATACGTGACAGTCAGTGGAAGGTTGCTCGCAAGCATGCGGATATCGATGAATGGATTGTTCTTGCGCAGCGAATGAAAGACAACCAGAATCCCAAGGACGACAAACAAAACAAGCAAAGAC
>Ga0137409_10006156_pt1 | contig 12461 bp, 7 predicted proteins | sample CZODoug1_16funga_FD_122059 | JGI IMG/M metagenome (GOLD analysis project Ga0137409, IMG submission 122059) | Vadose zone soil fungal communities from Angelo Coast Range Reserve, California, USA - CZODoug1_16fungal (Hybrid Assembly) | ecosystem: Environmental > Terrestrial > Soil > Vadose zone...
GTTGTAGACGTGGCCGCGTTGAACGAGCCCCCCAGGGTGTCCACGGCCCAGGCTACGGGCACACCCGCCACGCGAGCGCCGGTGGCGTCGGTCACGACCACGGAGTAAGCGCCCGCCAGGAGCCTCCCGACCACCCCGATCTGCCCGTCGCCGCCATTTAACGCCATCGTGGTCGCCGGCGAAGCGAGGCCCAGCCCCTTGAACACCATCGGGCTTCCCGTCAGGGCGCCGGCACGAGCCTCAAGTGTATTGAGGCCGGCGGTCGTGCCAAGGGTCCAGCTGGTGGCTCGTACGGCGCCGGTCGAGTCAGTACTGGCCGACGGGGGGGTTACCGCGCTGCCGAGCAAATCAGTCACCACGAACTGCACGACCTGTCCACTCAGACGATTGCCGTACTGGTCCGCCACCGCGACCGCGGGCGGCGCGGGAACCGCGGTGTTGATCAAGGCGCCCTGGCTGTCCACACTTAGACGCAGCAGGTGCACAGCGACATCGGCGGTGCCGTTGGCCACGAACTTCACCGTGCTGCCGGCCAGACCACTTACGCTTGCCCCCAGGAGGTTCTGCCCGACGAGCGTGCCGAGCTGCCAGCTCCCCACTCTCGCCACTCCCGTCGTGTCCGTTGTCGGTGCCGCACCCGTGACGCTGCCGCTCCCCGATGCCGGCGTGAAGGTGACTGCGACGCCCGGCACCGGATTGTTGAACTGATCGCGCACGATCACCGCGGGCGCCGTGGGCAAGATCGTGTTGACGACCGCCGCCTGGCCGTCCCCGGCGAGCTGCGCGATTTGCGTCGCGGCGCCCGCGATTCCCTTCGCGGTAAACTTGACGGGCGCGAGACCGGACAGCGTGGCCGTTAGTGTATCGGTGCCGGCGATCGTGCCGAGCGTCCAGCTCCCCACCGTCGCGACGCCGGCGCCGTTGGTGAGTTGCGCGGGGCCCGTCACGCTGCCGCCCCCCCCGCCGCTTACGGCAAAGCTGATCGACGCCCCGGGAACCGGGTTGCCGAACTGGTCCTGCGCGCGCACCGCCGGGTCGGTCGCGACCGCGGTGCCGACCACCGCGCTCTGGAGATCGCCGGCAACCGCGACGATCTGCGTCGCTCTCCCGCCAAACGCGAGCGCATTGAAGGTGATCGGGCTGCCCGCGAGCCCCGTGGCGCTCGCTTCGAAGGTCTGCGCGCCGATGACGGACCCGAGGGTTGCCGTGGTGCGCGCGCGCCCGGCGCTGTCCGTCACGGCCACCGAGTCGGTCACGCTGCCGCCCCCCGTGAGCGACCGGAATCGCACGCTGACGCCGCCCACACCCAGCCCGTCGGCGGCGCGGGCCTGCACCTCGAAGGGCGCGGTGAGGGGCGTGCCGACCGTGTCGGTCTGACCGCCCCCGGCAACCGCGACGAGCTGTGTGGCTGGGGGCACGAACGTCGCAATGACTGAGTCCCTGGCGCCCGATGGCGTGCGCGCCCGAACGCGTACGGACGCCCGCGTCCCGGGCGCGCGCAGCACGCCGAACCGGTTGATCGGCGCGACGGCGGAGTCGCTCGAGCTCCAGGCGACGTAGAACTGCGTCACCGGGACGCCCCCGTTGAACCCTTGCACCTGGAAGCGCAGCGAGTCATTCAGGGCGATGAACGCGGCGCGGGGCTGAATCACAATGCTGTCGGCCACGGGACCGACGAAACTGTCGACGGGGATGGAGGTCACCAGCGTACTCGGCACCGGCACCGATCGCGTACCCACGAACAGCGGCAGCGTCCCCGACAGCGCGACGACGGACACGCGCAGGGTTTCCGGCACCGACACGATGGCCACCCGCAAGTCGAGGGCGAGCTCGGTGGAATCGGGCGGCAGGACGAGGGTCGTATCGGCCAGGGTATCGGCGGCGGGACGCACCACGATGAACCGCACGGCATCGATGCTGAGCCCGAAGTCGGCCAGCGCCGCTTCCGATGGCAAGACGGGGGAAACCGCGATCAGTGCACGGGTCGGCGTTCCCGGGCCCACCGCGTCGCGGCAAGTCGCCACCGACAGCGCGAGCGCCAAAGCGGCGAGCGCGCGAAGCCGCCCGGCGGGCCGGACCCGGTGGGGGGCGGGCGACACTAGGGCTGAGTTGGAGTGCAAGTCATCGTCGAGAGTCCAAGGCCGCCGAATCTACGTATCTTTTTGTGCATGCGCACCGCCCGCCGCACGCATGGCTTCACCGAATCGGTGATTCGCGGGATGACGCGCCTCGCGAACGAGCACGGCGCCATCAACCTCGCTCAGGGATTCCCCAATTTCCCCGCGCCCGCCGTCTTAAAAGAAGCGGCGGCCCGCGCGATCCGGGATGACGTCAACCAGTACGCCATCACCTGGGGCGCGGCCCGCCTCCGGACTGCCCTGGCCGCGAAGTACCAAGATTGGTACAACCTGCCCGTCGATCCTATGACGCAGGTCACAGTCACCTGCGGCGCGACCGAAGCGATGGCCGCGTCCCTGCTTGCCGTGGTGAACCCGGGTGACGAAGTCGTGGTGTTTGAGCCTTTCTACGAGAACTATGGGCCCGACGCGATCTTGTGCGACGCGCGTCCCGTCTACGTCCCGCTGGCCCCCCGGCAGCCGCTCGACCTCGACCGCTTGGCGGCGGCGTTCGGGCCCCGCACCCGCGCGATCATCGTCTGTACGCCCAACAACCCGACCGGGCGCGTCCTCAGCCGCGCGGAGTTGGAGGCCATTGCCGAGTTGTGCCGACGCCACGACGCCTATGCCGTGACCGACGAGATCTACGAGCACATCTACTACGAGGGCGAGCACATCCCGATCGCGACCCTCCCGAAGATGGCGGAGCGGACGATCACGATCAGCGGTGCGTCGAAGACGTTCAGTGTGACGGGGTGGCGGATCGGGACGATCATCGCACCCCCCGACGTCACGGACGCGATCCGCAAGGTGCACGACTTCCTCACGGTGGGCGCCCCGGCGCCGCTGCAGGAGGGCGTCGCCGTCGCGCTCGAAACGCTCGGCGACGACTACTACGAAGGTCTGGCGCGTGACTACCGCAGGCGGCGAGACATACTCTGCAACGGACTCGTGCAGGCAGGCTTCAAGTGTCAACCACCCGAGGGCGCGTACTACGTCATCGCCGGCTTCGAGGGCCTGTCCGACCTACCCGACGACAAGTTCGCCGAGTGGCTGACGATCGAGCATGGAGTGGCGACGGTGCCGGGCTCGAGCTTCTGCTCGCGCCCGGAGCTGGGGCGCAATTGGATTCGGTTCGCGTTTTGTAAGACGGAGGCGATGCTGAAGGATGCGGTCGAGAGGCTCGCGAGGGTGAGCGACTAGCTCAGCGCGTCGTCGACCTCGCGCTGTGCCTCGAGCAGCGCATCCACCTGCTCGCCGATCTGGCGAGCGGCGCCCAGATCCGCGGTCAACCCTGCCACCGTACCGATGCCCCCGTGCAACCGCAGCAAGTCAAAGCGGAGCACCTCGAGCGCGCCGAGCGCTTCGCCTAGCTGCCGGTCTCGCCCATCCCCCCGCAACCGCCGCACCCGTTCCTCGAGTCCGCGCACCACCGCCGGCAGATCGCCGAGCTGCTGCCGGGTCTCTTTTGGGAGCGCCTCGAACAACTCGACCGCCGCGAGGCCGAGGGCGACTTCCGTGGGGCGCTCCGGGGCAGGCGCGGCGGACGATATCGCCCCTCGCTTGAAGCCGATGCGTGCCAGCTTGAAGAGCCAGCGACCGATCGGGCCCTGCCAGAGCTTGAGCCGCTGTTCCTCAACCACGTCGAGCCGCTGCTTGCTGACCGAGTGCGCTGCAAGCCCGGTGGCTACCGCCACGGCACTCGACAACCCGAAGAGACCGAAAACGACGACGATCGCCGGGTAGGGCACCACGAACGCCGCCGCCCCGCAGATCGCCGCGATCGCCACCGCGCCGTACGACTTCCACCCCATCAGGCGCTCGAACCGGGTTGGACCCTTCAGGGCCATGTACTCCTGTTCTTCACGCCGGCGCTCGAGCTCGAGGGTGAGTCCGTGCACGAGATCGCTGCGCGTGTAGCCCGCGCGCATAAGGCGCCGCAGACGTCGCATCTCGAACACGCCCGGCGCCACGAGCGCGGCACCGAACAGGATTCCGGCAATCGCAAAGACACCCTGTGAGAAAACGGCCGGCACGGCACCCGGGAAAACCTGCTGCAGCAGGAACGCGAGACCCGCGGGAACGAGCCAGGCGGCCGCCATCCAACGGACCATCTGTCGAGGGCCGCCACTGCGAGCCTCAGCGAGAAAGGCGCGGAGGGGGACCGGCAGGTCACGCCGGGTGTCGAGCGCTGTCCCCAGCACGGTCGCGAGCTGCTCGCCGGTCTGCGGGCGCCGCGCCGGATCCTTCTCGAGACAGCGTTCGACCGCCGCCAGCAGGGAGCGTGGCGCACCGGGAGCGGTCAGGGGCGGACACGGCTTGGTGACATGCTGGGCGAGCAGCGCCGCCACGGAGCTGGCCGTGAACGGCAGGCGCCCCGACAGGGCGTAGTACCCGACCACGCCCAGCGAGTAGAGATCGCTGCGGCCGTCGAGCGACCCGCCGCTCGCCTGCTCGGGGCTCATGTACTCAGGCGTGCCGACGAGCTCTCCCTCACCCGACTTGCCCGCGGTTTGCACCAGGCGCGCAATGCCGAAATCGGCGACGAGGGCGCGCCCGGCCCGCTCGAGCAGGATGTTGTCGGGCTTCACGTCGCGGTGGATCACACCCTGACCGTGCGCGTACGCCAGCGCCCAGGCCACCTCACGCAGGATGCGGGCCCCGTCCTGCGGTTTGAGCGGTCCGTCCCGCCGTACCCGCGCGCCGAGCGTTTCGCCGTCCACAAACGACATCACGAAGAACACGAAGTCGCCGATTTCTTCAACTGCGTGAATGGGGATGATGTTGGGATGAGACAACTGTGCCGCCGTGCGGGCTTCGCGGACGAACCGCTCACGGTCCGCAGTAGCCCGCGCGCGGTCCGGTGGCAGCAGCTTGATCGCCACGACGCGCTCGAGGCGCAGATCGCGCGCCAGGTACACGATCCCCATGCCGCCGCGACCCAGCTCGCGCTCGAGCGAGTAGCGGCCGGCGAGCGCCGTCTGGAAGTCGATGAAGAGGCGATCAGAAGGTGGGTGCGTCATCGCACCCCTATACTAACGCCGCGCTCAGGCCGGCGTCTCGAGCCGTCCAGACCCCAGAATCGTGACGATCGGGGGTTCCCGCCGCAGTCCCACCTCGGCGATCCGGAACAGCAAGCGGCCGATAGGTCCCCGCCAGAACCGCAGTCGCCGCGCGCCGCGCGGATCGGTGCGCGCTTCGGTGCGCGCACGGGCCACGATCGCTGCCAGCAGCGCGACGACGCCCGAACCGGCGATCAGACCGAACGGTGCGGCCGTTATCCACACACTGGTTCCCGCGACGAGGACCGCGACGCGCGCCAGACGCTCCATGCTGCGCTCGAACCCGCTGGGTGCTGCGCCGTACACGAACGCCAGCTCTTCCCGCCGCCGTGCGCGTTCCGCGGTAAGCGCCGCCACGAGGTCCGCTTGGCGGTACCCTGCGGCGAGGAGACGCCGCGCGCGGAGGACTGCGGTAAGAACCGGGACGAGCAGCGCGGCGCCGCACGCGGCCGTCGCGGCCGCACGCACGGCAAGGTCGCCCGTGTCGACCCAGCTGAGCGCCGCGACGGGGAGTAGCGCGACCCCTATGAGACCGCGACCCGCGCCGCGCATCAGGAACGCCCGCACCGCGAGCGGCGCCCGCGGCGGCGCAACCGCGTCGACGATCGCGCGGACTACCCTGGCGACGTCGGGAAAGCGCGCCCACGGGTCTTTGGCGAGGCAGCGATCCACGACCTGTGCGAGCCGTACCGGAATGGCGGGGGCAGCCGCCCGCAGCGGGGGCGCCGGCGCGGTGATGTGGAGCAGCAGCAGCGCGCCGTCCGTGGCCGCATCGAAGGGCAGCCGCCCCGACAGGGCGTAGTAGGCGACGACGCCGAGCGAGTACACGTCGCTCCGTGCGTCCACCGCTTCGCCGCGGGCCTGCTCCGGACTCATGAACGCCGCGGTGCCAAGCACCGGCCCGCGCGGCGCGGCCGGCCGGCCGGTCGGACTGACGTGGGCGATCCCGAAGTCGGTGAGCAGCGCGCGGCCCGTCTCCCTCTCGATCAAGATGTTGTCCGGTTTCACGTCCCGGTGCACGACGCCGCGCGCGTGCGCGTAGGCGAGCGCCTCCCCCACCTCGGCGAGCAGCCGCGCCGCGTCCTCCGGCGCGAGGGGCCCGCCCGCCGCGACGCGTTGCGCCAGCGTCTCTCCCGCCACATACGCCATGGTGAAGAAGACGAATTCGCCGACTTCGTGCGTGGAGTGAATCGGCACGATGTTGGGATGCGCCAAGGCGGCTGCCGTGCGCGCCTCGCGCAGGAAGCGCTGGCGGCACGCCACGTCCGCCGCGAGGTCGGGCGGCAGCAGCTTGATGGCCACGGGCCGATCGAGCCGCAGCTCGCGGGCCAGGTAGACGAGTCCCATCCCGCCCCGCGCGATCGGGGCTTGCACTTCGTAGCGGCCGGCGAGGGCTTGTCGCAGCGCGAGCAGGTGCGAGTCGGTGGTCTCAGGCATCGGGCCCGCTATACACCGGGATCGGCGCCGAGGTTTCGCGCGCTGCCGCCTGGACACGGGTGCGGTTTGGGACGCAGATTCTGCCGCCATGACGAGTCACCAACCGTACGTCCCGGCCTCGCAGACTCTTCCTGAGCTGACGCCGCGAGCGTTGATCCTCGGCGTCTTCCTCGGGCTCATCTTCAGCGCGTCGAGCGTCTACCTCGCGCTCAAGATCGGCTTGACGGTCAGTTCCTCGATCCCGATCGCGGTACTCTCGATCACGATCTTCCGTGCGCTGGGCCGGACATCGATCCTCGAGAACAACATCGTGCAGACGACGGGCTCAGCGAGCGACTCCGTGGCGGCGGGCGTCGTGTTCACCATCCCCGCGATCCTCCTGATGGGCTACGATCTGGACATCGGCCGCGTGGCGATCCTGGCAACCGCCGGCGGCTTGATGGGCATCCTGATGATGATCCCGCTGCGCCGCGCGCTGATCGTGAAAGAGCACGGGACGTTGATCTACCCGGAGGGCACCGCCTGCGCCGAAGTGCTGATCGCGGGTGAAGAGCGCGGCCTTCAGGCCAAGCGCGTCTTCCAGGCGTTCGGCGTCGGCTTCGTCTACAAGTTCCTGATGGGTGGGTTGAAGTTGTGGCGCGACGTGCCCGGCAAGGCGCTCGGTTTCTATCCCGGCGCAGCGGTGTCCACCGAAATCTCGCCCGAGCTGCTGGGCGTGGGGTACATCATCGGGCCCCGGATCGCGGGCTATCTCTTTGCCGGCGGCTGCTTCGCGTACCTGGTGCTCGCGCCCGCGATCAAGCTCGTCGGGTCCGGCCTCAGCGAACCGTTCGGCTTCCCCGCCGTGAAACTGATCCGCGACATGAGCCCGGGCGAGCTCCGCTCGAGCTTCATCTTTTATATCGGCGCCGGCGCCGTCGCCTCGGCGGGAATCATCGCCCTGGCGCGCTCGCTGCCGACGATCGTCACCTCCTTTGCCGCCAGCTGGAAAGACCTGCGGGCGTCGCGCCTGGGCCAGGCCGTCACCAAACTCCGCACCGAGGACGACCTTCCGATTTCGGTCACCATCGGCGGCTCGATCGTCCTCGCCATCGTCCTCACGCTGCTGCCGCAGGTGGGCGTCAACCTGCTGGGCGCGATCCTGATCGTGATCTTCGGGTTCTTCTTCGCAACCGTCTCCTCCCGCGTCTGCGGGCAGATCGGCTCCTCGGCCAACCCAATTTCAGGCATGACCATCGCCGCCCTGCTCGGGACGTGCCTCATCTTCGTCGCCATCGGGTGGACCGGCGTGGACCACCGCGTGCAGGCGATCGCGATCGCCGCCGTCGTGGCCGTCGCCACGGCCAACGCGGGTAATACGTCGCAAGACTTGAAGACCGGGTTCCTCGTCGGCGCGACACCGCGGCGCCAGCAGATCGCCATCCTGGTGGGTACCGTCGGCTCGGCGCTCGTTATCGGGTGGACTCTCACGCTGCTCAATCGCGCCTATACCTACCCCGTGCCCGAGGCGCACCCCGCCTTCAGCGCGCAGGCAGCGGCGCCGACCGCTGGCGGCCGTGCGGCGGTCGAGGTGTTGCCCGAGACGATGTCGGGGTTCCGCATCGCGGGCAGTGATTCGATGGATCGGGCCACCTACCAGGTGGTCCGCGTGTACGTGATCACCGAAGGCGTGGTGGCCGGCAAGTACCTGATGGATCCGGCGACGCACGAGCTGCGCTACGTGCTCGATCCCGGCATCGGCGGGCGCGTCCACGAGTTCGCCGGCCGCGCCATCCCGCGGCTCGATTCGCCCAAGGCGACGATCATGGCGCTCGTCACGGACGGCATCCTGACCCACAAGCTGCCGTGGGCGCTCGTGCTGCTCGGCGTGTTCATCACGATCGCGATCGAGCTGATGGGTGTGCAGGCGCTGCCGGTCGCGGTCGGCGTGTACCTCCCGATCTCGACGTCGTCGGCGATGTTCGCGGGGGGCGTGATCCGTTGGCTCATCGAGCGTCGCGCCAAGACGACCCAACAGTCGATCGCCGAGCTCGAGTCGGGCCCGGGCGTATTGTTCTCGAGCGGGCTGATCGCGGGCGGGGCGATCTGCGGCATCGTGCTCGCGGCGATCGCGGGCTTCCTGGGTTCCGCCGACGCGCTGGCCGAGAAGGTGCCGATCTTCCACGCGTTGGGAGCACTCGCGACGTCCAATCTGCTCGCGGTGCTCTGCTTCGCGGCGATGGGCGTGGTGCTGTTCCGCGTGGCGTCACAAAAGAGCTGAGCCGTGCGGGTCGTGTCGCTGCTGCCCGCCGCCACGGAGATCGTGGCCGCGCTCGGCGCCGGCAACTGGCTCGTGGGCGTGTCGCACGAATGCGACTGGCCCCCCGAGGTGCGGACGCTGCCGCGGGTCACGCGCTCGAGTGTCGACTCGGCGCTCCCCTCGGCGGAGATCGACCGTCGCATGGCCGCGGCCAAGAGCGGCGGCGCAGCTCCGGTCACGATCGACCGGGACGCGCTCGCGCGGCTCGCCCCCGACGTGATCATCGGGCAATCGGTGTGCGATGTTTGTGCCGTGGATGTAGGGGCGCAGCATGCTGCGCCCCTACTCGCCGCCCTGCCGAGCCGCCCCCGCGTCGTCACGTTGCACGCGCACGACTTGGCAGGGGTGTTCGCCGACATCGCCAAGGTCGGGGACGCGCTCGATCTGCACGGCGAAGCGGAGGAATGGGTGGCTGGCCTCCAGTACAGGTTGAGACGTGTAGGGGCGCAGCATGCTGCGCCCGTACATGACCGGCCCCGCGTTCTGGTTATCGAATGGGCCGACCCGCCCTACGTCGCCGGCCACTGGGTCCCGGAGCTCGTCGCCGCCGCGGGTGGCGTTGACATCGGGGCCCGTCCCGGTGATCGCTCGGTGACGAGGGCATGGCGGGAGCTCCGGGCGCTGGCTCCTGACGTGGTTGTCGTCGCGCTGTGCGGCTTCGACGTGCCGCGCGCGCGCCGCGAACTGGGCGCCGTGACCGACCCCGACGGGCGGGCGCTGCTCGCGGCCGCGCGGGTCGCGTTCCTCGACGGCAACGCATATACGTCGCGACCCGGACCGCGCCTGGTAGAGGCTGTTGAGCTACTCACTCCTTTGATCGGGGGTTGATACACGTGACGATCCTTGCCGTCCTGGCGTCGTGCACCGTGCTGCTCCAGGCGCCCAGGGACACGCTGCGCCTGTATGCGGTCGGCGACATCAACCTCGGCCGTCGCGACGCGCTCGATCGCCTGCTGCAGGGCGACACGCTCTATCCCTTCGCGGCAGTCGTCGACACGCTGCGAGCGGCGCACATCCTGTTCGGCAACCTCGAGAGCGCGATCGCGCAGCAGACGCGCCACCGCGACACGAGCGGGTTCGTGTTCACCGCCCCGCTCGTGGCGGCGCAATCGCTGGCCCGCGCCGGGTTCGACATCCTGAGCACCGCGAACAACCACGGTTGGGACGGCGGGCGCGCAGCCATGGAAGAGACGATGCGGCAGCTGACACGCGCGGGCGTGCTGTTCGTCGGCTCGGCCATGGGCCGGCCGATGGCCGAGCAGCCCGTGATCGTGCGCAGTCACGGGTGGCGCGTCGCGTTCTTCGCCATGACGCGCGCCTGGAACGCGGCGCCGAACGACTTCTATGGTCACGAGGGCGCGAACTACGTCGCGTGGGGCGACCCGCGTTGGATTTATCCCGCGCTGCAACGTATCAAGGTAGAGGGTCGTGCCGACCTCGTCGTCGTGAGCGTCCACGCCGGGACGGAGTTCGCGGAGGAGCCCCAGCCTTCCCTGCGGCGCTTCTACGAGGGGCTGTTGGACGCGGGCGCCGACATCGTCCTGGGCCACCATCCGCACGTCTTGCAGCCGGTGGTGTGGCACGCGGGGAAACCGATTGTGCAGTCCCTGGGCAACTTTATATTCGGGGCCGGCCGGACGTGGACGGGCCTGTCGGCGATTCTGCGCTTCGACATCGCGCCTCCTCCTGCGAGGTCGGTGAGGGTCTCAGTCATCCCCGTGCGCGTCGGGTATCAGGCGCAGTTCGTAGACGGCGTCGCCGCCGACAGCGTCCGGCGTCGCCTCAGTCTCCCCCGTTCCAGGAAGGCGGGCTCGACATGACGGCTCAGACGTTGGGATTCCTCAAGAAACTCCTCGATTCGGCGGGCCCATCCGGCTTCGAGCAGGCGCCGGCGCGCGTGTGGCGCGCGGAGGTCGAGGGCTTCGCCGAGGAGGTCTGGGCCGACGTCCACGGCAACTCCATCGCCGCGCTGAACCCGAAGGGCAAACCACGGCTGATGCTGGCCGGACACATCGACGAGATCGGCCTTCAGGTCACGCACATCGACGACGACGGCTTCCTCTATTTCGGCGGCATCGGCGGCTGGGACTCGCAGGTCCTGGTCGGCCAACGCGTGCTGCTGCTGGGCCGCGCCGGACCGGTACGCGGCGTGATCGGGAAGAAGGCGGTGCACCACCTCAAGAAGGAAGAGCTGGACAAGGTGTCCAAGGTGTCCGACCTCTGGATCGACATCGGAGCGGCGAGCAAGGCCGAGGCGGGGGAGCGAGTGCGGGTGGGTGACGCAGGCGTGCTGGATACCGCCGTGCTGGAGTATCCGAACGGCCGGGTCGTGTCGCGCAGCATCGACAACCGCATCGGCGCGTACGTAGTGGCCGAGGCGATCCGCCGGTTGTCCGCGGAGCGCCCCAAGCACGCGGCGGTGTTGGCCGTGGCGACGACGCGTGAGGAGATCGCCTGGCAAGGCGGCGGTGCCCGCACCAGTGCCGTCGGGCTCGACCCGCAGGTGGCCCTGGTGGTGGATGTGACGCATGCGACCGACTATCCCGGAGCGGAGAAGAAGCAATCCGGCGACCACCGGCTCGGGGGTGGCGTGGTGTTGTCACGTGGGTCCTCGGTGAGCTCGGTGGTGTTCGATCTGCTGGTCAAGTGCGCCGACGACGAGAAGATCAGCTTCACCATCCAGGCGGCACCACACGATACCGGCACGGACGCCGATGCGATCTACAGTGCGCTACGGGGAATCCCGACGGGCCTCGTGAGCGTGCCCAACCGCTATATGCACAGCCCTAACGAGATGGTGGCGCTGGAGGATCTGGACCGGGCGGCGCGGCTGCTCGCGACGTTTGCGCGGCGGCTCGAGCCTACGCAGGATTTCGTGCCGCGGTAACGCCGCCGTACACGCCGATCCGCAGGCGGCTCGGGAGGGGGGCGACGGCGTCTTCAACCGTCACGCGCAATCTCCGCACAGGCGTGGGATTGAACCGGTCGAGCTTCCGGTGGCCGACCGTCGTGCCGCGGGCAAGCTCCTGCCACGCTCCGTCCGCTGCCCCGTGGACGGCATAGCGCGCGACCCGTTGGCCTTGGACGATATCCTCCTCGATCCGAACGATACCGGCGCGCACGGTCCGACCCATATCGACCTCGGCGACGCCCGTCCGCGGCCCGGTGGCGCGCCACAAGACGCGCCGGCCCAGCGCGTAGTCCTCGGCGAATAGCGCCGTCATCCGTGCTCGCAGCGCCGTGAGCCGCGCGACGTCCGTCGCGTGGAGCAGCCCCTCGCGGGTCGGCGGGACGTTTAGGAGAAGCTTGGAGTTCCGCCCCACCGACGTGAACCAGACATCCGTCAGCTGATCCACGGTCTTCACGCGCTCGTCCTCGGCCGCGTGATGAAACCAGCCCGGGCGGATCGACACGTCGGTCTCCGCCGGCCGCCACAGCGAGCCCCGTGGATCGCCGTGCTGGAGCGCGGCGATCACGGCGTCGCCCGGCGCTCCCGGGTACGGCACGGCGGCCGGGTCGACCGTCGACCAGTTGGGGTCGCCTGCG
>Ga0137409_10006157_pt1 | contig 12461 bp, 10 predicted proteins | sample CZODoug1_16funga_FD_122059 | JGI IMG/M metagenome (GOLD analysis project Ga0137409, IMG submission 122059) | Vadose zone soil fungal communities from Angelo Coast Range Reserve, California, USA - CZODoug1_16fungal (Hybrid Assembly) | ecosystem: Environmental > Terrestrial > Soil > Vadose zone...
ATCGGCTTCGAGTTCGCCGATCTCGCCTGCGGTGAATCCGTCGTCCCGGATACAGCCAGTCAAGAGCAGGCCCGTCACGACCTCGAACGCATTTACGGCGATCACACCCAAGTTGCCCGAGAGCTGGAAGATCGGCTCCAAGTTAATCAGTGACGGCTCTTCGACACTGCGTCGAGAGTTCGGCGCTTAGCGCCGATCAGATAAGTACCCGAGCGCTCGCTTCACACCGATTCTCATACGTAAACCCTTGAATCTGCGAGTGGTGCGCACCGGCACCAGCCACTTCATGAGGGGGTGGCACGGCCTGTGCATAGAGTCCCGTGACAGTAAAAAACCATGACCAAAATGAATTTCATGATTGCAGCGGACCGAAATTCTCAACTCGACGGAAAGGTATGAAGCAAAAGCGCGGAGCAGAAATTATCGTCGAGACGCTGGTGGCCGCCGGCGTGAAAAGAATTTACGGCGTCGTGGGCGACTCGCTCAACGGCATGTTGGAGGAAATCCGCAAGCGAAAGGACATCGAGTGGATCGGCGTCCGCCACGAGGAAACGGCAGCTTTTGCCGCCGGCGCCGAGGCCCATGTGACGGGTGAGTTGGCCGTGTGTGCCGGCAGTTGCGGTCCGGGCAACATGCACCTGATCAACGGGCTCTATGATTGCCATCGCAGCCGTGTGCCGGTGCTGGCCATCGCCGCTCAAATTCCGAGCCAGGAAATCGGAAGCTCCTATTTTCAGGAAACGCATCCTGACCAGCTATTCCGCGAATGTAGCGAGTATTGCGAACTCATCTCGCAGCCGACGCAACTTCCGCGAGTGCTCGAAATCGCCATCCAGACCGCCCTGGCCAAAAGGGGCGTCGCAGTGGTGGCCATTCCCGGCGACATCGCTCTGCGCGAGGCACTCTATCGCGAGCCTAGCGCAAGTGTGAAGCAAGCCAATCCGGTGATTTGTCCGTCTCCGGAAGAGCTCCAGCAATTGGCCGCCATGCTCAATCGCGGTCAGGCGGTGACGATCCTGGGCGGCGCAGGCTGTGCCGGCGCGCACGCCGAACTGATGGCGCTGGCCGGAAAACTCAAGTCTCCCATTGTCTCAGCCCTGCGCGGGCGCGAACACATTCAGTATGACAATCCCTACGACGTAGGACTCACCGGCCTGATTGGTTTTTCTTCCGGTTACCACGCCATCAAACAGGCCGACACGCTATTGATGCTCGGGACCGATTTTCCTTACACACAGTTCTATTCCGACAACGCTTTTATTATCCAGGTTGATCGGCGCGGCGAAAATCTTGGCCGGCGCACCCGGCTCGATCTGGGACTCATCGGCGACGTCAAAGCGACTCTCAGCGCGCTCCTTCCATTGCTCGACGAAAAGAGCGACGACGCGCATCTCACGAAATTCGTCGGTCACTACCAAAATGTCCGTCAGGAGCTCTCCGATCTCGCCGTCGGGCATCCGGGCCGCAAGCCGATGCACCCGCAGTACGTCGCCAGGATCGTGGACGAACTCGCGGCGGATGACGCCATCTTCTCCTGCGACGTGGGCACGCCGACCGTTTGGGCCGCTCGCTATCTCACTATGAATGGCAAGCGACGCTTGCTCGGCTCGTTCAATCACGGCTCGATGGCCAATGCGATGCCTCAGGCCATCGGCGCCCAACTCGCGTTCCCCGGACGCCAGGTGGTGACCTTCTCCGGAGATGGCGGCCTGTCCATGATGCTGGGTGACGTGCTGTCGCTGCGCCAGCACAAGTTGCCGGTAAAAATTATCGTCTTCAGCAACAGCTCGCTCGCCTTCGTCGAATTGGAAATGATGGCGACAGGCATCCTCGGGACCGGGACGGGGATGGTCAATCCGGACTTTGTCGCACTGGCGCAGTCAGCGGGTATGTACGGCGTGCGGGTGGAGGACCCTGCCGACTTGAAAGAGGCGGTCACCGCCGCGTTCCAGCACGATGGTCCGGCGCTCGTGGAGGCGGTAGTAAACCGGACGGAACTGTCCATGCCACCGACGATCAAGCTCGATCAAGCAGTGGGCTTTAATCTCTGGGCCCTCAAAGCGGTGCTTAACGGCCGCGGGGATGAATTGATCGATTTGGCCCTCACCAACCTGATTCGTTAGGCACGCCTATGAACCGAATTCGCCTATACCTCGAGCTTACAAAGCCGCGGATTCTCGTCATGGTCCTGGTAACGACGACGTTGGGATTTCTTCTTGGTGGCACAAGCCGCGACCCTGTGGCGCTCCTGTTTTTCACGTTGCTCGGCGTGGGGAGCGCTACAGGGGGCGCGGCGGTGCTGAATAATTATTTGGAAAGGGACTTTGACGCCAAAATGGTCCGAACGCGGAACCGGGCCTTGCCGGCAGGATTGATCGAGCCGGTCCGCGCGTTGACGTTTGGGGTCGGATTGGTGCTTGGCGGGGTGCTGCTCCTGGCCGTGGCGGTGAATCTTTTGGCGGGGTTCCTCGTGTTGCTCGCGGCGTTTCTTTACGTGCTTGTATATACGCCCTTGAAACGAATCTCCTGGTGGAACACCACGTTCGGCGCGATTCCGGGAGCGATTCCCCCGATGGCCGGCTGGGCAGCGGCGACCGGCCACGTCGGCCCCGGCGCATGGGCATTGTTTGCGATTCTGTTCGCCTGGCAGCACCCGCACTTCTTCGCCATCGCGTGGATATTTCGCGATGATTACCGGGCGGCTGGATTCAAGATGCTTCCTTCTATCGAACCCAGCGGCACCCGAACAGTTTGGCTTACAATAGTGTTCTCGTTGATTTTGTTGGGAGTCTCACTGGTGCCCAAGCTGATCGGCATGGCGGGATGGACCTATTTCTTTGGAACAATCCTAATTGGGCTTTTGATGCTGGCTGCGGCCCTGGCTTTCTCACGGAACCGGAGCGTTGGCAATGCAAGGCGATTGCTGAAGGCATCCATTCTCTATCTGCCTTTGCTGCTCGGTTTCATCCTCCTGGACGCCTGTTTCAAGTGGTTCGCTTGATATGAAAACCGCGCCAGAACTTGATCTTATCAGTTGCCCGGAGTCCAGGGACGCCGGGACAACTTCCTCGCGCCCTGGAGCGCGGCTGACTCGATGGGTTGGCCGCGCTTCACTCCCTTTTTATTGGCTGGTCACATTCATCCTTATCCAGCAAGGGGCGGCGTTGGCCGCCGAAAAAGCAGACCCCGCGCTGGTCCCGAGCATTTTCTCACCCGAATCGGCTCCCGCCCATGCTATTTCGCATCTCGCCGGTTTCGTGCTGGTGATCACCGGCGCGATCTTCGTCGTCGTCGCGGGCTTGCTGGTATACGCGGTCGTTCGCTTCCGCCGTCGCGCAAACGATGACGAAACCGAACCGGCGCAAGTGTATGGCAGTGGTCCAGTCGAAACCGCGTGGACCACCGTGCCCTTCCTCATCGTGGTTGTCCTTACCCTAACCACGGCCCGGGTGATTCAGGAAGTGCAGGACGCGCGCAAGCCTGCCGCGGCCCTGGACGTGCAAGTGATCGGGCATCAGTGGTGGTGGGAGATTCGTTATCCCAAGTTGGGCATCGTAACGGCCAACGAACTGCACGTGCCGGTCAGTCAAGGCCGCGAGCGATTACCCACCTTCCTCGATCTGCGTTCCGCGGACGTGGTGCACAGCTTCTGGGTGCCTCGTCTAGCTGGCAAGACGGACCTCATCCCCAACAAAGTAAACTCGATGTGGATTGAGCCTGAACGGACCGGCCTTTTCGTCGGCCAATGCGCCAAGTACTGCGGCACGCAACACGCGAAGATGCTACTCCGCGTCTATGTGGACACCCGTGAGGACTTTGATCGATGGGTGAAGGAACAAAAGCAACTGGCCGAGAACGATCCGACCGCGGCCGCGGGCCGGCTCGTTTTCGAGCGAACCGCTTGCATCAACTGCCATGCCGTCAATGGCACGGTGGGAAATGGACGATTTGGACCAGACCTCACGCATTTGATGGGTCGCGCCACTCTTGGCTCGGGCGCGCTCACGAATTCTCTCGAAGGGCTGCGCGCATGGATCAAATCCCCCGAGCAGTTCAAACCGGGAGTCTTGATGCCCGCAATGAATCTCAACGATGCCGATTTGGATAAACTGGCGGCTTACCTGGCGACACTCAAATGAATGGCACGCTAACAACTGGTGACATAAGAACCGCGATACCCCTGGGCTCAATCGCGGCTACGGATAAAACAATATTCGAGCACATCCATTCCTGGCTCGTTACCGTTGACCACAAGCGGCTCGGCTTGATGTACATCATCTACGCCTTGGTCTTCTTCGTCGTTGCGGGAATTGAAGCATCGCTCATTCGCATCCAGTTGGCCGCACCGAACAATCATTTCTTGTCGCCCCAGGTGTTCAATCAGCTTTTCACCATGCACGGCACGACCATGGTGTTTCTGGTCGGGATGCCGATGATCTTCGGGTTCGCAAATTATCTCGTGCCGCTCATGATCGGAGCGCGCGACCTTGCCTTCCCGCGACTTAACGCGTTCGGCTTCTGGTTGAGCGTGTTTGGTGGATTGTTGCTCTACTTCAGTTTCATTGGTGGTGAAGGAATGACTGGCGCGGGAAGCGCTCCGGATGTCGGCTGGTTTGCGTATGCGCCGCTCACCGGAAAAGCATTCTCAAAAGGGCACAGCACTGATTATTGGATTCTGGGCATCATGATCGGCGGCTTTGGTTCTATCGCCACTGCCGCGAACATCATCACCACGATCCTGTCCATGCGTTGCCGTGGCATGACGCTGGCGAAAATGCCACTCCTGGCTTGGCTTAACCTCATCATGTGCGGGATGGTGCTGATCGCGGTCAGTCCACTCACGGCCGCCCAAATCATGCTCTTGCTTGACCGGTTCGCCGGCTCGCATTTCTTCGACACGCAGGCTGGCGGTTCCGCAACACTTTGGATGCACTTTTTCTGGATTTTCGGTCATCCTGAAGTCTATGTCTTGATCATTCCCGCCTTTGCCTTCGCCTCGGAAATTATCCCCGTCTTTTCGCGCAAGGCCATTTTCGGTTACCCGGTCATGGTAGGTGCGACGCTGGCGATCGCCTTCGTCAGCCTGAGCGTTTGGGCCCACCACATGTTCACTATCGGAATGACATCAACCGGAAATACCTTTTTTGCCATTTCGACCATGATGGTCGGTATTCCAACGGGCATCAAAATCTTCAACTGGCTCGGAACCATGTGGGGTGGGAAGCTGCGCTTTGACACGCCCATGTTATTCAGCACGGCTTTTCTCTTTCAATTCCTGATCGCCGGATTGACGGGCATCATGCTGGCTGCCGCCCCCTTTAACTGGCAGCTCAACGATTCCTACTTCGTCATTGCTCATTTTCATTTCGTGCTCGTAGGCGCATTGATTTTCATGATCTTCGCGGCTGTCTATTATTGGTTCCCCAAAGCCACTGGCCGACTCCTAAGTGAGCGCTTCGGTAAATGGCACTTCTGGCTGTTCCTCATCGGGTTCCACATGACGTTCGTCACGATGCACGTCCCCGGCATCCTGGGAATGCCTCGTCGCATCTACACGTACGAAGCCGGACGAGGTTGGGGAATTTGGAACCTCATTTGCACGATCGGCGTTGCCTTCCAGGTCATCGGCACGCTCATCTTTGTAATAAACATTCTTCTGTCCCTGCGCAAAGGGCGACCGGCTGGAAACGATCCCTGGGATGCCTGGACACTCGAATGGTCCACGAGTTCGCCACCGCCGGAATATAATTTCGCTGAAGTTCCCACGGTCAAAAGTCGCCGACCCCTCTGGGACATCAAGCACCCCAGCGACCCGGATTGGAAATTCGAATGAACTCAATCGCTGTAGCGCAGGTTTCCAACCTGCTGTATCGCAGGGCTTCCAGCCTGCGAGCCGTCGAATATTTGGCGGACTCACGACTTGTCGAACGTCCTGCCGATTGGAAATCGGCGATCCAGCAGGTTGGAAACCTGCGCTACGAGAGAATCGACGTTTCACTCTAATGCCGATGAATACGATAGCTACAATTCCTCTCGACGGGGCACCGAAAGTTGTCTCCCGCACCGTCCCAATAGAGGCAAACGCCGACCGAGCTCCCTCCAAAGGTGTCATCGGCATGACCTGTCTTATCATCGCCGAGAGCGCCATCTTCACCATCTTCGTCGTCGCCTATTTATATTACCTGGGAAAGGATCTCAGCGGCCCAACACCCCGCCAGGTACTCGAATTGCCGATTCTGAACAGCATTTGTCTTCTATCGAGCAGCGCAACCATCACGTTCGCCTTGCGCTCACTGAGGAACGGGAACACGAAAAAATTCAACTTCTGGTGGTTGGTAACGATTGCACTGGGAGCTTACTTCCTGCTCGGGACAGGTCGGGAGTGGCATCACTTGATCCACGACAAAGGCCTCACAATCCAAACGAACCTTTTTGGCACAACCTTCTATTCGCTCGTCGGCTTGCACGCCTCTCACGTCATTATTGGCTTGCTTGCACTGTCAATTGTAATGGCGTTCGCCATTACGGGCGCGGTCAAACGGGAACATGCCGAACGCGTGCACGTGCTGGGGCTTTACTGGCATTTCGTCGATGTGGTTTGGGTGGTCGTATTCACGGTTGTTTACATTATTGGACGCTGACCAGGAGAACACTCGCATGAATTCCAATGGACAAGAAACGACAGGTAATGTGATTCACGTTCCCGGCTCCACCGGCTGGCCGCTGGTCGCCGCGTTCGGACTCACTATGGTTTTCGCCGGGTTGCTCACACATGTCATGGTTTCAACTCTTGGAGCGGTCACTCTTTGCATGGGGCTTGTGGGATGGTTTCGCCAGGTTCTCCCGCACGAGGTCCATGAATCAGTGGCCCTGGAGAAGGAAGAATTGGTTCTCCCTGTCCCAAGCCGCAAGGTGCGGCATCTTCAAATCGGCGAACTGAATCATCGCGCGCGGTTGCCGTTGGAAATTTACCCTTACTCGGCTGGTGTTCGTGGTGGACTGGTCGGCGGCGCAGCCATGGCCATGCTGGCGGTCCTCTACGGCCTGATCGGCCACAAAAGCATTTGGTACCCAGTCAACCTGCTGGCCGCCGCAGGTTCAGCCAGAATCTCGGCAATGAGTTACGACCAACTCCTCGGCTTCGATGGCACCGGGTTGGTGCTCGCATTCATTATTCATGCTGCGGGGTCTGCTTTGGTTGGTTTGTTATACGGCATTGCGCTGCCGATGTTCCCGCGCCGGCCGCTGCTGCTGGGCGGGATTCTCGCGCCAGTGTTCTGGTCGGGCATTTTATACGCGGGACTGGGAATCATTAACCCGGCCCTGCAAGCGCGGATTGATTGGGGATGGTTCATGGCCTCACAGTTTGCTTTCGGCGTGGTGGCTGGTTTCGTGGTGGCCCGGCATGAACCCATTTCGACGATGCAGCACCTCCCGTTCGCCGTGCGAGCGGGGATTGAAGCGCCCGGGATCGGCCACGAGAAGAACGAAGGAGGGTCAAACATATGAAGTTCTCTACTCCTGCGCTGACTTCCATGTTTCACAGTGGTCGTAGCCGCCGACGTGAGGAGGCGGATTCCACGACTGTTCCCAGTAGTCCGCCTCCTCACGTCGGCGGCTACATCCTAGCCATCGCGCTTTTGCTCTGCGTCGGTTGCAGACCGCCGGGCAAACCGACCACCGCCGATATTGAACTTAAGCCCGAGGAGGTGCGCGACTTCGCAGTGCTTTACCAGCAGAGCTGCGCGGGCTGTCATGGTCAGGACGGAAAAGGCAACTCAGCCCTCGCTTTGTCGAATCCGGTTTACCTGGCCATTGCGAGCGACGACACGATTCGTCGAGCCATCGCCTCCGGTATCCCAGGTTCAATGATGCCGGCCTTTGCAAAGAGCTCGGGCGGAATGCTGACGGACGAACAAATCGAAATTTTGGTGCGTGAAATGCGAACGCATTGGGCGAAGTCGAATGAAGCACCTGGCGCGCCGCCTTACACCGCAAATGAACCAGGCGACGCGGCCAGGGGCGCTGTCGCTTTTGCAGCCTTCTGCGCCACATGTCACGGACCCGAAGGCAAAGGCACGGCAAAGGGCAGCTCCATTGTTGATGACTCGTTTCTCGCTCTCGTCAGCGATCAAAACTTGCGCACGACCGTCATTGCCGGACGCCCGGACCTTGGCCATCCCGATTGGCGCAATTGTTCCCCGGACAGACCGATGACGCCAACAGAAGTTACCGATGTTGTTGCCTGGTTGGTCGTCCAGCGGAAGCCAAATCCTGGCCATCCATATCCAGGAAACGAGCAATCCCAAGCGAAAAATTAAGGACACAATTATGCCTGAACTCATTCAAGAACCCGAAGCTCCAGTGAGCAGCACAATCGCCCCCAGGAAGGTGTCGCGCCGCAACATGTTAATGACATTTGGAATCGCGCTGAATGCCATCGCCGGCGCTTTATTCGCAGTACCCGTGGTCGGCTACATCTTCGGCCCGGCCAGGCGCAAAGAGATGAAGAAGGAACTGGCGTGGATAACCCTCGGTCCGCTCACGCAATTCCCCGAAGGCCAAACCAGACTCGCAAACTATCGCAATCCGTTCGTGCGCCCGTGGGATGGCGATACCGGCAACATTCCTTGCTGGGTGCGGCGGATTGCTACCGACAAGCTCCAGGTCTTTGCTATTAATTGCGCGCATCTTGGCTGTCCTGTGCGGTGGTATCCGCAATCGGGATTGTTTATGTGCCCATGTCACGGCGGCGCCTATTATGCCGATGGCAGCCGCGCCTCGGGTCCACCACCTCGCGGTCTTTTCGAATACGACTACAAACTAGAAGCCGGCCAGCTTTGGATCAAAGCCGGTCAGGTACCGACGCTGGCATCCCCTCCCAGCCAGGCCTGCGCCGATCAACCGAAGAGGTGCGCATGCGCCTGACCAAAGACCTGGCGGAGTGGTTTGACCACCGGCTGCAACTGGGCCAGCCGATCAAAGAGGTGATGCAACATCCGGTGCCCCGTCGCACCGCCAGTTGGGCCTACGTCTTTGGCAGTGCCAGCCTCACCGTGATGATTTTGCAGTTCGTCACCGGTATCTGCCTGGCATTCGTGTACGTGCCATCCGCCGACCAGGCCTGGACAAGCTTACAGGTCTTAAACCACCAGCAGGCATTCGGTTGGTTCATCCGCGCTCTGCACGGTTGGGGCTCCAATTTCATGGTTGCGCTCGTACTGATCCACATGGTGCAGGTATTCCTGTTCGGCGCTTATAAGTATCCGCGTGAGCTGACCTGGATCGTCGGTATCTTCCTTCTGCTGATGACGCTCGGAATGGCGTTCACGGGACAAGTGCTGCGATTCGATCAGGACGCGTACTGGGGCCTTGGCATCGGGGCTTCTGTCATGGGCCGAATGCCGCTCATAGGAACCCCGCTGGTTCACGCGATGCTGGGTGGACCAATCATCGCCGGTGAAACCTTATCCCGATTCTTTGCCATCCACGTCTTCATTGTTCCTGGCACGCTGATCGCCTTTGTCGGCGTGCATGTGCTCATGGTGCTCAAGTTGGGCGTCAACGAATGGCCGATGCCGGGCCGCATCGTGAAGCGCTCGACGTATCTCAAGGAATATCACGATCTGACGCACAAGGACGGCGTGCCGTTTATCCCGGACGCGTTCCGCAAAGATTTTGTGTTCTCTGGTATAATCATTCTTGCCCTGGTTTTTTGCGCCGCATTTTTCGGTCCCTTCGGCCCGAAAGGCCAACCCGACCCGACCATCGTGCAAACCGTGCCTCGGCCAGATTATTTCTTTCTTTGGGGGTTCGCCGGGCTGGCGCTCTTACCAGCTAACCTGGAGACGTTTCTATTGATTGTGGGACCGGTTATTGGCATCGGTTTCTTGATTGCGTTGCCGCTCATCTCTGGCACTGGTGAAAAGAGCTGGCGTCGCCGGCCCCTCGCAGTATTGACCGCGTTGGTTATCATTATCTCTTTAGCGGCATTGACTCAACTCGGCACCTATGCTCCATGGTCTCCGGTGATGGACGCATGGAGCAGCGCGCCGGTCCCACCCAAACTGCTCGCAGGCCGCTCCGCGCTCGAACGCCAGGGCGCCGTCGTATTTCAGGCCAAACAATGCCGCAATTGTCACGCTCTCGGCGGCGAAGGCGGCCAGCGGGGTCCGGCGTTGGACACCGTAGCGACCCGCCTCACTGGCGATCAACTCATTCGCCAGGTACTCCAGGGTCGCGGCAACATGCCTGCCTACGGGAAAAACCTCAGCCCCGCCGAGACAACGGCGCTCGTAGCGTTCCTCAAGTCACTACACCCACCTAACCAACCACCCGCTCAGGATGCATCCCTCGTAAGCGTAGCATCGCCGCAAACCAGCGCTGGCGCGGGAAAACCATGAGCCGATGTCATCCGTCTCCCAGGCGATTCTCAGTTCCTGGTCCTTCGACCCGAAGATCACGCTGGGTATTGTTGCAGTAATCATTCTGTACCTGCGCGGTTGGCGCATTTTACATCGAACTTCCCCCGCGCGCTTTCCGGGATGGCGCGCACTCGCTTTCCTCGCAGGTCTGGGAACTGTCTGGCTGGCGATCGCTTCGCCGCTCGATGCTTTTTCCGGCCTGCTGCTTTCGGCGCACATGGTGCAACATCTGTTGCTGATGTCCGTCGCTCCGCCGCTGATTCTGCTGGGCGCGCCCTTTCTTCCCCTCTTGCGCGGGCTCCCAAGAAAATTCGCGCGCGACGGAGTGGGCCCATTCTTAACCTGGCCAGCGCTGCGCCTGGTTGGAACCACACTCACGCATCCGCTGAATTGCTGGCTCATAATGGCGGTAACGCTCTTTGTCTGGCACGTGCCGGCGGCGTTCGATCTCGCGCTCCGCTCGCCCGCCTGGCACAAATTCGAGCACGCCTGTTTTCTCGGCGCCTGGCTCCTCTTTTGGTGGCCGGTAGTTCGCCCTTTCCCCAGCCGTCCGCAGTGGCCGCTCTGGTCCGTGCCCTTTTACCTGCTCGCGGCGGATTTGTTGAACACGACGCTGTCCGCAATTCTCACCTTCTCAGACCACGTGCTTTATCCCACGTATTTGGCGGCCCCCAGGCTTTTCGGAACCACCGTTCTCGGCGACCAAAGCTGCGCGGGCTTGATCATGTGGGTGCCCGGTTCGCTAGTGTATTTGGTTCCCGCCGCTCTCATCGCCATTAAGTACCTCTCCTCGAGCAATCCGCTCGTCCGCCCGCAGATGGTCCGTTTGAAGCGCGCTCTGAAGTCGCATTCACTTCCTGTCCGAAATTCTCTGTTGGCCCGAGTCTTTCGTAAGCTGAGCGTTTCGGATCGTTCCGTCTCATTAACAACCCGCTTCAGCGGGGTGACAGGAACCGTTCTGACTTCAGCAACCGTTTCAATTTCAACGGTTTTTCGAACGCGGTGGAAATTATTGCCACCGAAGACAGCCTCTGCAACCCCCACTGGCCACTTCGATTTGTTATCTCTTCCTCTTCTCGGCCCTTTCCTCCGCAAACAATCCACCCGCCGTGTCATGCAAGGAGTGCTATTCATCATTGCCCTCGCGGTAATTGCCGACGGGCTGTTCGGCCCGCAAGTCAGCTCCGCGAATCTCGCCGGTGTGCTGCCCTGGACTTATTGGCGGGCGTTTGTGGTCATCGCGCTTTTGGCGGCCGGCAACTTCTTTTGCATGGCGTGTCCGTTTACGTTGTTCCGCAAGCTGGGCCGGCGTCTCGGACTACCTCAGCGTGCCTGGCCGCGAGCATTGCGTTCGAAATGGTTTGGCATTGCGCTCCTCGTTTTGTTTTTTTGGGCCTATGAGGCATTCAGCCTATGGGATCGGCCAATCTGGACCGCCTGGCTGATTATCAACTACTTCCTAATCGCTCTCGCTATTGATGCTTTCTTCAGCGGTGCAAGCTTCTGCAAATACGTCTGTCCAATCGGTCAATTCCAGTTTGTCGCCTCATTGGTTTCTCCTCTCGAAGTCAAAGTCCGCCAGCCTGCTGTTTGCGCCGACTGCAAAACCCACGATTGTCTGCGCGGAAATGCGCTCCAGTCTGGCTGCGAAACAGATCTGTATCTCCCGCGTAAATCTGGAAACCTCGACTGCACGTTTTGCCTCGATTGCGTCCGCGCCTGCCCGCACGACAACATCGGCTTGATGGCAGTCGCGCCGGGTATGGATCTCGTTCGAGATTCGCAACGATCTTCCATCGGCCGATTCTCCCGCCGATTGGACATCGCAGGTTTGGCGCTGGTGTTCGTGTTTGCAGCGTTCGCAAATGCCGCATTCATGACCGCGCCGGTGGTCGCCTTTACCCGCAAGCTTGCCGCACACTTCGGTTTGGCATCTTCTCAGCCCGTTACGAGCATTTTGCTCTTTATGGCGCTGCTTGTTGTTCCTGCAACTGTTTCTTTTGTTGCTGCCTATGCCAGTCGTGCTGCCAGCCGCGA
>Ga0137409_10006158_pt1 | contig 12460 bp, 10 predicted proteins | sample CZODoug1_16funga_FD_122059 | JGI IMG/M metagenome (GOLD analysis project Ga0137409, IMG submission 122059) | Vadose zone soil fungal communities from Angelo Coast Range Reserve, California, USA - CZODoug1_16fungal (Hybrid Assembly) | ecosystem: Environmental > Terrestrial > Soil > Vadose zone...
GCGCGGTTCTGGTAGGGTTCGCCGCCGTGGCCATCCGGAAAATCCTCATCGCCAACCGCGGCGAGATCGCGGTGCGCGTCGCGCGGACCTGCAAGGAGATGGGCATCGGCACGGTCGCCATCTACAGCGACGCCGATCGGGCCGCGCTTCACGTGAGGTCCTGCGACGAAGCCGTGCGGGTGGGTCCGCCGCCGTCGCGCGAGAGCTACCTGGTCATCGACAACGTGATCGCGGCCTGCAAGGCCACCGGCGCGGACGCGGTGCACCCGGGCTACGGGTTCCTCTCCGAGAACGCGAAGTTCGCGCGCGCCTGCGCCAGCGCCGGCATCACCTTCATCGGCCCGCCGCCGGAAGCGATGGAGGAGATGGGCGAGAAGACGCGCGCCCGCCGCAAGGCGATCGAGGCGGGCGTCCCGGTGGTGCCGGGCCTCAAGGAGCCCATTCCCGAGGGCGGCGAATCGGCCGCCAAGGACTCGGCGCGTTCCTTCGGGTACCCGATCATGCTCAAGGCGGCCGCGGGCGGCGGCGGCAAGGGCATGCGCCTGGTCACCGATCCGAAGGACTTCGACTCCGGGCTGGCCACCGCGCGGCGCGAGGCGCTGGGCGCATTCGGGGACGGGCGGGTCTACATCGAGAAGGCGGTGGCGCGGCCGCGGCACATCGAGATCCAGATCTTCGGCGACGCGCACGGCAACTGCATCTGGCTGGGTGAGCGCGAGTGCAGCGTGCAGCGGCGGCACCAGAAGGTGATCGAGGAGACCCCCAGCGTCCTGGTCACGCCGGAGCTGCGGGCGGAGATGGGCCGGGTGGCGGTGAACGCCGCCCGGGCGGTCCAGTACGTGGGCGCGGGCACCTGCGAGTTCCTGGTGGACGGGAACACGCGTCACTTCTACTTCCTGGAGATGAACACGCGCCTCCAGGTGGAGCATCCGGTGACCGAGCTCTGCACCGGGCTCGATCTGGTGCGCTGGCAGATCGAGATCGCCGCCGGGGCCAGGTTGCCCTGGACGCAGGAGGACCTGCTGCGCAACTTGCGCGGCCACGCCATCGAGGCCCGGCTCTATGCCGAGGACCCGGCGAAGAACTTCCTGCCCGGCCCAGGCACCATCCTCGATCTGCGCCTCTCCGCCGGTCCGGGCGTCCGGAACGATTGTGGCGTGGAGAGCGGGAGCGAAGTGCCGCGCTACTACGACCCGATGATCGGCAAGCTGGCGGTCTGGGCACGCACGCGGGACGAGGCGATCGCGCGCCTCGGTCGGGCCCTCGGCGAGACCGTGGTCAAGGGAATCACCACCAACACCGCCTATCTCAAGAAGGTCCTGCAGCTGGAGGAGTTCCGCAAGGGCGACTACGACACCGGCCTGCTGGCGCGAGCGCAGGACCGCTTGCTGCGCCGGGAGAAGAGCGGCAACGAGGACATCGCGCTCGCCGCGGCGGCCATCTGGCAGCTCGAGCAGGACCAGCGCGCGGCGCTCCGGCAGCCGGTCGCGGCGGCCGAGCAGTCGGCCTGGGCGCGGGCCGGGCGGCACCTGGCGCTGCGGAGGTCGCGATGAGGTACACCGCGATCCTGGACGGCGAGGAGCGCATCGTCGAGATCACGCCCGCTGCGAACGGCTACCGCGTGGCCATCGGAGACAAGGTCCTCCAGGTCGATGCCGTCCACCTGCATGCGGATGCGCTCAGCTTGATTGTCGGAACGCGCAGCTACCGATGCGACATCGAGCCGGGCAAGGACGGCCGTCTCACCGTCCTGGTGGGGGACTCGATCCATCCCCTGGAGATCCTCGACGAGCGCAAGCTGCGCATGCGGCGCGCTTCGGGGAAGTTCTCGCTCGAGGGACCCCAGCGCGTCGATGCGCCGATGCCGGGCAAGGTGGTGCGCGTGATGGTGAAGGCGGGCGACGAGGTGCAGGAGGGGCAGGGGCTGGTGGTGGTGGAAGCGATGAAGATGGAAAACGAGCTGAAGAGCCCCAAGGCGGGGAAGGTCACCGAGCTGCATGCGGTGGAAGGGGCCGCAGTGGAGTCGGGCGCAAAGCTCGTCGTCGTGGTCTGAGAGGCTCGCCGCTCCGATCAGCAGCGCACGATGGGGCCGCCGTCCTGAGGCGCCAATGGCGGAATTGCGCTAGAAGCGGCACATGAGCGCCGAAGCCGCTTACCTTCACGGCACCTCTCCGGCCGAGCAGGGACGGCTGTCGCTCCTGAACCGCCTGATGAACGAGGCCGCCATGCGCGAGCTGGCGATCCGGCCGGGAGAACGGATCGTCGATTTCGGCTCGGGGCTCGGACAGCTCTCCTTGGACATGGCCCGGGCGGCGGGCGTGGCGGTCGTCGGAATCGAGCGCAGCCAGGAACAGCTCGCGCGCGCGGAGCGCGATCCGCTGCTCGACCTTCGCCGCGGTGACGTCACCGACCCTCCGCTGCGCGAGCGCGAATGGGGATCCTTCGATCTCGCGCATGCCCGGTTCGTGCTGGAGCACGTGCTCGACCCTCTCACCGTGGTCCGGCACATGGTCCGCGCCGTGCGGCCAGGCGGGCGGGTGGTGCTGCAGGACGACGACCATGACGTCTTCCGCTGCTGGCCGGAGCCGGCTGGCTTCAGCGCCCTCTGGCGCGCCTTCCAGCGCTCCTACGACCGGCTCGGCTGCGATCCGTTCATCGGGCGGCGGCTGGTCTCGCTTCTCCACGATGCGGGCGCGGCGCCTGTCCGGTCGACCTGGATCTACTTCGGCTCCTGCGCCGCGGAGCCGAAGTGGCCAGGATTCGTCGAGAACATCCACAGCCAGCTCGCGGGCGCGCGGGAGGCGATGGCGGGCGGCGGGCTTCTCGGCGCCGCCGAGATCGACGCTGCGCTGGCGGCGTTCCGCGACTGGGCGCGCAGGCCCGAGGCGGCGATCTGGTACGCGGTCTGCTGGGCGGAAGGAGTTCGCAGATGACGGCGTTGGAGAAATGGGCTCGGGACGTCTACGGCAAGGCGGCCGCCAAGCCGGGGGCGCTGCGGAAAGCGCTGTTCGAGACCTCGTCCAGGATCCCGATCGCCCCCCTCTATTCGCCGGACGAGCCGCCGGCGTCGATCGGCTTCCCCGGGCAGTTCCCGTTCACCCGCGGCGTGCAGCCCACGATGTTCCGGGGCCGCTTCTGGACCATGCGGCAGTACGCCGGCTTCGGCAGCGCGGAGCAGACCAACGAGCGCTTTCATTATCTGCTGAAATCCGGCCAGACCGGCCTGTCCACCGCGTTCGACCTTCCCACGCAGATGGGCCACGACTCCGACAGCCCCCGCGCCCGGGGCGAAGTGGGGCGGGTCGGGGTGGCGATCGACTCGGTCGACGACATGGAGCGCCTGTTCCACGGCATCGACCTGGGCAAGGTGTCCACCTCGATGACGATCAACGCCACGGCCGCGACGCTGCTGGCGCTCTACCAGGCAGTGGGCGAGGCGCACGGGACCCCCGCCTCCGCGCTCTCGGGAACCATCCAGAACGACGTGCTCAAGGAATACATGGCGCGCGGCACGTACATCTATCCGCCGGGCCAGTCGATGCGGCTGATCACCGACACCTTCGAGTATTGCTCGCAGGCCGTTCCGAAGTGGAACCCGATCTCGATCTCCGGCTACCACATCCGGGAGGCGGGCTCGACCGCCGCCCAGGAGATCGCCTTCACCCTGGGCGACGGCATCGCCTACGTCGACGCGGCGGTGAAACGCGGGCTGGACGTCGATTCCTTCGCCGGCCGGCTGAGCTTCTTCTTCAACGTCCACAACAACTTCATGGAGGAGGTGGCCAAGTTCCGCGCCGCGCGCCGCCTCTGGGCCCGGACGATGAAGGAGCGGTTCAAGGCCAGGGACCCACGCTCGTGGACCCTGCGGTTCCACGCCCAGACGGCCGGGTCCACGCTGACCGCCCAGCAGCCGGACAACAACGTCGTGCGCGTCTCGCTCCAGGCGCTGGCCGCCGTGCTGGGCGGTTGCCAGTCCTTGCACACCAACAGCCGGGACGAGGCGCTCTCGCTCCCGACCGAGGCCAGCGCGCGGATCGCCCTGCGCACGCAGCAGATCGTCGCCCACGAGAGCGGCGTCTGCGATTTCATCGACCCGCTCGGTGGCTCGTGGGCCCTGGAATCGCTCACCGACGAGCTGGAGGCCAAGGCGGTCGACTACCTGCGCAAGATCGACGAGATGGGTGGAATGGTCGAGGCGATCTCCCGCCAGTTTCCCCAGCGCGAGATCGAGGACGCCGCTTACGCAGCGCAGAAGGCGGTGGAAGAGAAGCAGCAGATCGTCGTAGGCGTGAACGAGTTCGCCGTCTCGGGCGAGCCGCCGTTCGAGACGCTGCGGCTCGATCCCGAGCTCGAGAGTCGGCAGGTCGAGCGGCTGAAAGCGTTCCGGCGGAAGCGCGACGAGTCCGCCGCGACCCGCGCCCTCTCGGATGTCAAACGGGCCGCGGAAGGCACCGAGAACGTGGTGCCGCGCATCGTGGCCGCGGTGAAGGCGCGCTCCACGCTGGGCGAGATCGCCAACGCGATGCGCGAAGTGTTCGGCGAGCACGGCCGCTGAACGCTCAGAGCAGCTTCTGCGCCCGCTCGGCCACCTTCTGCCCGTGCCAGCGCGCGAGCTGCGCATCCACCACCTTCGCCAGCCGCTGCCGCGCCTCCCTCTCCGCGCGCAGCAGCTCCGGCCTGTCCTTGATCAGCGCCATCCGCACGTCCGCGTCGTGCAGCTCGCCCAGGGAGGCCTGCAGCGACTTGAGATCCGCTTCCAGACGGAGCGCCTTCTTCGGCAGCGCGTCCTTTGCCACCTGCAAGAGGTAGCGGATCTGCTTGACGGAGATGCGAGCGCGGTGCAGCGCTTTCGTCGTGGGACGCTTCCGGGCAGCCTCGAGCCGCTCCTCCAGGCGCTCCAGCCGCTTGCGCAGGATCTTCGAGAGCTTGCGGGGTGGAGGTCGCCGGGCATCCTCGGACGCCTGCAGCAGCGCGGGGACGGTCCGCGAATTCCACTGCTGCAGCGCCCGGTCGAGGGCGCGTTCCGCCGTGCGGAGCTTCCGCTTGTGGGCCTGGAACAAGGCTGCATCCCGCTCGCGCAGCCATGCGACCTGGAGCTGCAGATCGCGCACCCGGCCGAGCGCGTCCTGCAATTCCTTGACGGCCGGGTCCAGCTCGCGGACGCGAAGGATGCGCAAGGACGCGCGGAGCTTCCTGGCCGTGACGCGGGCCTGGTGCACGGCCGCCTTGGCGGGCAGTCTTTCCTCCTGCTGCCGGACCGCCCGCACAGGAGCCGTGAGGAATCGGGACGCGCGCACCGGCCGCGCAATATAACCGCATGCCGTGCTGATCAGCGTGCTGCTTCCCGTCAAGGACGCCTCGGCAACAGTTCCAGAAGCGCTGGCCGGCGTGCTTGCGCAGCGCGATGCGCCCCCGCTGGAAGTGGTCTGCGTCGACGACGCATCGGTGGACGCCACGCCGGCGCTCCTCGCCAAGGCCAGCCGGCAGGACGCGCGGGTGCGCGTCGTCCGCGGTGAAGGCCGCGGCCTGGTCGCCGCGCTGAACCTGGGGCTTTCGCGGTGCCGGGGAGAGCTGATCGCCCGCATGGACGCCGACGACCGGGTCCATCCCGATCGCCTCCGCCTCCAGGCGGAGCTGCTCCTCCACGAACCGGCGGTCGGCGCGGCCGGCAGCCTGGTGCGCTGCTTCCCGACTCCCCTCTCGCGGGGCCTGCTCCGGCTGGAACGGTGGCTGAACCAGACCCTCAGCAAGGAGCAGTGCCGCAACGGCCGCTTCATCGAAGCGCCGCTGGTCCATCCGAGCGCCACCTTCCGGCGCGAGGCGCTCGAGGGCGGCTGGCAGGACCACGGCTGGGCGGAGGACTGGGACCTGCTCTTGCGCATGGTCGAGCGCGGGTGGGAGCTGGCCAAGGTGCCGCAGGCGCTGCTCGAGTGGCGCGACTCGCCCGGCCGGCTCACCCGGACCGGCGCCGCATATAGCGAGGATGCGATGTTCCGGCTGCGCGCTCATTACCTCGCGCGCGGGCCCCTGCGCGATCGGGAATTCGACCTCTGGGGCGCCGGGCCGACGGGCAAGCGCCTTGCCCGGGCACTGGAAACGCACGGCTTGCGCCCGCGGGCCTTCTATGACGTCGACGGAAAAAAGCGGCTGGCGCGCGGCAGGCCCGTTCTGGGCCAAGCCGACTTGCCGGCGCGCGAGGACGGCCTGATGCTCTGCGCGGTGGGAGCGGACGGCGCCCGCGAGGAGATCCGGGCGCTGCTCGAGTCGCAGGCCTATTGGGAGGGAAAGCATTTCCTATTCGCCGCCTGATGCTTTCGCGCGGCCGGCACCTCGCTGTGGTAATCGTGAACGGTGGCTTCGCTTGAGCCCATCGCTCGCCTCATCGCGGAGCGGCGCGCGCTGCCCGAACCGTTGCTGCGAAAAGCGCAGAGCGAGTCGCCGACGAAGACGGCGTTTCTCAGCGCGGTCCTCGAGCTGGGCGTCCCGGAAGCCGATCTGGTGGCGGTCATGGCCGAGCACCTGGGGATCCCAGGGGTGGACCTGTCGCACACGGCCATCGATCTCTCGGTGCTGGAGACCATCCCCCGGCCCGTGGCCGAGTCGGACACCGTGCTTCCGCTCTCCAGGGAAGGCGCCCGCCTGCACGTGGCGGTGAGCGCGGGGGCCGACAACTTCGACGTGCTCGAGGAGCTCCGCTTCATCACCGGCCAGGAAGTGTCCCCGTACGCCGCGATGCCTTCCGCCCTCGAGCAGGTGATCGCGGCCGCTTACGACGCGAAAGACCGCGGTCATTCGCTCTGGGCCGGGGCCGCCCTCGAGCCGGACGCGCCGGCCGGATTCACCGTGATCCTGCCTGAAAGCCGGCCCGGGTCGGCGGATTCGCGCTCGGCCGAGGCGGCCCAGGAGACCGCCGAAGAGCAGCTGGAGGAGCTGCGCGAGGCGGATCTCGAGGTGGACGTCGCCGACGAGGAGGAGGTGGAGGTAGAGGTGGAGGGCGGGGCCGTCCAGGCGCGTTCCGGTCCGGCGCGGCTGCTGGCGGTGGACGACGACTTCGACATCCTTCGCATGCTCGACCGCACCCTCAAGTCCGCCGGATACGTCGTCGATCTCGCGCGCGACGGGCGCGAGGCCGAGCAGAAGCTGAAGTCCGAGAAGTACGACCTGGTGGTGCTCGACGCGATGCTCCCGCACGTCCACGGGTTCGAGATCTGCGCGCGGCTCAAGGCGAGCCCGCGCACGCGGAAGATGCCCGTCATCCTGGTCAGCGCCGTGTATCGCGGATGGCGGTACGCGCACGACGCGCGCGAGACGTTCGGCGCCGACGATTATCTAGAAAAACCGTTCCACTTGCCCGAGTTGCTGCGCCGGGTCGAGACCTGGATCTCGGGAGGCACCATCGTCGCCTCGACCGAGAAGGCGGACACGTTGTACCAGGAGGGAATCGCGCTGCTGGAGGACAACAAGCCCGCCGAGGCGCGGGAGGTGCTGGAGAAGGCGGTCAAGGAGGATCCGTTCTCGCCGCGGGCGCACTTTGCCCTCGGGCGGGCGATGCACGAGCAGGGCGACCTCTTCCACGCCATCACCGCCTACGAGCGCGCGGTGGAGCTGCGGCCCAACCTGTTCCATGCCCTGCGCGCGCTCGCCGCGCTGTACGAGCAGAAGGGTTTTCGCCGCAAGGCGGTGGAGGCGGTGGAGCGGGCGGTGCACGCCGCGCCCGATCCGAAGACCCGCGACACCATGCGGCAGCGCCTGCTCAAGCTGCTCTGATCCATGGACCCGCGCGCGGGCGTCACGCCGTCCATCCGCAACTTCGCGCACGCGATCGATCGGCAGCGGCAGGCGCTGGAGCGGATTCCGCTGCTCGACGTCACGCGGCCCGACCTCGTCGAGGCAGCGCGGGCACTGGACGAGGCCGAGGCCGCGGCCCTCGCGCTCGCGCCCGGGGTCGATCTGGCGCCGCTGGCCGCCGTCGCGCGCGCCGTCTCCATCCCGGTGCTGCGTGCCGACTTCCTGGCCGAGGAGTTTCGCATCTACGAGTCGCGGAGCGCGGGCGCCGATGCCGTGCTGCTGCGCGCGTCCGCGCTTCCGCCCGAGCTGCTCGCACGGCTCGTCCAGGCCGCCACCTCGACCCACATGGCCGCCTGCGTGGCTTGCGCGAACGCCGCGGAGATCGCCCGGGCTGGCGCTGCCCGGGCGCCGGTGGTCGTGCTCGACCATTCCGACTTGCATCTACCGGTTCCACCGCGCACCCTGGTGCTCGTGCGTTCGTTCTCCGCCGAAGCGCGAGGACGCGCGGACGCCGCGCTGGATCCGGGCCTCACCGACGCGGCGTCGTTCCGCCGGGCCCTGGAGGAAGAGGACCGCTGATGCCGCCGCCGTTCCGCAAGCACGTCTTCGTCTGCCTCAACGAACGCCCGCCGGACGCCCCCAAAGGGGACTGCACGCGCAAGGGCTCTCCGGAGCTGCTGAAGAAGCTCAAGGCGGCGCTCCGGGCGCGCGGGCTCGACGAAGAGATCCGGGCGAACAAGGCGGGCTGCCTCGACAACTGCGCGGACGGCTGCTCGGTCGTCGTCTACCCGGATGCCGTCTGGTACGGGCACGTGACCGAGGCGGACGTCGAGGAGATCGTGGAGAAGCACCTCGTCCGGGGAGAGCCCGTTGAGCGGCTGAGGTTGTTCAAGAAGTGATTAGCCGCTGAGCCACCTTCCGTGGCCGGCGGGGACTGCCGCTCAGGCATAGGCGCTATGAAACCTTTTGAGCCGCGCCTCTAGAACGCGTCTCATCACCGGACTGGCGAGTGACCACTGCTCGTTCATGTTTGCGGCGCTGACGCCGCCAGCGCGACCTGGTGGCGCGAGCGAGTGTCGCGCGAGAGCGTTTCTGGTCTGTGTTTCTTACTTCGCTCACTCAGCGTGGCGGCGCAGGGCCATGCAGCCCGGCGGCGTCTCAGCGAACGACACTGGAAGCGTCCAACCTCGTCGCGTCCAGGCTAGTGTCGTTCCATATCAGTTCAGGAACTGCGAGGAATCCCGGAGCCTGCGCACGCGCGCTCGCAGCGCCGGCGCATCGGAGGCGCCGGGCTCGAGCTGAAGGACCTTTTCCAGGTCCGCCGCCGCCGCGGCCGACCCGCCCAGCTGCTCGTAGAGCTGCGCCCGCTCCCGCAGGCCGCGAATGTTGTCGGGCGCGAGGAGGAGAAGGCGATCCACGGCCGACAGCGCCCGCGGCATGTCCTTGCGCTCCTCGTACAGCGAGCGGAGGTTCTGCAGCATCCGCACCAGGATCTCCCTTGGACGTGCGGCCCGGAGCAGCCGAGGGTCGAACTTCACCTGGTCGCCCACGGCGGTCGAAAGACGTCGCTTGATCTCCTCCAGCCCGAGGAGCTGTCCGCGGTGGAACGGATCCACCACCAGCTCGCCGCCTTCCAGCTGCACCTTGCAGAGGAAATGGCCGGGAAATCCCACCCCTTCGACGCGCAGTCCGCAGCGGCGGCCGACCTCCATGTAGACGATGCAGAGCGTGAGCGGAATCCCGAGGCGGCGATCGAGGACCTCGTTGAGGAAGCTGTTCTTCGGATCGTAGTAGTCCGTCTGGTTCCCGGAGAATCCGATCTCGTGGAAGAGGTACGTGTTCATCCGGCCCACGCGGCGCTCGGGCGTTGCTCCGGCCGGGACGCCGGCCTGGACGCCCTCGGCCAACCTGTCGAGCGCGCGCAGGTAGCCGCCCTCGTCGAGATCCGGGTACTCCTCCCGGGCGATGGCGAGCGATGCGCGCGCCAGATCGATCGGATCCTGCGCGAGGTAGCGCCGGAGGAGCCTCCGGGATGCGTCTGCCCCGTCCACGGGGCCGATGCTATCACGGGTATGCGCCGCCCCAAGCGTACAGCAACTGCAACTGTGTACCGGGGCTAGAACGCCTCGTTGATCAACCGCTCGAAGTCCACCTGCGTCACCGGGCGCGGATTCGACTGGTGGCAGGCGTCCGCCAGCGCTTTCTCCACCAAGCGGGGAATCATGTCCCGGCGCACACCCGCCTGGGAGAGCCGGCGCGGCAGGCCGCAGGCAGCCCGCAGGTCGTCGATCAACTCCACGCAGCGGTGCGCCCGCTCCTGCGCGCTCATCCTCGGATCGGCGCCGAGCAGGACGGCAGCGTTGGCCAGGCGCTCTTCGGCGGCGAGGCGATTGAAGTTCACCACCGCCGGCAGCATCAGCGAGTTGGCCAGGCCGTGGTGCGTGCCCGCCACGGGCGTCAGCGCGTGTGCGACGGAGTGGCAGGCGCCGAGCCCCTTCTGGAACGCGATCGCGCCGAAGGCGCTCCCGAGCAGCATCTGCTCGCGCGCCTCGATGTCCTTGCCGTTCTGCACCGCCCGCGTGAGGTGCCCGGCGATCCGGCGCAAGCCGTCGACGGCGATCGCGTCCGCCAGCGGGTGGTCGCCCTTGGCGACGTAAGCCTCGAGGTTGTGGGTGAGCGCATCCATGCCGGTGGCAGCCGTGATGAACGGCGGCAGGCCGACGGTCAGCTCCGGGTCGAGGATGGCCGCCCTGGCCATCAGGAACGGGGAGAAGATCACCGTCTTCGTGCCGTCGATCACCAGCACCGTGCTGCGGCCCACCTCGCTCCCGGTTCCGGCGGTAGTCGGCACCTGGAGGATGGGCGGCACCGCCGCGGTGATCCGCGCATCGCCGCCCTTGGCATCGTCGTACTGCTCGAGCGGCGGCGGGTGGTTCACCAGCAGCGCGATCGCCTTCGCCATGTCCAGCGACGCTCCTCCGCCCACGCCGAGCACGCTATCGGCGTTGGCGGCCCGAAACGCCTCGATGCCGCGCAGCGCGTCGCGGTCGGTCGGGTTCGCCTCGAAGTCGCTGAACACCTGCGCCTTCACCCCCGCCTGGTCGAGCAGCGGCGTCACGAAGCGCAACAGCCCCGCCTGGAGGATCCCCTTGTCGGTCACCAGCAGCGGCCGCGACGCTCCCACGCGCTTCAGCTCGCCCGGCAGTTCCTTGATCGCGCCCCTCCCGTAGACGATCCGGGTGGGGAAGCTCATCACGCTGGCCATGTGCTCCTCTCAGATGATCTCGAAATAACGCTCGAGCTCCCACCGCGTCACCGCGCTCTCGAACTGCCGGCACTCCCAGTCGCGGGTCCGGACGTAGTGATCCACGAACGCCGGGCCCAGCAGCTCGCGCGCCTCCTTCGATTCCGCGAGCCAGGCGGTGGCTTCGCGCAGGGTAGCGGGGAGGGGCGGGGCCTTCGCGTCGTAACCGTTGCCTTGCGTCTCGGCAGGCAGCGGGAGCTCGCGCTCGATGCCGTAGAGCCCGCTGGCGACCGACGCCGCCATGGCGACGTAGGGGTTCATGTCGGCGGCCGCGAACCGGTACTCGACCCGCGTCGAGGCCGGCGACCCAGGGATGACGCGCAGCGCGGTGGTCCGGTTCTCCACCCCCCAGGTCGCCATGGTCGGCGACCAGGCGCCCCGCACCATGCGCTTGTAGGAATTGATGGTGGGAGCGATCAGGGCGGTGAACGCCGGCATCAGCGACACCTGCCCCGCCACGTAGTGCTGCATGGTCTTGCTCATCCGGCTCGGCCCGCGCGGATCGAGGAAGACCGGCTCCCCCGCGGGCGTCCAGAGCGACTGGTGCAGGTGGCCGCTGCAGCCTGGCAGCTCCTTGTTCCATTTCGCCATGAAGCACGGCATCACCCCATGCCGCGCGCAGATCTCCTTCACTGCCGTCTTGAACAGCGCCGCTTTGTCCGCAGCTCGCAGCAGCCCGTCATAGCGGATCGCCGCCTCGTAGACGCCGGGGCCGGTCTCGGTGTGAAACCCTTCCACCTCGATGTCGAACGCCGCGAGCTTGTCGAGGAGGTCGTGGACGAGCGGAGCGTTCTCGGAAGCGCGCAGCCAGGAGTAGCCGAACATCCCCGGCGAGAGCGGCGTCAGGTTCTGGAACCCCTTCGAGCGCAGCGACTCCGGAGTTTCCTTGAAGAGGAAGAATTCGTACTCGGACGCGCATTTGACCGAGAAGCCCATCGCCCGCGCCTTCTGCTCCACCTTCTGCAGCACGCCCCGGGGCGAGACCGGGACGTCGAAGTCGAGCAGGAACGCGGCCGTTCCTTCTTCCCAGGGAATGGTGCGGTAGGTGGAGAGATCGACCGTGGCGTGCACGTCCGGGTATCCGCTGTGCCAGCCGGTCACGGTGGCGTTGTCGTACAGGATGTCCCCGCTGTCCCACCCGAAGATCACGTCGCAGAAGCCCAGGCCGCCGTCCGCCACGCCCCAGAACTTGTCCAAGGACACGTACTTGCCGCGGAGGACGCCATCGACGTCGAAGCCGCCCAGCTTCACCTTCCGGATGCCGCGCTTGCGGAACTCCTCGCGCAGGTGCTCGATCTGCGCCGCCCGCGGTTTGGCCATGTCCATGGGGCAGAAGCGTGGGCGTTGCGGCGCTGCGCGTCAAGGCCG
>Ga0137409_10006159_pt1 | contig 12458 bp, 8 predicted proteins | sample CZODoug1_16funga_FD_122059 | JGI IMG/M metagenome (GOLD analysis project Ga0137409, IMG submission 122059) | Vadose zone soil fungal communities from Angelo Coast Range Reserve, California, USA - CZODoug1_16fungal (Hybrid Assembly) | ecosystem: Environmental > Terrestrial > Soil > Vadose zone...
GATTACGCCTCCTTCAAAGTTCACCAAAAGTGTAGACAACGGGCTTCGGTCAGCCGCCGATTGGCGCCCTCGGGTTAGCCCCCCAGAAGACCAGGGTTCCCATCATTCCGATGATGTGGACGAGCACGATGTTGAGCACCATCGACTTCGCGGTCGCAGTGCCGACGCCCACCGGTCCTCCGGATGCCGTGTAGCCGTAATAGCAGCCGACGAGCACGATGGCGGTCGCCATCACCATGCCCTTGATGAGGCTGAATAACAGGTCGGGCGGGTTCTGGAACATCCAGAAGATCAGGAAGTACCCGCCGCTGGAGACGTAGCCGATCTGCTTGACCACCGCCAGGTAGCTGGCGAAGAACCCGGCGCGGGCAAAGCAGGTGTATGACATTATCCCGATTGCGGAGGGCAGATTCCTGAACAACATCAAGAACTCGCTGAATGGGTTGCACTTCGGATTCGGTATACCGGCTGCTGTTATCGCCGCCATCAGAGAAACGCTGCATACGCCTCAAGCTCGCGTGGATGTCGTCGCGATGAGTAAATCGTCAGCGCCTGAAGGGAAGTTGGTTTTCCCGCTCTCCGGGATTTCAACGGCTGGGCCCTCCGATCCAGCGGCCCCGGTGACATGGAGCGGTTACATTCTATATGCCGATTCGCGGAAATTCAATGTGTGGGCGCGAGTCAAAGTCTCTGCAACCATGACACGAGTGGTCGCGGTAGAGCCGGTTCCAGCGGATCAAGCCATTACGGCCCGGCAGGTAAGGCTCGAGGCCTATGACGACTTCCCCATGCAAAACGGAATCGCGCGCAATCTAGAGGAAGTGGTTGGCCGTGTTTCGCGCCGCCCTCTTCGCACTGGGATCCCCGTTCACCTTACGGACTTGTCCGAACCATTTCAAGTTCATCGCGGGGACCTGGTGCAGCTGCTCGACAAACTCATCGAAAACGCGGTCGACTTCTGTCCTTCTGCGGGCACGATCACCGTGCGCCTGGAACGGGCGCTGGGCAACTACGTATTGCACGTGCAGAACGACGGTCCGCCGATTCCGCAGGCGCTCCATGGACGCTTGTTCGAATCGCTGTTCGAGCAGCGCCCGGGGCGCGACGACAAGCCGCACTTCGGTCTAGGTTTGTACATCGTGCGGCTCGTCGCCGAGTTTCACGGCGGAACGGCCGTTGCCGCCAATCGATCGGACGGCGGCGGGGCCCTATTCACCATCACCCTGCCGCTGATCTAGTTCTAGTCCCGATGGACCGCTTCAACAGTACGCGCGGGCGGCCTCCCCATCAAATGGCAAGGGATCCCACGTTGCACTCGCCCACTGCAGTCGGTCCTGGCGTCGAGCGCGTTCGCTTTTATCTTCCGTAGCGTGTGGACCCGCGGTTAGTTCAGCGAGGGTTATGGCGGAAATTGCGGATTCATCGGGCAGCAATGCGGGATCGATCACGTCGTGGTCGATCACCACCGACGTGTCGAGGAGCCCTCTCGTCGGTTCAGCCATCGATGCCCTGATCTATCACAGCATCGAGATCCGCACGAAACCGGCCGGCATCGATCCGAGGTGCGCGGGCTGCCGCGTCGGCAAGGGTTGATCGGGGCGCGAACCGGCGCGGCCGAATGGGCCGCAATTCTGCGACGGGCGTGCCGTTGCGGGTTACCACGAGGGTTCGGCCGGCCTCCACTTCGCGAAGCACGGCCGCGGATTGATTGCGAAGCTCCCGTTGCGTGATTACTCGGCTCATGGGCTAACCGTAGCATATGTAGCACAACGTAGCAACTCTCCCATCCCTGTACTTAGTGCAGTCCCTCGTGCGCCAACAGCCACCGCTTGCGCTCGATGCCGCCGCCGTATCCGGTCAACGAGCCGTCGGCGCCAATCACCCGGTGACACGGCACCAGAATCGAGATGGGATTGCGGCCGTTGGCGAGCCCCACGGCGCGCGATGCGCTGGGTTTGTCGATTCGCTTGGCAAGCTGCCCGTAGCTCCAGGTCTGCCCGTAAGGAATTTCGGTCAGCTCGCGCCACACGCGCGTCTGAAACATCGTGCCCTGCAAACGCAATGGCAAATCGAACTCGCGCCGAGTACCGTCGAAGTATTCGGTCAACTGCCGCACCGTCGCCGATAGCGGCGCCACCGTGACGTCCTCCGCCCAGCCGTCGGTGCATTGCGCCTTGCGGCTTGGCTCCATGTAAAGCCCGGTCAGGGCGGTTCCGTCGGAGGTGAGCAACAGACGGCCGATCGGACTTTCAAAGTAGGTAAATGCGTTCATGGACTTGCTCCTAGTGACTGCCATAAATAATGTGTCGCGTAAGCCCGCCACGGCCGCCAGCCTTCGGCGAGCGTCTGTAATTGCTTCTGCGTGGCATTCGCCGCTCTCATGAGCATCAGATCGCCGCTCGGGAATGCGTCGGGCCAATGCAGCGCCCGCATCGCGATGTACTGGGCCGTCCAGGGACCGATGCCCGGCAGGCGCATCAACGCCTCGATTTGCTCGTCGACGTTCGAGGCAAACGTCAATACCACTTTTTTCTCGAGCACGGCCGGCGCGAGCACGGCCAAGCAGCGGGCCCGAGCGCCCACGATGCCGAGTGCCGAGATCTCGTCGGCCCCGACCGACGCCATGTGCCGTGCGCTCGGCGTCAGCCGATTGAGCTCCGGGAATGGTGTGGCGATCGGAACACCGAAAGCCTGTGCCCAGCGCCCCGCCAGCGTCGTCGCGCCTTTCACCGACACCTGCTGCCCCAAGATTGCGCGAACTGCCAGCTCGAAGCCGTCGAAGGCTCCGGCGACGCGCAAGCCGGGAATCCGGCGCACCACCGTCGCGAGCAGGGGATCCTCCGACAGCAGAGCGCTCACCGCATCCGGCACCGCTCCCAAGTCGAACAAGCGCTTCACCCGGACGATGACCGCTCCGATGACCGGCGCCAGCGACGGCGCTATCTCCACATTGAGCGCATTAGCCTTCTTGCCCAGCGAAACCGCGATCCAGCCTTGGGTGTCGTCGATCGACACCGTGCGCCGATAATGCGTCGCATCCGCCATCTCGACGCCGGGGATGGCGCGCAGACGCAGATAGTCGAGCAAGCGGTGCCACGCGAACGGCGGCCGAAACTCCAATTGGCAATGCAACCCTTCCGGAGGATTCGCGCTGCCGCGCAGCGCCCGGGGACTCAAGTGATAGCGCGATTTGAACAGGGCATTGAAACGCCGCACGCTGCCGAAGCCGCTGGCAAAAGCGATCTCCGTCAGGGTCAAGCGGGTTTCGCCGAGCAAGCGCTTCGCCAGGAGCAACCGCTGCGTCTGCGCCAACTCAATCGGCGAGACGCCGAGTTCGGACTCGGTGACCCTCCGCAGGTGGCGGTCGCTGACGCCGAGCGACGCCGCCAGATCGCCGACTTTGGCGCTGGAAAGCGCGTGTTCTTCGATACCGGCGACGGCGGCGCCGACCAACCGGCTCACCGCATCGACGGAGGCGAGGCCCGGCGCGCGTTCCGGCCGGCAGCGCAGGCACGGTCTGAATCCCGCGCCTTCCGCGGCGGCCGCGCTGGAATAAAACCGCATGTTGGCGCGTTTCGCCGGGCGCGCCGGACAAATGGGACGGCAATAAATATGTGTGGACGTGATGGCCACGAAAAATCGCCCGTCGAAACGGCGGTCGCGCGCACGCACCGCGCGAAAACAGGCGTCGGAGTCGAGTTCCATGGCTGTAGAATAGCCAATGCGCTCGGTAAAAACTCGCCGTTTTCGGACCTCGAAATTCAGCTCCGCGATTGGCCGGCGCGTAGCTGGACCGGCGGGCGCCTAGCGGCGGCACAAACACGGGCTGCCTTGGGCGAATATCGGGGACTAGTGAGCGGGGCTTGCGCGCAACCCCAGGTACCGCAATATTCCCTGTGCGGCCTCGCGTCCCTCGAACACCGCGGTCACCACCAGATCCGAGCCGCGCACCATGTCCCCGCCGGCGAACACCTTGGGATTCGTGGTTTGGAACCGCTGCTGCGGCGCCGCCGATACGCGCACGCGGCCATTGGCGTGCAGTGCAATCTGTTGCTGGACGAACCAATCGGGAGGACTCGGCAGGAATCCGAACGCGATGATCACGGCGTCGGCCTCGATCGTCTCCTCCGTGCCGGGAACCACTTCCGGAATGCGGCGCCCGCGCGGTCCGGGCGGCCCCAAGCGCGTCTCGATCAGTTTCACGCCCTGTACCCGATCGGAACCGACGATTTCAATGGGCTGCTTGTTGAATAGAAAGGTGACGCCCTCTTCCTTGCTGTTCTTGTAGTCGCGCCGCGAACCCGGCATGTTGTCTTCGTCGCGCCGATAGGTGCAGGTGACGCTGCTCGCGCCTTGACGGATCGCGGTTCGATTGCAATCCATTCCGGTGTCGCCGCCGCCGAGCACCACCACCTGCTTGCCGCGCATGTCGATGAAGCCGGCCGACTCCTCGCTGATGCCCATTTCGCGGTTGATGTTCGAAATCAAGTACGGCAAGGCTTCGTACACCCCGGGCAAGTCCTCGCCGGCGAATCCGCCCTTGACGTAGGTGTAGGTCCCCATGCCGAGAAACACCGCGTCGAATTCTTCGGCTATCGTCGCGAAGGAAATGTCGCGGCCGATGTCCACGTTCAAGCGGAATTCGACGCCCATGTACTCCATGATTTCACGGCGCTTCTCGACGACCTCCTTCTCCAGCTTGAACGGCGGAATGCCGAAGGTGAGCAGCCCGCCGATCTTCGGGTAGCGGTCGAATACCACCGGCGTCACTCCGTTGCGCGCGAGAATGTCGGCGCAGGCAAGGCCGGCCGGACCCGCGCCCACCACCGCGACCCGCTTGCCGGTGCGCACCACATGCGACATGTCGGGCTTCCAGCCCTGCTTGAACGCCTCGTCCGTGATGTACTTCTCGATGGCGCCGATGCTGACCGCGCCGAGGCCGTCGTTCAGCGTGCACGCGCCCTCGCACAATCGATCCTGCGGGCAGATGCGTCCGCACATTTCCGGCAGAGAATTCGTTTGATGCGACAGTTCCGCCGCCTCGAACAGTTTGCCGTCGTTCACCAGCGCCAACCAGTTCGGAATGTAGTTGTGAACCGGGCACTTCCACTCGCAGAACGGGTTGCCGCATTCGATGCAGCGTCCGGCCTGGGCCGACGCTGCTTCGGGGCTGTATTCCGAATAGATCTCGCGAAATTCCTTGATGCGCACCTCCACGGCGCGCTTGTCGGGCTCCTTGCGCGGAACTTCCAGGAATTGCAGATGTTTGTTGGCCATGATTCCCGAGCTGCGGCGCCCTTAGGCGGCGCGCCGCAGATTTTCCAGCAGCGAGTCGATGGCGGCCGCCTTCGGCTTGACCACCCAGAATCGGCCGATGTAGCTGCGAAAATCGTTGAGGAGCTGCGCACCCCACACGCTGTCGGTCGCCTCGACGTGCTGTTCGATCAAACCGCGCAAATGCTGTACGTGGATGCCCATGCCTTCGGGCGACACGCGGTGGATGTCGATCAATTCGTGATTGTAGCGGTCGACGAAATCGCGCTCCATGTCGAGCACATAGGCGAAGCCGCCGGTGAAGCCGGCGCCGAAATTGACCCCGGTGCGGCCGAGCACGCACACCACGCCGCCGGTCATGTATTCGCAGCAGTGATCGCCCGCGCCCTCCACCACGGCCAGGGCGCCCGAATTGCGCACCGCGAAGCGTTCGCCGCTGGTGCCCGCGGCGTACAGTTCGCCGCCCGTGGCTCCGTACAGGCAGGTGTTGCCCATGATGATTGTGTCGCGCGCCACGAAGTTCGAGCGGGCGGGCGGCTTCAGAACGATCTTGCCTGCGGCCATGCCCTTGCCCACGTAGTCGTTGGCTTCGCCCTCGAGGTGCAGATGCAGACCGCCGGCGTTCCATACGCCGAAGCTTTGGCCGGCGGAGCCCTTCAGGTTGACGATGAGCGGCGCCGCGCTCATGCCGGTATTGCCCCAACGCTTGGCGATCTCGCCGGATATTCGCGCGCCGATGGAGCGATGGTAGTTGCTGACCGCATAGGAGAACCGGCCGCCCGTTCTTCCTTCGATGGCCGCGCTCATGTCGCGCAGCATCTGCTCCGCCAGCACGCCTTTGTCGAAAGGCTCGTTGCGCGGGTCGGTGCAGAACTGGGGCTGGGCCGAGACCAGGCCGGAATTCGCGAGCATGGGCTGCAGGTCGAGTTTGCGCTGCCTCGGCGTTTCGCCGGGCAGGATTTCCAGAAGCTCGGTGTGGCCTATCATGTCGGCGATCGTGCGCACGCCCATGGCCGCCATGATCTCGCGGCACTCCTGCGCCACGAACTTGAAATAATTCATCACCATCTCGGGCAGTCCGATGAAGAACTTGGTGCGCAGCACATTGTGCTGCGTCGCGACTCCCGTCGCGCAGTTATTCAAGTGACAGATGCGCAGATACTTGCAGCCCAGAGCCACCATGGGCGCGGTGCCGAAGCCGAAACTCTCGGCGCCGATGAGCGCTGCCTTGATGACGTCGAGACCCGTCTTCAAGCCGCCGTCGGTCTGCAGCCGGACGCGGTGCCGCAGTTCATTGGCACGCAGCGTCTGGTGCGTTTCCGCCAACCCCAGCTCCCACGGGGTACCCGCATACTTGATGGAGGACAGCGGGCTTGCGCCCGTGCCGCCGTCATAGCCGCTGATGGTGATGAGGTCGGCGTAGGCCTTCGCCACACCCGCCGCCACGGTGCCCACTCCGGGCTCGGCCACCAATTTGACGGATACCAGCGCCTGCGGATTGACCTGTTTCAGATCGAAGATGAGTTGCGCCAGGTCCTCGATGGAATAGATGTCGTGGTGGGGCGGCGGCGAAATGAGCCCCACCCCGGGACGCGCGAAACGCAGGCGCGCGATCATGTCGTTCACCTTGTGGCCCGGCAGCTGGCCGCCCTCGCCCGGCTTCGCACCCTGCGCCACCTTGATTTGCAGCACTTCGGCATTGATGAGGTATTCCGGCGTCACGCCGAAGCGGCCCGAAGCAACCTGCTTGATCTTGGAATTCTTCTCGGTCCCGTAGCGCACCGGATCTTCGCCGCCTTCACCCGAGTTCGAACGCGCGCCCAGACGATTCATCGCGATGGCGAGCGCCTCATGCGCCTCCGGCGACAAGGCGCCCAGGGACATGCCGGCACTGTCGAAGCGCTTCAGGATCGACGCGACCGATTCCACCTGGTCGAGGGGAATGGCCGGTGCGCCCGATTTCAGCTGCAGAAGATCGCGGATGCACGACACCGGCCGCTCGTTCACCAACGCCGCGAATTGCCTATATTCCTCGTAGTCGCCCGACATCACCGCCGACTGCAGCGTCGCGATGACGTCCGGGTTGTACATATGGTACTCGCCGTTATGCATGTATTTGAGCAGACCGCCCTGCTCCACGGTTTCCGTAGGGTCCCAGGCGCGCTTCGCCAGGTACTCCGCGTCGGCCTTCAAGTCGGTGAAATCCGCGCCTCGAATCCGGCTGTCCGAGCCTTCGAAGCACAGCGACACCACATCCTCGCCCAGGCCCACGATCTCGAAGAGCTGCGCGCTGCGATAGCTCGCGATGGTGGAGATCCCCATCTTGGACATGATCTTGAACAGTCCCTTGCGAATGCCGCGGCGGTAGCTGCGGCCCAGTTCCTGCCGCGTGTCCGCATCCATTTTCACCGCGCCCTTGCGCATGAGATCGAACAGCGTCTGGTACGCGAGGTACGGATAGACCGCCGTTGCGCCGTAGCCGATGAGGCACGCGAAATGATGGGAGTCGCGCGCCGTGCCGGTCTCGACCAGGATGTTGCACTTGCAGCGCAGCCCCGTCTTGACCAGGCGATGATGCACGGCGCCGGTGGCGAGCAACGCTTGAATCGGAATCTTGCCCCGGACCAGGTAGCGGTCCGACAGGAGCAGCACCAGCTTCCCGGCGCGCACCGCCGCTTCCGCCTGGTCGCATACCGCAAGGATGGCGGCCTTGAGATCGATCTGCTCGTCGTATTGCAGATCGATGAATTCGTGCGGCACGCCCGAATCTTCGAGGCCCATGATCTGGCGCAATTTTCGCTGCGAAAGGATGGGTGAACTCAACACGATCTGTTCGGCATGCTGCTGTGCCGGCACGAAGATGTTGGCCTCCGGGCCGATTTGCGTCTGCAGCGACATGACGATGCTCTCGCGCAGCGAGTCGATCGGCGGGTTCGTCACCTGGGCGAACTGCTGGCGGAAGTAATCGTAAAGGGAGCGCACCTTCTTCGACAGCACCGGCATCGGCGTGTCGTCGCCCATCGATCCCACCGCTTCGCTCTCGTCTTCGGCCAGCACGCGGATGATTTCATCGCGCTCCTCGGCCGATACGTTGTACATCTTCTGAAACAGCGCCAGGGTCTCCCGATCGAAGGGCTCGGCCGCCAGGCGCGGATCGATGAGGTCCGTCTGGAGATAGCGGACGCCCTTCTTCAACCACACCTTGTAGGGGTGGCGGCTCTTGAGCAGGTCATCGACCTGCTTGGTATCCATCAGCTCGGCGGTCTGCAGGTCGAGGGCCAGGATCTCGCCGGGCCCCAACTTTCCCTTGCGCACCACATCCTCGGGCAGATAGTCCCAGACCCCTGCCTCGGATGCGATGGTGATGTGGCGGTTCTTGGTGATGACCCAGCGCGCGGGACGCAACCCGTTTCGGTCCAGCGTGCAGCAGGCATACCGACCGTCGGTCATTACGATGCCGGCGGGGCCGTCCCACGGCTCCATGTGGGTGGCGTAGTACTCGTAGAATGCCTTCAGGTCGGGATCGATCATGTCCACCGATTGCCACGCCGGCGGTATCAACATGCGCAGCGCATGCATGGGATCGAGTCCGCCCACCAGCAGCAGTTCGAGCATGTTGTCGAGGGACTGCGAATCCGAGCCGGTCAACGACACCACGGGCAGCACTTCGTTCAGGTCGGGCAACAGCGGTGAACGAAACAGGGGTCCGCGCGCCACGGCCCAGCTGCGATTGCCCTGTACCGTGTTGATCTCTCCGTTGTGCGCGAGATAGCGGTAGGGGTGCGCCAATCGCCACTGCGGCAGGGTGTTGGTGGAAAATCGTTGATGAAACACGACCACCGACGCCTCCATGCGCGGATCCTTCAGATCCGGATAGAACTGCGCCAGGCACTGCGGCATCACCATTCCCTTGTAGACGATGGTGCTGGACGACAGCGACGGGATGTAGAATATCGGGTCGTTCGACTCGAGCAGTTTTTCAGCACGCCGCCGCGCCATGTAGAGCTTGCGGTTCAACGTGGACTCGTCGATGTCGGAGCCCGCGTTCACGAATACCTGCACGATGGTGGGCAGGGTTTTGAGAGCCTCCAAGCCGCAAGCGGCGGGATCCGTCGGCAGCAGCCGAAATCCGGCCACCTGCATCTTTTCCCGCTCGATCTCGGCGGTCAGCACCCGCCGGGCCTGGTCTGCCCTGCCCGGATCCGGATCGAGAAAGACCAATCCGGCGGCGAATCGTTGGGTCAAGGAGAGTCCGGCCTCGACCGCAGCTTCGCGGAGAAAACGGGTCGGCATTTTTATCAACAGGCCGCAGCCATCGCCGGTCTTGCCATCGGTGGCGATGGCGCCTCGATGCGTCAGACGGTTCAGCGAACTGATGGCGGTTTCGATCACCCAGTGACTGGCCTGATCGTCCAGACTGGCGATGAGGCCGAAGCCGCAGGAATCCCGTTCATACCGGGAACGATAAAGTCCCCAATCCCCGACGCGCGCATCCTCGCCGCCCTGAGTGGTCGAGTGGCCGGACAGTTGTTCGATTGCCATGGTAAAGCCCGCAATAAGCCCTGTCCTGCGGGAAAGGCCGCAGAACTACAATAAAAACAAAAACTTAACTCGGTTCTAGGCGCTCAAAGGGTTACACGCCGCGTGGGGCAATCGCCGCTGGCCGTGCCTAGGGTATGGATCTCATAATACCTAGGTGGCCCACATCGTCAACCGGACATCATGGTCAGCCGGCGATGTAGCGCTCCAATTGCTCGATCTTTTGGCTTTGGTCCTCGATGACGGCCTTGACCAGGTCGCCGATGGACAACATTCCGACCACCCGGCCCTTGTCGACCACGGGAAGGTGGCGAAAACGGCCCTCGGTCATGATTTCCATACAGTGGTGCACCGTAACATCCGGCGGAACCGTCACCGGATTCACCGTCATGATGTCGCCCACGGGGGTGTCGTGCGACGAGCGATTCTTCAAAATGACCTTGCGAGCGTAGTCTCGTTCCGAAATGATGCCCAGCAACCGATCCTGGGCCATCACCAGCAGCGCTCCGACGTGACGGGTGGCCATGATTTCGATGGCGCGCAGAACCGAATCGGCGGGCGCCACGGAGAAAATCTCGCCCCCCTTGACCTTTAACAATTGATTCACGGTTTCCATACGAACGCCCCCTATAACAGCCCTGTCCAACACCTGAACTGCCGCCCCAATTGACTATACTCCGGCCTCGCCCGAGGACAAGATCCATGCCGATGTCGCAATTGCTGCACCCCCCCGTCGCCCCGGTCCGGGAGCACACCGTGTCGTCCCCGCACGGCGAACGGCTGGACCCGTACTACTGGCTCCGGGACGACGAACGCACGAATCCCGAAGTCCTGGCGTATCTCAGTGCCGAGAATGCCTACCATGCGCAGCACCTCGCACCCGTCAAACCGCTCGAAGACCAGATATACGGCGAGATCGTAGCGCGCCTGAAACAGGACGATTCCACCGTTCCCTACCGCAAGAACGGCTACTGGTACTACATCCGATTCGAACCCGGCCGGGAGCACCCCATATTCGCGCGGCGCGCGGGCTCACTCGATGCCCCCGAACAAATCATGCTGGATGCCAACGAACACGGCACCGGCCATGAGTACTACCAGATCGGCGAGATCGACGTCTCGCCCGATGGCGAGTGGCTGGCCTTCTGCGAGGACACGGTCGGAAGGCGCAGGTACGTCCTGCGCTTCAAGAACCTGCGGACCGGCGAGATCCTGGCAGACACCATCCGCGACGTGGAGCCCGACGTGGCATGGGCAAACGACAACCGCACGCTCCTCTACATCGAGAAGGATCCCGAGACCCTGCTGGGGCTGCGCGTCAAAAAGCACGTGCTCGGTACGGATCCCGCAACGGATGCGCTGATCTACGAGCAGACCGACACGACGCTGTACACCGGGATTTCGAAATCCAAGTCCGACCGCTTCCTTTTCATCCACATGGAAGGGACGTTGACTTCGGAGTGGCGTTACGCGGATGCCGGCGATCCGGCGTTGTCTTTCAAGGTGTTCCTGCCCGGCCGGCGCGCGCACGAGTACGAGGTCGAGCACCTGCACGACCGCTTCATCATCCGCACCAATTGGCAGGCCCGAAATTTCCGGCTGATGTCGGTGCCGATCGGCAAGGAGGCGTCGCAAGTCGAGTGGGAGGACGTGGTTGCGCACCGCGAAGACACGTACATCGAGGACTTTGAGGTTTTCAGCCAGTTCATCGCGTTGTCCGTGCGCACCGGCGGCCTGCGTAAGATCGGAATCCAACCCCTGACGTATCCCGGCGCCGCCCGGCCCGTGGCGGCCGGGCCTTACGCGGCCCAGCCTTTCTTCATCGCCAGCGATGAAGCCGCGTATACGATGTTCATTTCGGCAAATCCGGAAATCGATTCCGAAATCCTTCGCTACAGCTACTCGTCCCTGGCGACGCCCACGACCGTGTACGACTACAACATGCGCACGGGCGAGAAGACCTTGCTCAAGCGTGATCCGGTGCTGGGCGATTTCGATCCCTCGAAATACGAAACAGAACTGCTGTTCGCGCCCGCCCGCGACGGCAAGCGCATCCCGGTCTCGCTGATCCACCGCAAGGACTTCGTCCGGGACGGCTCGGCTCCGCTGCTGCAATACGCGTATGGATCGTATGGATTGTCCACGGACCCTGGTTTCTCGTCGGCCCGATTCAGTTTGATCGATCGGGGCTTCGTTTACGCGATCGCACATATCCGCGGCGGCCAGGAGATGGGCAGAGCGTGGTACGACGACGGACGCCTGCTCCAGAAGAAGAACTCCTTCGCCGACTTCATCGACGTCACCCATTTTCTCGTGTCCAAGGGCTACGCCCACAAGGAGAAGGTGTTCGCCATGGGGGGCAGCGCCGGGGGACTGCTGATGGGCGCCATTGCCAACATCAGTCCGCAGGATTACCGGGGCATCGTTGCCCAGGTTCCTTTTGTCGACGTCGTCACTACCATGCTGGACGACAGCATTCCACTCACCACCAACGAATACGACGAGTGGGGGAACCCGAGCGACGGCACGTCCTACGATTACATGCTGTCCTACTCGCCCTACGACAATGTCCGGGCGCAGGCCTATCCCGCCATGCTGGTAACAACCGGCCTGTGGGACAGCCAGGTGCAGTACTACGAACCGGC
>Ga0137409_10006160_pt1 | contig 12458 bp, 11 predicted proteins | sample CZODoug1_16funga_FD_122059 | JGI IMG/M metagenome (GOLD analysis project Ga0137409, IMG submission 122059) | Vadose zone soil fungal communities from Angelo Coast Range Reserve, California, USA - CZODoug1_16fungal (Hybrid Assembly) | ecosystem: Environmental > Terrestrial > Soil > Vadose zone...
TCGGTAGCAAGAAATGCGCAGTGGCTGGGGTTCTCTGGAGCTTGAGGAAATGGAGCAGGCGGCTTCAAAGGCTAACCAGGGTACAGTTTCGGTTATCCATACCGGCAATTCCACGCTGCTAATCAAGCTGTCCGGTCCGTGGCATCTAACACGCGACGTCCCCTCGGCAGCGAACCTTCGACGCGAGATCGAATCCACGCCGATGCTTAAAACCGTCTCGTTCGATACATCCGGCTTGGCCGATTGGGGTAGTGGTTTGATCTCTTTCCTTGTTCAAACAAGCGCAGCATGCCGGGCTCACAGTATCGATCAAGACCGCGGTGGTATGCCCGAAGGAATGCGACGACTGCTAGAACTAGCTGAAGCCGTACCCGAGAAGAAGGGTACACGCGTGGCGGAGACCAGGGCGTCCTTCTTTCAGCGCGTCGGCAATTTGACGATTGGCTATGGGCTTTCGGTGGGAGACTTCATGGCCTTTCTAGGCGACTTGACCGTTGCGTTTGGAAAGTTCCTGCGCGGCAAAGCGCGCTACCGAAGAGTCGATCTCGTCGAAGTCATTCAGGAGTGCGGCGCCAATGCAGTCGGTATCGTAACGCTGATCTCATTTCTTGTCGGCGTGATCCTGGCCTTCATGGGAGCTGTCCAGCTCTCCCAGTTCGGTGCCTCGATCTATGTTGCAGACCTGGTTTGCATAGGCATGACCCGCGACATGGGCGCGATTATGACCGCGATCATCATGTCGGGCCGAACAGGCGCAGCTTTCGCCGCAAAGCTCGGCACCATGAAAGTTACGCAGGAAATCGACGCGTTGACCACCATGGGCATTTCGCCGATGGAATTTCTCGTACTGCCGAGAGTCATTGCTCTGGTTCTAATGATGCCGTTACTGTGCCTGTACGCTGATCTTCTTGGTATTGTCGGCGGACTGTTCGTCGGCGTCGGAATGCTCGGACTCTCTGCTCGCAACTACATGCAGGAGACGATTTCCACCCTGACGCTGACCAACCTCTTTGGTGGACTCTTCAAAGCGACGTTCTATGGTTTTCTTATTGCGCTCGCCGGATGTCTGCGCGGCTTCCAGTGCGGCAACAGTTCGTCGGCAGTAGGCGATGCCGCAACGCAAGCAGTCGTGATGTCGATAGTTATGGGCGTTGTAGCCTGCGGAATCTTCGCCGTTGTGTTCAACGTGATTGGGATATGAGTACTCAATCCCATATAGGCGACGCCGCCATTTCAACAAGCAGCTCTGCTAACGACAAACCGCATATCATCGTGCGGAACCTCACTATGGCTTACGGTAGCTTCGTCCTTATGCGCGACATCAACTTCACAGTTCGGCATGGTGACATTTTCATCATCATGGGAGGCAGCGGATGCGGCAAAAGTACCCTGCTGCGCCACCTTATAGGTCTAAAGGAACCAACCATCGGGGAAATCATCTATGGGGATGTCAACTTCACGCGCGCCGACCAGCAAACACGCGAGCTGATGCTCCGCCGCTTCGGAGTTTTATACCAGGGCGGCGCGCTCTGGAGCTCTATGACGCTCGCACAAAATGTGGGACTGCCCCTCGGGGAATTCACCGATCTGACGTCCTCGCAGATTCGTGAGATCGCGGCCCTCAAGCTTGCGCTGGCGGGACTAAGCGGCTTTGAAGATTTTTACCCAAGCGAGATCAGCGGCGGCATGCAAAAGCGAGCCGGGCTTGCGCGCGCCATGGCGCTCGATCCAGAGATCCTTTTCTTCGACGAACCTTCCGCAGGCCTCGATCCGATCAGCTCGAGCCTGCTCGACGATCTGATACTCGAACTGCGGGACAGCCTGGGCGCGACCGTTGTGGTAGTCACGCACGAACTGGCCAGCATCTTCGCCATAGGAAATAACTGCGTATTCCTCGACGCAGATTCCCGTGTCCAGATCGCCACTGGTGATCCTAAGGATCTGCTAGCGAATTCGCGTGATCCGCGGGTCCGCAGATTCCTCACCCGTGGCAAAGAGAAGGGCGAGGGAGTGATTCACCATGGGTAAGCGAATTAGCCCAGCTGCGATCGGAATGTTCGTTGTCGGCAGTTTTGCCCTGGTTATTATCGCTATTGTGCTGGTCGGTTCCGGCAGTCTGCTCAAGAAGCCCGTCCGCTTTGTCTGTATGTTTCGGGGCAATGTCAATGGCCTCAGGATCGGCGCGCCAGTCAAGTTCAAGGGCGTACAAATTGGCACTGTCGAGCAGATCAAGCTGGTGCTCAGCCCTTCAGAAGGAGAATTGAAATCCGGCATCACGGACATGCACCTTCCCGTGATCATTGGCATCGATCGCGAGATGATCACCCAGCGCGGCGCTACCGGCATGGCACTTTCGCCGGGAGGCTTCGAATCAATGATCTCGCGGGGACTCAGTGCGCAGCTCGAAGCCGAGAGTTTGCTGACCGGATTGTTATACGTCGACCTCGACCTGCGACCGAACAGTCAGCCCAGTCTTTCATTGGTGCCTGGACGCGGTGGTCTGCGCGAAATCCCGACGGTCCCGACCACGATGGAGGCGATCCAGCAGCACGCGACAGAAGCAATTGCGAAGCTCGACACAATAGACCTCAATGGTTTGGTTAATTCCTTCATTCAGGCCGCAAATTCGATCAAAGAGATGACGGCTGATCCCGCGGTTCATAGAACGCTCGAATCGCTGCCGCGGACTTTAGCCAGTCTCGACAAGACTCTGACATCGATGAGAGCCGCGATACAGAACATCGACCAAGAAGTCGATCCGATGTCCGCCAGCTTTCACAAGAGTTCTGAAGAACTCAACGCGACGATGAAAGACACCCGCGCCACATTGGTACAACTTCAAGCGATGCTCAATTCCGATTCGCCCCTCGCCGTCAATCTGAATCAGGCGCTAGGACAGTTCTCGGATACGGCGCAGGCAATTGAACAGCTAACCGACTATATGCAGCGCAATCCCGCTGCCCTGATACGCGGCAAGTATGTGCCTGAAAAGGATCGTGAGTAGCGATGAATGTAAAAGCGACATTTATCGCGATGGCCGCCTGTGCACTATCGGTCGCATGCTCGCCTCTTGCGCCACGGCCCGATCATTCAAAGTTTTTTATTCTGACGCCGCTGACTGACGGTGCATCAGCGGAATCAACTCCAGCCGCCACAGCCATCGGCCCAAGCCTGACGATCGGTATCGGGCCCATAGATTTCCCCGATTACCTGCGGCGCCCCGAAATAGTTACCGTCGCCTCGCCTAATCAACTCGATCTTGCCGCCGAAAAACGATGGGGCGAACCGCTCGACAAAGACTTTGCGCGCGTTTTCGCGGAAAACATCTCGCGCTTGCTAAAAACCCAACAGCTCGAGAAATATCCGTGGCCGGTCCGCACTCACATCGATTATCAAATTGTCATTGACGTTCAACGCTTTGAGACCACCTCCGACGGGCAGTCGCAACTGGTCGCGCGATGGATCATCAAAGACGGCAGGGGCAAAGATTTGTACGCTTCTGAAACAAGAGCGAGCGCCCCGGTGGGCCCTGGCGAAACGGGTCCATCGATCGCGCTGAGCAACGATCTCGCCACCCTCAGCCACGAAGTTGTCGCCAAGTTTACCGAACTCCACGAACGTCGCGCCCCTGTGAGCACTACCGAAAACTCGAGAGTAAGTAGCACAAACTCAAGAGAGGACTGAAAAATGAAACAGGAATCTAGTTGGCAGTGTGAACCCCCGCGAAACCTGGGGACCCCGTCGCTCATTCTCATTCTCGTTGTAATGCTGATCTCAGGCGATTCTGCAAACGCTCAGGAGTTATATGTTTATCCGACGAAGGGACAAAGCCAGGCGCAGCAGGATAAAGATCGCTACGAATGTCACACGTGGGCCGTGCAGCAGACCGGCATTGATCCGAGCAAGCCATCGACTACGACTTCGGGCGGTTCCGAATCAACGCAGCCCTACCAACCCTCGCAACGGCACGTCGTCAAAGGCGCCGGACGGGGCGCGGCGATGGGCGCAGTCGGCGGCGCGATCGCCGGCGACGCGGGCAAAGGCGCGGCCGCCGGCGCCGCGATGGGTGGCCTTGCCGGAGGATTCAGACGACGCGATGAGCGCAAGCAGCAGGCCACCGACCAGGCCGCCAACGCCAACGCCGCAACCGCGAATCAGCGCACTGCGTATAACCGCGCGATGGCGGCCTGCCTCCAAGGGCGCGGCTATACGGCAAATTGATTTGCCGGGGTTCGCACCACACTGCTTCGAAAGGAAGCAGCGATACTGTCTGCAGGGTCATTGGCGCATCATCCAAGGGATTTTCGTGGACGAGGATCTCAGAAGGGTTGAGCTGAACGACGGCACAACTTGTGCGTGCTCAATCTCGCGACAGCAACCGAGTGCGAACGCGTATCGGATGTATCGTGATGTATCGTGAAGAGCTTGCAACTTACCGGAGTCGATGCCGCGAGCAGAGCCGCTATCGCCTGTTCTCGACGGCGCAAGTGTGTCACCTCGTTTTGGTCAAGGACCGCTCGCGCTTTGCTGGCCTTCGCCGCAATCGAAGTAGGTGTCTGGGCAGGTTTGGAGGTATCGCCACACCCTACGAGGGGCACTATATCGCTCGTGCACGGAGTCGGTGAGGCTTCATCGCGCGGCTTCAAAGAGATCGAGGCTGAAGCGCTACTCCCGTCCGATTGTGTACAGATCGGCAGAGTTGAAAGTGACGGCAAATCATTCGCCGTCTTTTTGAAGCGAGCCGGGCACCAGCGGGTACAGACGGTCTCAGGCGGTGGTTCTGCAGACGTTTTTGATCAACAAGGGCGTCTGGTCCGGCATTATACCGCCACCGAGCACGCCGACAATTCGTCCGACCTGGTGGAATTGATTCGAGTGACGCCCCGATAGCGCAATAGCGACTCACACCCGTTAACGATAGAGCGAACTCCCGCGTTCGTTTTTTCCAGATCTGGTTCGGTCTCCTGTCCGCGGAATAGCAGGCATCGGAGCCAATGGTCGGAAACGGGTAGCGAACGTGGAACAGGCGAAGTTCCAGTCTGAAATCCAGCGCAGATGGCCGTTTTCAGCTGCCGTGTGTAAGCTACGATTTCCGCATAACACTCACTGGGCCGTTTCCAGCAAGACTGCTAACGATCGGGGTTCTACGGGGTACACCGTTCCCGTAACACCTGTCGCATCTTTCCAGGTACAGATGTCATCCGGACATGGTAGAGAAGTATCGATCCACCGACGCCAGCGCCGATTGCCGCTCTCCCCTGCTATAGGCAAGGCAAAGGTGAGACGTTCCCAATAGGCGTTCAACATTACGTGAATCGTGAACCGTGCCCGGAGACTCGCGACCGAGAGCGCGATAGAGTGCGACTCCTCGCTCCAATCTGGGTGATTCAGAGCGACACCATGCCATTGGAGCCGCGCCTCCTTCAGGAGTTCGTTAAGGGTCAGGCGCGGGTCCTCGATTACTACGTCTCGACGCGCGCGAAATGCAATCATCATTTTGACGAAGCGATGAATATTGCTGTGGCGTTTCAGGAGGTCCCAGTCGAGCCAACTGATCTCGTTGTCCTGGCAGTATGCGTTGTTGTTGCCCCGCTGGGACCGGCGCAGATCATCTCCCGTCAACAACATCGGTGTTCCGATTGACAGCAAGTTCAGAACGAGGAAATTCCTGATCTGTCTGCAGCGGAGCGCTTCGACCCCAGGATCGTCGACGGGGCCTTCCGCGCCGCAATTCCAGCTCTGATTGTCGTCCAAACCGTCACGATTCTGTTCGCCGTTTTCTTCGTTGTGCTTTTGGTTGTAGGAAACAAGATCGTTGAGGGTAAAACCGTCGTGGCATGTCACAAAATTTACGCTCTGCTCAGGTTCTCCTCTGCTCATGTCCGTAAATGTCTGGACTGCCTAGCAGACGTGCTGAGAAAATGCCCGCTCGAAAAAATCGCTACGTTGCCGTTTATGATTCGGATACGTGAGATCACGCGGTCGGCACGAAAGGCCACATCCATCGGGGACTCGCCATTTGGATAACCGTCCCGGAAGATTATCCAATCTGGCCGATCCGCAAGAATCTCCGGTCGCATTTTTCCTTCGTAGTCGCCGTAGTTCCACTCCACCAGGTTCTTATCGACTTCCGCTACCGAATCGTATCCCGCGAGTTCGCAGGTGCGGGCCGCGCGTTGAAGGGGGCTGGAGAATACACGCGCAAAGCTGATCCCTTTCAGGCGGCGGCGAAGCGCTTTCGCTTGTTCCTCTCCCGCCAGGGTCAGCGGGAGATTCGTTAAACCAGTGTGCCTACGAGACACGGTCCACTCGGTTTCTCCATGCCGAATTAGCCAAACATCGGGTGTTGTCAGCGTGGTCATTTCCATCGATGGGTTAATCAATGGGTCAGATGAACGACTCGTCGAAAGGTAATTCGAGCGAAACCCTGCGTCTATCGGACCAAGGTCCGATGGCGACATGGGTAATGTTTTTGGCACCTTCGATCATGAGCATTTCGCTAGATCCTACTTGCTGGAATTTTCTAACTCGAGTGCAATGGGCACAGACTAAAAATGCAGTAGAGCGCTTCGGTCTCGCTTCGACCGCCAGAGAAGATCAAATGCGCTTACGCACGTTTCCAACAGGTCTGACAAAATGTTTAGAAGAGTGATTCTAATAGTTGTCGTAGTTGTGGTGGTGAGCGGCGGCGCACTGGCATGGTTCGTTTTCCGCAAGCCCGGTCTGCCGCCCGGCTTCGCCGGCGCCAACGGCAGGCTCGAAGCCAAGCAGGTCGACATCGCGACGAAATACCAGGGCCGTATCAAAGAAGTTCTCGCCGATGAAGGTGACACAACTGATGCTGGTCAAGTCGTTGCTAGGATGGATACCGAGCCGCTCGAAGCGCAACTGCGCAGCGACGAAGCCAAGATCAAGGAAGCTCAGGACAATCGACGCACCGCGCTCGCTGAGGTTGCCGCAAAGCAGGCGGAGTTCAATTACTCAGACAAGCAATACAAGCGCTCGAAGGGGTTGGTCGTCCGAGGCGCAGTGAGCGAGCAAGAAGCGGATGTCGACCGGGCGCACATGGAGACGACTCGAGCAGGCTTGCTCGGCTCGCAAGCTCAGGCAGTACGAACCCAATCCGCAATCGATGCGGCGACCGCGGATGCGGAGCGGATCAAGGCCGAAATCGAAGATAGCGTGCTCAAGGCACCAATCAGAGGACGGGTTCAACACCGGCTCGCTGAGCCTGGCGAAGTCCTTCCGGCCGGTGGCAAGGTGCTTGCGTTGGTCGACCTGAGCGACGTCTACATGTACCTATTCCTCCCCGAGCCAGTAGCAGGGAAGATTGCGCTCGGCGCTGAAGGTAGAATCGTTCTTGACGCCGCACCGGATTATCCGATTAGAGCAGTCGTGTCTTTCGTATCGCCCCAAGCACAGTTCACTCCTAAGACTGTCGAGACAGCGGAGGAGCGTCACAACTTGACCTTTCGCGTCAAGCTGCAACTCAACAAAGAGCGGCTGCGCCAGTACGAGCCGTTCGTCAAAGTCGGCATTCCGAGCATGGGCTATGTTCGACTCAACGGCAATGCTGAGTGGCCGCAAAACCTTCAGGTGAAGCAGGTTCCCCAGCTTTGGAATCCTACTGTCTCGACCTCTTCCAACTAGCAGAAACTGCGATGGCTGAATCGGCTGCCAGCATTGAAGCGATCGAAAGGGCTACATTCGGATCGGTCGCTAGCGTAAAGGGAGTGATTCAGCTTTATGGGAAAGTTATCGCGCTCGACGGGATTAGTCTCGACTTCCCTGCGCAGAAGATGATCGGTCTGATCGGGCCGGATGGTGTCGGTAAGTCGACTCTACTCGGCATCATCGCAGGAGTTCGAAAGCTACAGACCGGCAACGTGACCGTTCTCGGCGGAAACATAGCGGACGCGCGCTTTCGCAATTCAGTATCGGCGCGAATCGCTTATCTACCGCAGGGTCTGGGTAAGAATCTTTATCCAACGTTGTCCATTTTTGAGAATGTAGATTTTTTCGGCCGTCTGTTCGGCCAATCTCGCGAAGAGCGAGAGTGGCGAATCAAGGAGCTATTTGCCAGCACGGATCTTACGCCATTTCGCGATCGGCCAGCGGGTAAGCTGTCGGGCGGGATGAAACAGAAGCTCGGCCTCTGCTGCTCGCTAATTCATGATCCTGATCTGTTAATACTCGACGAACCGACCACGGGCGTCGATCCGCTCGCGCGGCGACAATTCTGGGAACTGATCGATCGCATCCGCGCCCGTCGCACAGGCATGAGCGTAATGGTCGCTACGGCTTACATGGACGAGGCGGAGCGCTTTGACTGGTTGGTCGCGATGAACGCCGGCAAGGTCCTGGCGACCGGTACGCCCGATGAGCTGAAGAACGGTACCAACGAGAGAACCCTCGAGAAGGCCTTCATTCGACTCTTGCCCGAGGAATCGCGTAAGGGTCACAAAGAGCCGGTAATTACACCACGACAATCCAGCAGTGGTCCTCCGGCGATCGAAGCACATTTTCTCACTCAGAGGTTCGGTGCTTTTACGGCTGTCGATCACGTGAACTTTCGCATCGAGCAAGGCGAGATCTTCGGATTCCTGGGCTCTAATGGATGCGGCAAGACAACGACAATGAAGATGCTTACTGGGTTGCTGCCGCCGACAGACGGTACTGCGTTGCTGTTCGGAAAACAGGTGCAGGGCGGCGACGTCGAATCCCGCCGTCGTGTAGGGTTCATGACGCAGGCCTTCTCACTCTATACGGAATTGACGGTGCGTCAGAACCTTGTCCTGCATGCCCGCCTGTTCGACATTCCTGAAGATGCCGGACGGAAACGAGTCGCCGATTTGCTCGCACTCTTTCAGCTCGAATCAGTCGCCGACGCTCTGACGGAGAGCCTGCCGTTGGGTATCCGTCAACGGTTATCCCTCGCTGTCGCAGTCATCCACGAACCAGAGATGCTTATCCTGGATGAGCCTACCTCCGGTGTTGATCCTGTAGCGCGCGACGGATTTTGGGAACTGCTCATCAAGTTGTCCCGCGAAAACGGCGTCACCATCTTTCTATCTACTCACTTCATGAATGAGGCGGAGCGATGCGATCGGATGTCGATGATGCATGCCGGAAAGGTTCTTGCCCAAGGGCCCCCAGCCCAATTAGTAGCAGAGCGAAAGGCTAAGAATCTGGAAGATGCCTTTATAGGCTACCTCGAAGAAGCTGCCGAAAAATCCGTTGTATCAGCGCCATCGCCCGAGTCCACCGAGGTCCCAGCAACTCATGCTCAGGCTGCCGAAATCCCGACCAGATTCAGCATAGGTAGAGTGTGGGCATTCGCACGCCGTGAAGCCGTTGAACTTCAGCACGACTCGGTGCGACTTGCGTTCGCAGTGCTCGGTCCAATTCTACTAATGATCGTATTTGGCTACGGAATCTCGCTCGATGTCGACCATCTGCCGTTCGCGGTGCTGGATTCCGACGGGACGGCAGCTAGCCGCGACTATGTGGATAGTTTTCGGGGGTCCTATTACTTCCTCGAAAACTCTCCCATACCAAACTATTCTGAGCTCGACCGCCGACTGCGAAACGGCCAACTACGTCTCGCACTGGAACTCCCTACCGGCTTTCAGAAGGACCTGCAGCGGGGTCGGCAGCCGGATGTAAACGTTTTTATCGATGCTGCACAGCCGTTTCGCGCCGAAACAGCTCGCGGATACGTCGAGAGTGTCCATAACCAGTATCAGAGCAGGTTGCGCGAGTCGAAAGGACTTCCTCCGCCTCCGAAGCCGACGAAGGTCGAAGCACGCGCTCTATACAACCAAGCGTTCAAGAGCATCTATGCGATGGTGCCTGGCGACATCATGCTCCTTCTCATCCTGATTCCTAGCATGTTGACGGCACTCAGTGTGGTCCGGGAGAAAGAGCTCGGTTCAATCGCGAACTTCTATGCAGCTCCCGCGACCAGGCTGGAATTTCTTGCCGGAAAACAACTGCCTTATGTGGGTGTCGCTCTTGTTCAATTCGCAACGCTTGTCGCACTCGCGATTTTCCTCTTTCAGGTTCCATTGAAAGGAAGCTGGGAGACGCTTGTCTTGGGCGGAGTGATCTACGTTCTCGCAAGTACTGGCTTCGGTCTGCTGATCTCGGTATTCGCGCCCACACAAACGGCTGCCATTTTCGCCGCCGCCATCATTACGATCCTTCCGGCCGTGCAATTCTCTGGAATGTTTGTACCCGTCTCGTCCTTAACAGGGGGAGCATGGTTTGCGGCTCGGATCTTTCCCAGCACTTATTTTCAGGCAATTAGCGTAGGAACCTTCACTAAGGCTCTTTCCTTTCCGTCATTGTGGCGCAACATAGCCGCGCTTGGAGTGCTCGCTCTCATATACTTCAGCACTTCCGTCACGCTGCTGAAGAAGCAGGAGAAATAGAATTGCGGCATCTCCGGCACATCATTCAGCTTGGAATCAAGGAGCTGCTCAGCCTCGCTCGCGATCCGGTCTTGCTTTTTCTGATCGCGTACTCGTTCACCTTCTCTGTGTACACTCCCGCGAAGAGCGCCGTTATGGACGTCATAAACGCATCGATCGCGGTTGTGGACGAAGATCATTCGGCCGCTTCCAGGCAAATACGAGACGCGCTGTTGCCTCCGTTGTTTCTGCCCGCGGCGGTTATAGCGTTTAGCGAGATCAACAAGGCGATGGACGAAAGCAAATACACCTTCGTCATAGACGTTCCTCCCAAGTTTCAGCACGACCTCACCAAAGGCGTTACGCCGACTGTCGAAGTAATTACCGACGCAACCGCTATGAGCCAGGCGGGAAGAGGTCCGTCGTACATCCAAAAAATCATCACAGCGGAGGCTGAACCGTTCTGGTCCGGCAAAGGGAAGCGCGAGAGTCAGGATCTCGTTCGCCTTGTAACGCGCGCTCGGTTCAACCCAAACATGCAGCAGAGCTGGTTCGTCGCAATCAACCAGATCATCAACAATATATCAGTTCTTGCCATATTCCTGACGGGTGCTGCCGTTCTGCGCGAGCGCGAACACGGAACGATCGAGCACTTGTTGGTTATGCCCTTGAGTCCTTACGAACTCATGTTTGCGAAGATTTGGGCCAATGGCCTTGTTGTCGTCGTGGCAGTGGTACTCTCGCTCTTCTTCATCGTGAAGGGCGCGATCGGAGTTCCCATCGCAGGCTCGATCACACTCTTTCTCGTTGGACTTGTCATCTATCTCTTTTCTGTAACTGCACTCGGCGTCATGCTCGCCACATTGGTTCGCTCGATGCCGCAATTTGGCCTGTTGGCTTTTCCGGTCTTCATCGTCATGAGCCTACTATCCGGCGGCCAGACACCTCTTGAGAGCATGCCGATTGCACTGCAGAGGTTTATGCAGTTCGTTCCCTCCACGCATTTCGTCAGTTTCTCGCAGGCAGTCCTGTTCAGGAATGCTACTCCAGCGATGGTCTGGCCAGACATGACGAAGATGCTACTGATCGGCGCTGCATATACGGTTTTCACGCTCTCCAGGTTCCGCAAGATGCTCGCGGCAATTCAATAGGGGCTCCAGGTGGATACGCGCTCTTCAAAAAGGTCGATAGTGCTAAGATTGACCGTCATCCTGTTTAGCTTCCTGCTGACTAGTTGCTCGCCGATAGCCGAACCTCAGGGATTCTGGCGCAAGCTTTGGAAGATCGAAGTTGGTCCAGACTACAAGCGCCCTGATGTGGCACCGGCACAGGAGTTCCGCTCAGAGATCGGCCCCGCTGAGAATGCATCGCTCGCCGATCTTCCTTGGTGGGGTGTCTTCAGGGACCCGCGACTCCAGCAGCTGATTGCCGAAGCACTTGCGCATAACTACGACCTACGGCTGGCCGTCGCACGAGTGGAGCAAGCTCGCTCGGAGGTATGGATAGCTGCGTCGCCATTTTATCCGCAGGCCGGCTATCAGGTGTTTGCCGGGCGCGAGAAGGCCTTCACTCCATTGGAAAAAGCTAATGGAAATATAACCTTTAATGCGTTCGGCTGGCTACTCAATGCAACTTGGGAGCTAGACCTCTGGGGGCGCATCCGCAGATCCACCGAGGTCGCCCGCGCAAATCTCCTTGCTCAAGAAGATATACGGCGAGGCGTGATGCTGACTCTGGTGAGTGATGTAGCTACAGGCTATTTCCGCCTCGTGGAGTTGGATCGGGAATTGGCGATCGCGCAGGAGAGCTCGAGAACTTACAGACAGACACTTGACTTGTTTAGCCAGCGTTTTGAGTTCGGCAGGGACAGCAAGCTACCAGTCGAACGCGCACAAGCTGCATACGATTCCAGTATTGCCAATATTGCCGCATTGCGGCGCGCGAGTATTCAGCAGGAGAACGCCATAAGCATTCTGCTGGGCGCTTATCCGAGAGAGACCGCACGTGGCGTTGTATTGACAGATCAGGCTATGCCGAACGCTCCGG
>Ga0137409_10003776_pt2 | contig 12457 bp, 9 predicted proteins | sample CZODoug1_16funga_FD_122059 | JGI IMG/M metagenome (GOLD analysis project Ga0137409, IMG submission 122059) | Vadose zone soil fungal communities from Angelo Coast Range Reserve, California, USA - CZODoug1_16fungal (Hybrid Assembly) | ecosystem: Environmental > Terrestrial > Soil > Vadose zone...
TGCTGGCTAATCGAGAAGGTGAACGTTGCAGACGTTTCTTTATTCGCTATGCAGCGTTGTTGGCAGTAGTCGGGACGGTAATTGCTACTGTAGGCTTTCTTTTCTCGGAACCGTTTGTACGTGTTGCCTTCCAGCGCGGGGCTTTCGGTACTCAGGATACGTTGATGGTCGCGGCATTGCAGCGAGCGTACATGCTGCAAGTCCCAGCAGCACTGGTAGTAACGCTGTCCGCGAGTTTACTGGTCGCGAACGCTGCCTTTCGTGCCGTTAGCGTGGTGGCTATCGGCGTGGTTCCCATAACCGGCATGGCGCAATGGTGGCTATCCAATCTGTGGGGGCCAGTTGGTGTAGCGTGCGGCGCGTCGATTGGTATGTCCATTTCTGCGCTCTGCTTGAGTGCTTGGGCCTTGCTCTCGTTCGGAAGGGTGAGACATGGACCGTGATACAAAAAAGAAGGTGGTTTATTTTCATCTTCCGTTCCAGGGTAGTCTCGGCGACTACGAGATATTTTCATTTGACCCAATGAAATATTTTTCGAAAGGCGATCATCTCGATGTGAGTGATTTGCTGACATCAGGGTTAAATGGGTTTCTTAAGCGTCGGGGAATATCTTCACATGCGCATATCGTCGATAAGCTTTACCGTGATCGCGATCCGGCCTATTTTCGATTGCTCCGGGAGTTCATGGAAATCCATGGTGATGCCGACATCATATTCATGGCTCAATACAATTTTTTGCACCCGGAATTCATTTTTCATGAACTCAAACGCCCAATAAAAATTCTTGGCTTCATTGACGATCCTATTTCAACGTACAAAGTAGGTATCCCGTACCTCTGGGCCTTCGATGGGGCGTTCTATATATCGCCAAGCTATGACGAGAATACTTTATTTGCAGATGCGCTCGATCGATGGGGGTGTCATTCTCACTACTGGTGGCCGCTCGTTACGAGGAAATTCATGCGCCCGGCGGTTGCGGATGGTGCTTTTTTTTCGGATCGAGACGTGGAATTGATCTACATTGGTAATCAGAGTCCTTGGAAAATGCCAAGGCTGATTAAGTTGCTGAATCGATATCGAGATAGATTGACTGTCCATGGTTATTGGGGGTTCGGGGGTGGGTCTGGATTCTTACGGCCATTGCTAGGGAAACGAGCTTTTTTTCGGCGAGTTACAAGTATTACGGAGATTCAGAAAGCGAATTTAATGTGGAAGACGAAAGTCGGAGTGAATATGCATGTATCTCCGGTGCCTCGGGAGACAGGAAATATGCGAATGTATGAATTATGTGCGCATGGCGTCTGCCAGGTATGTGATATGGCTGGCGCCGATGCACATAAATCCATATTTGAACCGATGAATGAGGTTGTCTTCTATGAAGACATGGACGACGCTTTTGAAAAAATAGATTGGCTACTAAGCGATGATCAGAGTCGGATCCGAATTGCACATGCCGGCTTCGAACGATATTGGCGAGATTACGATTGGGAAGACAACGTATTGCAGCTCTTAGCGTGGGCGGATGGTTTACGCACTACCACTAACCTAGCGTGACGTTACGTTTGGGTCGGATCAAACGGATTACAGAAGAGGAAATTGTTGAAGACTCGATGCTGAGAGCAATTAAGTTCACATTGAAAGCGTTGGGCCTCCATAAGATTGCTTGGAGGTTTGTTATTTTCCTAGTTAGTATCAAACCGCAAGTCACCTGCAAAAGAGGCGGAATCAGGTACTCCTTGGACTTACGCGAACTGATTGATTTATATACTTATATTGGGGGGTGGGAGCCAGAAACAATTAGATTCTTAAACGAAAATCTCAAAAAAAATGGCGTGGTCATCGAGGTAGGGGCAAACATCGGGGCCCACACGCTCATAATTTCCAGGAATGTCGGCCCCAATGGTTCCGTTTACGCTTTCGAGCCAACGTCATATGCTCGAAATAAATTGCTCACTAACATCCGTCTAAATCCTGACCTTGCCTCCAACATTGTTGTTAGGGAGGAGTTCGTAACAAATATCTTGCAAGAACCTCAACTCTTGGAAATTAACTCTTCTTGGCGGATTGACAAAAATTCAAGGGAGCCCGAAAAAATTACGCCTAAATCAATCACAATAGATGAGCTATGCAAATCCGCCAATCTGAATAATGTTTCTCTAATAAAGATAGATGTTGATGGGTATGACTACAAGGTTCTCTCAGGTGCTTTAGGCACGATCAAGAGATTCAAACCAATAGTATTCATCGAGCTATGCGAATATGCTCTTCAGGCGAAAGGTGATTCAATTCTGAAAATCTTTTCCGACCTCGCTCAATTAGGATATGCCGGGTTTTACGAAGACGGCACCAAGATAGATTGTGTTAGTGATGCTATTCGCACGGTGGGGATGAATACTTCTATTAACGCTATTTTTCGCCCCAATTAAAGATATTTACTCGCTAGTTAGAGAGTGGCCCACAAATCTAGACAGGCCCCACAGCGTGCCGCAGATCGTCAATGCCGACCAAGGCAGCCAGTTCACCGCAGAGCTTGGCCCTAGCGCTGAACGTCACATGCGGCATACTTCGCGACCGTGTGACGCGGTTACGTGTGTGTAAAGGGCTTACGCTCATCGCTGTGACTGACCCCTCAACCCGCGGACCTTCTGTTTAAGAGACTTCTCTGGACTGTCTTAACGAATGAGACCTCTTCCTGTTTCCTTTGCGCTTCGGAAGTAGCCCCAAGAAATGGCAACCGCCGCAAAAACTGTACACATGAAATCAAGCTCGGTCGTTCAAGCGATTGGAGTTGCTTCCTTCACTCCAAAGAAAATAAATTATTTCTTGGTTGAAGCCTTTTATTTTATTTTCTTGATCAGCCTGCCAACTTATCTGTATTTGACTGGTATCTGGGGAGTCGGACCAAAATACATATTTTTCATTAGCTTTTTGTTCTTGTTTTTCGTTCCGCTTCGATATCCGTCGATATTACCTTTGTGGCCATTTTTTGTTTGGCATGTTTCATTGCTGCTCGTAGCAACTTTCTCATTCTTGTGGAATTACGGACCGAATTGGGCGACCTCTGGTGTCTTGCGATTGTTGGGAGGGTGTTTTATTACGTCAATGGCGGTTGTCATTGGGGTCGTGTTGCCTCCGAATAGATTGATGCGGGCAATTTGTTTTTCTACCATTATTACCGCGCTGATATGCTGCATTGATCTGGTGTTTCCAATGGTACTGGAAAAAAGAGGCGGGGAGATCATATATTTTGGCCGGGCGGCTGGACTATTTCTCAATGCGAACGAAGCTGGAGCGGCAATCGCGCTTGGTTTTCTTGCGTCTTGCTCGTGGGTCGACAAAAAATGGTTTTATTTGTTTTTTCTTATTAGTGTTCTCGGGTTGCTTGCAACAGTTTCAAGAAGTGCAATGCTATGTTTCTTGGGCGCGTTGATATTCATGAAGTTTCCGAGCTTGGTATTTTCAACAAGATTCAAAGTCATCGTAACAAGTATATTTGCAGTAATCATTTTGACAGGTGCCGCTTTCTATGTGTTCTATGCTGACTGGCAGGAGGTTAGCGACACTTGGAATCTTTGGCTCCGGTTGATTGGAGGAAGAGCATTCGGATTAGACGGCGAAATGCTAGACGATTCGGCTATAGATCGTTTCGTGGCTGCTAGGGAAGCTTGGAATGCCTTTGGGGATTTCCCGTTATTTGGCGTTGGCGTTGGCTCCACTCGAATGTCGGAGCAGGTTATTTCATCTCACAATATGTATCTGACATTCGCCGCCGAATTGGGAGTAATTGGCGTCTTACTTATCGGATGTTATTTTATGGCGGCGTATTACTCAATGCCCAGTTCACATTTCAGATCCAACGCAAGAGTTGTCCTAGTCTTTCTCGGCCTGTATTTCCTGTTTACACACAATCATTTTGACGATTACTTTCCACTGCTCGTCGTGGGTACGATAATTGGATCCTCACTGCATTTTTCTGGATACTCAACAAATTTGAATGAGAGTGTTTTTGGAAGTCGTGAGTGATGCCTCCGGGAATTATATCGTCGAGGTGGTATTTCGCGCATGATATTTTAATGACGGAACATCGTTTGCGGATTGTGTTTTTGATCAGTTCTTTAGGAACGGGTGGTACGGAAAGACAACTGGTCACACTTGCAAAGGCTTTAGCTGGCCGAGGCTGGCGTGTCACGGTCTTGGTGTACTACCCGGGCGGAGCCTTCGAGCCAGAGCTTAAGCAGACTGATGTCGAGCTCATCAGTCTCGACAAGGGCTCCCGTTGGGATATCGTGGGTTTCCCGCTACGGTTAATGCGAGTTTTGCGAGCGCTGAGGCCGGATATCCTGCATGGTTACCTGCCCACCGCGAATCTGTGGTCGTTGTTCATGCGGCCGTGGTTGAGACGTGTGCGTGTGGTGTGGGGGGTACGTTCGTCTAATATGGATCTCACTCGATACGAACGAATGACCGGTGTGCTCTATTGGCTTGAAGCCAGATTGTCCCGGTTCGCGGACATGGTAATTTGCAACTCTCGCGCGGGTATGGAGCTTGCTGCGTTCAATAAGTTTCCCGTGGCTCGGCTGCGCGTCGTCCCGAATGGCATTGACACAGTTCGGTTTTGTCCAGATATGGTAATACGGAAGAAAATGCGCGCCGAATGGGGCCTCGGAGATGACGAACGGCTAATAGGCATCGTTGGCCGATTCGATCCGATGAAGGATCATCGGACGTTTCTCGAGGCGGCGGCCTTGATCGCAGTGCAAGCTTCCAAAGTGTGTTTTGTGGTCGTCGGCGATCGGCCGAGAGCATATGCCGAAGAATTGGTAGCGCTCGCTAGGCGTCTCGGGATCTCACAATATATGATCTGGGCAAAAACTCGCAAGGACATGGAGACCGTGTACAACGCCCTCGATATCAGCGTTTCTTCCTCTTCTTTTGGCGAAGGTTTTCCAAACGTAGTCGGCGAGGCGATGGCTTGCGGGGCGCTGTGCGCCGTGACTGACGTGGGCGATTCAGCCTGGATCGTTCAAGACACTGGACAGGTCGTACCACCGCGCGACCCTCGATCACTTGCGAGCGCCGTGCTGAGTCTGCTTGGAGAGTCGGCTTCGTCCAGACGAGCGCGCTCCATGGCGGCCAGATTGAGAATTGTGAGTGAGTTTTCGGTGGAAACCTTAGGCGAACGCACAGATACATTGCTCAAGGGATTGGCGTGCCTCGGGTAATGCATATCATCGCGGCCCTCGAGGTCGGCGGGGCCGAAGTAATGCTCCAGAAGCTGTTGGTCGCTAGCCGAGGTGGTCCTTGGGAGCATGAGGTGGTTTCCATGACGAACGCGGGACCGATGGGTCCGCGCATGCGGGAGATGGGGGTTCCGGTTTTTACGCTAAACATGCGTAAAGGCCTTTTCAACCCGATTGCCTTGATAAGACTCGTGCAACTAATCCGGCGGCGACGACCGAGCTTGATCCAAACCTGGATGTATCATGCCGATTTCCTGGGGGGGGCAGCTGCGAAATTGGTGGGTCGAATCCCCGTAATCTGGGGCATTCGTCAGAGCGATATCCGTATTGAAAAAATGGTTAAGAAAGTACTTGCGCGCTTTATAAATCCGCTCTTATCCCGAGTTCTTCCAGAGTTTATCGTCTGTTGTGCTGAAGAAGCGCGACGCATCCATCTTGGGTATGGATATGTGTCAGACAAGCTTCGTGTAATACCAAATGGTTTCGACCTTGACCGATTCAGCGATGACCCCGGCCGGCGGCGCAAGGCACGCTCCGCGCTGGATATTTCTGAGGATGAACTGGTTGTAGGTATGGTTGGCCGCTTGCATGCTTTGAAGGATCACCGCAACTTCATTCAAGCGGTTGCGCGCATATCTGTGAAGGTACCACACACACGATTTTTATTATGTGGAGCGGGTTTGACGCCAGATTCGCGTGAATTCGCATTTCTGCTCGCTGAGTCAGGAGTCGAACCGTCAAAGTTCTTGCTTCTTGGACAGAAGGACGACGTTGAACAAATATATCCCGCAATGGATGTAAATGTCCTCAGCAGTTTGAGCGAAGGTTTTCCTAATGTCCTTGGCGAAGCAATGGCATGCGGAGTACCCTGCGTGGCGACTGATGTCGGCGACAGTGCCATGATCATCGGGAGTACTGGCCATGTTGTGCCGCCGCGGAACCCCGATGCCCTGACGAACGCGATAGTTGATCTGCTGACGGCCTCTGAGGAGAAGCGCCGCTTCTTGGGTCGATTAGCCCGGAGGCGCATCGAAGAGCATTTTTCCATCGAAGTTGTTGCGGGCCAGTACCAAGCGCTCTATGAAGAAGTTCTTGCGGGACAACCAAACTCGCACGGCGACGACCAGACGCCTACAGGGCCATAGTGAGATGCGAACTATTCATAAAGAAAGATTCCACTGCCAGAATCGAGGGTAGTACGAGTTATTATCGGAACAAAATAAGCCGCCTACGGCGAATCTTCGGTACGAACGAACTTATTCTTACTGACGATTATCTGATGGTGAAAGGGCGTCAATATCCGATCCTCAACGACGTGATCGTGTTGCTGGATCCATCTCAATATACGGAATACGTCCGTAGGCAGATCTTGCCTGGAGAGCTGGCTCAATCGGACAAGATTGAGACATTCTCAAAAGCCGTTCAGTCATCATTCGGTCAACAGTGGACTCAATACAGCAAAATCCTTGATGAGTATCGTATCGAATTTGAACAGTATTTCGATTTAGTTAGTGTGCAAAGTCTCAAAGACCAGGTTGTGTGTGATCTCGGGTGCGGTGTTGGAAGATGGAGTTATTTTCTTCAGGCGCACTGTGGAGAATTAATTCTGGTAGATTTTTCAGATGCCATCTTTGTGGCCAGGAAAAATTTGGCTCACAGTGACAACGCGACTTTTCTTATGGGGGACGTTAAACGCCTACCGTTTGCTGACGACTTTTGCGACTTTTTATTTAGCCTGGGAGTATTACATCATATCCCCGCGAATGCCTTAGACGAGGTCAGAGCATTGAAAAAATACGCACGACGAGTTCTGATCTATCTGTACTATGCGCTGGACAATCGTCCGTTTCATTTTCGCGTCCTTTATTGGGTAATGGAGCTGGGTCGACGGGTAATTTCATCAGTGAGGAACGACGTGATACGTCGAGCTTTGGTATGGGCGATCACTCTATTGGTTTACGTTCCATTTATCTGGTTAGGGCGATTGTTAAGACCTGTTGGCCTGCAAAGACAAGTCCCTTTATTTGAATTCTACAATGGCAAGACCGTCGGTAGGATTCGACAGGACGTACATGATCGTTTTTGTACCGCCATCGAGCATCGGTATAGCAGAGATCAGATAATGGAATTACGCGATAGTTATTCCAAGATTCAAATCTCTGGCCAAATCCCGTTCTGGCATTTTCTTTGTACTAGGTCCTGAGGGTTGGCCTAGCGGATGTGCGGAATCACTGGCTTCTTCGATTTGCGGGCGATGACGGACTCCGATACCGGCGCGGCACTCACCCAGCGCATGGCCGACCGGATCATCCATCGCGGGCCGGACGATTCAGGCGTATGGGCCGATACCGCGGCCGGCATTTTTCTCGCCCATCGGCGCCTTTCGATCCTCGATCTTTCACCTGCCGGGCATCAGCCGATGGTTTCTGCCACGGGGCGCTTCGTAATGGTCTTTAATGGTGAAATATACAATCACCTTGAAATTCGCGAGACACTTAAGCGGGAAGGCGCCTCACCTTCATGGCGCGGGCATTCCGACACCGAGGTAATGCTTGCAGCTTTCGAGCGGTATGGCTTGCGCGGCGCGTTGGATCGGTTCGTCGGCATGTTCGCGATCGCCCTTTGGGATCGCCAGGAGCGAGAGTTGATCCTCGTGCGCGATCGGGTGGGGGAAAAACCTCTCTACTGGGGCCGCTTCAGCGATGTAATCGTGTTCGGATCGGAACTGAAGACGTTACGGGCGCATCCGAGTTTCAAGACGGAGATCGACCGCGATGCGCTGACGCTTCTTTTGCGACACAACTATATTCCAGCGCCGTATTCAATTTATCGTGGGGTGAGGAAAATCGACCCGGGAACGCTCCTGCGCTTCCCGTCCGGCGGTGCCAAGGCGATTATCGAATCCTATTGGTCGGCGCGCGACGTGGCCGTCGCGGGTCAGGGAGAGCCATGGCGGGGTAGCGACGCCGAAGCGGTCGTGGAATTGGAGCGACTGATCAGCCAATCGGTCGGCCTGCAACTGGAGGCCGATGTGCCTGTGGGGGCGTTCCTTTCTGGCGGCATCGATTCGTCATTGATCGTCGCGATTGCGCAAACTCGCAGCGCTCGACCCGTCAGGACTTTCTCTATCGGGTTTGTGGAGGAGGGCTATAACGAGGCGCAACATGCCCATGCTGTGGCGCGTCACTTGGCTACCGATCACACGGAGCTTTACGTGTCGTCCGCAGAAGCGATGAGTGTTATTCCGAGGTTGCCCCAGATTTATGACGAACCGTTTGCGGATTCGTCGCAGATTCCAACATTCCTAGTTTCGCAACTCGCACGCAAACATGTGACAGTTTCCCTTTCCGGAGATGGAGGGGATGAACTATTCGCCGGTTACACTCGCTATCTCATTGGAGACAAGCTCTGGCGTGTGATTTCAGTGCTACCGGGATTTTCCCGCGGGATTTTGGCAACTGGGCTGACTTCTCTGTCCCCGGGCGGCTGGAACCAGTTCGCCAGACCGTTGCTGGCTTTGGTTCCGAAGCGGCTACGCTACCCCAACGTGGGCGACAAGCTATACAAACTGGCCGGGATGCTGCATGCGAGCCCGGGGGAAATCTACCGTGATTTGGTCTCCCACTGGAATTCTCCCTCCAGCATTGTTCTGGGCACCCACGAGCCACCGACCCGTTTGACGCGTCCGGATGGACAACCAACGTTCAAGACCTTCGCCGAGCGCGGGGCTTGGCTCGACCTGGTCAGTTATCTCCCAGACGACATCCTAGTCAAAGTGGATCGAGCGGCGATGGCCGTTAGCCTCGAATCGCGTATCCCGCTGCTCGATCACCGAGTAATCGAATTTGCTTGGCGGCTCCCTTTCAACATGAAGCTGCGGAATGGCGGGGCAAAATGGCTCTTGCGGCAGGTGCTTTATCGCCATGTGCCTAAGGCCCTGCTGGATCGTCCAAAAATGGGATTCGGCATACCGATCGACTCGTGGTTGCGCGGTCCTCTGCGCGAGTGGGCGGAGTCGCTGATCAGCGAGCCCCGGCTCAGGCGAGAGGGGTATTTTGACCCGGCGCCCATTCGAGAGAAATGGACCGAACATTTGTCTGGCGAGCGCAATTGGCACTACTCGCTTTGGAGCGTATTGATGTTTCAAGCCTGGCTGGAATGCCAAGAAAACGGGCAGAGCGCTGCGCCATGATCAAAGGCATACCGTGGTGGGGAAAGCTCGGTGCAAAACTGGTGTTGTCGCAGTTACCCTTCGACTATCGGCGCTGGGCGGCTCTCGGGTTATTCAAGCTTGGCGGCATGGTCGATCCCAAGTATGCAGTCGACGTGTTTCGTTCCCATTTCGATCGCGTCGAGTTTCCGACGAAGGGAACGGGTTTCACCTGTTTGGAACTTGGATCCGGTGATTCGCTGCTTTCCGCGCCAATCGCACATGTCTTCGGTGCCAAGCGCTGTTATCTCGTCGATGCGGGGGATTTTGCATCGCGCGACATGTCACCTTTCCACGACTTGCTGGCGTTGCTCGCATCCGAAGGGAGGGACGTCTCAACCATGGCCGGCGTAAGAGATTGGAGCAGCGTTCTCGTTCGATCCAATGCCCACTATCTGGTGAACGGACTGGACGCGCTGCGCTCGATCCCCATCGGAAGCGTTGACTTCATCTGGTCTCACGCAGTGCTCGAGCACATTCGTTTGCGGGAGTTTTTCGCGACCCTGAAAGAGCTTCGACGAGTACTAAGTCAGGGTGGTTGCAGTTCGCACACGGTAGACTTGACCGATCATTTCAACGGTCAGTTGAACAATCTTAGGTTCCCGGAGGCGCGATGGGAGGGGCGATTGTTCGCCAACTCCGGTTTCTACACCAACAGGATTCGCTTCCGGGAGATGATGGCAATCTTCCGGTCGAGCGGCTTCGAAGTGAAGGAGACGTCGATCAGGGCCTGGAAGCAGCTGCCAATTGATCGTAAGCGCCTAGATGCCAAGTTTTCCATGCTTACAGATGAAGATTTGCTGACCCATGGCTTCGATGTAGTGCTCCGGTAGGGAACGCGCAGCTCGGGCCCAGCAGCACGGGTTGACCTTGAGCGCTGCCATGAATGAGTTCTTGAGAAGAAAACAGGTCCTCATTGTGAAGTTTGAGAGTTCTTCCGCAGCACAAATACGTTGGTCGCACCGCCGAGTACGATCGCCAATACCCGCCTCGCTGAGATCGGCAGCGATGACGCGAGCATGGAGTAGCCAGTGTAGAAGAGCCGGCAGCTTTCCACTGACATGATATCCCAGCTGCTCGCTCGAAAGAACCGGTTCCAGTACGACTGACTGAAATACCAGAGCTCCGTGAGCCAATTTCCCTTCTCGCCGTGACGTGGCGGAAGGAGCGCGCGCGCGAGAGTCCTCCACGGGGCAACGCGTGCCCCAGAGGACTGTCGACGGGCCACGGCCGCCTTTGCCTCCCCGATGTTCCACAGCAAGGAGACCGCATGGGGATAGTAGGACACGTTCGTCCAGAGGCGCCATTGGGCGCTGGGAAGAACATGGATGGCTCTGCCATCGTCCTTCAACACGCGTCTTATCTCCTTCTGGAATTCAGCTACGTGCGGGATATGTTCCAGCACATTGCAACTGAAAACGACGTCGAAATGCCGGTCCGGAAAGGGAATATGCCTTCCATCGTAGTCCGAAACCGGCCACACCTGGTCTTCTGAATAGTTGCTCTCGGCCACGTCGATCGCCGACACATCAAATCCGCGGCGCTCCAGTTCACGAGCTTGGGCACCGGTGCCCGCGCCGATTTCTAGCAGACGGATATTGGACCCAGAAAGGCTCTGCTTTCGCAAACAGTCAATGACAAACGCCAACTCATGATCACGCAACACATGCAGGTGCGCCAGATTCGATAGCCTGTTTTTATCAGCCATTCGCGCCATTCAAACAATGAAAAACGAGGTTCGGATTCACGATGTCTGTATCCGGATCGCAGTCAGGACGAGCATGCCCAGGAGAATTCCTGGAGTCATTCGGACCGAGGCCAGACTGTCCCGGTGATCGCAGATAGAATCCCGAAACCTGGAAGAATCGATGTTTAAGGTTCTTCTGCTGGAAGAAGGCCGATTCTAGTCTGAGAAGCGTGAAAATGCTTGCGCTGCAGGCTCGGCTGGTATTATTGCCCGCTTCAAGACCTGAACGAAGGATAAGGGCGCTGCGAAATCGCTGCGTCATTTGAACGGAGGCCGTACGCATGCGCGTGTGCCATATCACTACCCGTTTCATCCGTGGAGGGGCGTGTGAGAACACCGCGTATTCCTGTAACGGACAAGTGACTGCGGGCCACGAAGTCCACCTCATCGCGGGACGGGGTTCCGAGCCCGAACAGTTCGAGTTGCTTCGGCTTGAGGTCCGGGTATGGCGCGCTTCGATGATGGTATGGGAACTGTCCCCGTACATGGACATGGCCGGATTCCTTCAGCTCGTGTCCATGCTTCGCAAGATCAGGCCCGACATCGTGCATACGCACCAGAGCAAGGCGGGGATCCTGGGGCGCGTCGCGGCTTACCTAACGAAGGTCCCGATCATTGTCCACACAGTCCACATCCTACCCTTTGTCAACGTTACGCCTGTTCAAGCATTCTTTTACCGGACTCTCGAACGCCTTGTGGCACCTCTGACCGATATTTTCATCAACGTCGGGAAGGAAATGAGGGACGAATGCCTGAACGCGGGGATCGGAAATCCGGATCGCCACGTCGTCATTCCAAGTGGAATGGATCTGGCCAAATTTTCTGCAGATCTAAGGACAAAGACTCGCTGGTCGGAGGTCTTTGATGCGCGCCGCACCGTAGCATCGAACCCGAGGTTCGTGCTTCTCGTATCCCGCCTCGAGGAGCGGAAAGGGCAGCTGGAGTTTCTTCCCGCGTTCGCGGAAGTCGCGAAGGAGTTTCCCGACGTCGTGCTGGTGATTGCGGGCGAGGGCCCCGATCAGGGTCGTATTGCGGATCGCATCCGCGAGCTTGGTCTTTCAAGCAGAGTTATCCTGGCAGGATTCCGGAAGGACGTCGAGCGTCTGATGGCCGTCGCAGACATCGGCATCCTCACTTCGCGGCGCGAAGGGTTACCGAGGGTTCTCGTCCAATATGCGCTCACGGGCTTGCCCATAGTCGCGACCGATATTCCGGGTGCCCGCGAAATCGTTACTCCCGGGGTCAACGGGTTTCTCGTGC
>Ga0137409_10005686_pt2 | contig 12457 bp, 6 predicted proteins | sample CZODoug1_16funga_FD_122059 | JGI IMG/M metagenome (GOLD analysis project Ga0137409, IMG submission 122059) | Vadose zone soil fungal communities from Angelo Coast Range Reserve, California, USA - CZODoug1_16fungal (Hybrid Assembly) | ecosystem: Environmental > Terrestrial > Soil > Vadose zone...
GCGGCGGACGCACGCTCCCTGCCGAAGTGATGAAACATATCGTCGCCAAAACCGACGGAAATCCCCTGTTTGTCGAGGAGTTGTCCAGGGCGATCTTGGAAGCCGGCATACTGGTCGAACACGCCGGGGGCTACCGGCTCGACGGGCCGCTGCCGCCCCTTGCTATCCCGGCCACCCTTCAGGACTCCCTGATGGCGCGGCTCGATCGCTTGGTCTCGGTGAAGGAGATCGCCCAGATTGGCGCCGCCATCGGGCGGGAATTCTCCTATCCGTGGATCCGCGCGGTGGTCGCGCGCGACGAAACCGCGTTGAAACATGCGCTCGCCGAACTTGAGCAGGCCGAGCTTGTCTATCGCAGCGGCGTCGCGCCGGAAGCCGTCTACAGCTTTAAGCACGCGCTGGTACGAGATGCGGCCTATGAAAGCATGCTCAAGAGCCGGCGGCAGCAACTGCACGGTCAAATCGCCCGGGCGCTGGAGAGCGGTTTTCCCGACCTGGCCAAGAGCGGACCGGAAATCCTGGCCCATCACTTCACCGAGGCCGGCTTCGTTGAGCCCGCCACCAACTATTGGCTCAAGGCCGGAATCCTGGCGATCAGCCGCTCGGCAAACGCCGAAGCCGTGAAGCATCTCAGACGCGGGATCGAGCTTGTCCCGGATCTGGAAGACTCGCCTGAGCGTATTCGCACGGAGCTGGATTTCTATCTGGCCCTCGGACCGGCCGTGGCCGCGACGGAAGGCGATGCCGCGCGCGAAACCTCGAGGGTATTTGCGCACGCCCGCGATCTGCTTGGCGATGGCGGTACTCCGACGGAACAGATGACAGTCCTCTGGGGCAACTACCTGGCCCACAGCATGCGGGCGGAGCATGTCGCGGCCACCGAAGTGGCCCGGCAATGCCTTACTTTGGCGTCGGAGCAGGAGCACGTCGGGATGTCGGCGCTGGCCAACCGGTTCATGGGCCAGACCCTGCATTTCATGGGGGCTTTCGTTGAGGCGCGCGTTCACCTGGAGCGGACGCTCGAAATATGCGCCGCCAATCAGGAGACGATTGCGACTTATCGTCGTTTCGGCACCGACGATCAGGCAAACACACTGACCTTTCTCGCCGTCACACTCTTCCTTCTCGGTTATCCGGAGAAATCCAGCGTTGTGGCGGAACAAGCCGTCTCTCGCGCGCGAGCGCTCGGCCACGCTTTCACGACGACATTGACCCTAAGTCACCTCGCGGTCCTTGGCATCATCGGCGGTGATCCGCAACTGGCCTTGGCCAAAGCCGATGAAGCGATCGCCATCAGCGTCGAGAATGAATTCGCCGGTACCCATCACAGGGCGCGTTTCTTCCGGGGGGCGTTGTTGGCCCAGGACGACGACCCCCAGCGCGGCATCGAGCTGATGCGAAATGCCATGGCGGCGGCCGAAGGGAACTCCGAACGTAACCGCCGCACGGTCTATCTTTGTCATGCCGCCATGGCCCACACGCGCCTCGGCGAGCCGGACGTTAGCCTTGGCCTGTTGAATGAAGCTTTGCAAATCGTCGAAACGACGGGCGAGAGATTTTTCGAGGCTGAACTCTACCGCCTGCGGGGACTGGCTCTCCTGGGCTTGGGCAAGACAAGCGAGGCGGAAGCCGAATTGCGGCGGGCCTTGATGGTTGCCCAGCAACAGGAGGCGCGCTGGTGGGAGCTGCGGGCCGCCGTTAGTCTTGCCGAACTCTTGCGGGACGAGGGCAGATACGCGGACGCGTGCTCTGTCCTCAAGCCGGTTTTCGACTGGTTCGTTGAGGGTTTCGACAGGCCAGATTTGAAACACGCCAAGGTGCTTCTGGACCAGTTGAATTGCCTGGCGAGTCCGCAAACTCAAGCGGTCCAGAAACATTAATCCTCATTCACCATCAGCCCGGTCGCTGCTCAAAGAGATTTGCTCAAGAGGAGTTGCTCGTGAGCGCGTCCGAACCGCTCGGTGCCGGCGATACAAAAGCAGGCCGCCGCTCGCGCGACCTTTCACTTCTTGGCTTTGCGTTTCTTCTTGGCCGTCAATTTTTTGAGGTGATCATCGATGACCTTGGATGCGTTCTTGAGTTCTTTCTTGTGCGCCAAAAGCTTCTTCTTCAGTTCAGCCTTTTCCGCATTACTCAAATTGTCGACGTTCAAACTTTTTAATACACCAATGAGAGCCATGCCTCGTCTCCATTCTTATTCACCCAATACCCGCATTGGTAGCCATTGATTCGCCAGTGTCAATTGTAGAGAGGTATCCGTTCCCGTCGGGTAGGCCTTGGAGAACACTGAGTTTATCAATCAACGATCAACTGTCCGATTTGCCTTTCCGGATCGGCGACTGCCCTGGCGAGGATTGCCCTGTAATCCGCCATCCACCGGTGAAGCGTGTCGGTGTCGAACAGGTCGTCCTTGTAGGCGCATGACCCGGCAATGCCCGAGGGACCCTCCTTCAACATCAGCGTCAACCAGGTTTGATCGATCGTGAGGACGGGCTGACCATCATAGGCGTTTCCGAATGATCGAACGGCCAGATGGCGCAGCTCGAGGGGCCGACGAACGGCGTTTTGCAGGACGAAAAACGCTTGCGTGAGCGATGCTGGATCGACACCGTCGTCTTGCGCCAGCCGGGACGCGAGGATCTCGAAGGGGAGACTCTGCCTTGCGTGGGCCTCCAGAACCGCTTCGCGCACGCGAGCAAGCGCTTCTCGAAATGTAATATCCGGATCCAAGCGGGTTCGGATCAGCGTCGTGTTCTCGAACGGCCCGACCACGCCCTCGGTCCACAGCTCGGTGCGGTTGGCCATGACGGTGGCGATGCAAATATCGCGGCGTCCGTTCCGAGCCAACAGCATCGTCTTGAAACCCGTCAGTAACGTCATGAAAAGCGTGGCGTCCTGGCTTCGGCTCAAGGCGCCGAGGCGCGCAACCAGGTCTGTCGGCAGATGAAGCGGTTCGCGGGCCGTGACGGATCCAGGCCGCGCGCCGGCGGGGCTGCTGTCTTGGGAGAAAAGCGGTGTCGCGCCGCGCAAGTGATCCCGCCAATACGCGATCTGCCGGCTCGCCAGGTCGCTGGTACACCACCAGCGCTGCCAATTCGCGAAATCGGAGAACTGAGACGTTTGCTCCGAAAGTCCCGCCTGCCGGCCGCTTGTGAGAGCGGAATAGATCGCGGAGATCTCCTCAAACATGATCCCGATGGACCAGCCGTCGACGATGACATGGTGCAGGATCAAAAGGAAAACATGATCGTCGTGACCGAGCCGGAGCAGGCGCGCGCGAAACAAGGGGGCTTGGCTCACCTCGAAGGGCTGCCAGGCGCTTTCTTGGGCCAGCAGTTCTGCTTTCTTGAGCAGGAGTTCCTTGGCGCGTTTGCTTCCGGACGCAATCCCCGCTGCGAGGTCTTCGACGACAAGCCGCTGATCGATGTCGGCGGCTGGAGCCACCACGGCGACGGGCTGTCCTTTCACCCAAGCAAATCCCATGCGCAGGGAATTGTGCCGGCGCACGACCGCCGCCAGACTTTGCTCGAGCGCCGGAATGTCGAGCGGTCCCTGTAGACGATAGGCGTATGGCACGTTGAATTGGGGCAATCCCGGCAAATCCCGTTCGATGCCGAGCACGCGCTCCTGCGCGATGGAGACCACCCGCGAGCCGTCTCCTTCCACACGCACAGCCTGGAGCGCCGGCACCTTTGAGTGCGTCGTGCGCGCCTCGTCGATCAACCGGGCCAGCGCTTCAATCGTGCTTGCCTCGAAGAGCGTCCGGATCGGCAATGAAACGCCGAAGACGTTGGCGACCCGGGCCAAGACGCGTCCCGCTAGCAGCGAATGGCCGCCCAGGTCGAAGAAGTTGCTGGAGACCCCGATCTGCTCGACATCGAGCATCTCCGCCCAGATGCCGGCCAGCATTTGTTCGGTGGAGCTGCGTGGCGAAATCAATTCGCCGTCCGCCCTCATGATGCTCACGGGGATTGCCGCCAACGCGGGACGATCGAGCTTACCATGGGGCGTCGACGGCAAGCGATCCAGCGCGACATAGCCCGCAGGGATCATGTGGGCCGGAAATCGGGTCCGGAGGAAATCGTTGAGTTCGTGGGTCTCCGGCTCCTCATCTGCGACAGGGACAATGCAGGCAACCAGTTGCGCCTCGCCATTGATATCGCGCGCCACCACGGCGGCGGACTGGACCTTTGCGTGTTCGACCAGAACATGCTCGATCTCTTCGAGTTCGACCCGGCAGCCACGAATCTTGACCTGATGATCGACACGCCCGAGGCATTCCAAGGTGAGGTCAGCTCGCCAGCGTGCCAGATCTCCGGTCCGGTACAGGCGCGTGCCTGGCCGTTTCGAAAACGGATCGCGCAGGAATCTGTGGCGGGTCTGTTCCGGGTCGTTGAGGTAACCGCGACCGACGCCAATGCCGCCCACATACAGCTCACCCGCCACGCCGATCGGCGCCGGCTGCAAGTGGGAATCGAGCACATAGAGGCGCGTGTTGGCTATGGCCCGGCCGATCGGCACCGTTGCGGTCGAGGCCGGCGGTACTGTGAGGCGATGCGTCGCAACGTCGTCGGACGTCTCGGTCGCCCCATAGGCGTTGATGATCGGCACGGCCGGAAAGTGCCGGAACCAATCACGACAGAGATCGGGCGAGAGGCTCTCGCCTGTGGAGATCAACGCACGAAGTCGGCCCAGTGCATGAAAGGCGGGTTCGTCGGAGACTCGCCGGAGGATTTCGCGCAATAGCGACGGTACGATCTGCAGAATCGTGATCCCTTCGCGCGATATCTCATCCACGAGCAAAGCCGGGTCCCGCGCCACCTCGTCGGCGCAGACGTGGACGCGCGCGCCCACGATCGGCGCGGCGAGAAACTGCCAGACCGAGATGACAAAGCTGTGGGGCGATGTCTGAGCGACCACGTCCGCGGCCGACAATTCGAGGTCCGCGATCTTGGAAAGGAGATGGTTGCACATGCCCCGCTGCTCGATCATGGCGCCCTTCGGAACGCCCGTAGAGCCGGAGGTGTAGATCACGCAGGCCAAGCTCGAGGGGGAGGGGCGGACCGACGGGATGGGGCCTTTCGAGACGGACGAATTCAGCTTCTCGAGCACCAGAACGCGGGGGCGTCCTTTGCGAGGTGAGCCGCCGAACGCCGCTTGCAGCGCCGCCGCATTGGCCTGCGCGGTCAGGATGACCCGTGCGCCGCTGTGACGGATCATCTGTGCCTGTCTGGAGTCCGGCAGTGCCGGGTCCAGGGGAAGGAACGCCCCCCCGGCCTGCTGGACCGCGATCATGGCGGCCAGCAAGTCGGCGCCGCGTTCAGCGAGCAGGACAACGACGTCATCGCGGCGGACATCCGCGCGGGAGAGCCGGCCGGCGATGGCCGAGGCCCGGCTTGCGAGTTCGCGATAACTCAGTCGAACCGCTCCGGCCGAGATCGCGACGGCGTCGGGGGTGCGCGCGACCTGCCTCCTGAACCGTTCGGAGAACGTGTCCATGCGAGGCGGCCTGATCTCGCTGTCATTCCCGCCCGCGACCTGCTTCCATTCCGAGATCGGCAGCATCGGCAGACGCGAGACAGATTGCTCGGGGTCGGCGACGATCGACTCCAGGAGCGTCCGGAAATGCGCCGCCATTCGCGCGATCGTCGGATCCTCGAACAGATCGGTGCTGTATTCGAGCCAGCCGCTCAGACGCCCGTCCTCATCGATTAGTTCGAGCAACAGGTCGCACCTCGCAATACCGGGGTCGACCTCCACGAAGTTCGCCGACAGTCCTGACAGGGCAGGGTTCGACGACGCCTTTTGCAGAAGGAACATGACCTGAAACAAGGGATTGCCGTCCGAATTGCGAGGCACTTGAAGCGCTTGCAAGATCTCCTCGATCGGCAGCTCCTGGTTTCGATAGGCATCCAGCGTGATTTGCCGGACACGGCGCAGAAGGTCGCTGAAGGTGGGATCCCCGGACAGGTCGGTCCGCAATACGATTGCATTTGCGAACATTCCGATCAGCCGCTCGATCTGGATCTGGTTGCGGTTGGCGATCAACGATCCGACCGCGACATCCTCGTGCTGCGTATACCGGTGCAGGAGGCACTGAAACGCGGCGAGAAGGGTCATGAACAGAGTGGTGTTATGGGTCCGGCTCAACGACTTGAGGCGGCCGGACAAGGCCCGCGACAGGCTCAACGGAAGCCTGGCGCCGCGCCCGGTCCGCGTCTCAGGACGAGGCCGGTCCGTTCGCAGCGGGAGCTCAGCCAATCCTTTCAGCCGCTCACGCCAATAGTCGAGTTGCTGCGCAGCGGCGGGCGTCTGTAGCCATGCTCGCTGCCGCTCGACGAAATGGCGGTACTGGAGCGGAAGCTCGGGCAGCCTGGCGGGCTGGTCCTTTGTTCGGGCATTATACAGCGCCTCGAGTTCGTCCCAGAACAGCCGCTGAGACCAACCGTCCGTGATCAGATGATGAAGCTTGATCAGCAGCGCATGATCTTGTTCGCCGAGTCGCAGAAGCCACAGCAGGATCGGCGGCTCCTTTTCGATGTCGAAGGATTGCCGCAGCAACTCCATCGTCTGGGATCGAATCGCGTCAGTTCGGTCGGCCTCGGGCAATGGCCGCAGGTCGAGACGGTTGAGGCGCGGCCGAACCGAGGTCACCCGTTGTATCGGTTCGCCCTGGTGGTCGAGGAAGACCGATCTCAAGGCCTCATGGCGTTCGCTGATTGCGGCGATGCTCGCCTCCAGGACGTCGAGATCGAGTGGTCCGGACAGACGGACGGCATCCACCACGTGGTACTTGTGTCCGATCCGGTCGATCGTGCTCAGGACATGGATTCGTTGCTGCTGCTGCGACAGCAGGCCTTGGCGATCCGCGGGGATGTCGGGCAAGCTTGGCGAGGCGATGGAGATGCCCGACTTCGCAGACTCGATGCGGGCCGCGAGAGCCGCAACCGTCGGCGCATCGAAAATGTCCTTGAACGAAAGTTCGACCCCGAAGCGCGCCCGCAGGCGCGACATCAATTGCGCCACCGTCAGGGAATCCGCCCCGAGCGCGAAGACGTCTTCCTCGACCCCGACCTCATTGATCTCCAGGAGGTCCGCCCAGAATCTGGCCAGTTGCCACTCGGTTTCCGAGCGTGGCGCCACCCATTCGCTGCGTTCGATGCGCGATCTTGGCGCTGTGATCGAGAGCATCCGCGCGAGGTCGCCGCGAACGACCTTTCCGTCCGGGCCGGCCGGAATCTCCGGCACAATTCGGATCAGGCCAGGGATCTTGAAGCGCGCCAGGTATTCGCTCGCGAACTGCCGGAGCTTCTGCGGGTTGATCTTGGCCTGCGCCCGCAAGACCACGGCGGCAGCAACGTCTTCCCCAAGCGTCGTGTGGGCGATCGGGAAAGCGGCCGCTGCGGCCACGTCGGGATGGCTCAACAAGACCTGTTCGACCTCGGCCGGTGATACCTTCTGTCCTCCGCGGTTGATCACATCCGCTTTCTTGATGCGGCCGGCCAGGAACAGATACCCGTCGGCGTCCATGTAGCCGAGATCGCCGGTTCGGAACCAGCCGTCGCGAAACGCTGCTTTCGTGGCGACTTCATTATTGTCATAGCCCCTGGTGATGGTCGGGCCTCTGAGCGCCACCTCTCCGTGTTCGCCAGCGGGCAGATGCCGGCCCTCGCTGTCCATGACGGCGATCTCGGGCCCGGCAGGTGTGCCTACGGATCCCGGCTTCCGTCGCTCGACAGGGTTTGCGGCAATTTGTGTGGTGGCTTCCGTCATGCCGTACGTCTCGATCACGGGGACGCCAAACAGGGCCTCGAGCTCATCGAGCACGTCGATTGGCAGCGACGACGAGGCGGATCGGATCAGCCGCAAGGATGACTGACGGAAGCTCCGCTTGCGGCGGCGCGCCGCGGAGATCAGCGCGCGATGGATCGGCGGGACGGCGGTGTACCAGGTTGGTCGGCACTGTTTCAGCCAGCCGAAGAAAGCCGCGGCATCGAACTTTGGCGGGCAGACCACGCTCGATCCGGCTGCCAATGCCGCCACCAGTCCCGAGATCAGGCCATGCGCGTGGAACAAGGGGAGCACACTCAGCAGCCGATCCTGGGCCTGAAGCGCCACGGCAGCGCCCACATTGTGGGCCGACAGGCAGACGCTGGCGTGGGTCAGAGGGACCAGTTTCGGCCGTGACGTCGTCCCCGAGGTCAGCAGCATGAACGCGTCGTCGGCGCCGGTCGCCAAGTCGCCGATGACGGCGGGACGCGGCTTCGGGCAAACAAGCTTGAATGCGCCCGGCCCCTGGTCGGGGGACGGCGCGAGATCGATCACGGGGATGCCGAGACCATACGCGACACTTCGGCTCGCCGAATCCACATCGGAGCGGGTCAACAGCCCCGCCACCCGCAGGTCCGCGAAGTAGCGCCGCCATTCTTCCGCGGCAAAACCAGGATGAAGCGGCACGCAAACTGCGCCGGCCGCGACGGCGACGGTCGCCACCGCAGCTTCCGCGCCTATTGGCAACACGACCGCCACACGGTCACCTCGACCGATACCGAAGCTGCGTAATTGGCCCACGATCTCATTCATGCCGGTCCAAAACGCGCCATAGGTCAGCGCCGCGCCGCCGGGCGCAAGAATGGCGGGGGAGGCCGGTGAATGGCGCCCATGGTGGGCGAGAAGATCTCCGATGCAGGAAAAAACGTGGTGCTCGGCCTTGCCGACGTCCTCAAGCGGCCAAATCGCGGCGATATTTGACAAGCTCGTCCCCTTGCTCATTCGTTCGGCCCGTACGTAGCGCGCCGGCGGCTGGCTTTTGTCTTGGTGCGCTTGTTTGTCTCGGCGCGCTCGTCGGCGCTTTTGGGCCACACATCCGCAACGGTGCGCTTGGCACGGGCGCGTTGAGGTGAGGTTGTCGTGGCTGTGGCAGCTATGTCGTCTGGATGTCGCGATGCGCGCTTGCCGTGCAAGCCCTTGGTCAACACGGCTGGATCGAGTTGATCAATCAATTTTCGGGGATTGATCGTGTTGGATAAAAAGCGATCGAGCCACGTCACCGCACTTTCAAGGCTCTCCAGTTCGGGCACCTCATATCCGAGGAGATCCTGGTAATAGGTCGCGGAGTCCTCCAGGAACAGGTCTCGCGCCAAGCCGTCGACCAGCCGGCGCACACCATATTTCGTCCCAGGAATGGCGGCTCCCGTTAAGCCGAGGCTCGGCATGGCGCCGAAGGTGAAATTGTGCAGCTGGCCGAGATAAGGCGCCGTCCCTGGCTCGCGCTCGGTGAATTCGAAGGCCGTGCCGAGATAAGGATGGTTTGCGAGCAAATCGCTGCCCTCGCCAGGCGGAGGCGTGAACCGGTCGCGCCAGAGGGCAATGTGGCGGACGATCGGGGCAAGTTCCGGGCGCATCGAAAGGTTCGTCTCGACGCCCGTGCCGAAGATGATGAAGTCGAATGCAAAAGTGCCGGCTTCGGTTTCCACCTTGGCAACGCCTGATTCGTCGCGAATGGATCTCCAGTCGCAATTGGCATGCCACGCAAAGTTTTCAAAACTACAACAGCGCCAGAAGGTGTCCTGGGTCGGAGGCACCGGAAGCTCTTCCAGGATGTGGCGCATGAACCGCCAGCGCTCGAGATCGGTGAGCTCCGCAAAGTGACCGAGCAGACCTGCGAAGTTCATCCAGATCAGCGGATTGACACGCGGGATGTCAGCCCTGCGAAAACAAAGATCGACCCGGCTTGCGCCGGCTTCGAGCGCAACGGCGGCGTTGTCGAACGCGGACGCGCCGGCCCCGAGCACGCCCACGCGCTTTCCGGCAAGCCTGCGGAAGTCGATGTCGTCGGCCGTGCGCGCATAGCGTTCCGCGGGCAGGTTCGCGACGAGTGAAGGGGGAGCCCGCCAGCGTCCACTGCCGTCAAAGCCGGTTGCAAGGACGATCTTGCGCGCTTGGACGCGTTCAATTCTGTCGGAATGGCGCAGATGCGCGAGCAGGAGATTGCCGTCGGGCTCGATCGACGTCAGCTCGACTTCATTTTCGACAACAAGGTCCAGAACGTCGCGGTACCAATCGAGATAGGATCGCCAGATTTCCTGCGGTATCCGATCGATGCGTTGCCATGCCTTGTGACCGAACTTCGCCTCGTACCAGGCGCGGGCCGTGAGACTCGGGATGCCGAAATCGATGCCAGTCACTTCCTTTGGGGTCCGGATCTCTCTCATGCGGGCGAATCGGCGCCAGGGCCCTTCGAACCCTCGCGGGCAACGATCGATGATCCTGACATTGGTAATCCGCTCGAGCTTTAGCCCGAACGCGGTCCCGAGGCCGCTTTGGCCGCCACCCACGATCAGCACGTCCAGAACCGGGATGCCGTCCCGGGAGCGCGGCACCGTCCAGGCGCGGGGAGGATAGCCTAAATAGGTCAGTTCGTGCCGTACCCGTTTCGAGAGCTGGGTAACGCCCATCATCAATGCCCCGCCACAAGGCCGCCGACGGCGGCCAACGCAATTGCTGACCCAGTATCAGTTGTTGTCAAACCGTTTCAAACTACATCAGGCGTCGGCATCGCCCGATCGCCGATGCCGGTGATTCCGACAGGTTTTGCTCGTACGATCTTGAAGTGCATCAGAACGCACCGCTGGATGCAAGCGCTTTGCAAACGTGATCAAGCTCTCGCTCGTCTGCGACAACGTCAAGAATGATCGTGCCGATCTTCATGTCCGCGAAGCGGCGCAACGTCGCGCCAATCTCCGCATAACTGCCAACGAGGTACGGACAATCCGCCTGGTACGTCAAAAAGGGCAGCAGCCAAAAACCGTTCTCACGAAGTTCGCCGTCTTGCCCGGCCTGGTGCAGCCGGCGCTTCCAGACGGAGTCGGTGTTTTCCATCGTATAGTTCAATAGCTCGCGCTTTTCGGCGCTGTCCGGAAACAGCCTTTTGGCTTCCTGTCTTGCTTGATCACGTCCCTCTCTTGCGAAAATCCCGAAGTTCAAGCCGGGAGCGTTTATTCCTTGCTCGAGATTCGGCGGAAGCATCTGCATCCTCAGACACCCCGTCTGCGTCGCGACGCGGCGGGCATCGTCGGACTGACCTGCGATCAGAAACTCCGGCATCAGCGCCGGTGGCAAGCCCGGGCGTAGCTGCAGAGTGTCCGTCGCGTAAAACTCTCCGCGAAAAGTGACCGGCCTGGTGCTGGCCAACAGTTGACGGACGATGAGGATGAACTCGCCGAGCCGTGAATATCGCTCCTCATGACCGCGCTGCTCGCCCAGCCCCGCCAGATCGCTCGTCGCCGTTCCGGTGATCATATTGAGATAGATCTTCCGGCGGTGGAGCAGCGCGAACGACGAGACGAACTTGGCGACTGTGAACGGATGCATATAAAGCGGGTTGACGGCAATCAGCGGCGAGATCTTCGCGGTGTGGGCGATAATGTGCTGAGCCATTGCCCACGGCTCGACCGGCGTGTCGTTGCCGGCAAACAGCAAAGGACCATTCAATCCGTTTCGTTCGGCGAAACGTGCAACGCGCATTAAGTCATCGATGTGTTGGGTGGCATTCGGATTGCGCGGGATAGCAGGAAATACGCGAAGCCTGGTCCTGGTCATGGCTGCCGATCCTCGGCCGCCTGCGCGGCTTGCGGTCGTTTGCATCCAAGCTCGCTCATTGGAAGGGCCTCACCACGGGCGCTGTCGTAAATTCGCCCTCGATCGCCTTGAACAACGCTTCCTTGCGGGTCCACAGGTCGAAGAAGCTCGAATGCATTTCGCCGGCCGGCAGTTTGTCTCAGCAGGTCGATCTCCCGGACCGTTGCAACACTCATAGCTACTCCCAAGAGGTCGCTCATCCTCCGCCACCGCGATCAGGCTGTGGCGGCCGGAATGAGCGTCTGTGCTCATCGGGTCGCTTGAGACGACCGGCACGGGCGTGTTCATGTGTCGAAAGAAAGCCTACATCACCGCCGGTGCAATCCAAATCTACCGTCCAGACTTGCAAGTATAACCTCCGCACCACGTTACGGCGGGCGGCCATTATTCAAGTTGCCATCAGAAGAATCGACGTAGCCGCGATCATCGATCCACTCGCACGGACAATAGCACAGGGACATCGCCAACCGGCGGCATTCGTCCGCCGGTTCGGCGACGAGCCAGGCAGGCGCTCAGTCTTTTTGAACGGGAGGAGATTTCTCGATGGTTCAGCATGCGTGGCTCGTTGCGGTCGATTGCGCGCCACTTGGGACGATCTGCGTCAACCATCAGCCGTGAAGTCCATCGCAAATGGCGGGTCGGACCGCTATCGAGCTGCCCGCTCCGAAGGACGCCAACGCCGACGTCTGGCGCAAGGCGTGTGTTGAGGCAGATCAATGAGCCAGCAGCTTCGAACGAAGAGTCCGCGCCCGTAATTTTGCTGCCGCGCACAACAGCAAGTACATGCATTGAGCCGGCACCTTGACAGTCGAAACGT
>Ga0137409_10006162_pt1 | contig 12455 bp, 11 predicted proteins | sample CZODoug1_16funga_FD_122059 | JGI IMG/M metagenome (GOLD analysis project Ga0137409, IMG submission 122059) | Vadose zone soil fungal communities from Angelo Coast Range Reserve, California, USA - CZODoug1_16fungal (Hybrid Assembly) | ecosystem: Environmental > Terrestrial > Soil > Vadose zone...
GCGGGCCTTCAGCGCAGCGCGCAGAGTGCCCAGCAGAGCGAGTAGGAGGGATATTGCTACACAGGCTCGCTTGACTGGCGACCAACGTCCAGCGTGGCGACCGATATTTTGGCCAACGACAGGTGGCCGTTCCGGAGTGCGACGAACACCCGACGAGCAGGTGCAGCAGCACCGCGACCGAGGTGGCGATCTTGGTGATGCCGCGCATGCGCGAACTTGAACCTGCGCCGCACGCGAGGTCAAGCCGCCCAGCTCCTACATTTTCGTCTCAGTCGTCGTCGGTCCCGTCGTCCTCGCCGTCATCGATGCGGTCTCGAGTCGTGACGTAGATGTCGCGGAGCCCGAGGCCACCGGGGCGATTCGAAAAGAAGTACAGACTCGTGCCGTCGTGGGACAAGAACGGCGCTCCGTCATCGTTCGCGCTGTTGACGACGGCGCCCATGTTGACGGGGACCGACCAGGTCGCCGACGTGCTCGCTCGCGTCGCGACCCACATGTCGATCAAGCCATTTCCGCCATCGCGATCCGACGTGATGAAGATCTCCCGACCGTCTCTGCGCTCCCACACGCGGGTATCGCGCTTCGGGCTGCTGAGCTCCGCGACCAGGACGCCAGGCCCGAACGATGCATTCGCGAGATCCTTGTCCGTCGTGGAGGTCCGGTAGACGTCGTAATCACCGAGGCCGCCCGGTCGCGTGCTTCCGAAGTAGAGTGTGGTCACGTGATGCTTGCCCTTGTACAGGGCCGGCGCGTTCTCGTTGGCGGCGGTGTTGACGACGCACCCGAGGTTCTGCGGAGCGGCCCACTGACCGTTGACCAGACGAGACGTCCACAGATCCGAGAGCCCACAACCACCGGGACGAGTGCTGGCGAAAAACATGATGTCTTCGTCCGCGTTCAACACGGACAGGGAGTCGGCAGCTGACGAATTCAGGACGGCGATATTTTCGGGGTTTCCCCAAGGCGCAGTCGGCGCATCGCGGTGGGAGACCCATAGGTCATCGCCGCCTTTCCCACCTGGACGATCCGAGGTGAAGTACATCGTGAGGCGATCGCGGGTCACGAACGCGTAGTCATCGTTGTAAGGGCTGTTGATCGGTGCGCCTACATTCACCGGCGCCGACCACTCGCTGAAGCTCGTGATCGCTTGGTTCACCTGGCTGGTGTTCTGGATCTGGCTACTGCAGCCGCAGATCGCCGTCACCGCAAATGCCAACGTGGCTTTCATCGTGGATTCCATGTCCCGACCTCCAGTGTCCGGTCCGCCTGAATCTTTCGTGCCAAGCCAAAGGAGCCGCGAATCGTGGCAGGATGTCAAACCCAAGTAGAGATGGCCGGTCTCCAGCAAAGTAGAAATGTCCGGTTGGGCTCATCGGATCAAGCTGGGCGCTGTCCCTGTGTCAGCGCCTTGCGGCGGAGGGCGTCTCGATCGTTGTGCGCCTTGGTTCGCGCTTTCTGCTCCGCCTCGAATCGCTCGAGGAACGAAGCCACTTCGCTGAGGCCATCCGCGGCGGGTGGCTCCGGCTCCAGTGTCCCTGCTGTGATGCGAGCAGCCTCGATGCGGTCTTTCTCTCGAAGAGTGAGCTGCTTCGACGCCAGGCGTACCTTGTCGCGCTCCAGCTGCGAAGCCTGGATGACCGACAGGACCGCGCCGAGCCGCTTGTTCTCCACGACCGCGCCCTGGTTGACGCATCGGTTCTTGTCGAACGGCGAGTAGGGAAGCAACTGGCCCTCGCAGCGAATCTCGACTCGTCCGTCCTCCCACTGGAAGACGCGGACGCGCTTGCCCGCGAAGGGCAGAGTCTCCGGACCTGGCTCGACCAGATAGCTCACTCGCTTGAAGTGGACGACCAGGTTGCGGGACATCGTTCGCTCCTCCTGCCAAGTGAAGATGCGGGAGAGGTCCTCGTCGCTCCGCAGCGGCCGGTGGGCGTCGTGCGAGTTTTTCGCCGGGCGTCCGAAGCGCCGGTCGTAGTCCGCCATGAACTCCGGCAGGAACGCGTTGCCAGCTTCCATCGTCGAGATGGCGCGCAGACGCAGCTCCTTGACCAGGCGGTCCTGCAACGTCTTGTTCATCCGCTCGACGCGGCCCTTCGTCGTTGTACAGGCTCTGCGAAAAGCGTGAGCTGCGCGCTCTCCGCATCGGAGGAGCTCTTCGTTTCCACGCGGATGACCTCCGTCGCTACCTCCAGCGGGACGGTCCTGGGCTGCGAGAAACCGCGATGCGACGACGAACGGATTAACAGTCCGCGGTGGAGCGTGGCCAACGCCGCGGAACGACGATCGAATGAGGCCATTGAGGCGGCAGGCTTCAGCACAAGCTCAGCAGTAGGGTCTGCACCGAGGCTCTGCTGAAAGGGGTTTGAATCTTCGACCCCTCGGTCCCGAACGGGCACTTGAGGAATCCCATGGCGTGTCCTCGGCTGGCACCGCGGAGCAAGCTCCGGAAAAGACGGGCGAGCAGGAAGCCCCGAGTTTGGATACGGTGGCACCCCACCCATTGGTTGAGACTCCGTTTGGTGCGCCGGTGGTGCGCCAGGTGTTGGCGGAGCCCGGTCCTCATGAGCGGCTAACACCTTCGTACAATTCTATCCCTCGCTGAAGCCCATCGCCAAGGCGCATGGCACATATTCCGAGGAGAAGGCGGCCGCCGAGGCCAAGCCTCCGGCGAAGTAAGCGCAGAGCAAGAAAGTCCCGGATGACGAGCACGACTTGTTCCAGTGCCGCATGACACCTCCGCCATGGCCGTCGTACACCCCGCGGAAACGCCTGTCGTGACCGGTGGCCGCAGAATTTTCGCTCTCTGGAGTGCACCCCGTAACGATGACTCAGTTCGGCAGACGTACTGCGCATGAGCCGCGTTAGCCTGGGGAAAATGCTGCCGCTGCTTACCGTGCTCGTCGCGCTGCTGGCACGCGCCGGCGCAGCTCAGGTAGAGCAGCGCGCTGGTCCGGTATTCCTCACCGTCGAGGCGTACGCGAACCTTACCGGTAGCACCACGGCGCGGTTGGATAGCTCCGCAAAGAGGTTTGATGAGGCCGACCGGCGCTTGGACGCGGCTGTGCGGCTATTCGGACGACTTGAAAGCGAGCAGGGCATCACGATCGGCCCGCGCATCGAGCTGCAATCGCTCGGCGCAGCACGGCCGGACTTCGGGGATCGAAGCCTGGTCGTGCTGCACCCGGACTATGGGCGCATCGAGGTGGGCTATCGTCGAGGATTACCCGACACGCTGACCGGGTATGCGCCCAACGTGTACACCTTCGTCGGCGTCGAGTTTGGACCGCCGACCGGTCTCAGCCTGTTCCCGCAGGGTGGGCTGCAAACGGGCTTTCTCGATCCAGCGGTCGCTGGACGGATCGCCGGTTTGTCTTACCTCGGCGTCACTGCGGCGCTCGCCGGCGAAAGCTCGGCCAAGGCCATCTACATCTCGCCTCGTATCGCGGGGTTTCAGCTTGGAGCGGCGGCGAGTCCGTCAACCGATGATTCGCCGTGGGGGGGCCATTTCGGTGCATCGGCTCAATTCGGACTTCTGCACGAGACGTACTTCGGGCAAAACGCGTTTCGTGTCGGCGGGAGCTACAGCTTTGCGCATGGGCGTGAAGCCGACGGCGTCCGGACGAGCGATCTACACTCCGCGAACGTCGGAGCGACCCTGATCCTCGATGAAGTCCTGTCTCTCGGTCTCAGTGCAACATCCGATGGGCGGAGCGGTAGCGTACACCGAGCCGATGCTGCGCCGGTACCTTTCGGGGGTGGCGCGGTAGCCAGTGTGAATTACGAATATGGCCCAGCGACGTTCGGCGGTTTTCTGCAGTGGGCAAGCGCCGCGCACGACGCGAATGCGACGGGCAGAGCCACCCTGCGCGCTGTCGAGGTCGGCACTTCATACCGGACGCACCCGCGGCTCCGCTTTTACGGGGCCGTCTACGGGTACAGCTTCGAAGACCAGGGTGGCGCGTCGTCTTCGGGTAGCGCGGCTGGGCTCATCTTTCTCGCAGGCGTCCGTGGGACGTTGTGAACCTGAACCCAAACCTGAACAGGAGCATGCCATGAACATGAAAAAACTCACTTCCGCTGCGCTCGCATCCGCACTCTCGATCGGAATCGCAACCGCCGCGCGCGCACAGGTACACCACCCCGAGAAGCCCACCTGGAGCTTCGAGAAGTGCTACGGGATCGCGAAGGCCGGCAAGAACGACTGCTACACGTCGACGCACTCCTGCGGAAGCTCGTCCAAGGCGGAGGGTGACAAGTCGAGCTGGATCTACGTCCCGAAAGGGACCTGCGAGAAGATCATCGGCGGCAGCCTTTCCGAAGGGAAGTAGCGTGAACTGCGCTGCGGTCGGCGTGGGGCTGCGAGCACCGCACATCTCCGACGTGCTGGCACGGCCCAAATCTGCCGCCTTCTTCGAAGTGCACGCGGAGAACTATATGGGAGGCGGTCCAGCGCGGGCCGCTCTCCGACATCTGCGGCAGGACGCGCCTATATCGCTTCACTGCGTGGGCCTGTCGCTAGGGACGGATGGTCCGATCGACCGCGCGCACTTGTTGCGCCTGCGGAGCCTGGTGCACGAGGTCCAGCCGTTCGTCGTGTCCGAGCACCTCGCGTGGAGCTGTATCGACGGCGTGTATCTGAACGATCTCTGCCCCGTTCCGTACACCGAAGAGAGCCTTGCGCTCATCGCGGCACACGTCGGTGAGACCCAAGAAGCGCTGGGTATGCGCATCCTCATCGAGAACCCTGCGAGTTATCTCTCGTTCGCTCAGTCCTCCCTCGAAGAGGCCGAGTTTCTCTCGCAGCTATGCTCCCGCACTGGATGCGGCGTGCTCCTGGACGTGAACAATCTCTACGTGGCGAGCCGGAACATCGGCCTGGACATGCGTGCGTATCTGCGGACACTGCCACCCAGCGCCGTCAGGGAGTTGCATCTTGCGGGACACCATCGAACCGACGTGGAGGGACGCCCACTCCTCATTGACGACCATGGCTCGGCGGTCCAGCCCGAGGTGTGGGAACTTTTCGCCGAGACCGTCGAGGTCCTCGGAACGCGCCCGACCTTGATCGAATGGGACAGCAAGATGCCCCAATATGAGGTGCTGCTCGCGGAGGCGGCAAAGGCGCGCCGGGAGCTTTCGGCCGCGGAAGGTCGGGCCCAGTGCGCACCCTGAAGGAGGTGCAGCGCGCGATCCAACGGTTCGTTATCGGAGATGACGATGCCAGTGGCGATGCCGGACTAGCGCAGGCGCCGTTCGCCGTTGCCGCTCGCCTTCGCGTCTACCGACACCATTTCTTTCTGTCACTCACGGAAGCCCTGGCGGCTGTGTACCCGGTGGTCTCCCGAATCGTGGACGAACACTTCTTCGTCTGGCTTGCGCACGAATTCCTCCGAGCGAATCCGCCGCGAGACCCGCGTCTCTCCCAGTATGGTGGATCGTTCGCCTTGTTCATCGAGCGATTCGCTGCGTGCAAGGGTTTGCCCTACCTCGTGGATGTGGCGCGCCTCGAATGGGCGCTGCACGAATCGCTCCATGCGCCCGACGAGGCACCGCTGATGCCGGGAGCATTGCGATCGCTCGGTGACCCCCGAAGCCTGCGCCTGCCGTTCTTGCAAAGTGTGCGCTACCTGGATTCTCCATGGCCAGTCGCGCGTATCTGGACGTGGCATCGAGACCAATCCGAGGGCGTGTCCCCGCTCGTCCTGGAGCGGCGACCCACGCATCTCGAGATCCGGCGCATGGCCGACGCAGTCGGGTTCCGCGAAATCGATCCGGCCTCCTACAGTCTGCGCAGCACACTGGCCGGAGGTGGAACTCTGAGTGACGCCGCCAGTGCGGCGAACTGGATCGATCCGGACTTCAATCTCGCTCTTGCGCTTGGGGAGCTAATCGCTGATGGCGTTCTCGCCGATGCGAACGTGAAAGCGTCCTCTTGCCTCCAGGACGATCACGTGGTCGAGGAACGCGCGGCGGATGGTGCCGATCAAACGCTCGGCGAAAGGGCTCTCCAGGGGAGCGCGGGGCCGTGAGAGGCTCGGCGATGCGCATGCCATTCACCCGTCGCCGAAACTCGGCGCCGTAAATGCCCGGCAGCGTGTAAATGCGGCGGCATCTGGAGACACTCCTACGCAAGCGGACGAAATGACCTGGAGTGTCGTAGCGGATCATCGCGATGAGCCGCCACGAGTCGCGGCAGAAGCTCGCCCGCGAGTACGGCGCGACCGACATCGTGACCGACCGCGGTGACAAGGGCGTAGCCCGCATCAAGGAGCTGACCAACGGAATCGGCGCTGACTCGGTGCTCGAGTGCGTCGGCACGCAGGAGTCGATGATGCAGGCGATCCGCTCCACCCGGCCGGGCGGATACGTTGGGAGAGGTGTTGTCGGAGGCGAAGAACGAGCCGATGACGAACTGACCGGGCTTGATCGATTGGACCGCGTTGCCGACCTCCTCGACGATGCCGCAGTACTCGTGCCCATCGGAGTGGACTCGGCGACCTTGTTGATGCTGCGGTAGCTCCACAGGTCGGACCCGCACACGCACGTCGCCGACATCCGGATGACGGCCGTCCGTCGGCTTGATGATCCTCGGCGTGCTGTGGGAAGTCGAGCTGGACGCACCGATCTTTCGCGCGGCCCACCAGCTCGTCGCTGTGAGAGGCCGCCTGGTCACGCGCATCGATGCGTGGCCGGGGGCGCAGCGGGAATTCACCGGAGCCTGCATCGAGCGGACCCGCCGCCGCGTGGTGGGCGCGCTCGTCGCGGCCGGCCGTGGCCCGGAGGCGGACCAGGTCAGAACGGAGCGGGATCTGAGTGCCTTGCGGGACCTCGCCGCGCGGGTGGCAGACTCCGGACCGTTCGCCGTCGGATATCTCTTCGACGCCATCCGCCGGCGGCCATACCCCGGGCTCTGCGCGTACATCGCGGCCAACGCGGCTGCGGCCATCGACGGCCAGGGGGGCCACGACGAGGAGCGCGGCGCCCAGGTCGCGTGGCTCGCGGACGGACTGAAGCTCCGCCGGTCAGGTTAGCTCCGGTCACGCTGGCCTGGCCATTGGGCGCGCCCGGCGCTCACGCAATTGCTCCAGGCTCCGCCGCAGCTCCGGCATGCCCTGGGCGAGCAGCTCCAGCTCCTTCTTCGGCAGGCTCCAGACGCTGAGGGGTGTCGCGCAGCGGATGGTGGCGCTGCGGGTCGTGTGGTCGAGCAACGCCATCTCACCGAACAGCTCGCCGGCGCCCAGCCGCGCCACCACCTGATCGCGGATGACGACCTCGGCCTCGCCCTCGAGGATGGCGTAGATGCGGTCGCCCAGGTCGCCTTGCCGGAAGACCTCCTGACCAGGCTCGAAGTGCTCGCGCACGAGCAGCCGCTGGTCGGCGAAGCGGAACTGGACCAGCTCCGGCGGGAGGAACAGATCGAAGGTCCACGAGACCGCTACTTTCAGCCTGCGCCCGAATCCGGGCAGCTTCATGAGGTAGATGCTGCGCCAGAGGAACCACGCCAACGGACCGGAGATCTGCAGCCCGAACACTTCCGCCACCGCCGAGTGGCGGCCGAGCGATCCCATCTTCCCCAGCCCCTTGAAGTCGAAGGCGCGCCGCTCCCCGCCGCGGATGCTCGCCAGCACGTTCTGTGCGACGACCTTCGCTTGGCGGGTGGCGTGCTGCGCGGTCGGCGGCGCTGCCCCGCCGTCAAGCGTGGGCACCTGCGCGCAGTCGCCCAGCGCCCATACGCCCTCGAGCCCCTGCACTTGCAGCTCCGGCGTGACCAGGATGCGGCCGCCCTTGTTCTTGGGGAGGGCCAGCGCCTCGATCAGCGGGTGTGCAAACGAGGGGACCGTGGAGACCAGCGTGCGCGTGGGGATCGCGCGTCCGTCGGCGAGCACTGCCTCCGCGCCAGTCGCCGCGGAGAGACGCGCGTTGAGTAGCAGCTCCACGCCGCGCTCCCGCAGGATCCGCTGGGCGAAGCGGCCCAACTTCTCGGGGACTTCGGGGAGGATGCGGTCCTGCGAGTGCACCAGCACCACCCGGATCTCGCACGGGTCGATCTGCCGGTAGTTGGCGGCCACGCCACGCACGAAGTCGTTGAGCTCCGCGACCACCTCCACGCCGGAGAAGCCGCCTCCGGCCACCACGAAGGTGAGGAGCTGGCGCCTCAGCTTCTCGTCATGGCGCTCGATGGCCGCTTCCTCGAGCGCGCGGATCACGTGGTTGCGCAGGTAGAGCGCGTCGTTCAAGTTCTTGAAAGGAAGGGCGTGCTCGGGCAGGCCGCGCAACCCGCGGAAATCGGTGACGGTCCCGAGAGCAAGGACCAGGTGGTCGTACTGGATCACATGGGGGTGGGGCAGGAAGCCCGAGGCGGTGGTGACGGTGCGGTTCTTCAGGTCGATCGACTCCACCTCGCGCACGTGGATCTCGGTGGCAGGCAGGAGCCGACGGAGCGGGCTCACCAGATCGAGCAGGCCGATGGTCCCCGAGATCACTTCCGGCAGCATGGGCTGGAAGACGAAGTAGTTGTCCTTGGCGACCAGCACGATCTCGTAGTCGCCTCGCGCGCCCAGCTGTTTCTCCAGCTGCTGTGCGGCGAAGACCGCGCCGAATCCGCCACCGAGGATCACGATGCGCTTGGGGCGCTCGACCGGCGGGGGCCGCTGCTCGCAAAAGATGCAGCGCACGCCGGCGGGATGGTCGAGCTTGGCGCAGCCGGCGTGCCTCCGATGCAGGAACGCAGCCGCGAACATTCCGAGCGGCGGCCCGAGGAAGTAGATCCAGAGCGTCGCAAAACTGCCGGCGCCCAAGGCGGAGGCGAGCGACCGCGCCGGGTTCATGCTCATCCCCGAGATCGGCGCCTCGGCAAAGATGTAGATGGCGATGAGGGCGCCCGCGCAGACGCCGGTCCAGCGGGCGAATTGCGAGCCGCTCACCCGCACCACGACCGTCATCAGGACGAAGGAGATCGCGATCTCCGCGGCGAATGCGGCCACGAGGCCGGCACCAGGCAGCGTGGCGGCGAAGTTCGTGGAGGGATGCTCGAGCGCCTGGCCGAGGATCAGCGACGCGAGGGCGACTCCGGCGATCCCTCCCACGACCTGGGCAGCCCCGTAGAAGAACGCGTCGTGCGCGGGAACGCGACCGAGTCGCCAGAACGCGAGCGTCACCGCCGGGTTCAAGTGCGCTCCGGATCGCTTGCCCCACGGCGAGTAAATGAGCACGACGGCGGTGAGGCCCATCGCCAGCCCCATCAGCGCCCGCCGCGCGGTCGGGTCGAGGGCCTGGGCGCGCGAGGCCGGGTGCTCCAGCAGGACCGTGAAGACGCAGGCGGCCACCATGAAGGCGCCGAGACCGGCGGCTTCCATCGCGTACTCCGGCCAGTGCGCCTTGAAGGCAGCGCGCGGCGTCATCGAATCGACTCCGGACCGCGCGCCGGGATCGCTTTGCGCTCCCGCCGGGACCTGTCCTGTGGACCGTCGGCGAGATCGACCGCGAGCAGCTGGATGAGCTCGGCGATGCTCCACGCCTGGGCGGGCGCGCCTCCCGGGGCGAAGGGCGCCTCCGCGCTGAAAACCTCCGACACGGTGCCCAGGCACGAATCTCCCAGGTGCAGCTCCAGAGGACGCAGCAGCTCGCGGCAGTGCCGCAGGGTTTCGGGGGTGCGTCCGAACGCGCACAGATAAGCCCGGACGTAGGGGCCGAGCAGCCAGGGCCACACCGTGCCCTGGTGATAGGCGCCGTCGCGCTCGGCAGGCCCGCCGCGGTATTGCGCGACGTACTCCGGCTCGTCGGGCGCCAGAGTGCGCAGGCCGAAGGGCGTGAGCAGCTTCCGCTCCACCACCCGGACCACCGACTTGCGCTGCTCGGGAGCGAGCAGGGGAAAGGGGAGCGAGAGCGCGAAGAGCTGGTTGGGCCGCAGCCTGGCATCGCCGACCACGTCGTCGAGGTGGCCACGCCGCGGGTTCCAGAACGCCTGCTCGAACGATGCCCGGACGCGATCGGCATCCGCGGTAAAGGCGGTCGCGGCCGCCGCGTCGCCCAGCGCGCCGCCCCACAGGGCCATCAGGCGCAGCGCGTTGTACCAGAGCGCGTTGATCTCCACCGGCTTGCCGTGCCGGGGCGTGATCACCTTGTCGCCCACGCGCGCGTCCATCCAGGTGAGCTGCACTCCGGGCGCGCCGGCCGACAGCAACTGGTCGGCGGCATCGACGCGGATGCCGTGGTGGGTGCCTTCGCGATGCCAGCGGACGATCTCCTTCGCCGCGGGATAGAACTCCTCCCGCAGGAAGCGGACGTCGCCGCCCGCTTGCAGGTAGTGATGCATCGCTTGGAAGGTCCAGAGCGTTGCGTCGACGGTGTTGTATTCGGGCCTGTCGCCGGCCCGGTCGGGGAACGCATTCGGGATCAGCCCGCGGTCCGTGTGCCCCAGAAAGCCGCGCAGGACCTCGCGCGCTTCGTCCAGATGCCCCCTTGCGAGCAGCAGCCCGGGCAGCGCGATCATCGTGTCGCGGCCCCAGTCAGTGAACCAGGGATAACCGGCGATGACGGTGGGCTTGCGGTCCGCGCGGCGGACCAGGAACTGATCGGCGGCGAGCTCGAGCCGGGCCAGGAACGGATCCCCGCTCCGCGAGCGCCTTTGCTCGCGGACGGCGTCCGCCAGCTCCGCCACCGCCTTGGCGTCGAACCGGCGCGGTCCGATGGTGGCGGCAATGAACACCGGCCGGTCTGGCTCCGCCTCGAGCTGCAGCGTCCCGAGCTTCCAGAGGTCTTCGCGGAAGTCGAGACCTCGATCCAGCTCGGCCAGGTACTCGGTATCGTAGTACCACCCTGCATCGTTCAGCAGGCGCGCGCCCGGGGTGGCGTGGAGCGCCAGCTCCGGCAATCCGGAGTAAGGCCGCACGCGCACGACCAGCGCGCTTTCTGTCCGCTCCTCCCGCAGCGAGCCGTCCAGCGACGGATTGGCGTGGCTGAGCGAGTGGTAGTCGCGGAAGGCGAGGAAGGGAGAGATCCCGATTCGTCGCCGCCGGGTGGCCCGGTACGTGACCACGACGGTCTGCTCGCCGGGCACGAGGAAGAGCTGTTTCTCCACGTGGGCGCCGCCGACGTCGAAGGTCCAGGTGGGAAAGGGGTCGATGCGGAACTCGATCAGGCGGGCGTATCCCGATGGCGCGAGCGTGCCGGGGTACTGGTTGGTGGCGAGCGGCACGTCCGGCATGCCGTCGCCCGAGACCACCTCGTCGAGCCGGGAAAGCAGGAGTTGCCGGTCCACCGGCGGCCGCAGCGATGCCACCAGCAGGCCGTGGTAGCGGCGCGTGTTGGTGCCGGCCACCGTGCCCATGGCGAAGCCCCCGGCGCCATTGGTCTCCAGCCACTCCAGCCGCGAGGAGCGCGCGTGGTCCTGGCAGACCTTGCGGCCGACCGTGAGCGGCGGCAGCGGCCGCGCGTCGGTCGAAGGAAAGACGGCGTCGGGCATTACGCGCATGTCAGTCTCCGCTCTGCTGAAGCAGTTTCGCGACCAGTCCCGTCCAGCCGGTCTGGTGGCTGGCGCCGACGCCTGAGCCGTCGTCGCCGTCGAAGTACTCGTGGAAGAGAAGGTGGTCGCGGAAATGCGGGTCGCGCTGCAGCTTCTCCGCCTTGCCGAACGCCGGCCGCCGGCCGTCGCCGTCGCGCAGGAAGATGGAGGAGAGCCGGCGCGAAATCTCGGCGGCCACCTGCGCGAGCGTCATCTGCCGGCCGGAACCGGTGGGAAACTCCACGGTGAACCCGTCGCCCAGGTAGTAGTGGAACTTCTGCAGCGATTCGATCAGCAGGTAGTTCACCGGGAACCAGACCGGGCCCCGCCAGTTGGAGTTCCCTCCGAACAGGGCGCCGCTGCACTCCGCAGGCTCGTAATGGACTCCATACTCCACGCCGTCGACCCTCAGCGTGAAAGGGTGGTCGCGGTGGACCCGCGAGAGCGCGCGCACCCCGTGCGGGGAAAGGAATTCCGACTCGTCGAGCAGCCGCTGCAAGATCTTGCGAAGCTTGTCCGGATTGACCACTGAGAAGAGTCGGCGGTCCATTGCGCCCAGCGTGCGCATGCAGGCGACTCCCTCGGTGAGATCCGGGCGGTTGTCGATGAACCACTCCAGCCGGCGGGCGAAATCCGGGAACGCTGCGATCAAGTCGGAGGGAATCGGTTCCACCGCGAAGAGTGGAATCAGGCCCACCATCGACCGGATTCGCAGCGCGATCTCCTCGGTTCCGCGGTGGAGGACGTCGTAATAGAAGCCGTCCTGCTCGTCCCAGAGCCCCATCGTGTTCATCGCCCGCGCGATGTGGACGAAGTGCTCCCAGAACTTGCTGGCGACGTCCTCGTACTCCTCCTCCTCGCGCGCCAGCTCCAGAGCGATGGAGAGCATGTTCAGGCAGTACATCGCCATCCAGCTCGTTCCGTCGGACTGCTCCAGGTGCCCGCCGCCCGG
>Ga0137409_10006163_pt1 | contig 12454 bp, 12 predicted proteins | sample CZODoug1_16funga_FD_122059 | JGI IMG/M metagenome (GOLD analysis project Ga0137409, IMG submission 122059) | Vadose zone soil fungal communities from Angelo Coast Range Reserve, California, USA - CZODoug1_16fungal (Hybrid Assembly) | ecosystem: Environmental > Terrestrial > Soil > Vadose zone...
AGCTTCGCGCCCTCGGCTTCGACGAGCGCCGAGTACTGCTTGGTGAGCGCGTTCTCGGGCTCGGTCATGATGCGGACGAAATCCGCCTCCGTGAGAGACTGGAGCTCGACGCGAATCGGAAATCGTCCCTGCAGCTCCGGTATGAGATCGCTCGGCTTGGCCACGTGGAACGCACCGGCCGCGATGAAGAGAACGTGATCCGTCTTCACCAGCCCGTGCTTGGTTTGCACGTTCGATCCTTCGACGATTGGAAGGAGATCGCGCTGCACCCCCTCGCGCGAGACATCGGGTCCGCCCACGTTCGCGCCCCGCTGGCCGGCAATCTTGTCTATCTCGTCGAGGAAGATGATGCCCATCGTCTGCACTCTATCGAGCGCATCGGCGGTCACGTCTTCCTTGTTGATCAGCTTCTCCAGCTCCTCGCTGAGCAGGATGCGTCGCGCTTCCGAGACCTTGACCGTTCGCTTCTTCTTTCGCTTCGGCAGCATGTCCTGGAGCATGTCGGAGAGATTGTCCATGCCTTCCGGCGCGCCCTGCGGGACCATCATGTCGAACATTACCGGCGCCTGCTGCGTCACCTCGATCTCGATCTCGCGTTCGTCCAGCTGTCCGTCGACCAGCAGCTGCTTGAGCTTTTCGCGCGTTCTCTTGTAGCGCACCTCGGATGCGTCGGTTTCGTGCGAGACCGACCCGGCTGGTGAGACGACGAAGAGATGCGCCCCGCCGCCCGCGGCAGCTGTTGGACTGGGCGCCGATTGTTTGATGTCGGGCGGCGTCGGCAGAAGGAGATCAAGAAGCCGGTCCTCTACTTTCTGTTTCGCCACTGCCTGGACCTCTGTCTCGCGCTCGCCGCGCACCATGTTGATCGCGCTCTCGACAAGGTCACGCACCATCGATTCGACGTCGCGGCCAACGTAGCCCACTTCAGTGAACTTGGACGCTTCGACTTTGACGAACGGCGCGCCAGCCAGACGCGCGAGCCTGCGCGCGATCTCGGTCTTTCCCACGCCGGTCGGCCCGACGAGGATGATGTTGTTGGGCGAGATCTCTTCGCGAATAGCGTCCGGTGCGCGCTGCCTGCGCCAGCGGTTTCTCAGCGCGATCGCGACGGCCTTCTTCGCGTCGGCCTGGCCGACGATGTAGCGATCCAGCTCCTCGACGATCTGTCTGGGTGTGAGACCGGCCAGGCGTTCCAGCGTCTGCTGCGTGCGCGGCGACGACATCAGCTGGCCTCGAGGACGGTGATGTTCGCGTTGGTGTAAACGCAGATCTCCGCCGCGATCTCGAGCCCTTTTTGCACGATGTCGCGCGCGGAGAAATCCGTGTTCTCGACGAGCGCGCGTGCCGCCGCGAGCGCATAGGAGCCTCCCGATCCGATCGCGAGAATGCCGTCGTCGGGTTCGATGATGTCACCCGTTCCCGAGATGATGAAGCTGTGCTCCCGGTCGGTGACCGCGAGCAGCGCCTCGAGACGCCGCAACACGCGGTCGCTCCGCCAATCCTTCGCAAGCTCCACCGCCGCGCGCGGCAGGTTGCCTGGATGGCGCTCGAGCTTCTCCTCGAATTTCTCGAATAGCGTGAACGCATCCGCCGCGGCACCCGCGAATCCCGCGAGCAGCTTCCCGCCGTGAAGCGTGCGGACTTTCTGCGCGTTCGACTTCATTACGGTCTGACCAACTGTGACTTGCCCGTCGCCTCCGAGTGCGACCTTGCCATCGCGGCGCACCGCGAGGATGGTGGTCGACCGCACTCGCTCGAGCTCATTTTCCTTCATCGCTTCAAAATAACAGCGTTAGGGCGCGCTGGGCGCGTCTGCGGGAGCCTTCGACCGCGCCCCCTTCTTGCAATTCAAATGAACATGAAGCTGGAACAATTCCCCATCCTCCTCGGCGTATTAGTCGCCCTCGGCGGACTCACGATCCTGCTCGATGCATGGCAGGCGGGCGGAGTGGCCCCACTGCGAGAGCGGCGCCGGCGCGCCCGCGCGGTGCCGCACAAGGCTGGTCAATCGCTCGTCGCTCTCGGAACGCTTTGCATGGCAGCCGCCCTGATAGGGCGAGATACCTGGCGGTGGGGGACGATCTCCGTGCTCGCCGGAATCCTGCTGCTCCTGATCGGCGCGTTCATGAACCGCGCGTACTTGAGGGAAGTCCTGTTGTTCCGCGGCGCGGCCCGGCGCGGCGTGGGCGAGAAGTATTCCCGACTCAATCAGACTCCTTCCAAGGGCACGCGGATTAGGTAGGCCATGAAAGCTCTAGCGATGAGCTGCAGAGCTTTCAGCTACCCGCTTCAGTTTTGCGGAGGCCGGATCGCGTCGCGATCCGAAAGCCGCGGCCCTAAGTGCCCCCGTACCATTCGTAGCCCTGGTCGCTCCAGTATCCGCCATTCATCTTCGGCATGAACACGATCTTCGTCAGGTACTTCGTGTTCTTGTAGCCGAGCTTCACGGGTGAGTAGACGCGCGCCGGTGCGCCGTGCGCCGGCTCCAGCGGCCTTCCATCGAGACCGTACGCCACGACCGTCTGCTTGTGCATCGCGCTTTCGATGTCCCAGCTCTCGTGGTAATTGTCGTCGAACGACTGGAAATCGACGTAGCGCGCCTTGGGATCGACGCGCACGAGACGAGCCAGCTCCGTGAACGGAACGCCGGTCCAGGTTTCGACTGCCGTCCATCCTTCGACGCAATAATGATTGACGCGGTTGGAGACCTGCGGAAGCTTTTGCAGATCCTCGAGCGTAAGCCGCACGGGATTTCCGACGAGTCCGCTCACCTCGAGCGCCCACTTCCCACCTACGCTCTCGTCCCACACCGGCACCGTCGGCGCGATGAAGTAGCTCGGCAGCTTGTTACCGGCCTCATGCGCGCCCGCTTCCACAACATCCATCGCGGTATGGCGGAAAAGCTTTCGTTCCACTACGAGATTCTTTCGCTCGGCGTACTTCAGCAGCTTGTCCGCCGCCTTGGGTCCACGCGAGTTGCAGGCAGCGAGAAACGCGGCCGACACGAGGCCGCTTCCCCGAACGAGAAAGTCGCGACGGTCGATTCCGTTGATGGAAACGAAGTCGCGCCGATCCGTGCTCACGTCGCCTCCGGTGGAGGCGCCGCCGGCGTCGCTGGAGCGCGCTTCGGAAAGAGATGGTAGAAAGGCCGCGCGTTCCGCGCCTCGGGAGAGAGCGACGGGTCGTAGTTTCCCGTGATCATGGACGTCAGCGAGTACGGATCGACGGCGAACACCATGAAAACGTGAATGACACTAAGGATGACGATCGCGAGCATCGCGATGAAGTGCCAGTAACGCGCCCACACGTACCCGCCGAACATCGCGGTCAGCCACGAGAGCTGCACAGGTTTCCAGATCGCGATGCCGGTCACCACGGCCAGCGCTCCAAACACCGGCAACAGGAAATACGCCGTCTTCTGCAGTGCGTTGTGCTTCCCCTGGTGCGGATGATCCTTGCGCTTGAACGTGTAGAACTTGACCATCTGCCAGCTATCGCGAATGTCACCCTTGCGGGGAACGAGATCGCGCCATTCGCCGTGGAGATAGATGAAGGTGAGGTAGATGAGTCCATTGACGACTAGCACCCACATCATCGCGAAGTGCCAGTGGCGAGCGCCGCCGAGCCAGCCGCCGAATGTCAGCCACGCCGGAATCGGCTTGTGCTCGAACGGATAACAGCAGAACATCTCGCCCTTCCGCGCGAACGCTGGATACGCATTGAAGATGCGAAGCCCGCTGCCGACCATGATGACAATGGCGACGACATTCACCCAGTGCGTAACGCGCACGATCCAGTGATGACGCTTTCGATTCAAGGACAATAGTCCAGTTGGTATCGCTTCTTGATAAGAGTGCTTCACCGGAGGGTCCGGGTTGCCCTCCGTGTCATCTAGATAGATTGCGTTCGCGCGCTCTTCATAGCAACCAGGAGGAACGATGCTCTTTGACCCCTGTGGTGTGTCGAAGGTCCGCCTATCAGCCTGCAATGGGGCGCTCGTGGCACTCGCATCCGCGGCGATCACGCTGTCGAGCGTGGCCCACGCGCAGCGTCGCGCCCCCTACCTTGCCGACCGCGGAACCGGCATCGCAACATCGATGTTCGGCGAATACGTACGCAAGGGCGAGCTGCTCGTCTACCCGTTTTACGAATTCACGCTATTCAATCAGTTCGAGTACAAGCCCGCCGAGCTTGGATTTGGACTCGATCAGGATTTCCGCGGGACATTTCGGGAGCACGAGGCAAATTTCTTTCTCGCCTACGGCGTGAGCGATCGCATCGCTCTCGAACTGGAGAGCGCCCTTTTTGCCACCGCGCGACTGCGGAAGGACCCATCGGACCCCAGTGCGCTTCCCGCCGAATTGAACGAATCGGGTTTCGGCGACACCCAGGCTGAAATTCGCTATCGATTCGCGCACGAGACTGGTACACGACCGGAGCTGTTCAGCTACCTCGAGGTCGATTTCCCATTTCAGCGTCATCGACGGATCATCGGAACGCAGACCTGGGCCTACAAGTTAGGCGCTGGAGCAATCAAGGGATTCTCGTTCGGAACACTGACGGCACGAGTCGCCGGCGAGTACGACGAGGCGGACAAGCGGGTGGTATTCGGAGAATACGCGCTGGAATACCTGAAGCGCCTCTCACCAAGGTTTCGCTTTTACACGGGAGTGGAGGGCGACCAGGACGAGGTCGAATGGATCGTCGAGGGTCAATACTGGCTTGGGCAACGCGTTCAGCTGAAGTTGAACAGCGCTTTCGGCGTTACGTCGAAAGCTCCCGATTTCGCGCCGGAGATTGGCGTGATGCTCCATTTCTAGACGCCGTTCCACCGCTCGATGGACGTGCAGAGAAAAACCTGACCCTTGCCTCGAAGGCAAGGATCAGGCTGATCTTGCGCAAGATCGTTACGGAATTCGCGCCGTCGCAACCCTCAAATTGTCCACCCACATCGACTGGTCTATAGGCGAGCCATCACCGATGTATGGAGCAATCAGGAACTGGTTGAACTTCAGCGTAGGATGGGCGCCCGTACGATACAGAATGTCGTGACGGTCGATGATCAGGGTTCCGTTAAACCAGTACTGCATCACTCCGTTCGCCTGACCAATGCCATTCACGATCGTGTTCAACTGGAAATAGGCTTCTACGAAATTCCAGTTGTTCTTGTAGCCCGCACCCGGGTTCGGCTGAAAGGTGACTGGACCGGTGATTTGTTTGTCGTTGTACCAATACGACCCGAACTTGAAGCACTCGGAAACCATGTTCGTCTCCGCCATGCCGTTGCATCCACCGGTGGAACGATTCTCAGTGACACCGATCAAGTTGTTCGGTAACGCACCGTAGCTGGTGTTCACCGATCTATTGTCCTGAATTGCCAGGCGGGGCCTTCCTCCGTTCAGGTAGTTTTGCTCGACATAGACATCCAGGAAGTTCTGCGATGGACCGTCGTAGTCTCCATCCAGGGTGCTCAGTGTGTAGAACTCATGCGGATGGTAGTCCTGGCCCGATCCGACCCAGTTGGTGCTGTACTTCACGTAATAACTGAGATAGAACGAGTCTGACGGCGTGAACTTATGCCGTTGTGAGCCGCCGCTGGTTGGGCCGGCTGCACCCGCCAGGAAATGATATTGCGCCGAGCTGTTGCTGCCGGCGATGTGTTCCGTGGCTGAGAGCTGAACATTCGTGTTATCGTACCAGCCGCGCGAAGCGAGGTTGGCGTCCTCGAAATTTTCCTGGAAGAGCAGAGTGCCTCCGGGCGGTGGGGTGCTTTGGACCGTGAGTGGCGCGTTCCCGCTCTTCCCCTCACTCGTGGCGACGATCAGAGCAGAGCCACTTGCGACCGCCGTCACCAGGCCCGCGCCCGATACTGTCGCAACCGACGAGTTGTTGGTGGTCCAGGAGATTGCACGTCCGGTGAGAACGTTGCCGCTGGAATCACGCGTCGTCGCCGTTGCCTGTGTGGTCTGACCGGTATTGAGCGTGCTGGACGCCAGCGCAACCGCCACTGACGCAACGAGAACGCTCGAGCGAACGGTGACGGTCAGCGGTGCGCTGCCAGTGACCGTCCGGTTCCGGGCAACGATATTCACGTTTCCCGCTGCCACGCCTCTCACGAGGCCGGAATCCGACACGGTCGCGATCGTCGTGTCGCTCGAGCGCCATTGAACCGGACGAGTAATCGCCACGCCGCGACGGTCCAGCATTGTCACACTTGCCTGTGTTGTCTCGCCCACCTTTATCGAGCTGGACGTAAGATGCACTTCAATCGATGCGACTACTCTGCTTGCATCAACCGATAAACTATCAGCATTGAATCGATCCAGCCCGGTCGATGAATCCGAGCACGATAAAACAGCTATCAGCGCGGCAGCTGCCGCTGCCGTGCCGGTGAGTATGCGGTTCACGAAGACACCCATGAATCGCGCGACTGGCTTCAGTTGGGTCGGGAACGCCTCGACCGTGCGCTGCGACGCGAAAAACACGCGGAACGCGGAGAGATGTATCACAACCGGCAACGCCGCAGGGACGGCGCGCATATATGTACGTCAGGCGAAACGATCGTATCGCCATTGTGGGTAGCGTTGAGTTTTCAGTGAAGCAGTCGCGCCGTGTTGCGCGCGCATCAAACACCAGAGCCATTATCGTGCCCACGCGCCGAAACGGGGGACGATTATGAAGCTCAGGCGCGAGGGTGCGCCTTCTGATAGACCTGCTTCAGCCGCTCGATGCTGGTATGGGTATAGATCTGGGTCGTCGAAATCGAGGCGTGCCCAAGTAGCTCCTGAACCGCGCGGAGATCCGCGCCGGCGTCGAGCAGATGGGTGGCGAATGTGTGCCGAAGCGAGTGCGTCGAAAGTCCCGAGTTCTCGTCGATTTTGTCGAGAAATCCTTTCACCGCGTTCTGAATCGCGCGCACCGAGATGCGCTTGCCACGATTGCTGAGAAAGAAAGCTGTACGATCGCCCGCAGAACCAATCATCCGTAACAACTCGTCACGCTTCGACTCGTAGTTTCTGAGCGCGAGCTGCGCGTGGTCCCCGATCGGGATGATTCTCTCCTTTCTTCCCTTGCCCCGCACTTTCACCTGCTGTGAAAGCAGATCGATATCCGTCCGATTGATTCCGCGCAGCTCCGAGAGCCGCATTCCGGTCGAGTAGAACAGCTCCAGAATCGCAGAATTGCGGACGTCGCCAAAGCCTCCTTCCTGTGCCTTGAGCTCGGCCGACCGGAACAGCAGCTCGATCTGCGCACGATCCAGATAGCCGGGAAGATATTTGTCCTGCTTCGGTGTGTTGACGCCGCGCGCCGGATTGGCTTCCACTTGCTCGTTGCGATGCAGGTACTTGTAGAAGCTTCTGACGGCCGAGAGGTTTCGGGCGATCGATCTCTTATTGAGCTTCTTGCGCGTCAGATGCGCCAGAAACCCGCGGATCGTGAGCCGGTCCAGGCCCTGCCACGACCATCCCTCCGCTCCGTAGTGGCGCCCGAGAAACGACACAAATTCCTCGAGATCGCGCCGGTAGGCGATGAGCGTGTTGGGGGAGACATCGCGTTCCTTTTCCAGATGGATCAGAAATTCTTCGACCGCCTGCGGCTCACTCATATCCTGGCCGACAGCGCGCTGTGAATGTTGTTGGCTTCGATCCACGCTTGCATGTCGCCGAGTGAGCGCTCGGAGAACATCTCCCGCTTCCGCTTTTTATCACGGATTTGCTCCGGCAGCTCGTCGAGAAGACCGAAATTCGCGTTCATCGGCTGGAAATGCTTCGGATCCGCTTCGTTCATGTATCTATAGAGCGCGCCCATCATCGTCGTCGGCGGCGGAATCACTGGATCGTCACCGGAAAGAATGCGCGCCAGGTTGATTCCTGCCAGCAATCCTGTCGCGGAGCTCTCGGTGTAGCCTTCGACGCCGGTGATCTGACCAGCGAACAGCGCGGCAGGCTCGTCGCGAACCGCCAGATGCGCGCTCAGCGCCATGGGAGAGTTGAGGTACGAGTTGCGGTGAATCGATCCGTAGCGGAGGAACTCCGCGTTCTCGAGACCGGGAATCATTTTGATAACGCGCTGCTGCTCGGGGATGCGGAGACGCGTCTGAAAGCCGACCAGGTTCCACATGCGGCCGGCACGGTCCTCCTGACGAAGCTGCACTACGGCGTACGCCTCGCGTCCCGTGCGCGGATCGCGCAGTCCGACCGGCTTGAGCGGACCGAAGCGCATCGTGTCGCGGCCGCGCTGCGCCATCACCTCGACCGGCATGCATCCCTCGAAATACGGGACTTCGTCGAATTCGTGTCCGTGATACTGATCCGCGGCAATCAGTGCATCGAGAAAAGAATCGTACTGCTCACGTGACATCGGGCAGTTGAGATACGCGCCGTCATCGCCGGCGCCCTCCATCGTCTCCTTGCCATACCGCGAGCCGCGATAGACGACGGAGTCGTCGATCGAGTCGCGGGCAATGATCGGCGCGATCGCGTCGTAAAAAGCCAGGGCCCCAACACCCAGACGCGCTCGGATGGCGTCCGCGAGCTTCTCGGAAGTGAGCGGACCAGTCGCGATCACGCAGGGAGCAGTAATAGTCGCCACCTCTTCACGGACGACGTTGATACGTTCGTCAGACGTGATGCGCGCGGTTACCGTGGCCGCGAACACATCACGATCGACTGCCAGCGCGCTGCCGGCGGCGACTCGCGCGGCGTCGGCGGCTTCAAGAATGAGCGAGCCGAGCAGGCGCATCTCCGCCTTGAGCAAGCCGTGCGCGTTTGTGAGCTCAGTGCTCTTGAACGTGTTGGAGCAAACCAACTCGGCGAGCCTGTCGGTCTTGTGGGCAGGCGTCATGGTGACCGGACGCATTTCGTGCAGCGATACCTCGAATCCGCGCGTGGCGAGCTGCCAGGCCGCCTCCGAGCCGGCGAGGCCGCCTCCAACCACCGTGACTCGCTGGGTCACACCGCCACGGCTTCAGGAGGCGAAGGCGCGACGTCCCACTCGTTCGCGCATTTGATGCAGCGCCGGTATTCGCCGCGCGCTTTCGTGAACTTCGACTCCGCGCCGATGTAGCCGCACTCGGGGCAAGTCTCCGCCACCGGCTTGTCCCACACCACGAAATCGCACTTCGGGTAGTTGGAGCAGCCGTAGAAAGCCTTGCCGCGCTTCTTGGATCTCCGCACCGCGATGTCGCCGCCGTCTTTCGGACATTTCACGCCGGTCGGCATCGACCGTGTGCCGCGGCATTTCGGGAACGTGCTGCAGCCGAGAAATTCCCCGGAGCGTCCGTGGCGAATGACCATCGGGCTGCCACACTCGTGGCAGATCTCGTCCGTCGGCTGCGCCGGCTTGCGATCGCCGCGCAGAGGCCTCGTGAACTTGCAATCCTTCGGATGGTTCTCGCACGCCAGGAACGGTCCGAAAAATCCCCCGCGGGGAACGAGCTTTCCGCCGCAGGTGGGACATCTCTCGGTCTCGAGCATTGACAAATCGTGCGCTTCGCCGATGAGGGACTCGATGTCGGCGCTCTTGACCGATTCCGCGAATGGCCCGTAGAAATCCTTGAGCATCCTACGCCAGTTCACATCTCCATCCTCGATCCTGTCGAGATCGGTTTCCATGTGGGATGTGAACCTGACGTTGAACACATCAGGAAAGCTCTTCACCATCACCCGCTCGACCTGTTCGCCGAGGAAGGTGGGGAAAAAACGCCGTTGCTCGAGTTGGGCGTAGCGGCGATCGACGAGCGTCGAGACGATCGATGCGTACGTCGACGGACGACCGATACCGAGACGCTCCAGCTCCTTGACGAGACTCGCCTCGGAGTACCGTGGCGGCGGCTCGGTGAAGTGCTGCGAGGGCGTGATCGCCTTGACCGGGATATCCTCGCCCTTTTGCACCACGGGCAGTCCCTGCTCTTCCTCGAGCGCTTTCCCTTCCTCGGCCTCGCGCGATTCCTTGTAGAGACGCTGGTACCCGTCGAACTTGACGACGCTGCCAGTCGCTCTGAACAGGAACCGGTCGAAATCGAAGTCGACCGTAGTCGTATCGAAGATCGCTGGCGTCATCTGCGACGCCATGAAGCGCTGCCAGATAAGCTCGTAGAGCCGGTACTGATCTTCCTTGAGGTACTTGCGAACGTGCTCGGGCCGGCGCGTCGGATCGGTCGGACGAACGGACTCGTGCGCATCCTGCGCGTTTTTCGATTTGCCGTCGGCGTACAGGCGCGGTGCGTCGGGCAGGTACTGCTGGCCGTACATCAACTTGATGTAGTCGCGCGCCTGATCTGCCGCCGACGCCGCCACCCGCGTGGAGTCGGTGCGCATGTAGGTGATGAGTCCTACCGCGCCCTCTTCCCCAATCTCGATTCCCTCGTATAGATCCTGGGCGAGACGCATGGTGCGCTTGGATCCGAAGCCCAGCTTCTTCGCCGCGTCCTGCTGGAGCGTGCTGGTGGTGAACGGCGCGGCCGGATTCTTCCTCCGCTCGCGACGCTTGACCTCGGTGACCTGGAACGTCTTCCGGGATTTGAGCGCATCGAGAATCGCGTTCGCTTCCGCCTCGTTGCTGATGACCGGCTTCTTGCCATCCAGAAGATGGAGCTTCGCCGTGAACTGCTGTCCGGCCTCCTCGAGCAGAGCTTCGACGGTCCAGTACTCGACGGGCTTGAAGGCGCGGATCTCACGCTCTCTTTCGACGAGCAGTCGCAGCGCGACGGTCTGCACGCGCCCCGCTGAAATGCCCTTCTTCACTGTCTTCCAGAGCACCGGGCTTGCCTTGTATCCGACGAGGCGATCGAGAACACGACGCGCCTGCTGCGCATCAACTTTCCGCTCGTCGATATGGCCCGCATTCGCGATCGCAAGCTGCACGGCGTCGCGCGTGATCTCGTGAAAGAGAACGCGCCTCATTGGTGCACCGTTTTTCGTCTTTATCTGCTGCGCGACATGCCACGCGATGGCTTCACCCTCGCGGTCCGGATCGGTCGCGAGAAATATCTCGCGCGAATCCTTCGCCGCGCTCTTGAGATCGGCGACCGTCTTCTCTTTTCCCGGGATGGTCACGTACTCCGGCTCGAAGCCGTTTTCGATGTCGATCCCCATTTTCTTCTCGGGCAGATCGCGCACGTGACCGATCGTCGCGCGCACTTTGTAGGCGCGTCCGAGATACTTCCCGATCGTCTTCGCCTTCGCCGGCGACTCGACGATCACCAGCGACGTCGAGCCGGGCTCTGATGGACCTTCGTCATCGACGATTTTCGCCGCCGCGCGCTTTCTGGCGCGTGCGGGTTTGAGGGCGACGTTCTTCGCCGATACGCCCTTGGCCGCACGAATTCCCTTCGACGCCGGAATCGTCATACCGGCATCCTTGATCGCTGCATTCTCCGCGGCAACGCCCTTGGTGGCGCGCTTGGCGGTGGTTTTTGCTTTAGTTGTCCTGGCTTTCGCCATTTAATGCACCGTAGAGTTGTCGCCGCTTCCGGACGAATCTTCCAGCCCAGTCCCTTCCAGCAATCCGCGCAGGTCGTCGAGCGCAATGCGTCCTTCGAATTGCATCAGTGCGCGCTCGATGATGTGCTCCAGCTCGAGCCCGTTGATCGCGCCCGACCCGTTGAGGGAGAGCAGATGACCCCACGCTTCCGGGGCGAACCGCCCCCGTTCGTGCGGGCCCATCACGCGGAATGTGGTCTGTGCAGGTAAGCGTTCGTCCATTGTCGTTCGTAGTTAAGTCATGGTCGAGGCAAGCTCGACTGCTTTCGCTATAAGTTGTTGCCGTGCAAGCCTTTCCGTATCGAGAACCGCGTCGGCTGTCTCGTACAGGGCCTTTCGTTTCTGGTACAGCTCCCGGAGTGCTACCACCGGGTCCCGGCCGGCCAGCAGCGGCCTGGTCTCCACCCTGCGCAATCTGCGAGCGACTGCTTCGGGTGACGCTCTAAGGTATATGATACGCCCATTCGAGCGCAAAAGTTCGACTGACCTCTGCTGTGCGATCCATCCCCCGCCCGGTGACAGCACCATCCCACCGGAGCCGCTCAGTTCTTTCGTCAGCGCGAACTCCATCTCCCGAAAGTGCTCCTCACCCTTAAGGCGAAAGATCTCGCGCACCTCCATTCCTGACCGTCGCTCGATCTCCTGATCGAAATCGAGAAACTGTCTTCCGAGCCTCCGCGCGACCGCTTTTCCGATCGTTGTCTTCCCCACTCCGGGGAGTCCGACGAGGATCAGATGTGGAGCGGGCGACTTAGCGTCCTTGTCTGTCACTCAGCGACGAGATGTAATTCTGATAATTGCGCTGCGTCTCTCCGAGCGAATCGCCGCCGAACTTTTCGAGCAGAGCCTGAGCGAGGATGAACGCTGTCATGGCTTCGGCGATGACCCCCATCGCAGGAACGGCAGTGACATCACTTCTTTCCGCCACCGCTTCCGCGCGCTCCCGCGTCCTCATCTCGATCGTTCACAGC
>Ga0137409_10006165_pt1 | contig 12452 bp, 13 predicted proteins | sample CZODoug1_16funga_FD_122059 | JGI IMG/M metagenome (GOLD analysis project Ga0137409, IMG submission 122059) | Vadose zone soil fungal communities from Angelo Coast Range Reserve, California, USA - CZODoug1_16fungal (Hybrid Assembly) | ecosystem: Environmental > Terrestrial > Soil > Vadose zone...
TCCTGATCGTCCGCGCGCTCACCCCGAACCTCGAAGAGGTTGTCTTCCAGGGCGCGCTCGACCCGCACACGCCGATCGCACAGGGATGGCTTCGCGCGTCGCACCGGAAGCTCGACCCGAAGCTCACGCTGCCTTGTCGCCCGTACCACACGCACGACGAGAAGCAGCCGCTGGTGCCCGGCAGGGTCTACGAGCTGGACGTGGAAATCTGGCCGACGTGCATCGCGCTACCGGCGGGCTACCGGATCGGGCTCACCGTCCGCGGGCGCGACTACGAATATCCCGGCGGCCCATCGACCGGGCTCGGGACGCTCGGCGCCGTGTTCACCGGCGTCGGCCCGTTCCAGCACAACGATCCGCGCGATCGGCCGGCCGAAGTCTTCGGCGGAAAGATCACGCTTCACTGCGGCCCGGGCCGGCCGTCGCACCTGCTGCTCCCCGTCATTCCGCCCGCCCGATAGGCACGACGCGGGTCACCGAGCAGACGGCCTGCGCCTTGACGGCGGCCGCGCGCCATTCTAGTCTCTCCGCGTTCCACCATCGGAGGAGGCCCTCATGCCCAGTCGACTCGGCCGGGTGTTCGCGTGTCTTTTGATCCTCGGCATTTTCGTGCCGGGAGCTTGGTCACAAACACCCGCCGTCGATCCACAGAGCCTGGTTGGTCAATGGACGGGGTCGTGGACCAATTCCAACACCGGAAAGGACAACGGGAAGTACTACCTGAGGATTGAGCGTGTCGAGGGCCAGAAGGTCTTCGGTGATGGTGAATTCGTAGGCCGAAAGGCCTCGCAGTTCAAGGTCAATGGCACGCTCTCCGGCAACCAATTGACGTTCGGAAGAACCGAGCTCACGGTCGATGGCAGGGAGATGCATGGGAAAGCACCGAGTATCGACATCAAGCTGATGAAGGAGAAGTAGACCGGCCTAGTCTCGCCCGATCGCGCGCCAGATTTTCTCGGCGGTGAGCGGCATGTCGACGTGGGTGACGCCGAACGGGGCGAGCGCGTCGACGACGGCGTTGACGATCGCCGGCGGCGCCACGCAGGCGCTGCCCTCGCCGACGCCCTTCACGCCGAGCGGGTTGAGCGGCGATGGCGTGACGGTCCGATCGACCACCAGGTCGGGCATGTCGTCGGCGCGCGGGATCGCGTACTCCATGAACGTGCCCGTCAGCAGCTGACCGTCCTCGCCGTACACGATTCGCTCGAGCATCGTCTGACCGAAGCCCTGGGCGAAGCCGCCCACGATCTGGCCGTCGATGAGCAGCGGGTTGATCGCGTTGCCGCAATCGTCCACCGCGACGAACCGCTCCACTCGCACCTCGCCGGTGTCGCCGTCGACCCGGACCACGGCCAGCCCGGCGCCGAAGCTCCAGGACGGCTGATCCTGGCGGAAGAACACGGTCGCCTCGAGCCCCGGCTTTTCCTCGGCCGGCAGCCCCATCCCGCGATGCGCGAATTCCCCGACTCGATCCCAGCCGACCACTTTCTCCGGCACGCCCTTCACCTGAAAGCCGCCGCGCCCGAGCTGAAGATCGTCCGGGCTCGCCTCCAGCAGCCGGGCGGCGAGCCGGCGGCCTTTCTCTCTCACCTCGGCCGCGGCCTGCGCGAGGGCGTTGCCGCCGAGCCCGGCGCTGCGGCTGCCGAACGTGCCGATCGACTGCGGGGCGCCGAGGGTGTCACCGTGGCGGACGATCACGTCCTCGTGGGCCACGCCCAGCTGGTCAGCGATGATCTGGGCGAACGTCGTCTCGTGCCCCTGGCCGTGCGGGCTCGACCCGGTGACTGCCGTGACCTTGCCGCTCCGCTCGACCCGGACGACGCCGCTCTCCCAGCCCAGCACGTTGGTCGATTCGACGTAGGCGGCGACGCCGATACCGAAGATCTCTCCGCGCTCCCGCGCCGCGGCCTGGTCCCGACGCAGGCGCTGGTAGTCCGCCAGCTCGATCACCCGGTCCATCGCTCTCGCGTAGTTGCCGGAGTCATAGGAGACCCCGAACGGCGTGCGATGGGGAAACGCGTCTGGCGGAATGAAGTTTCGCCGGCGGATCTCGACCGGATCGAGACCGGCGGCGCGCGCGGCCTCGTCCATCAGGCGCTCGATCAGGTAGACGCCGACCGGGCGTCCCGATCCGCGGTACGGTCCGGTAGGCGCCGTGTTCGTGTAGACGCCGAGACTCAGAAGCTCGGCGTTCTGGACCCGGTACGGACCGAAGATATGGGTCGAGTGCGACATCGGGGGCACGAGCGACAATCCGAGGAGATGGGCGCCCAGATCGAAGATCGTCTTCCCCCTGATCCCGACGAGCTCTCCCTCGGCGGTCAGGGCGCCTTCGGCCTCCGACACGGCGGCCCGCGCCTGGATGGTGGTGAGCAAATCCTCGGTCCGCGTAGAGATCCATCTCACGGGCCGCTCGAGCTGCCGGGCGAGCGCGGCGGCGACGATCTCCTCGCGGTAGAGCGGCCCCTTGACCCCGAAGCCCCCGCCGACATCGGGCGCGATGACGCGCAGCTTGTGCTCGGGGAATCCCAGCACCGCGGCGAGGTCGGCGCGCGAGAGAAACGGGTTCTGGGTGGTGAGCCACAGCGTCAGCTCGTCGCTCCCGGCGTCGTACCGCGCCAGGACGCCGCGTGGCTCCATCGGGACGCCGGCCAGCCGGCCGTGGTCGAGGCGAACTTTCACGACGCGCGCGGCGCGGGCGAACGCCTCCTCGACGTCACCGCCCTTGAGGGGCCAGCTGAACGCCTGGTTCGTCCCGAGCTCGGGATGGGAGAGTGGAGCATCGGGCTGAAGGCCGCGCTCGGGATCGGCGATCGGCGGCAGCGGCTCGTATTCGACCTCGATCAGCTCGGCGGCATCGCGCGCGAGCGCGGCGCTCTCGGCGACGACCGCGGCGACGGGAACGCCCGTCGAGTCGACGACGGGCCCCGCCAGGTACGGACACCGGACGTGCTTCAGCCCGGGCAGCATCGCCATGAAGGGCAGGGGACCCAGCGGTCCCAGGTCGCCGGCCGTGACGACCCGGAGCACGCCCGGGGCGCGGCGAGCCGCGTCGGTCCGGAGCGCGATCACACGGGCGTGGGCGTGCGGGCTCCGGAGAAACGCCAGGTGCGCGAGCCCGGGCATCTTGATGTCGTCGACGTATTGCCCCCGACCCGTGACGAGCTTCGGATCTTCCGTGCGCCGGAGCGGTCGACCGACATACGGTTGGCGGTCGCCTTCGCTCATGGGCCTCAGCCCGCCATCGTGTGGCTCAGCTCGCCGATGCCCTCGATCCAGAGCTTCACGGTGTCCCCGGCCTTCAGGAACGTCCGGCGGGGCATTCCCACGCCCGCCGGGGTTCCGGTCAGGATGAGATCGCCGGGGTAGAGCGTCACGCGCGAGGACAGCATGGCGATCTGCTCGGCGGTGCTGAAGATCATCCTGCCGGTGTGCGAGTCCTGCATCATCGTGTCGTTCACCCAGAGCTTCAGGGCGAGGTTCTGAGGGTAGGGAATGTCGCTGGCCGGCACGATCCACGGGCCGAGCGGGCAGGCGCCGTCGAAGCACTTCTGGCTGAGCCAGTCGTAGTGAAACGGCGAGGTCGCCGGGTTCTTGTCCCGCCGCATGACGTCGCGCGCGGAGAGGTCGTTGGCGATCGTGTAGCCGGCCACGTAGTCCAGCGCCTTCTCCACCGACACGTCGCGCGCCGCTCGGCCGATCACCGCGGCGAGCTCGACCTCCCAGTCCACCATCTGCGAATAGACCGGCAGCTTCACCCTGGCTCCGGGCCCCACCACCGAGCTCTTCGAGCTCTTCACGAAGTGCCAGGGCTTCTCGCCCAGCTCCTTCATGTTCGGTCCGGGCGCCTGCCCTTGCGCCCGCGCCATCTCGGCCATGTGGTCGGTGTAGTTCGCGCCCGCGCAGTAGATGTTGCCGGGGTAGAGCACGGGGGCGAGGAGCTTGACGCGCTTGAGCGGAATGCCCCGGGCCCGGCCGGCCTCGAGTCGCTTCGCCGCCTGACCGAGAAGACGCCTGGCCCGGCTCCAGTCGTCGAGCACACCGAGGACGCTCGCATGGCCGGCGACTCCCGTGACCTTCGCCGCGTCGAACATCGCGTCCGCGACCAGCACGCCGGCGCGCGCCGTCCGGCCGGATTGATAGCTCAGGAGCTTGTAGGGCATGGATTCACTCCTTCCAGGGGCCTTGCCGAGGGCCCGACGATACCATAGCCTGTCGGACGCGACTCACCACTCGCAGAGGGAGAAGCCATGAAACAGCTCACCGCGAACGTCTTCGTCGAGACCGAGCTCCGCGGGTCCAATCACGGGATCGTCACCACCTCGGACGGGATCGTGATGATCGACACCCCGCACAAGCCCAGCGACGCCCTCAGGCTCAAGGCGGACGTCGAGCGCCGCGGCCGGTTGCGGTACATCCTGAACACCGAGCCGCACGGGGACCACTGGACGGGGAACGCGTACTTCGACGTCCCGGTGGTCGCCCACGAAGGCGTGAGAACACGCATCCTGACGACCGACCTGGCGGCTCACGTCGCCCGGGTCGCGACGTTCGGCCCCGAGGAGCCGAAGCTCCTGGAGGGCTATCGGCCGAACGCGCCGATCATCACGTTCCAGAACGAGATGAAGCTCCACGTCGGCCACCACACCTTCCGGCTGGTCCACATGCCCGGCCACACGGCCTATCAGGCCGCGGTGATCGTGGAGGAAGAGGGCGTCGTCTTCACCAGCGACAACATCTTCTGCAAGGTCCACACGTGGCTGCAGGAGGCGGATCCCGATCTGTGGCTGGGGGCCCTGGAGTCGCTCAGGGGTCTGCGCGAGGACACGTTCGTTCCCGGCCACGGGCCGGTGTGCGACAAGAAGTACCTGAACGAGCAGGGCACCTTCATCCGCGAGTGGGTCGATTACGTGCGCGGCGCCGTCGGGAAGGGGCTCACCAGGGAGCAATGCGTGGCCGACCTCACCGCGATGACGGACCGGTACCCGATGGACGTCGGCCAGAACGGCATGGCGCCGATGGTCATGAAGATGAACGTCGCCAACCTCTACGACTTCGTGTCGAGCGCCGGCATCCACCGAAAAAACTGACCCGGCCGACGGCTGAAAGGGAACTCCTCTAGCGTCTCGTCGGCCAGGCGTCGAACGATTCGGGGTGGCGATCCGCGCCGGCCTGCACGCGGTAGAGCACCATGCGCGTGAGCGCCGTCACCTGATGGACCTCGCCGGCCGCGAAGACGACCGTGTCACCGGGCCCGAGCCGCCGCTCGATCCGGCCGTCGTTGAAGACGCCGCTCCCCTCGATGACGTGATAGATCTCGTCGGCGCCGGGGTGGTGGTGAATGGGCGAGGTCTGCCCCGGCTCCCAGCACGCGATCGAGATGTCGCTCTGCGGCGTGGCCGTCAGGCTCTTGTGAACGTGATGGTCGGGTGAGAACTCCCGGGCCGCCGTCAGGTCGATGATTTCCATTGGCCGCTCCCTTCGTTCGAGGTGGTTCCGGCGTGCCTTACCATACGCCTCCCGTGCGAATGGCGACGCCCGTAATGAGCATGGCGACGCCCAGGAGCGTGACGCCGACGATGTGATAGGCGAGCGCGGGTATCCCGGCGGCCTCGAGCGCCGGCACGAGACGAAACCGCGCGTGGGCCGCGAGCGCAAGCGTGGCCGCCAGTAGTCCCAGCTTCACGACGATGAGCCAACCGTGCAGCGAAGCCGGCGCGAGGCAGGTCGCCATGTCGGGAACCAGTGAAGGGCGAGCCAGATACCGGTGAGCGCCTGCAGCAGCAGCGCCGGAAGGCCGATGCGCTCGTATCCCGACTCGAATTCGCGGACGATCGACGGATCGCGAGCCGCGAGCGCTCGCGGTAGCACGACCAGCGACAGCACGAGGTGGCCACCGACCCAGACCGTCGCGCCGAGCAGGTGCAGGACGACGAGCAGGCGGTACACGGCGCATCGTAGCATTTCCGGAAGTGGAGTTGACAGGCCGACGGGATTAAGTCATCCTAATTTACACTGAACTGGGGACTTAACCTCGCTGGAGGTAGGAGCATGCGGAGACTCTTCGGGCTGCCGGTCGCCGCCCTTCTCGGCGTCGTCCTTCTCACCGCGGGTACGGCCGCGGCCGCCGACACGCAGATTCCCCTGACGATCGAGAAGAACCAGTTCCAGCCCTCCGAAGTGAAGGTCAAGGCCAACACCCCCTTCGTGCTCGTCATCTCCAACAAGGACCCGAAGGCGGCGGAGTTCGAGAGCAAGGACCTCCGCGTCGAGAAGGTCGTGCCGGCCGGCAAGACCGTCAACGTACGCATCCGGGCGCTCAAGCCCGGGACCTACGCGTTCTTCGACGACTTCAACCATCAGACGACCGGGCGCATCGTCGCCGAATAACCGCGAGGCATCATGGGCGGTACCTTCGTCGTCACGCTTCGCGAAGGCTTCGAGGCCGCGCTCATCCTGGGCATCGTCTACACCTATCTCCAGAAGATCGGCGCCGAGCGGCAGTATCACTACGTGACACGGGGCGGCCTGCTCGGGGTGCTCGCCAGCATCGCCCTCGGCGTGCTCGTCACCGTCCTCTCCGGGCCGCTGCTCGATCTCGGCCCCGACATGATCGGGCTCGGCGTGATCTTCATCGCGGTGGTCGTCCTGACCTGGCACGGCTACTGGATGCAGCAGCACGCCCGGGCCGTGAAGGGCGAGGTCCAGCGCCGGATCGACGAGGCCCAGGCGAGCCACCGGCTCTGGATCGTCGGCGTGCTCGCGTTCACCGGTGTCTTCCGCGAGGGCGCGGAGACCGTCCTGTTCCTGTGGGGCCTCATGACGCAGGCCGCGTCCACCTCGGGCTGGGCAAGCGCCGCGGGCGCGTTTCTGGGTCTCGCGATGGCCGCGACCCTGGGCTGGGGCATCTTCCGGAGCGGGCGACACATCAGCCTGCAGCGGTTCTTCGCGGTCACCTCGGTGTTTCTCCTGTTCCTGGCCGCCGGCATGTTCAGTACCGGCGTCGGCAGGCTCGAGGCCATGGGCTTCCTTCCGCAGACGCCGACAGCGTGGGATACGTCGTTTATCCTGGACGATCACGGCTTCGTGGGCGGATTCCTCAACGGGCTTGTCGGCTACCGGGCGAGGCCCTCGGTTCTCGAGGCGGGTAGCTACCTGTTCTACCTGCTCGTCGCCGGAGCGCTCCTGTTCGGACCCCGGCCTTCGAAGCCGCGGTCGCGTGAGCCCCGGGGACGCATCCCGGCTCACGCCGCGTGAGGAATTGACGATCGGCTGAGCCGCGACTCGTTCACCTGCCAAACCCACGTAGCCAACCGCGCTATGTGCTGGTGGTCGAGGAGCTTGATGAGTTGATGGCGGAATTGTGGAAGAAGGCCGCTGGCCGTCGCAGTCGAGGTGAGGAGGAAGAGCGCGACGAGCAGCGTGGCCCTTCGTCGAGTCGAATCAGCGCTTGACCTCCTCGGCGGTCGCGCGCTTCACGCTGATGCGCTTGACGTCGTCCCAACTTCGTATCTCCCAACTGGCGGGCTGGTCGATTCTCTGGACGCGCGCGTGTACCATCCTTCCGCCCGCTGTGCTGTACGGCGGGGCGATGACTTCCCGCTCGCCGGTCTCGTCGGCGAGCCGGTCGCCGACCTGAAGCTCCATCGGGAGGATCTTGGGGTCGGCCGCTGCTCCCGGCTCGCGCTTCTTCTCGGGGCGCGGTCTAGCCATCACGTTGAAGATGCGGTCGGGTCGGCGGGATGGCATCTTTCCAGTACGGACTACTTCTCGGGCCGGCGCGCGCAGAATGGACTCGTCGGGCATGTTAAGCCTCCAGGATCCGGGTCGAGACATGCCAGATACCAGAAGGCTTGGACGCCTGTTCGCGTCACCCGGGGAGCCCGATGGGAGGCAGTCATTAGTTTACGCCTTGAAGGACCAGAGCGTACGAGGTAATGGCTAGGCCTTCGCAGCGTGGGAGTTCGAGCGCAGACAGGGTGGGACCGCGCACAGTTAGCTCGTCTCGGCCTTCTTGAGCGTCTCCCACGCCGCTCGCTGCGTCGCGTGCCACGGCGTACGCTACCACCCGGTGCCCGTCGCGCTTGTTGGAGAGTGCTCCATCCCGGTCGCGTAGAAGGTCGCACGCCGGCCGCGCTCGTCGTACTGTGTCAACTGCAGATCGTAGCCCTGTCGGTGCATCCCGACGGCGACGTGTCCGATCCCGGCCCACGAATCCAGCCAGGTGCGGAGCGTGGGGAGCGGGTGGGCATCCGCGCGGCGACGCGCCGCTTCCAGCGTGACGAGAAGCAGGCGGCCGAGGCGGTTAGTCATTGTGAGGATGACCTCGTTCCGGTCCAGTCGACTTGCCGAGTAGGGTCAACGTGAAGGTCAGCCGCCTTCCAAGTCGATTGACTGGCCGACGCCCCGACCACGGGTTACCATCCCTGCCGACTCCACCCCGAGGAGGCAATACCGATGGCCCAGTCGATCGATCGCCGGGCGTTTCTCAAGGGAGCCTCCACCACGGCCGCGGTGCTCGCGGGCGCGCCGCTCCTCGCCGCCTCGCGCGCCAGCGGAGCCGACGACCGGCTGGTCATCGCGGTCGGGCAGTGGGGGATCGAGACGCCGTTCGCCTGGCGCTCGAGCCAGTCGGAAAAGACCCTGTGGGACTGCATGTACGACCCGCTCATCATGCGCGATCCCAAGACCTTCGAGTATCGGCCCGGGCTGGCGACGGAATGGAAGCCCTCGAACGAGCTCAGAACGTGGACGTTCAAGCTCCGCTCGGGCGTGCAGTTCCACGAAGGCTACGGCGAGATGACCGCCGACGACGTCAAGTTCACCGTCGAGCAGAATCTCAAGGCCGACTCGCAGGGCGGATCGGCGCCCTTCTTCCGCATGCACCTCGACCGCATCGAGACGCCCGACAAGTACACGGTCGTGATGCACTTCAAGAACCGGGTGTGGGAAGTGCCCTCGAACTTCACGCAGTTCGTCGGCTACCAGAACATCACGTCGCGGAAGTACCTCGAGTCGGTCGGAGAGGACAAGGCGTCGCTCCATCCCATCGGTACCGGCCCGTTCCGCCACGTGGAGGGCAAGCAAGGTGACTACCACCGGTTCGAGGCGGTCCCCAACCACTGGCGCAAGACGCCCGCCTTCAAGGAGCTGATCGTCAGGCGCATCCCCGATCCCGCGACGCGCCTGGCCGGGCTGCGGGCGGGCGAGATCGACATCGGCAACGTGTTCGGTGACTACCTGGATCAGGCGAAGAAGGCCGGACTCAGGATCCACGAGACGCCGAATGCCGCGTGTCACTGGGTGGTCCTGCAGGGCCAGACGACGCCGGACCGCGAGGACTACTGCCCGACGTGCCCGTGGGCCGGCGATCCCAAGGACCCGAAGAGCCAGGAGAACGCGCGGAAGGTGCGGCTGGCGCTCAACCTCGCCGTCAACAAGAAGACGATCGTCAACGCGCTCTGGAAGGGCATGGGCTCCGAGGCGCCCTTCATGTACTGGTACTACCCGTTCCACAAGGGCTTCAGCAAGGAGTGGAAGGTCCCGCCCTACGATCCCGAGCGCGCCAAGAAGCTCCTGGCCGAGGCCGGTCACGCCGGCGGCTTCGAGGTCCGCGTGAATCCCCTGGTCATGACCTACGCGCTCGACGGGCCGGACATGGTGGAAGCGGTCTCGCTCGACTGGGAGAAGATCGGCATCAAGGTCCGGCGCGTTCCCGAGGCCTTCAGCAACTTCCTGCCCAAGAACCGCGCGCGGAAAACCAACAAGACGCACTGGGTGTACGGCTCGCCGCCCTTCGACGAGCCCGTCCTGGCCTGGCAGCGCGCCATCTATTCGAAGGGCCCCTTCAACCTGCTGGCCGACGGACCGTACGACGAGGACGTCGACACGACCTCGCGGGAGCTCGACGTCGAGAAGCGCGCCCGGCTGACCCAGGCGCTCGCCCAGAAGCTCTACGACGAGTATCGCGGCGTGATGCTGGGCATGCGGTCCTTGACGTGGGCGGTGAGCAAGAAGGTCAACAGCTGGCCGACGCTCGTTTACGTGCCCCTCGAGAACAACTACGAATACGTGAGCTGACGGGAGGCCCCATGGACTTCCCTCGCGCTCGGATCGCCCTGGTCTTCGCCGCTCTCATCCTGCCGGTTGCCGGACCGGCGCGCGCCGCCCAGCCCGGCGAGGCGGTCATGGCGTGGCACGTCACCATCGCCCCGACGTGGTTCGATCCATCAACGGCGCCGCCGCAGATCACCCCCTTCGGCATGCTCTACGCCATTCACGACGCGATGGTCCGGCCGCTGCCCGGCCACAAGATGGCCCCGAGCCTCGCCGAGTCGTGGAAGGAGAGCCCGGACGGCAAGGTGTACGAGTTCACCCTGCGCAAGGGTCTCAAGTTCCACAACGGCGATCCGGTAACCGCCGAGGACGTGAAGTTCAGCTACGAGCGCTACCGCGGCACCGCGTACCGGGAATTCGAGGCTCGAGTCCAGGGGGTCGAGATCGTCGACCCGCTGACCGTCCGCTTCGTTCTGAAGGAGCCCTGGCCGGACTTCATGACCTACTACGGCACCACGGCCACCGCCGCCGGCCTCGTCGTCCCGAAGAAGTACGTCACGCAGGTCGGGGACGAAGGCTTCAGGAAGAATCCGGTCGGCGCGGGGCCCTACAAGTTCGTCAGCCACACGCCCGGGGTGGAGATCGTGCTCGAGGCGTATCCCGGCTACTGGCGGCACGCGCCGTACGTGAAGCGGCTCGTCATGAAGAGCGTCCCCGACGGCACCACGCGGGCGGCCATGCTGAAGACCGGCGAGGCGGACATCGCGTACGCGCTCGACGGCCCGGACGCCGAGAACGTGAAGCGGGACCCGCGCCTTCAGATCGTCGCCTCGCGCCACGCATCGATCAACTGGCTGGAGTTCCCGGATCAGTGGGATCCGAAGTCGCCGTGGGCCGACAAGCGGCTGCGGCTGGCGGTCATTCACGCGCTCGATCGCAAGGCAATCAACGAGGCCGCCTGTCTCGGCCACTGCCCGCCCACCGGCGTCATCATTCCACGCGTCATGGACTTCGCGCTGCAAACCGAGCCGCCGGCCTACGATCCGGCGAGATCGAAGCAGCTGCTGGTCGAGGTGGGTTACCCGAACGGCTTCGACGCCGGCGACCTCACGCCGATCCCGCCGTTCTTCACGATGGCGGAGTCGGTCGTCAACTACCTGAACGCCGTCGGCATCCGCGTGAAGATGCGCATCCTGGAGCGCGCGGCCTTCTACGCCGCCTGGCGCGAGAAGAAGCTGCGTAACCTCTTCATCACCGGCGTGGGCAACTCGGGGAATGCCGCCAGCCGGGTGCAGGAGCTCATCTACTCCAAGGGGGCCTACGCGTACGGCGGCTATCCCGACCTCGACGACCTGTTCCTGCAGCAGGCGCGCGAGCGCGACGTTCGCAAGCGCGAGGCGCTCCTGTTCAAGATCCAGCAGCTCACGATCGATCGGGCGATGTACTGTCCGATCATGGACTTTCGCGCCCTGATGGGGATCGGGCCGCGCGTCACCGAGCACACGATCACGTCGATCCACAATTCCCCGTTCCCGTCGTACGAGGACATGCGGATCAAGGACTAGAGCGGAGGACATCGCCCATGGCCCGACCGATCGATCGTCGAAGCTTCCTGAAGCGTGCCGGCCAGGCCGCCGCGGTCGCCGCCGGAGCGCCGCTCATCCTGCCCGGGCGCGGGGCCGGGCAGGGGCGCGACCGGCTCGTCGTCGCGGTCGGGCAGTGGGGCACGGAGACGCCGTTCGCCTGGCGCTCGACCCAGGGCGAGAAGCCCCTCTGGGACTGCGTGTACGACCCGCTCATCATGCGTGATCCCAAGACCTTCGAGTACCGTCCGGGGCTGGCCACCGAATGGAAGCCCTCGAACGAGATGCGCACGTGGACCTTCAAGCTCCGCGCGGGCGTGAAGTTCCATGAGGGGTTCGGTGAGCTCACGTCGGAGGACGTCAAGTTCACGGTGGAGCAGAGCTTCAAGCCGGACGCCCTCGGCGGCTCGGCGTACTTCTTTCGCAACCACCTGGATCGCATCGAGACGCCCGACAAGCTCACCGTAGTGCTGTACTTCAAGAGCCGGCAGTGGATCGTGCCCTCGCTCTTCACGCAGTACGTGGGCTACCAGAACGTGATCAGCAAGAAGTACTTCGAGCAGGTGGGCGAGCAGAAGGCCTCGACGCACCCGATCGGCACCGGGTCCTTCCATCACGTCGAGGGCAAGCAGGGCGATTATCACCGCTTCGAGGCGGTGCCCAACCACTGGCGCCGGACGCCGGCCTTCAAGGAGATGACCATCCGGCGCATCCCGGAGGCCGCCACGCGGCTGGCCGGTCTGCGCGCCGGCGAGATCGACATCGCCCAGGTCTTCGGCGACTACCTCGAGCAGGCGCAGAAGGCCAATCTGA
>Ga0137409_10006166_pt1 | contig 12450 bp, 12 predicted proteins | sample CZODoug1_16funga_FD_122059 | JGI IMG/M metagenome (GOLD analysis project Ga0137409, IMG submission 122059) | Vadose zone soil fungal communities from Angelo Coast Range Reserve, California, USA - CZODoug1_16fungal (Hybrid Assembly) | ecosystem: Environmental > Terrestrial > Soil > Vadose zone...
TTGCCATAGGCTCAGTCAACTTTCACCGAAACTATTTCGGCGAGGCATTCCAAATCAGCCGCGAGGGCCAGGATGCTTTCTCCGGCTGTGTGGCGTTTGGAATCGAACGCTGGATTTTTGCTTTTATCAACCATTTCGGTCCAAACCCGGAAGATTGGCCGGATCTGGGGAGATTATCGAATGGCGGTTGAACCCAACTATAGCGGCGATCTATGAGCGCCGGTTTTTACCGGAATCAACGAAATACCGGCGGTCATAGACCGCCGCTACAGGTGGTCTGCCTTCTGCAAGATGAATATTATGAACACAAAAACAGTTTTGATCACCGGAGGCGATGGTTACCTGGGTCAGCGGCTGGCACACGCTTATCTCGAGCAAACCGATCTGCCTGTCCTTCTCTGGTTGCGGGCCGGAAACGGCGACGAGTTTGAACGCAAACGCGCGAAGCTCAATCCGCAATTTGCGCACTTCGAATCGCGGATCGGCTACAAATGGGGGGATCTCGTCAAAGACTATCCCTTCGACTCCATCGAGCCGCAGAAAATCCAAACGATCATCCACACGGCGGCAGTGACGAAGTTCAACGTCGACGAAGAGACGGCTCACAAAGTGAACATCGAAGGGACAGAAAAGCTTCTGAGGTTTGCAAGTCAGTGCCGCTCGCTGGAAGCATTCGGCCTGCTGAGCACGGTTTATGCGTCCGGCCTCAAATCAGGCGTAATTGCCGAAGTGCCATTCGAACACACCGGTAACTTTGCCAATCATTACGAGAGATCCAAGCAGGCATCGGAAACGAAGCTGATCGCCGAATTCGATTATCTGCCATGGCGGATTCTTCGCGTTGCGACAGTCGTTGCGGACGATGCGAGCGGGCACGTGACGCAGTTCAATGCCTTCCACAATACGCTCAAGCTGCTGTATTACGGGCTGCTCTCTATCGTCCCCGGAAAGCCGGACACACCGTTGTATTTCGTCACAGGAGATTTCGTCAAAGATGCGGTGTTCAAGCTGATGCGGAATCCCTCGAACCGGGCGATTTATCACGTATGCCACACCAGGCCCGAATCCTTGACGCTCGGCCAATTGATGGACGTCGCATTTGAGTGCTTCGCCGAACAGCAGGATTTCAAGTCCAGGCGCATTCTGCAGCCGCTTTACGCGGATGCGGAATCTTTTGATCTGTTGGGTGATGCGATGGATACGTTTGGCGGAAGCATCGTCAATCAAGCGCTCTCCAGCGTGTCGCCCTTCGCCAGACAGTTGTTTGTGGAAAAGGAATTTCTGAACGATAAACTTGCTTCCGCTTTGGGTAATTACCGCGCTCCCGAGGCACGACAACTCATCCGGAACACATGTGAGTACCTGGTCCGGACGAAATGGGGGAGAGCGTAACAATGATTTCCGAGCAGGCACTTCACGCCGAGATCGCGGCTCTCCTCGCTGGTACGCAGACGGCTGGCTTTATGGGTATCGGCATCGATATTGAAACGAATCGGTCGGTCCAACCGGAGGCGGCGCGTTTTTTTCTCACCGAAGGAGAACGCGAATGGTTGGGAAGAGAGAACCGCAATACTTCGCCGCAAACGCTTCTGCGACTGTGGACCGTCAAAGAGGCGATCATGAAAGCCGATCCGGCAAACACAGACAAATTGCTCGGTGACTACATGCTCGAAAACCCCTCCCAGTGGAGAGGTAATGCTTATCCGCGGGATCGCACCTTCCTGCGATTCCAATACTCGTCAGTGAAACTCGACCAGGGATTTTTATCCATTGCCATAGCAGTGAAGGGAGAACTCGATGCTTGATGAAAATGAACTGTGGCTGCTCAGCTTCTATCGTAGTTCGGAGATCAGCGGCTCGCTGTTTTTCGGCAGGTTGGCGAGATCGATGAAGCCCAGCGCCATACAGGCCGATATGACCAAACACTTTTCCGACGAAGCGCAGCACGCATGGTTTTGGACCTCGTGTATCGATAGTCTGGGAGCCAAACCGATCAAGTTGAGTTCGGCTTATCAGGATCAGTACCTGACCGCCGCCGGCGCTCCGAGCAACATGATGGAGATACTCGCAATCACACAAATATTCGAAAAGCGCGTCGTCAACCAATACGCGCGCCATAGCCAGATTCCTACGATCCACCCGACAGTACGCGAGACCCTTTCCAGGATCATGGTAGATGAGAAATGGCACATTCAATGGATTCACGAGGCTCTTCAAGCAATGGAACCGCAGTACGGAAAGGACCTCATCACCCAAACTTTGAAACGCTTCTGGGAGGCTGACCGTGAGGTCTACCTCAAGACTACCCAGGAGCACGAGCAGCGGCTAACACACCTGGTAAGGTGAAAGCCCATGTAGTCGCGGGCTTCAGCCCGCGTTTAAAATCCGATGGAGGATCATTCAAGATGTTCGACAAAGATGCCGTAAAAGAAAAAATCGCGAGTTTCTTAAAACAGCCGATTTCCAGATTGCAGGACGACGCCTTGCTGACCAATCTCGTGGTCGAGTCGTTCATTCTCGTCGAAATGATCATCGAGCTTCAGGACGATTTTGGCGTGCAGTTAGTCCAGGAAGACATGAGAGACGTGAAGACAGTGGGGCAATTGACAGAACTGCTTGTCAGCCGGGGAAAGGCTGCAGCCAGCCACGCGTGACAATATGGCTCTACTAGCGCGGCGCAACCTTTTGCACGACAAAGTCCGCTTTGCGGTCACTCTGACGGGAATCGTGTTTGCCATTCTCCTGATGGTTGTGCAGTTCGGGTTGTTCCTCGGTTTCATGGAAACGACTTCCAATAACGTCAGCCACTCCGGTGCCGACTTATGGGTCATTTCCAAGAGCGTGAGATATTTCGATATCGGAGGATGGGCGCCGTTCTCCGAACGGAAACTCTACCAGATCCTGGGCACACGGGGTGTCGCCAATGCCACGAAGTACATCGTTCAGTACATCGTCTGGAAACGCGACGATGGCGGAACGGAAAATATCCAGATCGTGGGTTTCGATCCCGGCAGCAAACTCGGTGGTCCATGGAATATCATCCAGGGCAATGTCGAAGATCTGAAAGCCGACAACACGGTCTTCGTGGATGATCTATACCGTGAGCGGCTCGGTATTACGCACCTTGGCCAGGTCGGAGAAATTAACGGATACCGCGCGCGGGTGGTCGGATTCACAGAAGGTATCCGTTCCTTTACCACGTCCCCTTTTGTTTTTACGTCCTTCAAAAGCGCTCAGAACTATATCCGGCTGCCTGAAGAGCAGACCGTGTACGTTCTCGTAACAGCTCAGAAGGGTGCAGACCTTGAGCAATTGAAGCAGGACATTCTTGCGCGCGTGTCGGACGTCGATGTTTATACGACCGCTGAGTTCAGCTGGATGACTCAGAGATACTGGATTTTCACGACTGGCGCCGGTGTCGCCACACTCATTGCAGCTATGCTGGGCCTTGTAGTCGGAGTCGTGGTCGTGGCACAGACCATCTACGCCACAACCATTGACCACCTCCGCGAGTTCGGCACGTTGAAGGCGATCGGCGCTTCGAATCTGCATATCTATAGGGTGATCATCGAGCAAGCCATCATAAGCGCTATTGTCGGTTACATCATTGGCATCTCAATCAGCTTCGCCGTCGTTTATCTCAGCCGCCGAAACGAAGCCGCGATTCTGTTACCGTGGCCGATAGCGATAGCGATATTCGGTTTAACCGTTCTGATGTGCGTCAGCGCCTCTGTTGTATCGATCCACAAAGCGACGCGCATCGACCCTGCATTGGTATTCAAGAACTGACAATGGAAACAGCAGTCTCGGTAAAGAATCTCACGAAAGTTTATGCCTCTGGAGAGGCAGCAGTCCGCGCAGTGAACGGCGTGAATCTGGACATCCATGGCGGCCAGGTGACGATGCTCATGGGCCCATCCGGCAGCGGCAAAACCACCCTGCTTTCAATCATGGGCTGTATTTTGCGGGCAACTTCCGGCAGCGTGCGGATTCGCGGTGAAGAAGTCTCGCATTTGAAAGAAAGACAACTGCCTTCGATTCGCCTCGCTCATATCGGATTTATTTTTCAAGGCTTCAATCTCTTCCCCGCTCTGACGGCCGGCGAGAACGTCGAATACATCGGGTCATTGAAAGGACTCCATAAGGCAGAAGCACGGCGGCGCACGGAGTCACTCTTCGAACAGGTCGGTCTGGCCGAGAAGTACAACGCTTTTCCAGAGGATCTGAGTGGAGGACAGAAGCAGCGCGTCGCCATTGCGCGCGCCCTGGCAGGCGACCCGGAAATCATTCTGGCCGATGAACCCACGGCCGCACTCGATTCCCAGAGCGGCCGTACAGTCATCGAGATGCTTGCTGCACTGGCGCACGATCGGGGCCGGGCCGTCGTGATCGTCACTCATGACAATCGCATCGTCGAGTTTGCCGACCGCATCATCAATATCGAAGACGGGAAAGTCACGGACAGGATTTCTTAGCCGCGAATGACGCGAATTACGCCAAATGGGCGCGTCAAGAATTCTTTGATGCGCCCATTTGGCGTAATTCGCGTCATTCGCGGCTAATTTCTTTGTTTTTGTATCACGACGTTGTTGGCCCGGAGCGCCGTACCCATGGCCCGCTGCAGCTCGGCCGATGCTTTGCTCTGCTCGAGTTCCGCTCGCAATTCTTTAAGGCGCGCCCCTGCCAGACTGATTTGGCGTTCGAGCACGGTGTAGGTGGCGGAATAGCCGACGGTCAGTTTGCGCTGATCACTGGCGAACTGCTGCTCCAGTGACGCGCGAATAGTTGAGGCTGCGCGCCGCTTCGACTCCGCCGTACGGATCGCCTGAACTGAATTACGCACATCCATCTGGACCAGTTGCTTCAATTTCTCCTGCTGCGTAGCCACGCGCTGGCGTTCGACGAGTGCCCGGCCTAATTTCGCTTCTGCTGTCCGATTGTGAAGCGGCAAGCTGATCTGGACGCCGACACGAAAGTTATTGAATCGATTTTGCGCGAGGTTTGCCAGAGATTGGCCATAGCCACCCTCGAGAAACCCCGGCAGGGCCGCGGTTGGGCCGATGAGCCGATTGACCGCCGCATTGTCGACAAACGGTCCACCCAAACCCGTGATGCCGTAACTGCTCACCACATCGATTTGCGGCCGGGTCTGATCACGATAGTAGCGCTCCTCAACAGCATTGATCTCCCGGATGATGTCCGATTCTTCCAATTCGAGACGGTTGGCCATCGCATCGGCAAGAGCATCTTGAAGAGTGATCTCAGTAAGAGCGGGGGTGAAGTCGTCCGTCGGCACGATTGAAGCATTCCAAAGGCGCGCCTCGTGATTCTCCGCGATGAGATTCTTGAGAGCGTTTTCGGCGCGTGTGAGGTCCTCGACCGCGCCATAGACCGCCTCTTCCGATTGCGCGGTGCGGGCTTCCGTGCCCACGACTTCGATCGCGGCAAGCATGCCGTTTCCAGCCCGGCGCCGATCGACTTCGAGTCGCGCCCGAAAATCGCGCAGAGTCTCATTCTGAATCGTCAGACTCTGTCGCGCAAAAACCAGATCCCAGTAAGCTCGCTGGACCTCGACGATTGTTTCTGTGGCACTCTGCCGGAACTGCGCCTGCGTCAGGCGTGAATTTTTCTGTGCAATCTCGATGTCTTTAAGCCGCGTCGAGAAACTCCGGCCCCGCCCGAGCGGTTGCGTATAACGGAACATCAGCTCCGAGGGATACTGGGGATTGAGAGCAGCGAATATATTGTTGGTGGATCGCCGCAACGACGAAAAATTCATTTCGTAGGTTCCACCCCCCTTTCCCGCAAATCCCTCGAGACGGTAACCGGCCGAGAGGTCCGACTGCAGCACCGATCCATTCACACCACCACTTAGAAAACTCGCGACGGGAATCTTTGTGTGTTCATAGAAGGAGCTAAAGGTGGAACGCGGATCGTACTGCGCAGCGGTACCTTTCAAGTCCCATTCCGCGGCAAGCACGTTCTGCCGAGCCAGCTCGATATCTTTATTGTTCGCCAGCGCCATTTGAATCGCCTGGCCCAGGGAAAGGCGTACCTGTTCGTCATTCGCCTGTTGCGCGAAAGCGACCAGGTTACAGATCCAGGCGCTGAACAGAAGACTGAAGAAGTAATACCGTTTTCGCATTTCACTCACACTTTCATCGCCGGCGGTCATAGACCGCCGCTACCGGGCTGCCGACGACGATAAACGCATTCACGCGGAGGCCTGTAGGAAGTTTGTGTTCCTCGTCGAGCTCAATCAGCGTTTCGAGGATCTTCGTATCGATGCGCTCCGTGGGCTCTTCGGTACGGATGTTTTTCTTGCCGAGCTTCTGGCTGATGCGCACAACGCGCCCCCAGAATTTCCGCTCCCCGTACGCTTGTGCCGACACGAATGCGCGCTGGCCAACCTGGACTTTACCGATGTCGGCTTCGTCGACATCGACTCGCACGCGCACACCCGCGGCATCACCCAGGGTAACAATCGGTGTATTCGAAGAGAGAATCGCGTTTTCTCCGGTTTTCAGGTGCTTGCGAAGCACAATGCCGGACATGGGTGACCGGACTACGGTTTTCTCCAGGAGCGCGCGAGCCTCGCGCACTTGACCACTTGCCACACTTGCAGCGGCCTCCGTACTGGCGACATCGTCCTGACGCGCCTCGGCGTTGACCAGGGCGTGATTCTGTCGCGCCTGGTCATAGCGTGCGGTAGCTACGCTGTAATCCCGGTCGGCCCGATCGACTTCCTCCCTGGAGATGTCGCCGTCTTTGTAAAGCTGCCGGCGGCGCTGCAACTCTGTCTGGGCGTTGCGCAGCACGGCTTGAGTCTCTTCGAGCTGCAACTTTGCGATCTCGCGTTCTTCGCTGCGCGCTCCATTTATCAGGCGTTGCAGTTCCGCGTTCCTCTGATTGAGCTCCGCTTCAGCCGATGCCAGTCGCGCCCGATATTCGGCGTCCTCGATGGTGGCGATGGGCTGGCCGCGCTGAATGCGATCACCTTCTTCCACGAAAACGGCCTGGATTTTGCCGTTGAGCTCCGCGCCAACCTTGACTTCCTCACTCATCGGCTCCAGAAGGCCCGGGGCCGCAACCAAAGTCTCTGGCGGGTTTTCATTGTCCGGGACGCCTTGAGACTTGGCCAGGTGATCCTTGCAGCCACTGAACAGGCCAACGGCCAGAGCTATAAGGCACGTTACAAACAATGTCCGTCGATTCACGAGTTCCCTCCTGCGGGAATATCTTTTTGTCTCCATTTCCTATCTTTTCGTGGTCATTCAAAAGTGACCATGTCTCTCACAATATGGGGTTTATTCAGCCAGACGGCCTGATGGAGCATCGAGCGTGCCAAAGTTAAAGAGGGCAGGAAATTGGGTCAGGCCGTAGCGAGCAGTGCGTCCTTAATGTAGCGGCGGTCATAGACCGCCGCTACAGTCCGAATTGTCAGAAGCCCGACGGCTTTATCCAGAAGCTCGCATCCCAGCTCCCGCCCGGAGGAATCGACTGGAGTTCCTTGTAAAGACCCTTGTGAGCAAGGTTCATGGCGTCGGTGATACCCGCCATGGGTTCGAAAGCGATGAAGTTCGGATCGCCCTGGCCGCCGCCCGTGACGGCCGGATTCGGCGACCAGATCACGATGGAACGCCAGTTGGGGCCGAGCATGATCTCGAGCTGCTGATGTTTTCCTTTAAGGACCATGTGGGCGCGGCCCTGCGCGTCATACACCAGATCGCTAAAGACATCGTCGAGGTTGTAGTCCTTAAGAGCCGCGGCCTGAGGCCTGGGAAAGAAGTTTTCGACCGGCTCCGTTTCTCCCGTTGGAATCTTGGTCGAAGCAAGTTTCCAGTGTTTTCGTGCGCCGACCGAGATCGTCCATTCTTCTCGCAGTGAATCGGTCAGCTTGTAATAAGGATGGAAACCGACCGCCACCGGCATGGGTTCCGCGCTCATGTTTGTAATTTTTGTCACCACCTGGAGCACACCGTCCTGCAAGCGGTGAGTCATTTCAATCGTGTGAGCGAATGGAAACTGCTTCATCCACAACGGCTGCTTGAAAAATTCGAGCCTGCTGGTGACCCAGGCGGACTTCCCATCCGCTTTGACCTCTACTACCTGCCACTGATCGTTGGTTGACAGAAAACCATGGATTGGAATCGCGCCTCGAACATTGCCCAGGTCCATGTCGAATGCGTATCTTTTTCCGTTCGCGTAGAAAGCCTGTTCGTCGAGCCGGTTCGCCCACGGTCCAACGAAAGGAATGCCGCTCAAAGCGGGCCGGGCCTTGAATTCTTCAACCGAGGCGTAAGGCCAGCGCAGGATATCCTGACCTTTGACCTTCATTGAAAACGCGATATTGCCAACCGCCGGCAGGATGGAAACGACGGTCTGGTTCTTCGTGTCTTCCAGCACAACGGCTTCGCCGGTGCGTTTACTCGTGTATTGCTGGGCCGGCGCCGGAGTCGATGCCATCACTAATATAAGGATGACGGGCAAGAAAACGTAATTCCTCATGGCTTACTCCGGAAGCGCGAAGCAATAGATCGAATCGCCCGATGCGACGGCGACGTACTGCCTGCCGTCAACTGCAAAGCTCATGGGCGATGCCGACATGTTGCTGCCTGTTTGATATCGCCACAAAGATTTGCCTGTTGTGGCATCAAGCGCGATGAGATTGCCTTCGCGCGACGCCGCAAACACCACGCCGCCGCCGGTGGCCATCACGCCGTTGTTGTTCGACCCCTGAGAGAGCTTGAAATCCCAAACCGTCTTGCCGGTCTCAGGATCGAGCGCCTTGATGCCGGCGGACGGCTCCGGATCATTCGGTCCCGGTGCCGGAGCAGCACCTCGCCCACGCCCGATATACTGCCGGCCGGCCTCGAACGGTGAAGGCTCGCTGATGAACAGCTGGCCCCGCTCGTTGTATGCGAGATACAGCCATCCGGTTATGGGACTGTAGGACGGCGCCTGGAAATTGGTGCCTCCTCCAAGGGCCGGGTAGACGAGGAAACTGCCTTCCGGACTGGAGTTCGATCCCGCAATCTGAATCGGCCTTCCGTCCGCATCGAGACCCTTGTTCCAGTTCTGATACACGAAGGGAGTTCCGGAAAGAAATTTTCCATTCGTGCGATCCAGAATGTAGAACATCGCGTTGCGATCGGCATGCATCAACAACTTGCGATCCTGGCCATGCCACATTCGATCGACGAGGATGACGTCCTGGGCCGAATCCCAATCGTGCCCGTCGTTCGGTGTGAACTGGAAATGCCACTTGCGCTGCCCGGAATCAGGATCGAGTGCGACGACGGAGTCCGTGAAGAGATTGTCGCCGTCTCCGCGAACCGAGCGGTCGATCTGCGCGCCCGGGTTTCCGACCGTCCAATACAGAGTGTTAAGAACAGGGTCGTACGACCCGGTCAGCCACATCGGCCCGGCGCCGGTGTTCCAACTGTCGCCGGCCCACGTATCGTTGCCGAATTCTCCCGGTCCGGGGATGGAATACCAGCGCCACACGCGCTTCCCGCTCGCCGCGTCGTAAGCGTCCAGAAAACCGTGCGCGCCGAACTCGCCTCCCGTTATGCCGACGATGACTTTATCTTTCACGATGAGAGGAGAACTCGTGATGCTGTAGCCGAGCATGGAGTCGGCCACTTGTGTCTCCCACAGAAGCCGGCCCGTCTGGGCGTCGATGGCGACGAGGGCCGCATCGAGCGTACCCACGAACACGCGATTGCCCAGCACGGCCACTCCGCGGTTGTACGGATTAATTTCGTTTGGATTTCTCACCTTCCGTTGCCGCGTGAAGCGCCAGATCTCCCGGCCCGTCTTTGCGTCAAGCGCCAGCACCGTTCCCGGCTGTCCGCTGGTATACATGACGCTATCGATGACGAGCGGCTCTGTTTCGAGGTTCGATGTACCTGGGAATTTGATAGACCACCGCACCTGCAGTTGCGATACGTTGTCGCGGGTGAGCTGTGTTAGCGCGGAGTAGTGTGTTCCCTGGTAATTGCCCCAGTAATGCATCCAGTTCTGCGGCTCGGCATCCGAGTTTCGAAGTCGCTCGTACGTAACAGCCGCCGCCATTCTGGCGGGGTTGCCCGTGGGTTGTTGAGCTGCAAGCACTGCAACAGTCAGAAAAGCAGTGGCAATCGAGAAGAACGTCAGTCGTGTATGCATCTTGAGACTCCTGGTGGTTGGAGCCAGACTATTTTCAACGTGTGGTGAGCGGCAAGAAAAAACGGAACCGTGATTCTTTTTCGTAAAACCGGTAAAACGCACCATTGTGGGCAAATTCCCATCCATTATAGAGTGAACTCCGTGCCTAGACTGACCGCCATCCTGGTGTTGACGCTTACTTGTTTCCGGCCCGCGTTCGCTCAAGTTTCCTATTCGCCCGAACACCGCGAATGGGAGGCGTCGGGGTTTCTAGGCGGCAGTTTCGGCGGCAACTTTCAATTTCCCACAACGGTGTCTGGAGATAGTCAGGGAAGTTCTCGAACGGTCGGGATGCACTACGCCTCGGGTTACCAGATTGGTATGCGGGTCACACAGAATCTGGGTGATTCCTGGGCGGCTGCCCTGGAGTACAATTTCGCGAATCAGCCGCTGCGCTTCACCAATCTTTCGCCAAGCATTCAAAGCCTTTCGCTCAGTCACAACGTCCATCACGTTTCCTACAACGTTTTGTACCTTCCTTTGTCGCCCAAACAGCGGTTCCGGCCGTACGGTACGATGGGCGCCGGAGCCGCCCTGTTCTACATTCCCGGGCGTTCGAAGAACGAGGCATTGGCGCTGGGATTGGGGCTCCGCGACAGTTGGGAATTTGCGTTTAATTGGGGAGGAGGATTCAAGTACCTGGTCGAGGATCAGTTTGCATTCACGTTCGACCTGAAGGATCAGGTGTCCGGTATCCCCTCCTACGGGCTGCCCCGCTCGGCTCAAGTAATAAATGGTCAGTACCAACCTGGCATTTCTCGTAGCGGGCTGCTACACAATTGGCAACTCAATTTCGGAGTCGCGTTCCAGTGGGACGAATAGGCCGATAACTGCCGCACAGCACAATTCCCATCAATCACGCTTCCCCGGGGGGAAAAATTCCCCAAAATCGGAAAGAACCGGTCCCCTGAATTGGGCCATCCGCTACCACAGCGCGTGCAAGTCTACATGGCATAGTGCTACCTAAGATGGCATAAATGTGACACCTCGATGGTGAGTGATTTGCAATGAGTCATGCGGAACCTGGTACCCGACTAGTTCACAAGATCGAATGGCTTTGAGGGGAGAAAACTGCATCCTCAACGTGTCCTTGCCTCCCGCCGAATAGACGTCGGTACGCCTTCTTCCACCAGATTTCTGACCAAATCACAGGAGGATCACAATGACTAGATTTCTCGTGGCAGCAGTATCGATTCTGCTGCTGTCCGTGCCCAGGACCGCTGCGGCGGCCTGCTCGGCTTTCGGCGGCAGGGCTACCGTTGTCCAGGCGAATGCCCTCGGTGTCGTACCTGTGGTACTGTCCGACACCGGCAATCTCGACAGCACTGGAGGCGCAAAGGAAGCAGCCCTCCTCAATACGTCCGTTCCCGGATTGGCAACAGCGGAAGTAATGCACGCTACCGCCGTGGGTCAGGACAACTACAGCCGGTCCGAGGCCTCGGTGGCCAGCCTCAATCTGACCATGTTAGGCAACACCATAAGTGCGGACTTTCTGATGGCTCGAGCTAACGCAAATTGTGGAACCGGAGGCGCCACGGTCGGCGGCAGTTCCGAGATCGCGGGCCTTGTTGTCAATGGACAGAGCGTTGTAGTTACAGGCTCGCCCAATCAAACGATATCCTTGCCCGGCGGCGTGATGATTATCCTCAATGAGCAAGTCAGTTCCGTTCAGGGCGGGAACGGAAGCATCAGCGTGAACGCTCTTCACGTGACGGCCCCCGGGGTTGCGGACGCGCTTGTATCTACTGCGCTGGCTGTGATCGGACCGTTGCTCGTGGTCGGTGGTGGTGGTGGCGGAGGTAATTGCGAGGACTTCGTGACCGGTGGGGGGTGGATCACCAAGGACGGCGCCAAAGGAAACTTCGGTGTCGCCGGCGGCATTCGCAAGGGCGAGTTCTGGGGCCATCTCGAATACATCGATCACGGAAAGGGGATGAAGGTTAAAGGGACCGGCGTTACAGCTTATACGAGTGATCCTGATCCGATTGCGAATCCGAATACGCGTATCATCCAGGGCACTGCGGATATCGACGGTGAGAGCGGCACCTATACCGTCAAAGTGACCGATAACGGCGAACCGGGCCGCGGTGATGTCTTTATGATCTCCTTGTCAAACGAATACATGGCCGGAGGCACCCTGGACGGAGGCAACATCCAGCTACATAAGCCTTGTCCGTAGCAAACTGGGGCAACTTCCAGCGTGGCAAATAGCCGACATCAGGGACGCTTCCGGCGGCCGGA
>Ga0137409_10006168_pt1 | contig 12449 bp, 7 predicted proteins | sample CZODoug1_16funga_FD_122059 | JGI IMG/M metagenome (GOLD analysis project Ga0137409, IMG submission 122059) | Vadose zone soil fungal communities from Angelo Coast Range Reserve, California, USA - CZODoug1_16fungal (Hybrid Assembly) | ecosystem: Environmental > Terrestrial > Soil > Vadose zone...
GACCGCACTGAACCCGCCGGTCTGCCGCACCCGGACTCGCGGCTGTTGCTACTGGCAAGCGCCTCGGGAGCGCTCGGCACACGCCTGCTGACCGCATCGGAAATCGTGCGGCTGTTTGGCAACGGCGACGAGCACGGCGCCGGACTGACCGAGCCGCAGGTGGTCTCGCTGGCCGCGGGCGCGGCGATGATGTGGCGCGCGGTGGTGTTGTGGCTGGCGCTGCTGTTGTTGCTGTCGCTGGCGGGCTGGCTCGGGTAACCACGCGCGTTCGTGCGCCGTTAGGCACGGCGGCGTAACCGGCTGCTGCACGGCACGCAACGCCCGAGCAAATGGCAGTTGCAAAGTTTCAAACGCGCGTGTCACCGTCCCGGGTCAGCGCTCGGGCCGGTTCGCACCACAGCGCCAACAGGAACCAAACTGCGCCTCGCTAGGTTCGGCGCATTGACCGCAGATCCATTCGGGACCCGTGACCGGGCGCTGCAACTGCGCAATCAGCTCGCGCGCAATCGCCTCGTCCAGTGCATGCCGCAGCCAGACCTGCGGTGCGCATTCAAGCCAGGGAATTTCGCCGATCGCTCCGGCCAAGGTCGTGTTGCGCACTTCGCAGTCAATGCCGGCCGCGCGCAGCGCGTTGGCATAGTGCGCTGCCTGCAGCGCGTGATCGCAGCGCTGAAGAAGCTTCATGGCCGCGCGCCGCGCCGCTTGCGCTCGCCGCCGCCCTCGAGGGCGAGCGCAAGCTCGCGAAAGAATGTGTAGCGCGCAAGGTCGATTGCACCGCGGCCGACGGCGGCGACGATTGCGCAGCCAGGTTCATCCTGATGGCGACAATCGTTGAAACGGCATTGGCCGAGCCAGCGCGCGAGGTCCGGCATCGCCGCTGCCACTTGCATCGGGGTCAGGTGCGCCAGACCGAAATCCTGAAAGCCGGGTATGTCGATCAATGCACCGCCTTCGGCTCCCGGCAGATCGAACCAGCGCGACGCCGTGGTTGTCTGCCGGCCCACCTTCAATCGCGCGGAAAATTCCTGCGTGCGTGCACCGGCGTCCGGCACCAGCAGATTGATGAGCGTCGATTTGCCCATGCCGGATTGTCCAACGAGCAGCGTCGTGCGTCCGTGCAGGCGCGGCGCGAGCGACGCGCGCGCGGCGTCGGCTTGCTGCTTGGCCGAAAGCATGACGGTTTGATAGCCCAACATGTTGAGTTGTGCGAGCAGGTGGGCCGCCGCGTCGTCGCTACCGGCAAGATCAGCTTTGTTCAGGATCACGAGGCTGTCGACGCTGCTCGCGTGCGACGCAAGCAACGCACGCCAGATCAACGCCGTCGAGAATGCCGGCCGCACGGCATAGACCACCGCAACCAGATCGAGGTTGGCCGCGAGTTCCTGTGTGCGCCCCAGATCACCGCGAAACATCAGCGATCGGCGCGGCAGGATTTCATCGATCGCGGCTTCGCCCGCTTCGGCATTCGCGGTCGTACAGCGCACCCGGTCGCCAGTAACGACATCGGCGCGCTTGCCACGGCGCACAGCGCGCCATTGGCGCTGCGCCAAATCGCGTACGAGGTAGCTGCGGCCGAAGGCAGCGATGACGCGCGCTTCGAACAGCAGCGCGTCGGCCGCGGCGGCATTCATGCCGGATACGACTGGGCAAAAATCGCGTAGGCCCCGGAATGCACATCGAAACGCACTTCGCAAGCGCGGCAGCCGACCGGCAATCCCGGACGATGGTCTGCGCGATGGATCATTAACGCGAGCGTATTGATGAAGGCGATCGGCTCGCCGATCGAAAACTGCGCGCGATCGCCTCGCCCCGCGCGTGCCAGTCCGGCACATCGTTCAATTGTTGCGCGACCTCGGCATCGGAGCGACGGTCCGTCGCGGTAACAGGCCGGCAATGACTGGATAGAAATTGTGCGAGCGTCATCATCCTGGCAATACGGCCGCGATTATCCGCCGCCATTGCACTTGATCGAGTCTGCCGTTATCGAGTCTGCCATCACGCCGCCGCCAGCAGTCGCTCGATTCGCACCGCCGCCGGGGGATGCGAATCGTAGTACGACGAGTGCAGCGGGTCGGGCGTCAAAGTCGCCGCGTTGTCGTTGTAGAGCTTGACCAGCGCGCTCGCCAGGTCCTGGGCCGACGTCTGCGCGGCCGCGAACCGATCGGCCTGGAATTCATGCCGCCGCGACAGCAACCTTGCCACCGGCGCGGCGACAAAAGAAAACACCGGCAAGATCAGAACAAACAGGATCAATGCCAGTCCGTTCTTGTTGCCCGCCACCGGCTCGACACCGAGCCCAAGATAGAACCACGGTTCGCCAGCGAGCCAGCCCAACAGCGCCAGCAGCGCGAGGCTCGCCGCGATCACGATCGCGAACCGTTGCAGGATATGGTGCAACTTGAAGTGACCAAGTTCATGCGCGAGCACCGCTTCGATTTCCTGCGGCAGCAGCCGCTGCAACAACGTGTCGAAGAACACCACGCGCTTGCTGCGGCCGAGACCGGCGAAATACGCGTTGCCATGGCTCGATCGGCGCGAGCCATCCATCACGAACACGCCACGGCTGGCAAACCCGGTGCGCTCGAGCAAGGATTGCACGCGCGCCGCAAGCGCGGAGTCCTGCAACGGCTCAAACTTGTTGAACAGCGGCGCAATCACGGTCGGCGCCAGCACATTGAGCAGCGCATACCAGGCGACCCAGGCGGCCCAGGCATACAGCCACCACAGCGCGCCTGCCACCGCCATCAGCCAGAGCACAAGTGCCAGCAGTGGCAGGCCGATGACGATCGACAGCAAGACGCCCTTGCCGAGATCGATCGCGAACAGGGTCGCCGTCATGCGATTGAAACCGAACTTCTGCTCGATGTGAAACGTCCGGTACCACTCGAACGGCAGGTCAAGCAACGCGGTGAGCAGGACGACAGCGGCAACGATGGCGATCTGGGACAGCAGTCCCGAGCCCGTGTATGGCGCGAGCAGACGGGCAATCGCTTGCAGGCCGCCGCCAAAGGTCAGCACCAGCAACACCAGCGCGCGGAACGCGGTTTCGAGCAGCACCAGACGTTGCCGTGCGACGGTATAGCGTGCCGCCTTCTGATGCGCCTCGAGCGAAATTCGCGCCGCGAACTGCCGCGGCACGAGGTCGGCGTGTTGCGTCACATGGCGGATCTGCCGCGCACCGAGCCAGAATTTCAGTCCCAGCATCAGGAGCAGGAAGGCGAGAAAGACAAGCGAAAAGGCGACAACCATTGGATCCCGTAAGGAAAGAGCGGCGTGCGTTAAGTGTGCACGCGGTCCAGCAAGCACTGCGCCGGTGCGACCTCCGTCGCTCTGGCCACCACGCGCCCCGCGCCATGCGAGAATCTTCGCTCTCGCGGTCCGTCTGACAACGCTGCAGGCAACGCCGATCACGCAACGATGGAAAAAATTATGGCACAGACCGGGCTCTCGACCGAACGACATGCACGCTATGACGAGAGCAATCTGATCTGGTTGGACATGGAAATGAGCGGGCTCAATCCTGATTCGGATCGGGTACTTGAGGTCGCCGTCGTCGTCACCGACGCTCAACTCGCCGTGATCGCCGAGGGCCCCGTGCTCGCCGTTCATCAGAGTGAAGGAATTCTCACCGCGATGGACGAATGGAATACCGCGACCCATGGCCGCTCGGGCCTGACCGACCGCGTGCGCACTTCAGTGGTCGACGAGCCAGCCGCGGAGGAGTCGCTGCTGCGCTTTCTCGCGACGCTCGTGCCCGCCGGCAAGTCACCGATGTGCGGCAACTCGATCTGCCAGGACCGCCGCTTCATGGCGCGCTGGCTGCCGAAACTGGAGAAGTTTTTCCTCTATCGCAATCTCGACGTCAGCACGCTCAAGGAACTGGCGCGGCGCTGGGCGCCGGCGGTGGCGCGATCGTTCGAGAAGAAAAGTCAGCACCAGGCGCTGGCTGACATTTACGAATCGATCAGCGAGCTGCAGCACTACCGCACGCACTTCATTCGCGCTTGACGGCAGGCGCGCGCCGTACGCGCGCGGACGCCCGCCGCGGCCGCGAACGCCCGCAAAACTACGATCCCTTCTCGCTCGCTGCCGGCACCGGCGTGACGTTGTCATCCGAGTTGCGGTCGATCCGCTTGTTGAACGGATCGACGCCGGCAAACGTCGGCTCGCGGTCGACCGTCACCTGTATGGTCTGGGTTCCACTCTTCACCGCGCGCCGCTCGAAATACAGCACGGAGGCGGCCGTGAAGTCGCGCTTGCCCGGCTCGGCGGCAAAGACGCCGACGTCAAACGGCTCGTCCAGCGGCGCCTCGATTTCGTGGCCGCTGCCGTCGGCGTAGAGCTTGCGCGCTTCGATCGTGAAGGTGACCTCGAAGCGGCCGTCCGCGCGGCGCACGACACTCGCGCCTTTCGCCTTGGCGTCGTACAGGGTGATGCGTTCGAACAGGTCGGCTATCAATTGCTCGTTCTGCGGCTCGTGCTGCGCGCCCACGCGCTTGCGCAGCAGCGCGAGAAAGTCGCGCGTGTTCGGATACGGCGCCGGCTTGAACGCATATTGCGCCAGCAGATCACGCAGGCTGGCATTGACTGCCTCTTCGCCCACGACTTCCTTGAGCCAATACATCGCCAGCGATCCCTTTTGATAATGGATGTATGCCTGGTTCTCGACCCGCGCCAGCGGCAACTCCTCGACCACCTCGCCACCGCGAGAACGCAGGTAGCGATCCAATTCGTACTTGAGAAATTTTCGGATCTGCTCGCGGCCGTACATCTTCTCCATCACCAGCAGCGCCGAATATTGGGCGAAGCTCTCGATCAGCATGGTCGCGCCCTGCTGGTCACTCGCCACCATCTGATGGCCCCACCACTGGTGCGCAATCTCGTGCGCGGTGACATAGCTCACCAGGTCGATCTTTTCGGGATCGGCCTTGTGATTGAAGATGAAACCGATCGCCTCCGAATACGGAATCGTATTGGCGAACGACTGCGCGAATGACGCATACGAGGGAAATTCCAGGATCCGCGCCTGCTTGAACTGATACGGCGAAAACTCGGTGCTGAACAACTCGAGCGAAGTCTTCATCGCGTCCAGCATCCGTTGCACGTTGTATTCGTGCACCGGGTGGTAGTAGACCGCTAACTCGGCATCGCGCCAGCGATCCTTGGCGATCGCGTAGCGTGCCGATTGAATCGAAAAGAAGTGATTGATCGGCGCATCAGTACGAAAGCGCACCGTGCGGCGCTGGTTCTTTGTTGTGTCGGCCACCATCGTTCCCGGCGCCACCGGCGTCTGATCGGCATCGGTGGTCACCGTGATGTCGGCGTCGACCCAGTCGCTGTCCTTGCGCAGCGCATTGTTGGCGCGGGCACTGTCATCCTCGAGCTTTGCCGGCCGCAGGTCCGGCGGTAGGCCGTACTTGCGCCGCTTGCCGCGATCGGTCAGCAACATGTCGCGGCTCATGCCGAGCAGCGGGGCGATCTCGAAGCTGTCGATAAACGTGCCGTTGTCAACGATGCGCGTGAATGGCCGGTCATTTGGAAAGCCGCGCTGCTCGAGCGATGTGGTGAACTCGATCGTGCGTCGTTCGCCCGGTGCCAACGGTGTCGCCAAGCGATAGATACGATAGTCGAAATCCTTGTATTCCCTTTCCAGGGACGCCGCCGCAATTTGCAAGGAATCGAGCTGCAACGGCCGCGCCCAGCGCAGATGCACATGATCGATGGGCACACCGGTTCGATTCTCGATCGTGTATTTGCCATTCGTGATTGCGCGCCGCAGCGCCGGGAAAAGCTGCACGTCGAGCGTGACCTCGACGATGCGCGGCTGCGCCACTTTTTCGTACGGCAGCAGCGTGCGTTCGTAGTCGGCGAGAAACTGTTCTCGCTCGGGCACGGTCTCGTAGCGATTGAGAACGTTGGTGTTATAAAAAATCCAACCACCCACCGCACAAAAGGCCACCAGCGATCCTGCCAGCAGCATGGCGGCGGCGCCACGCAAGCGGCCAGCCAGCAGACGCAAGCGCGGTGCCAGTTCGACCCCGGCGCCACGCCGCCAGAGCCCGTAGGCCAATACCGATAGCACGAGAGCGAAAGCGCTCCAATACGCCTCAAACCAGGCGCGACCAATCCAGAAGTGACCCGTGCCGTTCATGTCCGATAGCGGTACCGACGATGTGCCGGCATAGTTGTAGAGATTGTGCTCAAAGCCGGCGGCACTCAGTGCCAGCGAAGCCACCAGGTACACCAACATCACCAGCCAGCCGATGAACTTGTGCGGCACCAGCACCTGGACCAGGACCGAAAGCACGGCAAGTTGCACGGCGACGATGGTTCCCGGCAGTACGAACCATGTCAGGTAGTGGAGAACTTCGAATTGCCTGTAGCCCCTCGCCGCCTGCACCAGCATCGCCGCTGCGCTGGCAGAGACGAACGTGGCCGCTAGCACCAGCGTGATGGCGATGATCTTGGGTACAAGATGGGCCCAGTCGGGCGCGGCGGTCGCGTCGATGATCTCGTGCACGCGCCGATCGCGATCCCGCCAGACCAGTTCGCCGCCGTAATAAATCGCGATGATGATCGGGATGATCGTGAAGGCGCCGCCCAGCGTGTCGACCATCAGCCGCGTGACCGGGAGGACATCGCCGCCATAAATCTGGCCAGCAAACCAGAGCGAGGCGCCGGAATTGAGCATGCCGATCGCCATCAGAACGAAAAACGCCGGGCTGCGGAACACTGCAGTCATCTCGACTCGCGCGAGCGACCACGCCTGCGCCCGGCGGGCGGCAGGGTCATCGCGGATGGTCGGCACATTCATCGCCGACGCCGACACTGCCACCATTGATTCCTGACCGCTTGCGTGCTTGGCTGCTGACGAGACGCGTGCACCGCGAACTTCAAATCGGAAGAACACACAGGTCGCGCTGAAGATAACAAGTGCAACACCGGCCCAGAGCAGTCGGTTGGCGAGCAGCAGCCCGGTCATCGCCGGCAGCTGCGCATTGCGCTCGGTGGCGGTCCAATATTTGGTGGCGACGGCAATGGCCGCGCGCCCAAAGGGATCGGCTAGCGATGAGATCGTGTCGAAGCGGGGATCACGCAGCAATGCGCGCATCACGATGTAGCCAACAACCAGAAGCACGGCGCCGACGTAGCTCCAGCTCAGCGAGCGCGTTGCCGTGGCGATCGAAAAGCAATACGCCGACAGCAGCAGCAGCGTCGGCAGCCCGAAGAGAAACAATGCTTGCAGATAATCGCCGAGGCGGAACGGGCCGATCTTTTCCGCGTCGAGCCAGGGCATCAGCGAACCGACGGCGACCGCGAGCGGCATCATCAGCAGCACCAGGAGCGCTGCCGCCGTCGCGCCGAGCCAGCGACCCACCAAATAGTCGTATTTGCCGATCGAGGTTGTGCGGATGATCGGCGCGAAGCCCGTGTCGTCATCGCGGATCACGACATTGGCGACCACCGCCATGACGATGAACACCGCGAAGATGCTCATGGTAGTCAAGGTCTCGAGGATCGCGAACGGCGAGTTGATGTTGACGTTGCCGCGCGCGCCAATCTGGATCTGATCTACCGTCACCGAGCCGAATGTCAACAGGAAAAACAGGATGCACCCGACCCACAGCGCCGGGCTGCGCAGCTGGTAGCGAAATTCGAACGCGGCGACACGGCGCAACATGAAGTTCCTTTCTTCTTCTTCGAATGCGCGGGCCGCGTCAGTGCACTGCGCCGGCCGAGGCGCCTAGCCCGCCGTTCTTGCGTTGTGCGTGCAGGGTTGAGAAATAGACGTCCGCCAGCCCACCCTCGTCGGCAACGAAGCCCGCATCCGGCGCAGCGTCGGCCAGGGCACGAATTTCAGTGCGTCCTTCGCGCAGGCGCGTGGCGATGATGTCGAAGCCCTGCTGGTAGGCCGCCAGTTCGCTCTTGTCGATCGTCTTGCGCCACAGGCGGCCGCGCAGCTCCGCCACCAGCGCCTCGGGCGCACCGCTGCGAACAATTCGTCCGCCGGCAAGAATCGCCATGCGCGGACATAGATCCGTCACGTCGTCGACGATGTGGGTGGACAGGATCACGACCACGCTCTCGCCGATTTCCGCCAGCAGATTGTTGAAGCGATTGCGCTCTTCCGGATCGAGTCCGGCGGTGGGCTCATCGACAATCACGAGTCGCGGATTGCCGATCAGCGCCTGGGCGATGCCGAACCGCTGCCGCATGCCGCCGGAAAACCCGGCGATCGCCTTCTTGCGCACGTCCCACAGATTGACTTGTGCCAGCAGCCGCTCGACCATGTCGTTGCGCTCGCCACGAGCAGTGATGCCTTTGAGCACGGCGAGATGATCGAGCATCGCCAGCGCCGACACGCGCGGATAAACACCGAAATCCTGCGGCAGGTAACCCAGCTGCGCACGCAGGCGCTGCGGCTCACGGGTTACATCCAGGTCACCGAAGCGGATCGTGCCGCCGCTCGGGATCTGCAGCGTAGCGACACAGCGCATCAGTGTCGATTTGCCGGCGCCGTTGGGCCCGAGCAGGCCAAACATGCCGCGCGGCACCTCGAGCGACACGTCATCGAGCGCGCGCGTGCCATTGCCGTAGATATGTGTCAGGTGGGAAATCGATAACACCGTGGCTCTCCTCATCGTTGCCAATCGTTTTTGCCGCAGCACCACTCTCTTGATCGAGCGCCGAACTATAGAGACGGGCGCGCAGTGCCGGCACACGCGATGCGATGAAGTGTCGAATTGCCAGCGCAGGATGCAGCCGCGTGTTACGACCGATGCTGAGAGGCGGACGGGCAACGACTGCAAGCTGTTTCCAGCACCTGCGTTCGCGACCTGCGAGGCTGCTTGTTTTGCTGTTGGCAACGAAAATTGAATTGGCGCCGCCGGCAGGCGAGCGCCGCCCTCGTTTCGCCGGAAGCGAAACGGTCAGTGCGCCTCGTCCCAGTTCGATCCGACCCCAACCTCGGCCAGCAGCGGCACCTTGAGCTGCGCGACGTCGCGCATCAGGCGCGGCACCTCGTGAGTAACTTCCTCCAGTTCCGTCGCCGGCACTTCCAGCACAAGCTCGTCATGCACCTGCATGATCAGGCGCGCATTGAGCGCGCGTTGCAGCAGCCACTGATGCACGGCCAGCATCGCCAGCTTGATCAGATCGGCCGCCGTGCCCTGCATCGGCGCGTTGATCGCGGCGCGCTCGGCGCCGGCGCGGCGCGGACCGTTCGGTGAATTGATTTCCGGCAGCCACAGACGGCGGCCAAACGCGGTTTCGACATAACCATCACGGCGCGCGTCCGCGCGCGTGCGCTCCATATAGGCGGCCACGCCAGGGTAGCGGGCAAAGTAGCGCTCGATGTAGGTTTTCGCCGCCGTCCGGTCAATGCCGAGATTGGCAGCAAGACCGAACGCGCTCATGCCGTAGATCAAGCCGAAGTTGATCACTTTGGCATAGCGCCGCTGTTCACTCGACACCTCGGCCGGCGCCACACCGAACACTTCGCTCGCGGTCGCACGATGCACATCCTCGCCGGCGGCAAACGCGCGCAGCAACCCCTCATCGCCGGAGATATGCGCCATGATGCGCAACTCGATCTGCGAATAATCAGCGCTGACGATGCGGCTGCCCGGCGGCGCAATGAATGCTTCGCGGATGCGCCGCCCTTCCGGTGTGCGGATCGGAATGTTCTGCAGATTGGGGTCGTTCGACGACAGGCGACCGGTGACCGCGGTGGCCTGGCCGTAATTGGTATGCACCCGTCCGGTCGCAGCGTTGATGCTCGCCGGCAGCTTGTCGCAATAAGTCGACTTGAGCTTGGCCAGCGCGCGATGCTCCAGCAGCACCTTGGGCAGCGGGTAGTCCTGCGCCAGACGCTCAAGCACATCCTCGTCGGTGCTGGGTGCCCCACTCGCGGTCTTCTTTATCGCTGGCAAGCCGAGCTTGCCGAATAGCAATTCGCCGATCTGCTTCGGACTGCCCATGTTGAACGGCTGGCCCGCCAGCTCAAACGCGCGCGTTTCCAGATCGTGCATACGCTGCGCCAGCTCGCCGCTCTGCGCGCGCAGCTTGTCGGCATCGATCAGAACGCCGGCGCGCTCCATCGCGAACAAGACGCCCGATACCGGAATCTCAATCTGCTGGTAGACGTGGCGCAGGCGCAGCTCGGGTTCGATCTTCGGCCACAACACTTGGTGCAAGGCGAGCGTGACTTCGGCATCTTCGGCCGAATATTCGGTGGCGCGCTCAAGCGCGACCTGGTCAAAGCCGATCTGCGCCGCACCCTTGCCGCACACGTCCTCAAACGTGATCGTGCGCCGGTTCAGGTGACGCGATGCGAGCGAGTCCAGGTCATGGTTGCGATGCGCCTCCAGCACGTAGCTCTGCAGCAGCGTGTCGTGCGTGCTGCCGGCCAGCGCGATGCCGTGATTGGCGAATACATGTGCGTCGTACTTCAGGTTCTGTCCGACTTTTGCGTGCTGCGAACTTTCCAGCCACGGCCGCAATTTTTCCAGTGTCGCCGCGAGCGGCAATTGTTCCGGGGCGCCGGGGTAACGATGCGCGAGCGGGATGTAGCAGGCTTCGCGCTCATGCACCGAGAGCGCAATGCCGACCAAGCGCGCCGCCATCGGCTCGACCGAGCTCGTTTCTGTGTCGATGCAGGTGAGTGGCGCGGCGTTGACCTTCGCCAGCCATCGATCCAGCTGGGCCCCGGTGAGTACGGTTGCGTAGTGCCGCTCGAGCGCGGCGTTGCTTGCAGCAGCGTCCCGACTTGCGAAGGTCTCGCGATCCGAACCTGGTTGCCCCGACGGCGTCCCGGCGGCCATCACCGCTGACTTTGTCGACCCGGCGACCGCCGGAAAATCCCGCGACAAAGTCTTGAACTCATGTCGCTCGTAGAGTTCGCGCAGGCGATCGAGATCCGGCGCGCGCGCCCGCAGCGCCTCGAAGTCGGGAACCTGGGTCGCACCTTCGCCGTCTGTCAGCACCGTCACCAGTTGCTTCGCGGTCGGCAGCCAAGCGAGACTCGCGCGTAGATTGGCGCCGACGGCGCCACCGATCTCGGCCGCGTGCGCGATGATGCTGTCGAGCGATCCGTATTGCTGCAGCCACTTGGCGGCGGTCTTGGCGCCGACCTTGGGCACACCCGGCACGTTGTCGACGCTGTCGCCCACGAGCGTCAAGTAGTCGACGATCTGGTCGGGTCGCACGCCGAACTTGGCGACCACACCCGCCTCGTCCAGAACTTCGGGCGCGCCGCCGTCGCGCGTCATCGTGTTGACGAGCGTGCAGTGCGGATCAACGAGTTGCGCCAGGTCCTTGTCGCCGGTCGAAATCACGGTCGGCACGCCGTGCTTCTCCGCATGCCGCGCAAGAATGCCGATCACATCGTCGGCTTCGATGCGTTCGATTTCGAGAATCGGCCAGCCCAGCGCCGCGGTGAGTTCATGAATCGGCGCGATCTGCGCCGCGAGATCATCTGGCATCGCCGCGCGGTTGGCCTTGTAGTCGGGATAAAGATCGTCGCGAAAAGTCTTCCCGCGCGCGTCGAACACGCAGGCAACGAACTGCGACGGATACAGCGCGAGCAGCACGCGCATCATGTTGCCGAAGCCGCGGATCGCGCCCGTCGGTTCGCCGCGCGCGGTGCGCAGATCCGGCAGCGCGTGGTAGGCACGGTATAAGTAGCTCGAGCCGTCGACCAGCAGCAGTCGCTTCATCGGAGAGTCGTCATGATCGATCGTCAGAAAACCATTCCCAGCTTGCGCGCGGTCACCGTGCCGGAACGCGCCACGTCACAAAAGGCGCGCGAATCGTGGCAGTTGTGGGGAATTATCTCGGAGTTTGTCGAAGCCGCCGAGCGGCTGTCGGAGGTACGGCCGGCGGTGTCAATTTTCGGCAGCGCCCGCACCGCGCGCGACGCGCCTCTGTATGAGCAGGCGGTTGAACTTTCGCGCCGCCTGTCCGACGCTGGCTTCGCGGTGATCAGTGGTGGCGGTCCCGGCGTGATGGAGGCGGCCAACAAAGGCGCGTTCGGTGGCCGCTCACCATCCGTCGGTTTGAACATCGAGCTGCCGCACGAGCAAAGCGGCAACGCCTATCAGAACATCACGCTGCGTTTTCGCCATTTTTTCGCGCGCAAGGTCGCGTTTGTCAAATATGCATCGGCGTACGTCGTGATGCCAGGCGGCTTCGGCACGCTCGATGAATTGTTCGAGGCGCTGACGTTGATCCAGACCCAGAAGGGGCGGCGCATTCCGGTCGTGCTGTTCGGCTCCGACTATTGGCACGGGTTGCTGGCCTGGATGCGCGACACATTGCTCAGCCGCAAGATGATCGACGCCGGCGATCTCGACCTGATGACCGTGGTCGACGACAGCGACGCTGCGCTCAATGCGATCTTCGACTTCTTCGACCGGCATGGCTTTCCACCCGCGACCGGCGAACGCGAG
>Ga0137409_10006169_pt1 | contig 12448 bp, 12 predicted proteins | sample CZODoug1_16funga_FD_122059 | JGI IMG/M metagenome (GOLD analysis project Ga0137409, IMG submission 122059) | Vadose zone soil fungal communities from Angelo Coast Range Reserve, California, USA - CZODoug1_16fungal (Hybrid Assembly) | ecosystem: Environmental > Terrestrial > Soil > Vadose zone...
TGTAGTGGCGACTTTTAAGTTGCCGGCTCTTGTTCGAGCGAGGACCATCCGATGACCACCAACTGGACTTGCGAACAAACTGAATCGCGTTTGATCGACTATCTCGATGGCCTCCTACAGCCCGCCGAACTAGCCGCGTTCAATGCGCACGCTCACACCTGCGAACGTTGCGCTCCACTTGTCGCCAGCGTTTCCGATCTGCTGATAAATTTGCATGCGCTGCCGAATCTCGAAACTCCGCCCCGCCTCGTTTATGCCATTCTCGACAAAACTTTAGGCCCCCGCGAAACCGTAACCGGATGGGCTGCTGTCCTTGCATGGTTTAAGAACTTTTCTCTGCCGCGCGTGGCCTACGGCACAGCGTCTTTAGCTACAACTTTTCTAATTCTCGCTACCGCTTCTGGTTTCTCCTTTTTTAATTCACTTTCATCCTTTCCGATGGGATATTTCAAACCAAGTTTTCCCTTTCTTTTTCCTTTTGGATTTAATTTCAAGTAAAGTCCAAACAATCCAATTTTTTGCTGCGTAAGATCATCAGCAACCTTTAAACGGAAATATAAATTTTCTTCATCGTTCGAAACATTGCACAAAAATTTCCCATCCGGGTGAAAACATCTCCCGTGATAACGGCATTTCATGATCTGTGCTTTTTGCGGCTCTTCGATGAGCATATAACCGCGGTGAGTGCACACATTGCTCATCAGTGAAAGTGTTCCGTTTTCATTTTTATTTAATAAAAGAGGTTCATCCAAGCATCCTTCCATGAAATTCAAAGGATAGAGATATCCGTTCTGACCGTATTTATTCTCATCCCCGATAAATTGCCAGGAACGCGCGAATATTTTTTCTTTTGCAAGCGCATACGGCATGGCAAGAGCCGTGTCTTCTTAAAACCAATTACCTGAGCCTGTTCGCAGGCAGAAAGAATCGAATGAGCGCAAATTTCTACGGCTCACCCGCCAACCGCCTGAGCGTAACTGGAATCACTGGTACCAACGGCAAGAGCACGACCGCATTTCTGCTGGAAGCGATTTTGTCCGCAGCCAACCGCAAGAGTCTGCTCGTAGGGACGATTGAATATCATGTGGCAGGGCGAGTCCTTCTCGCGCCGCATACGACGCCCGAAGCTCTGGAGCTAAACCAGCTTTTCGCCACCGCCGTCAAGGCCGGCGCAAGCGAGTCTGTGATGGAAGTTTCCTCGCACGCGCTCGAACAGCAGCGCGTTTACGCCATCGGCTTTGATGTGGCCGTGTTCACCAACCTGACCCGAGACCACTTGGACTATCACCAGACGATGGAACAGTACTTCGCAGCCAAGAGCCAGCTATTCGAAGGCTGCGGCGCGGAGCCCCCGCGTGTCGCAGTCCTCAACGCTGATGATCCCTATGGCCAGCAGTTGTATGCGATTTGCAAAGCCCGCGGCTCGCGCGTGGCGACGTATGGACTGAATAAGGCTGAATTTCGCGCCGAAAACGTTTCCGTAACACTGCAAAACACGAGCTTTCGCATGATGACGCCGCAGGGCGAGACAGAGATTGTGTCGCCGCTGATCGGCAAAGTGAACGTCTACAACATTCTGGCAGCAGCCGCGGCAGCCGACGCACGCGGCTGTTCCGCCAAACAAATAGCCGACGGCGTCGCCGCCCTCGAGTTCGTTCCCGGACGATTCCAGCGCGTCGACTGCGGCCAGCCGTTTTCGGTGGTCGTCGACTACGCCCACACCGATGACGCGCTGCGCAACCTCACGACTCTAGCCCGCGAGTTTGTCACACAAGCCGGCGGCCGTGGCCGCGTCGTCACGCTCTTCGGCTGCGGCGGCGACCGCGACCGCGCCAAACGCCCCTTGATGGGAGAAGCCGCGGGCCGAGGCAGCGACTTCGTGGTGCTCACCTCCGACAATCCGCGCACCGAAGACCCGGTCGCAATCATTAACGACGCCCTTGTAGGCGTGCAGCGCTCTGGCACGAAATACAAAATTGAACCCGACCGTCAGGCGGCGATCGCCCTGGCGATCAGCACGGCCATGGCCGGAGACATCGTTCTGCTTGCAGGCAAAGGACACGAGAAGACACAAATTTCTCGCGAGGGAACACGCCCGTTTGACGACGTAAGCGTAGCCCGAGACCTGTTGCGCGCGTCGGGCTACGAGTGCGAGGCCAAACCAATCTTCGCGGGCGATCGTGCAGGGGAGAGCGTATGAAGCTCGCACTCTCCCGAGTGGCCGAGTTCGTCTCCGGCAGCGCCCGTGGGTGCAGTGCCGAGAGCGTGGCGCAAGGCTATTCGATCGACTCGCGCACGATACAGCCCGGCGAATTATTTGTCGCCGTCAAAGGCGAACGCCTCGACGGGCACGACTATGTCGCCCAGGCCCAGGAGCGCGGTGCGATCGCAGCGGTCGTTCGCAAAGATCAACGCTCGCGCTATCCCACGGACTCGCCGTTGATTTCCGTTGACGATACGCTCGTTGCCCTCCAAACCTTGGCGGCCTGCGTACGCCGCCTTTGGGGAAAACCCGTCATCGGCGTAACCGGATCGGCAGGCAAGACCACCACCAAAGAAGCCATCGCCCACCTGCTGGAACATCGCTACCGCGTTCTCAAGTCGGAAGGAAACTTCAACAACCACTTCGGCATGCCGCTCATGATCCTGAAACTCGAACCTGAGCATGAGATGGCCGTGATTGAAATGGGTATGTCCCATGCCGGGGAAATTGCCGCCCTCGCCAAAATCGCCCAGCCCAATACGGGCGTGGTCACGGGGGTTGCACCCGTTCATCTTGAGAGTTTTGCCTCGATCGCCGACATTGCCCGCGCGAAGTATGAACTCATTGCCTCGCTTCCCGCAGGCGGGACTGCCGTCCTCAATGCAGATGACGAGTACGTTTCGCAGTTCGGCCGCGATTTCCGCGGGCACGTGGTCACATTTGGTATGAAACCGACCTCTGATGTCAGCGCCACGAATATCCAATCGCTTGGCGCGCAGGGATCCGCGTTCGATCTGGTCGCTTACGGTATGACGCAGCCAATCGAACTTCCCCTCGTGGGCACGCATAACATCTACAACGCGCTAGCCGCTGCGGCGGTGGCGCTGGAGAACGGAGTTTCACCCTCCGAAGTGGCCATCGCGCTGTCCACCTTGCAACCCGCTTCGAAACGGGGCCAGATCACGGACGTGCGCGGCGTCACCGTCATCAACGACTGCTACAATTCCAATCCAAAGGCCCTGAATTTCATGGTGGACGCCCTCGCTAGTTTGCCAGCCCAACGCCACATCGTGGTCGCCGGGGAAATGCTGGAACTTGGCCCAAAAGCAGAGCAAATGCATCGCGAATGCGGCCGCCACATGGCCGAAAAGAAGATCGGTCAACTCGTCGGCGTGCGCGGACTGGCCGAAGCGATGGTCGACGAAGCAGCCAAAGCTGGTGTGGCCGCTAAGTTTGTTGCCACTCCCGAAGAAGCAGGAACGTGGCTGGCACGCGAAGCCAAGCCGGGAGATGCCGTGCTCCTAAAGGCCTCTCGCGGAGTCAAGTTGGAGCGAGCTCTGGAAACGTGGGCAGCGACTGGCTCCGAGCGACTGGCAACTGGCATCTGACACCTGGCAACTGAATCGGGAGGCGCATTGCTCTACTGGCTGCTCTACCAAAAGCTCTATCACGCGTTTCCGGCACTCTCGCTGTTCCGCATTTTTCGCTATTTAACGTTTCGCACGGCCTTCGCCAGCCTGACCGCCCTTTTTACCGGCCTCGTCATCGGGCCAATAGTCATCCGCCGCTTACAGCAATTCCAAATCGGTCAGTTCATTCGCGAAGAGGGACCGAAAGCCCACCAGAAAAAGGCCGGCACACCTACGATGGGCGGGCTGTTGATCGCGATTTCCATGATCGTGCCCACGCTGCTCTGGGCCGACCTCAGCAACCGCTTCATCTGGATCGTTGTGCTTTCCACCATTGCCTATTCCACAATCGGATTCACCGACGATTACCAAAAGGTAGTTCACAAGCGCAATCTCGGCCTCACAGCGCGGGCCAAGCTGGGACTGCAAGTCCTGGCTGCATTCCTGATCGCGGTCACGCTCATCGCCATGCAAACGCACGGCACCTATTCCACCAAGCTGGTGGTTCCATTTGCCAAACACTTCCGCCCGGACCTGGTCATCGAGTCCCTGATTCACCATCCTTATCTATGGCCGCTGGCGTTCCTGCCCTTCGTGGCGTTCGTCTGCATCGTCATCGTGGGTGCCAGCAACGCCGTGAACCTGACCGACGGCCTCGATGGCCTGGCCATCGGCTGCACGGTCATTGCGGCAGGCGCTCTTGTAGTACTCACCTACGTTAGCGGACACGCGGTCTTCGCGGACTACCTCGAACTGCAGCGCATGCCGCAAGTAGGAGAATTAACCATCTTCTGCGGAGCCATGGTGGGGGCGTCCATCGGATTCCTTTGGTACAACGCGCACCCGGCAGAAGTCTTCATGGGAGACGTAGGTTCACTCGGTCTAGGCGGAGCGATTGGCACGATCGCGGTCGTAATCAAGCAGGAGCTGTTGCTGCCATTCATCGGTGGCGTGTTTGTGATCGAGGCGCTTTCAGTAATTCTGCAGGTGGGCTCCTACAAGCTGCGGAAGAAGCGCATCTTCAAGATGGCGCCCATTCATCACCACTTCGAGCTTCTGGGCTGGTCGGAGTCGAAAGTAATTGTGCGATTCTGGATTGCGTCGCTGGTGTTCGCGCTTTTCGCGTTGACGACGCTAAAGTTGAGATAGGGTCCAAGGTTTCGAGATTCCTTCCGATGAAACCGCTCAAACGCTACTGGTTTACCTTCGAAAAGTTCGCTGAGCGTACCCCATTGAGCTTAGGATGCGGAGAGACTGCACACGACTATGAAGATGCATTTGGCCTGTTGAGAGAGCACGTTTTCAAAGGCAAGGCCGAGCCAACAATCACGAATTGTGTTGAGAACGTGGATATCCGTAGTCTCGATCAAGGCCATGTCGCGCCAAATATAGGTTCGGTCGTGGAACGAGGAATCTGGTTCCCGCACGGATACCACCAACGATGAAGCTCAAAGACAAACCCGTCCTTGTAGTCGGCCTAGGCAAGTCCGGTGTGGCCTCCGCGCAGTTCCTGCAGGCTCGCGGAGCCAAAGTCACAGTCTCCGACTCCAAAAGCCCCGAGCAACTCGCCAACGAGATCCCCGCCCTCCTCGACCGCGGCATCGCCGTCGAAACCGGAGGCCATGGCGAGCGTACATTTCGCGGCCAGGACCTAATCGTCGTAAGCCCCGGCGTGCCCGCCGATAGCGCCCCACTCCTCCAGGCCCGACTTCAAGGCGTGCCCATCATCGGCGAAATCGAACTCGCCGCCCAATTCCTGCAAGGCCGCATCGTTGCCATTACCGGTTCGAACGGCAAAACAACAACGACCACGCTCACCGGAGAAATCCTCGCTGCCAGTGGCTTCCCGGTCGCAGTCGGAGGCAACATCGGCACACCAGCCATTTCACTGGTCGACCAGACCACGCCCAAGTCGTTCGTAGTCCTCGAAGTCTCCAGCTTTCAGCTCGAAACTATCCAAACCTTTCGCCCCTTCATTTCGGCGATCCTCAATATCACGCCGGATCATCTCGACCGCCACCGCACCCTCGAAGCCTACGTCGACGCCAAAGCCCGCATTTTCGAGAATCAGAACGCAACCGATTTCTGCGTCCTCAATGCCGACGATGCCGCTGCGAACGCGCTGACCAGCCGCGCCAAGTGCCCAGTTCTGCACTTCAGCCGCCGCACCGAAGTTCCCGCCGGAGTCTTCGTCCGCCAAGGCAAGGTCTTCTTCCGCAACGGCGAGACAGAACGAGAAATTCTTCCCGTAGAAGAAATCACCCTCCAGGGCGCCCATAACCTCGAAAACGTCCTAGCCGCCGTCTGCATAGCCAGCCTGGCCGGATGTCCCGCAAACAAAATCCGCCAAGCCGTGCACGCCTTCAAAGCCGTTGAACACCGCCTGGAATTCGTTGCCGAAATCGCCGGTGTCCGCTACTTCAACGACTCCAAAGCCACCAACGTCGATGCCACGATCAAAGCTCTCGAATCATTCCCGGCCAACATCCACCTCATCCTCGGCGGCAAGGACAAAGGCAGCGACTACTCCGTCCTCAACCCTCTCCTGCGCGAGCGGGTCAAGCAGGTCTACACCATCGGCGCCGCTGCGGAAAAAATTGCCAGTCAAATTGGGCAGGCCGCCCCGATTGATCCCTCCGGAACCCTGGAAAACGCCCTACGCCGCGCCTCCGCCGCGGCCAAGCCGGGAGACATCGTCCTCCTAGCCCCCGCCTGCGCCAGCTTCGACCAATTCCAAAGCTACGAGCACCGCGGCCGAGTCTTTAAGGAGGCAGTCAGAGCCCTATCGGCTGCCAACTAATCGCGGTGACAACAACGGTACACGTGGGAGCGGCCGCCCCCGGCCGCTCGAAGTCCTGAAAACGCATTTGAAAACCCCTAACGCATTGCGTATATTCACCTTACGTCCCTTTTGCTGAAGCCAACATGCCCTCCACCTCCCAGTTCGTCCGCTCTGACAACGTCGTTTCCCGGGTCATCGCCGGAGAAACCCTCATCGTCCCTGTGCGCCGGGGAGTCGCCGATCTGGCCTCTCTCTTCAGCTTCAACCAAGTCGGCAGCACCATCTGGGAAGCCATCGAAAAGCCGCGCACCGTCGACGAACTCGTTACCATCCTGGCAGATACCTACGAAGTTACCCCCGACAAAGCTCGTGAAGACCTGGAAGTCTTCCTGAATGAGGCCCAAGCCGCCGGAGTCGTCCAAATGGTAGGTCCCTAGCTCTACGAATCTCTGCCCGTGCGGGCCGAACATCAAGTAAACTGCCAGCAACAAATTGTTGTGTTCTTTTGGGCTAGGCATTCGGGGCGAAAGCATAAATGGACGCGACCACCTACGGGCAACTCAGCGAATCGATCCATAAGCGCTACTTCGGAGAGCGCGCGCCGCTGGAAGCCGCTATCGAAGTTACGCGCCGCTGCCCGCTCGAGTGCCTCCAGTGCTACAACAACCTGCCCATGGGCGACCTCGCCGCCCGCAATCGCGAACTCACCAAGGAAGAGCACTTCCGCTTGCTCGACGATCTTGCCGATCTCGGCACGTTCTGGATCCTCTACAGCGGCGGCGAAATCTTTGCCCGCAAGGATTTTCTCGAGATCTACACCTACGCCAAGAAAAAGGGTTTCCTCATCACGCTCTTCACCAACGGCATTCTGATTAACGAAAAAATTGCCGACTATTTAGTCGAGTGGCCGCCCTTCGCCATCGAAATCACTCTCTACGGCCGCACCAAAGAAACCTACGAGGCACTCACCGCCGTACCGGGCTCCTATGAGCGCTGCATGCGCGGTATCCAGAACCTCATCGACCGCAAGCTGCCACTGAAGCTCAAGACCGTTGCCACCAGCGTCAACAAGCACGAAGTCTATGCCATGAAGCGCTTTGCGGAAGAGGATCTAGGACTGGAATTCAAGTTCGACGGACTCCTCAACCCCCGCCTCGACTGCTCACAGAGTCCTTTATCCGTGCGCCTCTCGCCGGAAGACGTCGTCGCTCTCGATCTGCACGCGCAGAAAAATCGCGACGAATACCGCCAGCTAGCGGAGCGCGACCTAGCCCACCCACCTACGCTCGAGTCCTACGACACGCTCTACTTCTGCGGCGGCGGCAAGACATCTTTCGCCATCAACCCGTACGGCGAGATGAGTATCTGCGTTCTCTCCCAAAAGGAAACCTTCAACATTCGCGAAGGCAGCGTCAGAGACGGCTGGGAAAAGTTTCTCGCCCAAACCCGCCTGGGCAAGAAGCGTCTACGACCCACCAAGTGCACCACCTGCAACATTCAAAGCCTGTGCAGCATGTGCCCCGCCCAAGGCGAACTCGAGAACAACGACCCCGAGTCGCCCGTTGAATTTCTCTGCGAAGTCGCCCATCTTCGCGCCATGGCTCTCGGTTTCGAAGTCCCCCGTCACGGCGACTGCGATTGCTGCAACGGCAGCGACCGCCATCAAGGCTTAAAGGCTGCCGCCGCCAGAATTGCGGCGCAGGAAGTGGATGTCGAAGCACCCTGGAAAGCTCCTACAGTTCTGCTGCCGGTGTTGAGCAATGCCAGCTCCGGCGGTGGTTGTGGTAGTTGTGGAAGTCACGGTTAAGGGGAAGAGAGCTTTGCTCGGGGAAAATTCGACCGCTAGAGTCGGCCTTTAGGCCGGCCTCGAGTCGCAAGACGTCGAGGCAAAATCAAGATGGGGCGCAAGATCAAGATAGAGAGGCGTCTTAGAGAGTGCGTGAGAACTGATTGCAAACACCCGACACGGTAGAGCGGCGCTTCAGCGCCGCGTTACCGGGCAAAAAAGAGGGGCTTTAGCCCCAGAGGTAAGGGGTAAACCTCGTATCAGGGCACTGGCTAGAATGTACAGATGTGCGGTCATTAGGCGGTCAGCAGTTTCATTTACGGAGATACACAGCGCATGAAGGAATTGCACAACGATCCGGTAGCGAAAAAGGAATATGAGACGCCGAAAATGGTGGCTATCAACCTGCGTCCGGAGGAGGCAGTTCTCGGGAACTGCAAAATCTCCGGCAGCGCAGGTCCATCCAGTCTTGGAGGCACCTGTGTAGCGGTCGGGCCTTGCAAGACCATCGGCTCCTAAAGCCAACTCTGCCGTAAGGTCATGAGGTGCGAGCCGTTGTCTAGCCAATCCAGAACGCGGGGCGCGTCGTGTGTGGCGCTAAGCGTGGCGGAAGATTCGCCCGCTGACTCCTGGCGTGCCAGCTTTTCCATCGGCGAAATATCTTTCAGCATCGGCGGTGCCGGGCCTTATCCGGTTTTCGGTCCTCAGTTGGAACTGTTCCGTTCACGCGCAAACTCTTGCGATCTTGAAATCAGTCTCGAATGGATTGACCGCCTGTACCCGCCTGCGGGGCGACTCCTCTTCGATTCCGGCGCAGTTTGGACACTGCACCAGGATGGCGATGGGTATCTGTTCGACTTTGCCTCGGACGTCGTCGGCCCCGAGCCTTACAAGCGGCTTCACATCGACAAAGAATTCCGCTCCGGACGCCTCCTGCTCAATCGGAAATACTTCCCGGATTCCGTACCCAATGGCCCGCTAGACTACCCGCTGGACGAGCTGCTCGTCATGCACCGCCTCGGTCGCGAGCGGGGTGTCGAAGTCCACGCCGCCGGCATCCGCGATGCCAAAGGCAACGCATATCTTTTTCTAGGCCATTCCGGAGCCGGCAAAAGCACGACGACGCGCCTTTGGAATCAGCTCCCCGGCATGACCGTCCTCAGCGACGACCGCATCATACTTCGGCAACATCGCAACACGAATGGCCAGCCCGAAATCTGGATGTACGGCACGCCCTGGCACGGCGAGGCCGCTTTCGCCGCGCCGGAGAAGGCGCGCATCGAGCGCCTCTTCGTCATCGAGCATGCACCGGAACACGCGCCCGAGAGCGAAATTACGCCCATCAGCGGCTCCATCGCCGTCGCCGAAATCATGGCCCGCAGCTTCCTGCCGTTCCATGACGCCGTCGCTCTCGAAAACACCATGACTTTCTTGCAGGAGATGGTTGCCATCCTCCCCTGCTACCGGCTCGAGTTTCGTCCGGACATTACGGCAGTAGAGGTTGTTCAGCGGTTCCAGTCCTGAATTCGAACGTGAATTTCGGGCGCAAATCCCCGGGATTGCAGATAAGGCTTGGGGGAATCGCAGGCAGGGCTTGGGTTTCGCCGGAAGTGCGATGGACGTACAGTGCATGAGTAGCACAGGTTGGTAATGTGCAAAGTGTGCCCTTATGGTTCAAAATGAGAAGATTCGATCCCAGGCCCCAGAGCAGACGCTAAGGCTCAACTCGCCCCTTTTCCGGGCGATTGCTCGCGATCTATTGCGGGAGGGAACCAGCGTGTGTTTCGAAGCCAGGGGGTTGAGCATGTTGCCGGAGATACAAGACGGTGACATGCTTCACGTCGCGGCGGTCAACGCAACCGAGTTGCGCTGTGGAGAGATCGTTTTGGTGGAAGCTGAAGGCGACGGTACCAGCGCAGACAGCAGCAAGCTGTGGGCGCACCGTCTGATTTCGAAAGATTTACGCGGGGATCGATTTGTCACGCAAGGCGACGCGAGCCAGGAGCCGGACGCTCCTGTCCGCGCGCATCAGATTTTGGGACGAGTCGTTGCTAAAGAAGTGAAGCCAAAGGAATCGACTATGAATGGTATCGACGCGCAGGCGAATTTCGGACAGGCCAAAACAGGGCGGGTGGAACTTCACGGCATGCGCGCGCAGGCGCGGCATCGAATGTCGCAAGCTCGCGGCGTCGCCGCAGGCTGGGTGAAGACTGCCTTGGGAATGCGCTCGGGCGCTCGCACCGGAGTTGCGCTTTCGCTGTTGCTGCTCTGCCTCGCCGCCGTTCCGGCATCGGCTCAAGTCGTGGTGGATGCGCACAGCGCTGGCGGTACCCGCGTCACAACCGGCGGAACCTTTACCTTCAGCCACACGACCGGAGCCGGTACCGGCCGCACGCTCATTGTTGGTGTAGGAATCAACCTCACAAACAACACAGCGGCCAAAGTTCAATCCGTCACGTACGGAGGGCAGCCCCTGACATTCCTGTCCACGCATACCGACGCTGGGAACACGCGCCGGGTGGAATTCTGGTTCTTTCTGGCGCCAGGGGTCGGAGCCAACAACATTATAGTGACTGCTAACGCGTTTGGTGCCGGAACCGTTGGCATGGCCGCAGTTTCGCAGACATTTACCGGCGCCGACCAAACCGACCCTGTACGCCTCCCGGTTTCGAACGACGGCACCACGGCCACCGGCGCCGGGGTCCTGACCCTGGACGTGCCCAGCGTCCTGAAAGAGACGATTTTCGTCGTGGACGCGGTTGGCGGCGACTACACGGAAGCTCTCCCTGCCGCCGGCTTTGGTGGCATTACTTTGCAACAACAAGGGACCACCAACGGTGCTCCGAACACTGCCACCGATGTCGATGTCGCTGGCTACACGGTGGCAGGAGCGCCCAGCGTTCCGATTCCTCTTGTCCTGACGAGGGCTTTCGGCGCTGCGGCCAGCACCAACTGGTCTGCCGAAGGAGTCTCGATCCATCCGCTGAACGCGGACATGGGCGTCACCGTGACCACAAACGGCGCCATCTACACCGCCGGAACCGTCACCTACACGGTCACGCTAAAGAACAATGGCTGGTCCGATGCAGCCAACGTAGTCATGACCCTCCCTCTGGCGGCGGGAGAAACCTTTGTTTCAGCCACGGCTCCGTGTACGCAGGCTGCCGGAACCGTGACCTGCAACGAGGGCACAATCCCAAGTGCGGCCAGCACCACCGAGACGATCAAGGCGAGTATCGCCACTGCCGGAAACTACACGACCACCGCTACGGTTTCCTCCTCGACAACGGACCTCTACACAAGCAACAACACCTTCACCACCACCGTCCCTGTGCAATCGGTGGTGTGCGCGACGCCCGGCAGCGACGGCACGCCAGGCGCGCCAATCACGGGCGTGGTCAATGCCTACTATCCAGGTACTGCCAATGCAGCCGCAGGCGCAACGTCGATCACTGTGGGAGCATCGACCGGAGCCGGAACGGCGATCGCGGTTGGGGACCTTCTCCTCGTCATGCAAATGCAGGACGCAGCCATCAACACCACGAACGGCTCGACCTACGGTGATGGCAGTGGAGCAGGTTCCGGCTCGACGAACCTGAACGCAGCTGGCGCGTACGAATATGTGAAAGCGAACAGCGCGGTGCCGGTCGGTGGCGGAACGGCCACGATTATTGGTGCCGGAGCCGGCGGCGGTTTGATCTACAGCTACACCAACGCTGCTGCGAGCAACACACAGGGCCAGCGGCGGTTCCAGGTTATACGCGTGCCGCAATACGTGGCGGCGACAGTAGGCGCGGCGCTCACTGCCTTAGCTTGGAATGGTACGACGGGCGGCGTCCTGGCAATTGATGTTGAGAACACATTGACCCTGGCGGGTCAGACGATTGATGTGTAGGGTCTTGGTTTCCGCGGCGGCGCGGGACTGGAACTGAACGGCGTAACTGCGGGCTCAGCAAACACAGACTTCCAGTTCGCCGCACCCGCCGCGTACACAGGTGTGGCAACTAACGGATGGCACGGAAGTAAGGGTGAAGGTATCGCTGGAACACCGGCATTTGTGCAAAGCGGTGGCACATTCCTCGCCACCGGCTCGAAATACCCAAGCGGAGCTGCGGCCGACGGCAGCATGGGGCGTGGCGCGCCGGGTAACGCTGGTGGCGGCGGCACGGACGCCGAGTCCGTTGCAGCCAACTCGAACAATTCTGGTGGTAGCGGCGGCGGTAACGGGGGCATTGGTGGTGCTGGTGGTAATAGTCAGGCCGTCGGTT
>Ga0137409_10006171_pt1 | contig 12447 bp, 9 predicted proteins | sample CZODoug1_16funga_FD_122059 | JGI IMG/M metagenome (GOLD analysis project Ga0137409, IMG submission 122059) | Vadose zone soil fungal communities from Angelo Coast Range Reserve, California, USA - CZODoug1_16fungal (Hybrid Assembly) | ecosystem: Environmental > Terrestrial > Soil > Vadose zone...
TTCCGTCGGGGTCGTCGACGTAGAAGGTCCTCACGTCTTTCAGCACCGGGTGCACGCCGTGGCGGACCTCGACCCTGGCTTCGATGAAGCCCTGCTGCAGCTCGTCGTATGCGCGGTGGCTGACACGAAACGCCAGATGGTGCAGCACACGCTTTTCTCTGTGCCGGGGGAAATAGTCGGATGGATGCGGATGTGGGATCAGCACGATCATCTCGGGAATCCCTCCGGGCTTGGCGACCATCAAGAACTTGTTGGGCAGGTCGGGAGGCGAGATTACCTCCAGCCCGAACTGGTCGCGATAGAACTGGAGCGACGCCTCCATATCGGCGACCCACAGCACGATCTCTGCGAGGCCTTCGACTTTGCTCATGCCGCGATCGCCGTCACCATCGCCGCGAGGTTGATGTCCTTCGCGCGCGGCGGGACGGAACAGCTCGGGGCCAGGAGCAAGCCACGCCCGCCGGTCTCCGCGACCGCCCTGCGCGCCTCGGCTGCAACTTCTGCTGGAGGTCCGTACAGCAAGCTCGCGCGCTGGTCAAGTCCGCCCATCACGGGCCGGCCGCTGATCTTCCTGCCCTCCGCCAGTGAGGGGTTGCCCTGGTTGTGGACCGACCAGCTGATCGCCTGCGCCGGTAGGTCGCGCGCCAGGCCGAAGTTGAGGTTCGAACCGCAGAGGTGCACGACGTTGAACCACGCCTCGGCCGGCATCTGCTGCAGCACGCCCACGTCGTAGGGCAGGAGCAGCTCGCGATACACGCTTTCGGTCATCGCGTCCTTGCTCGTGTAGCCCGAGATCGCGTAGAAGATCCCGGCGGCGCCCGCTTCGACCGAGCGGCGGCTGAAATCGACCAGCGCCTCGGCGATCCGGTCCAGCGCGGGACGCACCAGCTCCGGGTGCTTGCGAAGCTCGCGCACGACACGTGATTTGGATTTGCCGACCAGGTAGCCGCCGACGGTGATCGGGCTGAACACGGTCTGGATGACGGGCACGCCGTCGCCCAGCTCGCGCGCCGCGATCCCGATCGACTCGACCTGGTCCTGCAGGGCCTTGGGATGGACCAGCGCCACCTTGCTCCAATCGTCCAGGTCCGGGACCGCAGCACTGACCAGCACCGGTCCCCTCAGGCGATGGCCAGCAGGTTTGTAGACGGACCCGAATGCTTCCGCAAAGCTGCTGGCGCGCGGCTGAAACTTGACGAAGTCCCAGCCGAACTGCCGCGCGCGGTCGACCGTGATCGTCGCGAGCTCCCCCGGCGACCACTCCTCTCGATAGGTGTGGCCCCACGCGCCCACAGGCGCTCGGTCGGCGACGCCCATCGCGAGCGCGGCTTCCACCCTTGCCCGGCCATTCATTGGTTCGAGTTTAAGCTGGACCCTGGTGAACGACATTGGGGCGACCGCCGCGCGACTGCGAGCCGCGGCCGAGGCGAAGCCGATGCGGCTGCCGGTGAACCGGCGCGTCGACGAGACGCATCACGCCACCACTCCGAATGGTCTGTCGGTCTGGTACACGATCCAGGTCTCTCCTCACAGCCGCATCCAGGAGGCAATCTTCGAGCGCACCGACCGCATGCCCACCGACGACGAGTGCAGAGAGTGGCTCGACCTGCTCATCGTCGGCGCGCAGCCGGTCGAGGCGCCTGGCCTGCCCGGCTCGATGACGCGAAGGTTCGAAGCGTTCGAGCGCAGCCCCGAACACGAGGCCCCGCTGGCCTGATGCCCTTGGTTCCATCCATCGCCGAGGAACTCCGCCGGATCGTCGGTCGTGAATCCGTCATCGACTCGGCCAACGACCTGCGCATATTCGAACGCGACGCTTCGATCGAAGGCGCGATGCCCGACGCTGTCGTCCTGCCCGCCACGACCGAGCAGGTCGCCGGCGTGATCAAGGTGGCGGCGAAGCATCACATCCCCGTGGTGCCGCGCGGCGCCGGCACCGGGCTGTCGGGTGGCGCGGTCACGATTCGGGGCGGCATCGCGCTGCAGGTGACGCGCATGCGGCGCATCCTCGAGATCGACCCGATCGCGCAGACGGCGCTGGTTGAGCCGGGCGTCGTGAACCAGGAACTCTCACTCGCCGCATCGTTGCACGGTCTTTTCTACGCGCCCGACCCGTCCAGCCAGAAGGCCTGCACCATCGGAGGCAACGCAGCCGAGAACTCGGGCGGCCCGCACTGTCTTTACTACGGCGTGACCACCAACCACGTCCTCGGCATGCAGGTCGTGCTCGCCGACGGCAGCGTCCACTGGGTGACCGGCGACACCGCCGACCGGGTCGGCATCGATCTGTGCGGCGTGCTGGTCGGGTCGGAGGGCACGCTGTGCGCGATCACCAAGATCAAAGTGCGCCTGCTGCGCATCCCGCCAAGCGTGGCCACGCTTCTGGCCGCGTTCCCGACCATCGAGGCTGCGAGCCAGGCCGTATCTGCGGTCATCGCGCGCGGCATCGTGCCGGCCGCGCTCGAGATGATGGACCGCGTCACCGTCGGCGCGGTCGAGGCGCACTACCACGCGGGTTACCCAACTGACGCCGGCGCCGTCCTGCTGGTGGAGGTCGATGGCATCGCGGAGGGGACGCGCGAACTGATGGCCGCGGTGGGTGACGTGCTGGCCGAGAACCACGGCTACGCGATGCGTGAGGCGCAGACCCCGGCGGAGCGAGACCTGCTGTGGGCAGGCCGCAAGGGCGCCATCGGCGCGCTCGGAAGGATCAAGCCGAACTACTACCTGCACGACGGGGTCGTTCCACGCTCGCGCCTGCCGCAGGTGCTGTCCGCCGTGGGTGAGATCGGCGCGCACTACAAGCTCCCAGTCGCCAACGTCTTTCACGCGGGCGACGGCAACCTTCATCCCAACATCCTGTTCGACCTTCGCGATCGCGAAGTTCTGCCCCAGGTGGAGAGCGCCGGCGAAGAGATGCTGAGAGCGGTCGTCGAGCTTGGTGGCGCGCTGTCCGGTGAGCACGGCATCGGGCTCGAGAAGAACGCGTTCATGCCGTGGGTGTTCAGCGTTGACGACCTCGATGCCATGCAGCGGGTCAAGCAAGCGCTCGACTCCGACGGGATCATGAATCCCGGAAAGATCTTTCCAGACCCGACGCGCAAGCACGTTCACCTGGCGGGGCGCACCGGGCTTGCAGTTGAAGCCAAGTGGTGGTGAGCACACCCGTGGTCGAAAAACCTTCGACCGCGGAGGAGCTCGCCAGGCGCCTGCACGAGGCAGCTGCCAGCAAGTCAGCGGTCATGCCTGTCGGCGGCGGGCGGGCAAGCGGCATGGGCGGGGCGCCGTCCCGCTGCGACGTCGAGCTGCATACGACTCTGCTCGATCGCGTGCTCGAGCACTCGCAAGCCGACATGGTCGTGAGCGTCGAGGCGGGCATCACGTTGGAGGCGCTGCAGGAGGAGCTCGGCAAGGCCGGCCAGTTCCTTCCACTCGATCCCTTCAACTCTCCCGGCCACACCATCGGCGGTCTTCTCGCCACCGGCTGGACAGGTCCGCTGCGCCAACGCTTCGGCTCCGCCCGCGACTTCCTGATCGGGATCCGCGTCGCCCTTCCGGACGGACACCTGGCGTCCGCGGGCGGGCGAGTGGTCAAGAACGTGAGCGGTTACGACCTGATGAAGCTGCACCACGGAGCGCTCGGTTCGCTGGGCGTGATCGTGGCCGCTTCTTTCAAAGTTTTTCCAGGGCCGCTGCACGACGCCACGCTCGAAATTCGCACAGAGACGATGGACGCCGCCTGGGCGGCTGTCGACGTCGCTCTGGCGCTGCCCCTCGCGCCGGCCGCGCTCGAGCTGTTCTCCGACAAACGCGTGCTGGCGCGCTTTTTCGGCAGCCCCGACGCTGTCAACCGAATGGTCGGTGAGCTCGGATGGAAGAAAGGGGACGCGACGGTGTGGGCGGAGCATTCACGGCGCGCGTCCGAATCCTGGGCGCGCATCGCAGTGCCGCGTCGTTCGCTGCGCGCCATCCTCGACCCTTTGCCAGCTGGCTCGAATTGGTGGGCCTCGCCGGGCGCCGGCATCGCGCACTGGTCATTCGCCGGCGACGTTGGGACCGTCAGAGAGGTTCGGCGCGCTGCGGAAAAGCTCGAGGGATCGCTCGTGCTGATGGCTGCGCCGCCTGAGGTCGTGGCCGCGCTTGGAGCGTGGGGCACGCCGCCCGCCACCATAGAGATCATGCGCCGGCTCAAACAGGCCTTCGACCCCGAGGGCATCCTGAATCCGGGACGCTTTGTCGTTTGACGACCGCACCTTTCGACCTGCTCAGCGATGACGACCTGGCGACCTGCGTGCACTGCGGCCTCTGCCTCGACGCCTGTCCCACCTTCCGGGTCACCGGTCTCGAGACCGAATCGCCGCGCGGCCGCATCTATCTGATGACTCAGTGGAAGCGCGGGACGATGCCGTTCGAAGAGGAGCAGGTGCGGCACATCGACCTCTGCCTGGGCTGCCGCACCTGCGAGGCGGTGTGTCCGTCGGGCGTCCCTTACGGCCGAATCATCGAGGCGGGCCGGGCTGAAGTCGAAAATCTGCGGCGGCCGTCTCTCAAGCGAGCTGTCAGCCGCGCTGCGCTGCGCCAGCTGCTGCCACACCCGGACCGGCTCCGCGCTTTTGGCGCGGTGACGCGCGCAGCGCAGGCGGTGAAGCTCACGTCGCTCGTGCGCCCCGGGCGCCAGCTGCCGAAGCTCAGGCCGCAGTTCAATCGCCCCCCTGGCGACGTCGCGGCCGCGTTCGGAACGCGGAAATACCGCGTGGCTTTCCTTGTCGGCTGTGTAATGCCAATCCTCTATCCACAATCACATCAAGCCGCCGTGAAGCTGCTGCGGATTGCGGGATGCGAGGTTTGGTTTCCACCCGGTGAGCGTTGTTGCGGCGCGCTGTTCGCGCACAACGGCGACCTCGAGACCGCCGAGCGGCTGCGCGACGCCAACTCGCGCACCTACCGGTCCGGCAATTTCGACGCGCTGGTCGTTGACTCGGCGGGATGTGGCGCTCACCTGAAGGACTTCTATCCCGAGCTGAAGGGAAGAGTCAGAGACATCACGGAATGGCTCGCGGAGATCGGGCTGCCCGAGATGAAGCGACCGACGAAGCTTCGCGTCACGTACCAGGATGCTTGCCACCTCGCGCATGCGCAGCGCATCCGCAAGCAGCCTCGCGACCTGATTCGTTCTGTGCCCGGAGTGCAGCTCGTCGAGATGCGACATCCTGAGCTCTGCTGCGGGGCGGCCGGACTGTACAGCACGCTCGAGCCGGCGATGTCGACCCGGATCCTGCAGGAGAAGCTCGACGACCTGACCGCAACGCGCGCCGACCTCGTGGTCAGCGCCAATCCAGGGTGTCAGATGCAGCTGGAGGCGGGCCTGCGCGGGCGCAAATCAAGCATGAAGGTGCAGCACGTGACGGAGCTTCTGGCCAGCGCTTACTGACGGACGCAGCTAAAGCTTCAACTTCGGAAGCACAGCGGTCTTCGTCACGTCGACCTCGACCCGGGCCACCGCCAGCGTGACGTTGTCGGGCGCCCCGAGCTCGCGGCACCGCTCGATGACCCTCTCCGCCCCCCGGTCGAGATTCCCGTCCTTCAGCAGCAGGCGCCCCATCTCCTCGACGCTCACGCCGGCGGTCTCCACGCCATCGCTGCACAGCACCACCGCGTCACCTTCCTCGAGCTTCATCTTGTCGGTGAACGGCTGGATCTGCTCCCACACTCCGACCGCGCGCGTCAGCCGGTGCTTGAGCGGGTGCGTGGCGACCTCCTCTGGTTTGATCAGACCGAGCCGAACCTGCTCGGCCGGCCACGAGTGATCCTGCGACAAGAGCTTGGGGAAACCGTTGCGAAAGAGATAAGCGGGGCTGTCACCGACGTTGAGCAGCGCAACTTCCCCGGACCGGATCGCGGCGATGACCATGGTGCTGCCCATGCCGGACCAGTCGGGGTTGTCCCGCGCCGCTTCGAACACCGCAGTGTTCGCCTCCTTGCACGCGCGTTTCAGGCGCTCGATCTCGGGGCCTTCCTCCCCATCCTCGGCCAGGATCCGCGTCACCGTTTTGGATGCGATCGAGCTCGCCGTCTGCCCCGCCTGGTGTCCGCCCATGCCGTCGCAGACGACGAGCAGGGTGTCGAGGCCTGCCTTGTTGCGCCAGACCACGACCGCGTCCTCATTCTCTTCGCGCTCGAGACCGGGATCGGTCGCCCAGGCGATCCGAAGCCGCATCAGTAGACCGACTAAGACCCGATCACAGAGAACTGAACCGCATTCTGGCCGATGGTCACCCGGTCGCCGTGGTTGAGCTCTTTCTCCTGGATCGGCTCACCGTTGACGAGGGTCCCGTTGGTGCTGCCGAGGTCGACGATCCAGAACGTCTCACCTCGCCGCTCGACGCGCGCGTGGTGGCCGCTGGTCGCGGGGTCTCTCAGGATGATGTCGTTGTCGGGCGACCGACCGAGGCGCAGGGCGCGATCGCCGGCGCGATGGCTGTGACCGGCATCCGGACCAGTTTCGATGGTCAGCTCGGCCTGGCGACCAGCGCCTGGAGAGGTGCCGGTCATCGGCTGCGTCGTGCTGGCCGCGGCCGCGTCGACGCCACCAGCCGGTGCAGCCGGCGGCGGCTGCCAGGCCGGCATGAGGGTCGTCGAATCTCGGGCAACGGCTGACTCGGGATTCATCGCCGCCGCAGCCATGTCCGGGGAGACCACCATCGTCTCAGCCACGTCGGGCTGCGATTGATTGGACTTCGGAGCTTCCCAGGGCGGCGTCGAGGGCATCGGAGCGGACTCTGCTTCCGCGGCGGCCGACTCGGCTCCTGCGGCCAGAGCCATGTCGGTGGGGCTTGGCTCCGGCGCGGCAGCGGGCGGTGCGGGCGGCGCCAAAGGTGTCGACCATGCCGCTGTCGGGATCGGGGCCGCCGGCGGGTTCCACGGAGGAGCCGCCGGCTGGTCGACCGGAGGCGCGGCCGGCGCGCCCCACGAGGGCGCCGCCGGTGCAGCCGGCTCTTCGGTCTTCGGCATGTCCCAGGCCGGCGCGGCCGGCTCGTTCCAGGCGCCTGACTTGGGTGCGGCAGGAGCGCCGGGCGCCTCCCACGACGGTGCCACGGTCGGTGGCGGCGCGCCCGCCGCCGGTGGGCGCGCTCCCCACTCGTTCGAAGAGGGCGCCGCGGCCGCCGGCTTGGGCGGATCCCATGCCGGTGCCGGCGGGTTCCATGAGGGCGCCGTCGGGAAAGCCGGTTTGGCCGGCTCGGCCGGTGGCGCTCCCCCAGCCTGCGCCGGGTCTCCCCATGACGGCGCGGGTGCAGCCGGCGCGCCCCACGAAGGGGCTGGCGAAGGCGGAGCGGCAGCCGGTGGTGGTGGCGCGGGCGCAGGCGCTGGAGGCGGAGGCCCTGGAGGCGGAGCCGCTGAAGGCGGCGGTGCGCCCCAAGAAGGCGCCGGTGCCCCCGGCGGCGGGGCCGGTGCAGGCGAGGCCCAGTTCGACGGCGGAGTTGCAGGCACTTCCGGCGATCCCCACGTAGGAGGCGGCGCCGCCGCTCCGGGAGGGCCGGGGGGAGCAGCCGGCGCCGCGGGCGAACCCCAGGTTGGCGACGGACCGGCGGGCGGCGCCACTGGCGCTCCCCAAGCGGGTGAGGTGCTGCCGGGCTTGGCCTGCGAAGAAGCCGGTTGGTCCCAGCTCGGCGACGAACCCGGCTGCACGACCACTGTCGGAGCGACAGGCATGGCGGGCCTCGCCGCGGGAGGCGGAGCCCACGTCGACGCGACGCTCGCGGTCTGGCCGGAGGGAGAAGCTGGGCGAACCGGAGGGGCCGACTTCTTCTTCCTGCGGCGACGACGCGTCATCAGGTAGAGCGCACCCGTGAACAGGGCCGCCACCGCCAGGATGATGACCGCGTATTCAGTTGGCATGCGGTGGAGAGCCTCCCTTTCGCCGATTTCGGCTGTGTGTCAGTGACTCAAAGCAGCAGCGCGTAGCCCAGAAGTATGGCATCCGATGTACCCGTATCAATGCCATTGAGAGTAACTCGGAGATACGCGACTTGGCTACGAGCCGACCGTTCCCTCGACCACCAGGCGCCCCGACGCCACACCCGGCACCGTGATGTCCGCCTCCAGCGAGTGCGCCCCATTTCCGAGCGGCTCACCCGTCACGACGTGCACGACGATGCGCCGTCCAATCGGCAGGTCGAGCCGTCGAGGCAATGGGGCGAGACCCGCGTTGGTCTCGATCTGAAGCTTGTGACCGGCGAGCACGATGCCGTCAAGGCGCAGGCCCGTCATGCCGGCGAGGACAGCCGGCCGCGTGCGGTTTTCGATCGAGAAGCTCATGCCACCAGGCTCGCGGCCCAGGCTCGTCAGATCGGCGAGGCGTTCGGCGAGGTAGCGCGGAATCTCGGGGCGCGGTCGCGGCGATGGAAGATTCGAAGTCACTGTGAAGTGGAGCTCGGCGCGATCCAGCTCATGGCCCGCCGAGGTCAGGGTGGCTTCGAGCCGGTAGTCGCCCTCGGCCTGCAGTGGAAGGCTCAGCGTCGTCGCGCTCACCGCAGGCTCGAACGCCGTCGGGATCTCCACCTCGACGCTGCCCGAGTAGGACTTTTTCAGCATCGCATCGCGCAGACGCCTGACGCCCTTGCCCTTCGGGGCGCGCTCGCGCGACAGTGACCAGCGAATGGTGCCGCGCCCAGAAATCTCCGGGTCGTCGTTCACGATCACCATCCGGCCCGCAAACGGAACGTTCGATTTCTGCAAGATCCCGAACGGCCGGTCGGCTTCGAAACCAAGCGGCTCGATGATCACGCGCGTCGGCTTGAACGCGCGCGCCAGCGCTTCGAAGGCGCGCTTCGGGCGCCTCGCGCCGTCTAGCAGGCCGAACCCGATGCCCGGAAACGGATCGACGAGGTGGTATGCGAAGGCGCCCCAGCACGACTCGAACTTTCGCGTGCGCATGTGCTCGGCGGCAAGACGAACGACGTCAGCCTGGTAGCGCTGCGACTCCTCTACATAGGACTCGAGGCTCGAATGGGCTGATGGCAGGCCGACGCCGCGCTCCGCCCAGTTGACCGGCTGGTATCCGGCATAGCGCCATGACGGCTCGTCGTCGGCGACCGGCCATCGCGTTCCGATCTGCGCCCACACCGGAGACTCGATGTCTGGCAACGATTGCGCACCAAACGTGGTGACCATCAGCGGTTCGACATGCGCCAGGTCTGCCCACGAACCACCGGCCCACCCCAGCATCAGGTGCAGGTCGACATCACCGGACGCCGCGAGCGATGGACGGCTTGGGTCGAGCCGGTCGAACGCAGCTTTGAGGTCCTGGTCGATCGGATGGTTCTGCCGCACGGCATGAACCTCGCCGAGGTCTGAGTTAGTCGCGAGCCATGGCGGTTCGTCGTGCGCGATCCAGAGCGCTACGGACGGCCGGTTGTGAAGCAGCTCCACCATCTCCGCCTGCTGCTCGCGCGCGGCCTGCTCGAAAAAGCGAGCATCGTTGCCGCTTGCGTGATAGGCGTAGGTGCCGGTGAGCGGCAGGTCCTGCAGGACGAGAATGCCCATTGCGTCCGCCCGCCTGTAGAACTCGTCAGGCAGCACGTTGGCGACCACGCGCAGCGCATCGAGGTTGGCCTGTTTCGCCGCCACCAGGTCGGCGTCAAACCGCTCCGGCGTCAGCTCGTCCATGCGGTGCGACGGGGCGTAGCAAGCGCCCAGGAGGAAAATCGGACGTCCATTCACCGACATGGCCCAGCGGCGCGCACCGATATCCCAGGCCAGCTCGCGAAACGCGAATGTGTCATCGACGCGCGCGGAGTCGTTGCCCGCCGAATCTCGCGTGACGAGCTCCGCGCCATAGATCGGCTGCACACCCAACCGCCATGGATCCCAGCGGCGCGCGCCGGGAAAGGCGAGGCGCATCGTCAGCGTCTGGTCCGCCCCGCCGGCCAAGCGAACCTCGCGCTTGAGCCGCAGCGTGTCCCGACCAGGCACCGGGACGGCGAGCTCGACCTCGCCTTCCATCTGCCGGCCGTCGAGGTTGCGCAGGCGCGCCTCGACGTCGAGGCGACCATCACCGCCCTCGAAGCGAGGCTTCAGCCGCATCCAATCGATCGTGATCGGGCCGACGTACTCGAGCTCGACCGGCCGCCACAGGCCGACGGGCACTTCCGGCACATAAGGGTCGGGCAGGCTCGAGTAGGCCGACGCGGGATAAGGCTTGAGGTCGCCGTCGTTGAACCAACCCATGATGTGGTGCTTTTTGTCGGGCTGCATCTCGACCGGCGACTCGCAGCAGATGACGAGCAGGTTCTCCGCCTTGAGATATGGCGTGAGGTCGAAGCCGAACGGGGCGAAGTATCCGTAGTGCGATCCGAGCAGCTTGCCGTTGAGCCACGCGTTGGTCGCCAGGAAAGCCCCGCCGATGCGCAGCACGACGCGGCCCGCGTGGTCCGGCCGCGGAAACTCCGTGCGATACCAGACAGACTGTCGGCCCTCGCGTGCGGACAGCTGACGCGGCACCTCGACCGGTTTCCATCCCGAGCCGCGACCGATGGTCAGACGTTCGGCCTCTCCCTCGCCGAGCGGCATCCACACCGCCTCCCACGAGCTCAGCTCGCGGACGCCTGCAGTGCGCTGCGGCATCGGGAGGAACAGGCAGTCGCTCATGTCGCCGCCACGTAAGCGCCGTCGGCTGTGGCGCAGAACATGACCGGGCGGCCGATGGAGGCACCGAACGCTTTTGTGTGTTCGCGCTCGACAAGCGCAAGCACGCTGCCGCCGAAACCGGCGCCCATGATGCGGGCGCCACAGCAGCCGGCCGAAGCCCACGCCTTCTCGACCAGCGCGTCGATGGTCGGGGTCGACACTTCGAAATCGTCGCGCAGGCTCTCGTGGGACTGTTTGAGCAGGCGTCCCAGCTCATCGAAATCTCGCGCGTGCAGTGCGTTCACGAACGCGTGCACCCGCGCGATCTCCGAATCGATGTGGCGGCGGCGCTTCGGGTCGCCGGACTCGGCCTCGTGCCGGCGCTGGTTGTACGGCGTCGCCGCAAGCGAGCGGTGCTCGCCCGAGTCGATCACCGCGATCGCCAGCTCGTCCGGGAATCGCACGGCTTGATATTCCAGGGTCGTGCAGTCGAGCAGCAACGCATGGCCGCGGCGCCCGAGCGCCGACGCGAACTGGTCCATGACACCGACCTGCACGCCGGTCGCGCGCTGCTCCGCCCGCTGGCACGCGAGCGCCGCCTGCTTTCCATCCATCTCAGGACGGAGCCCAACGGCCACCGCAATGAGAAGAGCGGCGGAAGAGCTGATGCCCGCCGCCGGCGGCACCTCTGAGGTGACCTCAACCGATTGCGGTGCGACGCCCAATTCCTCCCCCACCGCACGGACGTAGGCCAGGCCGCCCTGGACGTTGCTCCGCATCGCCCACTCCGACGCGGGATGTCCGGTCACCTCGGTGTGCCGGTCGACGGCGGCCGGCAGGACGACGCCGCCCATGTAATCCACGTGCTCGCCGATGAGGTTCACGCGGCCGGGCGCGCGCCCGCGCCAGCGACCCTCGAGCTGCCTAGATTCCACGCAGCTCGGCCGCGGTGTCCTCGGCGCGTGCGTCGAGGATGAACGCGCCGGCGCCGAGCTCCGACCCGGCGAGGTATTTCAACTTGTCCCGGGTTCGGTTGGGTGGATAGAACTCGATGTGGAAGTGGTGATGGCGGCCTCCGCGGCCGGGAGGCTTCTGGTGCATCGCCATGACGTACGGCAGCGGCCGGTCGAAAAGGCGGTCGTATTTCTGGAGCACGGCCTTGAGGTTGCGTGCGAACGACTCGTCGTCTTCGTCGTCGAGGTCAGCTAGCGCGCCCCGATGACGGATGGGCGCGAGATGGACCTCGTAAGGCCAGCGTGCGAATGGCGGGACGAAGGCGATCCATCTGTCGTCATCGAGCACGGTCCGCTCACCTCCGCGCTCGCCCTCGATGACATCGCAGTAAAGGCACCGGCCGGTCTTGCGCATGTGCCGCGTTTCTGCATTGAGCTCGCGCTGTATGACCGTAGGCACGAATGGATAGGCGTAGATCTGTCCGTGCGGATGGCTCAGGGTGACGCCGATGACCTCTCCTCGGTTCTCGAAGACATAGACGTAACGAACGTTGGGCAGCCGGCCGAGCTCGCTGGTGCGATCGCGCCATACCTCGATGAGGTCGAGGATGTGATCGACGCTCTGCTCGCCGAGCGATGAGTCGTGAACTGGCGTGTAGCACACAACCTCACACCGGCCCTGCTCGCCGGTGTAGGAGGGAAATCGGTTTTCAAAAACTGCGATGTGATAGTCGGGCTCTGGGATTTCCGTTTCGAGCTTGCCCGGGCGCGTCGGGCACAGGGGACAGTGATCGGCCGGCGGGTGATAGGTCCGGTCCTGCCGCCAGGGCGCAACGGTGACCCACTCTTCGAGAAGCGGATGCCAGCG
>Ga0137409_10001723_pt2 | contig 12446 bp, 13 predicted proteins | sample CZODoug1_16funga_FD_122059 | JGI IMG/M metagenome (GOLD analysis project Ga0137409, IMG submission 122059) | Vadose zone soil fungal communities from Angelo Coast Range Reserve, California, USA - CZODoug1_16fungal (Hybrid Assembly) | ecosystem: Environmental > Terrestrial > Soil > Vadose zone...
CGACTTGGGTGCCGTCCATCCTTCGAGGGCCGCACACAAGTCGATCTCGGGTAAACCCGAGATCGTGTGCGGCCACCTCAGGATGACGGTGATCGGTTCGCATCTGCGTCGTCGCGCTATTTCCAGCCCAGGAACGCCAGCAGCCCGTCGCCCATGATCCAGCGCCGGTCAGCGTCCGAAAGGAAATCGAGTTCCTCGGTGAAGTGCGTCACGTATTGGCGATAGGGCACCTTGCCGCGCTGGTGCGTGAGGTCGGTGCCCCAGAAGCAGCGGCGTGGCCCGAAGGCGGCGAGCAGCGTCTGCAAATGCTCGGTCATGTCGCGATATGGATACGGCTCGTCCGAAAACCCCGGTATCGCGGAGAGCTTGACTGCAACGTTCGGATATCTCGCATGGAGCGCGATCAGCGCGACCCGCTCGCGTATCCGCCTATGCTCCGGCCCGCGTGTTGCCAGCCCCATGTGGTCGATGATCAATCGCAGCTTCGGAAAGCGCTGCGCGATGTGTCCGATCGCTTCCGGCGAATCCGGCGCAAAGATCATCAGCGGGATGTCGTGCTCCTGCGCCGCCGGCCAGAACCAGTCGGTGGTTCCGTCGACGATCCAGCGCGCTTTCTCGTGATTGAATGCGACGCGAATGCCGAGCATGCCCTTCTGACTCTTCCAGCCGGGCAACTGACTCGCCATCTCGGAGCGCTCGACCGGGAAGCGACCCATGACGGCAAAACGATCGGGATGGCGCGCGGCTGCTTCGAGCGCATGATCGTTGTTGTCGCCCGGCCAGGTCGGCGGAACGATGATGGCGCGATCGACGGCGGCTTCGTTCATCATCGGCAGGAACTTCTGATAGGTGAGCGGCTCGGGGAGATGCGCACGCTGTTGGCCGCCAGGGATCCACGGCCGGTCGGGCGTCTCGGGCGCCCAGAGATGGATTTGTGAATCGACAATCATGAATGCCCTCGCCTTGAGGATCAGGACCGTGTCGCGACGATCGCCGCCGCGGCCGCAAGGACCAGCAGCAGCGCGGCCAGCAGGAACGGCGCACCCGGCAGATGCCAAACAGCGCCAGCACCAACGAACAGCGCAAACACCTGCGTGAACAAGCCCGGGCCGAACAGGTTGGCGATCCCCATCAAGCTCGCGTTCGCGCCCTGCAACTGGCCTTGTTCGCTCGGCCCGACGCGCCGGCTCATCAGGCCCATCGAAGCAGCGTTCGCGATCCCCCACAGCGACATGAGCGGAATGCCGAGCCAGAAGAACAAGGCGCTTGGCGCAAAGCCCCAGAGCGAGAAGGCCGCAATGCCGAATAGCAGCCCCATGATCAGCGCCGTGCGCTCGCCGAAACGCGCGATGGTCGGGCCGATCAGGCCGCCCTGCACGATCATGGCGGACAATCCGACACCCGCCATGGTGAGGCCCACGACCCGCTCATCGAAGTTATAGCGGTACATCATGTAGAGCACCGCAATGCTGGGCAGGCTGGCATGTGCAAGATTGCCCAGGAAGTTGGAGATCGAGAGCCCGGACAACTCCGGATGCGAGCGCAAGAGCACCAGCGAGCCGAGCGGATTGGCGCGTCGCCATGCGAACGGCGTGCGCCGGTCTGGCGGCAGCGACTCGGGCAAGATGAAAATGCCGTAGAGACCGTTGCCGAGGCTCAGTGCCGCCGCGATCCAGAACGGCAGCCGGGGATCAACATTGCCTGCAAGCCCGCCGAGCGCGGGCCCAAACACGAAGCCCGCGCCGAAAGCGACCCCCAACATGCCGAAGCGAGCAGCGCGTTTCTCCGCCGGCGTCACGTCGGCGATATAGGCGTAGGAGGCGGAAATACTGCCCGCGCAGATGCCGGAGATGATGCGCCCGGCGAACAGCCACCACAGCGTCGGCGCCAGCGCCATCAGAATGTAGTCGAGGCCAAGGCCAAAGTTCGAGATCAGGATGACGGGCTTGCGGCCGAAGCGGTCCGCCAGCATGCCGTGCACCGGCGAGAACACGAACTGCATCAGCGCCCAGGCGGTGCCGAACAGGCCGAGATAGTCGGCGCCGCGCGCCGCGTCGCCACCGACGAAATTGACGACCAGCCGCGGCAGCACCGGAATGATGATGCCGAGCGCCAGCATGTCCAAAAGCACGGTGATGAAGACGAAGATGAAGGCGGCAGAGCGCGCCGGCGCGATCGATGTGGCTTCAGTCATGGGACTACTGCACTGGCTTTACCGAATGTCCGTTCAGGCCCGCGTTCTCGCCGTTCGTACCCGCGCAAACGGGAACCCAGGGCCACTGACTCCCATTCTTCAATTTGTCGCGCTGGGTCCCCGCTTTCGCGGGGACGAACGGTGGAGATCTCGTGAACGGCAGAGATACCATCACGTCCGCCGCTTTCGCTTCGCATATGGATTCTTCTTTTCCCGCAGCATCAATCGGATCGGAGTGCCGGGAAGGTCGAAAGCCTCGCGCAGCGCGTTGACCAGATAGCGCCGGTAGTCGTCCGGCACCGCATCGGCGCGGCTGCAGAACAGAACAAAGGTCGGCGGCCTGCTCTTGGGCTGCGTCAGGTAGTCGAGCCTGATGCGCCGGCCAGAGACTGCGGGCGGTGGATGCGCGGAGGTGACCTCGGACAGAAAGCGGTTGAGCACACTCGTCGGCGCACGCTTGTTCCAGACCGCATGCGCCTCGATGACGGCCGGCATCAGCCGATCAAGCCCCGCCCCGGTGAGGCCCGACACCGCCACGATCGGCACGCCTTTGACTTGCGGCAACCAGTGATCAGTCTCCGCGCGCAGCTTTCTCGTCGCGGCCGCTCCACCGTCCATCAAATCCCACTTGTTCATGCCGATGACGAGCGCGCGGCCTTCGCGCTCGATGAGATCAGCGATGCGCAGGTCCTGCTCCTCGAACGGATGCTGCGCATCCAGGAGCAGGATCACAACATCGGCGAAGCGGATCGCATTGAGCGTGTCCGCAACCGATAGCTTCTCGAGCTTCTGCTCGATCCTTGAGGGCCTGCGCAGACCCGCTGTGTCATGCACGCGGAAGCGCTGCCCGCGCCACTCGAGAGTGACCGCGATCGCGTCACGCGTGATCCCGGCTTCAGGTCCGGTGAGCAGGCGCTCTTCGCCGATCAGCCGGTTGACGAGCGTCGACTTGCCGCTGTTCGGCCGGCCCACCACGGCCACGTTGATCGGCCGCTCGGCCGGCTTCGCCACTTCTTCCGTTGCTGCGGCCGTCGCTCCAGGCAAGGTCGTGCGCAACGCCTCGTAGAGATCGGCGAGCCCTTCTCCGTGCTCCGCCGAGATCGCCACCGGATCGCCCAAGCCCAGCGCATAGGCTTCGAGCGCGCCCGCCGCACCGGCACGGCCTTCGCTCTTGTTGGCGACGAGGATCGCGGGCTTGCCCGAGCGCCGCACCAGATTGGCGAATGCTTCGTCGACTGGCGTGGTTCCAGCACGCGCGTCGACCACGAAGAGGATCGCGTCCGCCGCCGCGAGCGCGGTCTCGGTCTGCGCCTGCATGCGGGCGGTGAGGCTCTCGGGTGCAGCGGTCTCAAGGCCTGCGGTATCGATCACCGTGAAGGTGAGATCGCCGAGCCGGCCAGTGCCTTCGCGGCGGTCACGGGTGACGCCCGGCAGGTCGTCGACCAAAGCAAGCCGCTTGCCGACCAGCCGATTGAACAGGGTGGACTTGCCGACATTCGGCCGTCCGACAATGGCGACCGTGAAGCTCATGAGAGGCGCCGGCAGGTTCGAGATCGTCGCCGCTTCATGCCGCAGCGCGGCGCCAACTGCAATTAGATGTGCAATTGGCTGCGTAATCAGCGCATCGGGGGCGGATCCGGCCACTGCACGCCGCCGCCACCCTGGCTACCGCTGCGCTGCGCAGGCGGGTCGGGCCATTGCACGCCGCCGCTGCTGCCAGCCTGCTGCGACCGCTGCGGTTGCTCGGCCTGTTGCGGCTCAGGAGCGCGGCGAGCCGCGGCAGGCTGCCGCTCTTGCGCGGGCGGCTGCCGCTCGGCAGTCGCCGGCTTCGGCTTGGGCTTCGGTTTGGCTTTTTCGCGCGGCGCTGGCTGATATTCTTCCGGCTTGGCCGTATCTGCGTTGGTCGCGTCAGTCCTGGTCGCATCAGTCTTGGCCGCAGTCCTGGCCGCAGTCTTGCCGGTGGCCTGGCGCGGCGGCGGGCTGACGCTCTGGGTATCGGTGACAGTATACCCGTTCTCCTGTGGGGGCTGCTGATTGCCCTTCACCAGTTCGGACGGAATGCCCTGCGTCACGCCTGGCACGCCTTCGGGGAACACCGCTTTGCGATCGCCCGGAAGCTTTTTCTTAGTATTGAAAAGCTCGCCGGAGAACCAATCGGACGGGTCGATCGCATCTCCGACGCTGGCACAGCCGCCGAGCGGCAGGATCAGCGTTGACGTGACGAGAATGATGCGCATCAGACTGGTCATTGCATGGCCCCTCATGTGCCGCCGCCGGCTGCCACCAGCGCGCTCAGCATCTCGATGCGAGAGCGTGTGGCCGGCGGCGTCTGAATGTCCGTGACAATGAGATCGAACCAGCGCTTGGCGCCGGCCGTGTCACCGACGCGCCAAGCCCCGAGCGCCAGCAGCTCTCGGGCCGTGTACCGGTACGGTCGTCCTTCCGACGCCAGCGGCTCAAGACGCGAGCGCGCCTCGTTAAAGGAGCCCGCGTCGATGTACAGCGAGCCCGCCCGCAGACCGGCCAGCTCGCGCCACGCCGGATCAACCGACCTGTCATCGGCGATCTTCTCATAGGCCGCGATTCCAAGCTTGGAATCGCGCTGTGCCAATTCGGCAGCTTGCCGCACGCGGGCAAGATCACGATAGCTCGCGGTACCGTCGGCCGCGACCTTGGCATAGGCGCTTTCGGCCTCGGCCGCCTTGCCCTCCTGGTCGAGCGTCTGCGCCGCTTCGAAGGCGGCGCCGGTTTCGGCCGCACGCTTAGTCTCGTACCACTCGTAAGCCCGCCAGCCGCCCACCCCGGCAAGGATCAGGAAGATGCCGACATAGACGAGGTTCTGGTAGCGATCCCACAGCTTCTGCAGCCGTTCGCGGCGTACTTCCTCGTCGACTTCCTGGAAGATATCGGACACGCAGCAAGTCCCTGTATCTCAAAGCTTATCTTATGAGGCTTATCTTATGAGGCTTCGCGCAAGCCCCGCCCGATTCCCATTGAGTCCGCGCAATAGCCTAACGATGTGGCGGCGGCAAGGCAAAATCCACCGCTAACTATCGGCGCTACCTCGAAAATCCCTTTGTTTCCGGAACCTTGGCCGGACCGGACCGCCCCGGAAGGTGCCATGTTCATGGTCAGTTTTCCTCAACAACCACAGGCTCAACCACAGGCTGCTGATGGCGAGCTTCGCGGATGGCACGCCACAATGGGACGCGCTGCTTACGGCTTCCGCTTCGCTCTCATCTCGTAGGTGTGCTCGCGGCCCGGAAACACGCGCGCCCGCACGTCCTTGGCATAGCCCGCGATGGCGGCCTCGATGCCCGGCCCGAGATCGCCGTAGCGCTTGACGAATTTCGGCACCCGCGGGGAAAGACCCAGCATGTCCTCCAGCACCAGGATCTGGCCGTCGCAGGCGGGGCTTGCCCCGATGCCGATGGTTGGGATCGGGACCTTCTCGGTGGTAGCCGGACCGTTCAGCACAACCACAGCCTCAATCACCACCGAGAAAGCCCCGGCCTCGGCGACCGCCATGGCGTCGGCCTCGATCGGCGCCCAATCCACCTCGTCGCGGCCTTGCGCGCGGAACGATCCGAGCGTGTTGATCGACTGCGGCGTCAGCCCGACGTGACCCATCACCGGCACGCCGCGCTCGACCAGGAACGCGATGGTCTCGGCCATACGGCGACCACCCTCAAGCTTGATGGCGCCACAGTGGGTTTCCTTGAGCGCGCGCACGCAGGACGCAAACGCCTGCTCCTTCGACTGCTCATAAGAGCCGAACGGCATGTCGACTACGACCAGCGCGCGGCGCGAGCCACGCATCACGGCGTGTCCCTGCAGGATCATCATGTCGAGCGTCACCGGGACCGTGGTTTCGAAGCCATGCATGACCATGCCGAGCGAGTCGCCGACCAGGATCACGTCGCAATAGCGATCGACCAGGCGCGCCGTATGGGCGTGATACGAGGTGAGGCACACGATCGGCTCGCCGCCCTTGCGGGCGCGAATGTCAGGCGCGGTCAGCCGCTTGATCTCTTGCTGCACTGACATGCTCAGCTCCCGAACACAGGCACGCCGATGACCCAAGGATGGAACCAGAAGCCGAGCACGAAATAAATGAGCGTGCCGACAACGACTACGATGAAGTCGTTTCGATATCCACTGCCTGTCACAACGGCTGGCGCCGGTGCATCGGTGCGCCGCTTGAGCGAGATGCGGTCGTAGACGGCCCAGGCCAGGATCGAGGCGAACAAAATGATTGAGCCAAGATCGCCATTGGACAAGAGGTGCGCCACCGCCCACAGCTTCACACCGACCAGCATTGGATGCTTGAGCACGCGCTTGATCTGGCCCGGAATATAGGCGGCCACGATCGCGATGATCGCGGGCCACACCAGAAGCTCCGTCACATGGCGAGTCCAGCGTGGCGGCATCCAGATGTCGATATAGCCGCCCGCCCGATAGTGCGCAAAGCCATAGCCGATCAGCAGGATGCCCACCAGCGACACCAGAGAGAACAAGCCCTTGTAGGGCCCCTCGCCGATGCGCGCGATCACGGCCGCCCGCTGCGGCCGCAAGGCAACGAGGGTGTGGCTGCCGAGAAAGACGGCGAGCCCGATGATCATGATTGCAAGGCCCGTGAATGCAAGGCTCATGCGGCCTCCCCACCGACAGTCCAACAGCGCAACCCGGATGAGCTGACGCTTCGCGCCGCCATCTTCGCCTGCCCCGCTGTCTCCTCACAAGCGCCCCGGAAGCGAAATCGGGTGGCAACCATATTTGCGGCCGGGCAGACCTCCAGGCGCCTGATCCGAGCGGCCTGATTCATAAGTACACGATCTGGTGCCCCGCTTCCGAATTTCGTTATACATGGCGCAACTTCTGACACGAACTTCGGGAGCAAAGGGGACTGGCAAGCCCTCGACGCGCCATCGAGGCTCTCTAGGAGACGCATGAACACACGGTTTCAGGTCGCCATCATCGGAGGCGGGCCGGTCGGCATGGCGCTGGCGATCGAGCTCGGCCAGCGCGGGATTTCATGCGTCAATGTGGAGCGGCGCACAGAACCGCATCGGATTCCGAAAGGCCAGGGGCTTACGCAGCACGCGATGGAACACTTCTACCGCTGGGGCGTCGCCGACAAGGTGCGATCGGCCCGCGTTCTGCCGCAAGGCTTTTCCTTGAGGGGTATCACGGCCTATCTCAATCTCAGTAGCGAGTACTGGTACTCGCCGCCCTTTCGTGAAGTCGTCAACACATACTATTTCCAGGACAGCGAGAGGCTGCCGCAATATCTGACCGAAAGCGTTCTGCAAACACGGATGGCCGAGCTTTCCAGCGTTCACAGTCGGATCGGCTGGACCGCGGAAACGATTGAGCAGGATGATGCGGGCGTCCGCGTCGGCATCGTCTCGCAACAGGGGGAGCCTGAAATCATCGAAGCGGACTATGCGGTCGGCTGCGACGGCAGCCACTCGACCGTTCGCACCCTGGTCGGCATCGAGCGTGACCGCCAGGATTTTGACCAGCTCATGGTTCTGGCAGTCATTCGGTCACGCGAGCTGCATGAAGGCCTCAAACGCTTCCCGCCGCGCTCGACCTATCGTGCGATGGATCCGGAGCTCAAGGGCTACTGGCGGTTCTTCGGACGGGTCGATGCCGAAGAAGGCTTTTTCTTCCATGCGCCGGTCCCGAAGGATACGACCAGGGACAACTACGACTTTCACGGGCTGATGGAGCGTGCTGCCGGCTTCAAGTTTGCGTGCGAATTCGACTATGTCGGGTTCTGGGACATGGCGGTCGCGATCGCCAAACAATATCAGGTCGGTCGGGTGTTCATTGCGGGCGATGCCGCCCACAGCCACCCGCCCTACGGCGGCTATGGGCTCAACAACGGGCTCGACGACGTCTCCAATCTCGGCTGGAAGCTCGCCGCGCGTCTCAACGGCTGGGGCAGCGACGCCCTGTTGCAAACCTATACCGAGGAGCGGCAACCGGTTTTCTGGGAAACCGCCGAGGATTTCATTCTTGGGCGCATCAGGGCCGATCGGGATATTCTCGAACGTTACGACCCGGAACGGGATCGCGAGGAATTCGCACGGGTCTGGGAGAAAGCCAAGACCGACACCGCCATGCGCGCGATGACCTATGACCCGCACTGCGAAGGATCATCGATCGTCTTTGGACCGCCGGGCAGCGTCTGTAGCGCGCACGGCACGCATACGTTCGAGGCCCGGCCCGGCCACCACCTGCCATCGCGACAGCTGTCGAACGGACGAAACGTGTTCGAGGCGCTGGGCCGCGAATTCACGCTGTTGGCATTCGGTGCCGAGGACCGCGCGGTCGCAATGTTCGAGCAGGCATCGACCTTGCTCGGCGTGCCGCTGACGGTGATCCGCGACAGCGATGCCGGCGAGCGTGAGGCCTACAAGGCGCGACTTATTTTGGTGCGCCCCGATCACTACGTTGCGTGGACCGGTGACAGCGCGCCGGACAACGCCATGGCAATCATAGGCAAGGCGGTCGGTCGCGCAGCTAAGTCGTTGCCTTTGTGATGCTCAATACATTCAAACACTGGCGGGTGGCGTTACATGAGTATGCTGCAAACGCTGACGTTGATCGTTTTCACGATAATCTTGGAACCTCGAATCAGGCGATCTCGATACCTTTCAAATCAGGAGAATTGGCTGTACGCTACGATGGATTGCAAAGTCGGCGGGTGCTAACGGGCACAGGCTGGAGACATCCCAATGATCGAAACCGGCCACGCTGACGCCGCGGTCGTCAGCGACGCGGACAGGGGACGGCGCCGCAAAAGTAGTGTTCTCGGCTTGGTACCGGGCTTCGTCTACATTCTGGCGTTGTTCATCATCGGGCAGTTCTTCTTCACGGACCCGCGAGCAATACTCGTCAATATCGGCAGATACCAGCTTGCGTGGGTCGAAGTCCTGTTAGTTGCCGCCGCCATCATGGCGATGGCGGAGCAGATCAAAGTGGCCACCCCAGGCGTGAACAATACCACCGAGGTGCTGTTCATGGGGGCGATTGCCATCATCCAAATCGTGCTGTTCGCCCTTGCCGCCGCCAAGGTGCAAAGTCTCGCGATCTTCGACAACACGGAGTTCCTGCTTCTCACAGTCATCAATTTGGCACAGACCGCCGTGGCCTATCAGATCAACTCCGCGACGCTGATGCGAACCATCTCTTCGTCCTGACAGGCTTTCGTTGGAGTTGATCCATCTCCTGATCCGCTCATTGGTGATGATGAGAGAGGTGCCATGCGGCGCCTCGATCACCATCTTTGGGTCTTACACCCACCGGCGAATGCCCGCCGTCGACGTTGATCGCCGTGCCGGCGATGTAGGACGCCTGATCCGATGCCAGGAAACATGCCAGGTTGGCGAACTCTTCCGCCTTGCCGATGCGGCGCAGCGGAATGTCCTTGGCGCGGCGGGCGATGTAGTCCGCCAGCGGGATGCCTTCCTTGGCGGCGCGCTGCACATGCTGATCGGCTTCGATAAAGCCAACGAGCATCGCATTGACCAGGATGTTGTGCGGCGCGCCTTCGATCGAGAGAAGCTTCGTCAGCGCCATGCCGGCCGCGCGCGAGATTGTGGTCGGTCCGCTGCCGGCGCGCGGCGCCTTGGCGCCGATATTGAGCACGTTGATGACGCGGCCCCAGCGCCGCTCCTTCATCTGCGGCCAGACCAGGCGGGTGAGCCTGATCGCGGCGAACAGCTTCTGGTCGAGATCCTCGCGCCAGACTTCGTCGGTGGCAACGTTGAAAAGCTGCGGCGTGCCCCATTCAAACGCATTTCTTAGTACTTGCGACCGCCGACCAGAGAGCGCCGTGCGCCTCGCAGCATTTTCGGGCCTAGCGATCTTGCCATTATTGCGATGTCTTCGAGATCGCGGCCGCGATAGCTGTCAATGGTTCGCTTGCGATGATGATCAATCAGCTCAAGCCAGAGCTCCTCGGCTGCCCCTTGTGAGCAAAACTTCATCATACGAAGCTCGTACGAACCGCGACGAATGAGCGAGAGAGTTGAGTCAAGTGTGCGCATGGAGTTTCGTTTTCCGGTTTGTGTCGCCCGCATGTCCATAACGCGTCATTTCCTTAGCAGGATCCAACAACGAAGGATAAAGTCGTAAACCTTCGTATCATTCTTTGAGGGGCCGACGCCCGCCTTGCGAGCGTAGCGTCTGGTGTGTCATACAGCCGACAAGAGTGACGCAGATCACCGCACAGCCGATAGGCCGCGCGCTACAGCCTCGAACAGCCAGGCAACTCCCGCATCGGCCATGGCAGCCTTCGTCGAAACCACACCGATGTCGTCCGGCTTGCGCGGCGAGCGAAGCGGAATCTCGCGGAGCTGAAGGCCAAATCGCTTCGCATGACGCTGCACCAGCCTCCTCGGCAACGTCGCGATGATGTCCGATTCAGCGATCGTAGCGAGGGCAATCATGAAGTTGGGAACGGTCAGGACGACACGCCGCGAGAGACCTTCCTTCGCCAGCGCTTCATCAATCACGCCACGATCGTCGCCGATCACCGAGACAAGCAGATGGCGCATCGCGCAGTAGTTCTCGAGACTGGGATCGCGGCCGAAGGCGTGCCCCCTACGCATGGCGACCACGAAGTCCTCTGCAAATACAGTCCGCTGAACGTAGCGCGGCGGGACAATGCCGACGGGCATTATGGCCATATCCAAGGCGTGTGAATCGAGCTCCGCGAGCGTGAGTGGCCAGCCTTGATCCATCGGGCGACCTGTCCGCTGCGGCATGAGCTGGCGCGAACGGATGTCGATACCGGGCGCCTCCTTGCTCAATTGATCCATAAGCCGCACGAGAAAGACGGCCCATAGCGCATCCGGCGCGCCGATCGTGAATCGGCGCCGGGCCGTGAGAGGATCGAAAGGCACGGCGGAGGAGATCACCGTGTCCACGCGCGCAAGGATCTCCGTCACAGGCTCCTTCAGCTGCAGCGCCCGCTCTGTCGGCGAGACGCCCTTCGGATTCTTCAGGAATAACGGATCGTTCAGCAGCTGACGCAGCCGGGTCAGCCCATGGCTGACAGCCGAGGGCGTGAGGTTGAGCCGCTTGGCCGCGCCCGCGACCTGCTGCTCCTCCAGCACCGTGATGAACAGCACCAGGAGGTTAAGATCAATCCGCATGAGCTGAGCAGAATTCAGCATGTTGCTGAAACTATATCATTCGATTCATGGGCTGCAATGGCTCATGAGACGCTGAAAGTCGCGCTGCTGAACGAGGTCCAATCATGAGCCGCCTACAACTCTATAACTTCCAGCTCTGCCCCTTTGCGCACCGGGTGCGCTTGACACTTGCCGAGAAGAGACTCGCGGCGGAATTGATCGAGATCGATCTGAAGAACAAACCTGCGGGCTTCTCGAAAATCTCGCCTTACGGCAAGGTTCCACTACTGCAGCACGGAGACGTAAGAATCTGGGAATCGGCGATCATCAACGGATATCTCGACGAGGTCTTCTCTGATCCACCGCTGATGCCCTCCTCGCCGTCAGATCGAGCGCTCGCCCACATCTGGATCAAGTTCACGGACGAACGTCTTTATGCGGCGACGCATAGTCTTATCTTCACTCGGGACGACGAAGCGAGACGCAAGTTGGTTGCCCAGATGTTCGAGAGTATCCAGTTTCTCGAGAACGAGGTCATGGCAAAGCGTGCCGGAGGCGGGCCCTATGTGTTCGGCGACCGGTTCACTCTGGTGGACATCACACTTTACCCTTGGTTTGAACAGCTAGGCGCTTTGGAGCAGTTCAGCGAATTCCGGCTGCCAAACGGCTGCGTCGGCCTGCGCGAATGGCGGCAAGCGGTGAGCGAACGCAAAGCGGTTGTGCAATGCGCACGCTCGACTGATTGGTACGCGGAGCGCTATCGGACCTATCTGGCTGCTTGAAGGTCATGAGTACACGGTCTACACCACCGGCGAATGCCCGCCGTCGACGTTGATCGCCGTGCCGGCGATGTAGGACGCCTGATCCGATGCCAGGAAACATGCCAGGTTGGCGAACTCTTCCGCCTTGCCGATGCGGCGCAGCGGAATGTCCTTGGCGCGGCGGGCGATGTAGTCCGCCAGCGGGATGCCTTCCTTGGCGGCGCGCTGCACATGCTGATCGGCTTCGATAAAGCCAACGAGCATCGCATTGACCAGGATGTTGTGCGGCGCGCCTTCGATCGAGAGAAGCTTCGTCAGCGCCATGCCGGCCGCGCGCGAGAT
>Ga0137409_10006172_pt1 | contig 12446 bp, 8 predicted proteins | sample CZODoug1_16funga_FD_122059 | JGI IMG/M metagenome (GOLD analysis project Ga0137409, IMG submission 122059) | Vadose zone soil fungal communities from Angelo Coast Range Reserve, California, USA - CZODoug1_16fungal (Hybrid Assembly) | ecosystem: Environmental > Terrestrial > Soil > Vadose zone...
GAGCCGCATCCCCTGCCACCTCCCCGAGCGGGTGACGCCGGAGCTGTGCGCGATCCTCAAGCAGTACCATCCCCTCTACATCAACACGCACTTCAACCATCCCGACGAGCTGACGCCGGCTGCGGTGAAAGCGCTGGGAATGTTGGCCGACGCAGGGATCCCGCTGGGCTGCCAGACGGTGCTCCTCAAAGGCGTGAACGACGATCCGGAGATCATGAAGCTGCTGATGCAGAAGCTGCTCATCGCGAGGGTCCGGCCTTACTACATCTATATGTGCGACCAGGTTGCGGGCGCCGAGCACTTCCGGACCACCGTGCAGAAGGGGCTGGAGATCATCCAGGCGCTCCGGGGCTGGACCTCGGGGCTGGCGGTGCCGCATTTCGTGATCGATGCGCCCGGAGGCGGCGGCAAAATCCCGCTCCTGCCCGAATACGTCGTCGAGCTGACTGACAAGGAAGTCGTGCTGCGGAACTATGCCGGCAAATTGTACCGCTACACGCAGGGCGCGAAGGAACCGGCGCTCGATCCGGTCCAGGTGGGGTGAGCGAGCTCACGCTCGATTTCGTAGTACGGTTGTATCGCGAGCACGCCGCCGCCCTGCGGATCGTGCGCGGGGCCCAACAACGTCTGTACGCCCAACGAAGCGACGCCCGTCTCGAGCGCTTCGCCGCGTACCGCTGGACTGCGGCGGCGCTGCGCCGCGCCGGCTTGCCCGCCCACTACAGGCGCCGCTTCCGACCCAAGTTCGACGATATCGAGGCGGAGCTCACCTACCTGTTCGTCCGGAGCCTGCGCCCCGCCGTCGTAGTGGAGATCGCCCCGTACTACGGGTGGTCCACGACGTGGCTGCTGCACGCGTTGCGCGACAACGGCGCCGGCCGGCTGCAGTCCTACGACCTGGTGGACTACAGCCGCTGGACCATGCCCCCCGACCTGGCCGGCGAGCGGTGGCTCCTCACTCAGGCGGATATCAAGAACTGCCTGGATCGACTGCCGCGCGACGTCGGGTACCTCTTCCTGGACGCGTCCCACACCGCGGAGTTCGCCCGCTGGTACCTGGACTCGCTGTTCCCGCGGCTCGCCCCGGGGACGGTGGTCGGCGTCCACGACATCGTCCGCGGGGACCTGCCGCCCATGGAGGAAAGCCTTGTGCTGCGCGAATGGCTAGAGCGGCGCGGGGTTCCGTTCCTCACGGCGGCGCCCGGGCAGCCCGGCGGCGCGCACCAACGGATTGTCGCGCTCAAGCGGGAGCTCGGGCTGGCCGAGCCGATTCATGACTCCCTGAAGAACCCGATGGTCTTTTTCCGCTTGCCCTAGGGTGGGGTTGACGGCTCGGGCCGGCCCCGTATATTTATGTTCAACAATGCATAAACATACGATGGCCCCGCTGGCAAATATTATCGACGGACCCTCTCGAGGGAGCGGCGGGGCACGATAGCGTGACAAGAAAACGCGAACCCGGCCAGCCCGCTCCCTCAGCAGAGCGGGCTTTTCGTTTGCTCGATCCGTGGCGCGAACGCGACGCGTGCGGCGTCGGCTTCGTTGCGCGCGCCGACGGCGAACGCACCAACGACATCCTGGCGATGGCGCTCACCGCCGTCGCTCGACTCGCCCATCGCGGCGCCGCCTCCAACGACAAGTCGGGCGACGGTGCCGGTGTCCTGACGCAGATCCCGCACCGCCTGCTGGGCGTCGGGCCGGTCGAGCGCGTCGCGCTCGGCATGTTCTTCCTGCCGCAAGCGGCTGGTGCCCGCGACGCGGCGATCGACCTCATCGAAACCGTGCTCGTCGGCCTCGGCATGTCGGTCCTCGGCTGGCGCGTCGTGCCCGTCGACGCCACCGTGCTCGGCCCGCTCGCCGCGGCGAACCAGCCAGCCATCCGGCAGGTGTTCGTCGGCCCGCCGTCCGGCCCCGCGAATGCCCAGGCGTGGGAGCGGCGCCTCTATCTCGCGCGCCGCGTGATCGAGCGGCGTGCCGCGAGCGCCGGGCTGCCCGTCTTCGCGTGCTCGCTCTCGTGCCGCACCGTCGTCTACAAGGCGCTGCTCGTCGGCACCGAGCTGCCGGGCTTCTACGCCGACCTGCGCTCGCCGCTGTTCGACACCGGCATCGCCGTATTCCACCAGCGCTACTCGACCAACACCCTGCCGAGCTGGCCGCTCGCCCAGCCGTTCCGGTTGCTCGCCCACAACGGCGAGATCAATACGCTGTGGGGCAACCGCAATGCGATGCTCGCGCGCGAACCGGCGCTCGCGGCGCCGGTGTGGGAGCGAGACGTCGAGCAGCTCAAGCCCGTCATCTGGCCGGACGGCAGCGATTCCACGAGTCTCGACAACGCGCTGGAGCTGCTCGTCCGCTCGGGCCGCGATCCGGTGCACGCGCTCATGATGCTGCTGCCGGAAGCGTGGGAACGCGTTCCCGAGATGAATCCCGCGCTGCGGAGCTTTTACGAATATCACGCGGGCTTGATGGAGCCCTGGGACGGCCCGGCGGCGCTCGCCTTCAGCGACGGCGTCGTCGCCGGCTCGGCGCTCGACCGCAACGGACTCCGCCCCTGCCGCTACAAAGTGACGCGCGACAACGTCGTCGTCGCCGCATCCGAAGTCGGCGTGGTCGACCTCGATCCTGCGACCGTCGTCGAATCCGGCCGGCTCGGTCCCGGCGAGCTGCTCGTGGTCGATACGCTCCGCAACGTCGTACTCCGCAGCGCGGACGCAAAGCTCGAGGTCGCGCAGCGTTGCCCGTATCGCCGCTGGGCGTCGCGCGCGATCCGGCAGCTGCCGACGGAGGTCGGCCGCCTGGGCCCCGTGCTTCCCCCGGAAGAGCTGACGGCACGGCAGCACGCGTTCGGGTACAGCCACGAAGATCTGCGCTACGTGATCTCGCCGATGGCGGCTGAAGGCAAAGATGCCATCTGGAGCATGGGCGACGACACGCCGATCGCGCCGTTGTCCCGGCAGCCCCAGAGCGTCTACGCCTACGTGCGCCAGCGCTTTGCGCAGGTCACGAATCCGGCGATCGATCCGCTCCGCGAAGAGCGCGTCATGTCGCTGGTCATGTACCTGGGCCGGCGCGGTTCATTGCTGGCGCAACGCCCCGGCGGCAAGACCCTGCTTCGCATCGAGCACCCGGTCCTGCTCGCGGAAGAAATGGCCGCGCTGCGGCGCGCCGGCGGCGCGGAGCTCACGACCCTCAGCGCGACGTGGGAAGCAGCGGCCGGTCCGGAAGAGTTGTCGCGCGCCCTCGAGAAGCTGGCCCAGGATGCCGTCGCGGCCGTTCGGCGGGGCGGCGGCGCCACGATCCTGGTCATCAGTGATCGCGATGCCGACAAGACGCGGGCGCCGATCCCGATGCTGCTCGCGATCGGCGCCGTGCATCAACGGCTCGTGCAAGCGCGGCAGCGCATCCGTGTCGGGCTGGTCGCCGAGTCCGGCGATGCGTGGGACGTCCACCATATCGCGGCGCTGTTCGGTTACGGCGCGGAAGCCGTACACCCGTGGCTCGCGTTGCAATGCCTGCGCGACGAGGAATCGTCGGCCGACAAGTATCGCAGCGCGGCCGAGAAGGGGCTGCTCAAGATCCTGTCGAAGATGGGGATCTCGACGCTCCAGTCGTACGCCGGCGCACAGATCTTCGAAGCGATCGGGCTCGGTCCCGAAATCATGGACCGGTGCTTTACCGGCACGGCGTCGGTGATCGGCGGCATCGGCTTCAAGGAAATCGCCGAGGATGTCCTGACGCGCCACCAGAGCGCGGGAGCACTCCCCGACCACGGCCGCGTGCGCTACCGCCGCGACGGCGAGGACCACGGCTGGTCGCCGCCGCTCGTCCGCGCGCTCCAGCACGGCGAATACGCCGGATTCGTCGCGGGCACGCGTGCCCGCGCTCCCGCGGGTCCGCGCGACCTGGTCGACTTCCGGGAGCAGGCGCCGGTGCCGCTCGAAACAGTCGAGCCCGCCGAAGACATCCGCCGCCGCTTCATCTCCAGCGCCATGTCGCTCGGCGCACTATCGCCCGAAGCGCACACGACGCTCGCCATTGCGATGAACCGGATGCACGCGCGTTCGAACTCCGGCGAGGGCGGCGAGGACCCGGCCACATACGCCGCGCGCGGCGACACCGATCGGGCTGACAATCGGATCAAGCAGGTCGCGTCCGGCCGGTTCGGCGTCACGGCGGGCTACCTGGTTCGCGCGGACGAGCTCGAGATCAAGATCGCCCAGGGCTCGAAGCCGGGCGAAGGCGGCCAGCTCCCCGGCCACAAAGTCACCGATCTCATCGCCCGGCTGCGTCATGCGGTCCCCGGAATTCCGCTCATTTCGCCGCCGCCGCATCACGACATCTACTCGATCGAGGATCTGGCGCAGCTGATCCACGATCTCAAGCAGGTGAATCCGACGGCGCGCGTCGGCGTGAAGCTCGTCGCCGAAGCCGGCGTCGGCACGGTGGCGGCGGGTGTGGCCAAAGCGTACGCCGACTACGTGCTCATCTCGGGGCACAATGGCGGGACGGGCGCGTCGCCCCTGTCGTCGATCAAGCACGCCGGGTCGCCGTGGGAGCTGGGACTCGCCGAGACGCAGGCGATCTTGCTCCGCAACGGCCTGCGCGAGCGCATCGAAGTGCGCACCGATGGCGGGCTGCGCACCGGTCGCGATGTGGTGATCGCGGCGTTGCTGGGCGCCGAGGCGTTTGGCTTCGGGACGGCGACGGTCGTCGCGCTCGGCTGCGCGATGGCGCGGCAGTGCCACCTGAATACCTGCCCCACCGGGATCGCGACACAGCGTGCCGATCTGCGCGCGAAGTTTCGCGGTACTCCCGAGCAGGTCATCGCGTACTTCACGCACATCGCCGAAGATGTGCGCCGCATCCTGGCGTCGCTCGGCGTGCGCACCATGGACGACATCATTGGCCGGGTGGAGTTGTTGCAGCGCATCGACCGTCCCGAAACGCCGCGCGCGCAGACGCTCGACCTGTCAGCGCTGCTGACCTCAGCCGCCCAGCCGGGGCAGGCGCGCCGCCGCACTGTGGAGCGGAATGTCCGCCCAGGCATCGTTTCGCTCGATGCGGAGATTCTCGAGCAGGACGGCACGGCGTCCCGAGTAATCCCGATCGGGAATCACCATCTCACCGTCGGTGCGCGCATCGCGGGTCGGCTCGCGCGCGAGCATGGCAGCCAAGGACCGGGCACTCCCTTACGGCTGCGCTTCCGGGGCAGCGCCGGGCAGAGCTTCGGCGCCTTCACGCTGCCGCGGATGCACCTGCAGCTCGAGGGCGAAGCCAACGACCACGTCGGGAAGGGGCTGTGCGGCGGCGAGATCGTCATTCGGCCATTCCGGAACGCCGCCTACACCGGCGGATCACATGTGCTGCTCGGCAACACCGCGCTGTACGGCGCGACGTCGGGCCGCCTGTTCGCGGCCGGGAGTGCGGGGGACCGGTTTGCGGTGCGGAATTCCGGGGCAGTTGCCGTGATCGAAGGCGCCGGCGACCACTGCTGCGAGTACATGACCGGCGGCGTCGTCGTGGTGCTGGGGCCGGTCGGCCGGAACTTCGCGGCCGGGATGTCGAACGGCATCGCGTACGTCCTCGACGAACAGAGCCTGCTGGAATCCCGCTGCAACCTGGAGATGGTCGCGGTGAGCGGGCTGAATTCGATGGACGAGCGCGTGCTGCGCAAGCTTGTCCAGCAGCATTTCCACAAGAGCGGCAGCGCGCGGGCCCGCTCGATCCTCGCGCATTGGGATGCCTATCGCGCGCTGTTTCGCAAAGTCGCGCCGCCGGCGGTTGCGGCGGTCGAACCGATGGACCACCTGCAATCGACGGAGAGCCGAGCATGAAACTGATCACGACCATCGTCCGTTCCGAACGCCTTCCGGAGGTGAAAGCGGCGCTGTTCCGGGCCGGGATCACCGGCATCACGCTGAGCCGCGTCAGCGGCCACGGCGGCGAGCACGAGCGGTTCGAGCAGTATCGCGGTACGGCAATCGTCATGGAGTTCCACGAGAAAGTCAAAATCGAAATGGTGTGCTCCGAGCCCTTCGTCGAGCCGTGCGTGCAAGCCATTATCTCGGCGGCGCGCACGGGAGAGGTGGGCGATGGGAAGATCTTCGTGCAGCCGATCGAGCGGGTGATCCGCATCCGCACGGGCGAGGTGGACAATGCCGCCCTGACCGCCGTCAACGCCGATCAAGTTCAACGCGCGGCCATCAGCGCCGCGGGCAAGGGAGGGGAGGGATGACGCAGGCCGCTCTTTCTTCGGGCGATACCGCGTGGGTTCTCACCTCGAGCGCGCTCGTGCTCCTGATGACTGTGGGGCTCGCGTTCTTCTACGGCGGCCTCGTGCGTCCGAAGAATGCCCTCAACACCATGATGATGAGCGTCGTCGCGCTCGGCGTGATAGGCGTGCAGTGGATGCTGGTCGGGTACTCGATCGCATTCGGTCCGGGGAACTCATGGCTGGGCGGCCTCTCATGGGTCGGCCTGCAGCACGTGGGGCTCGACCCCAATCCCACGTATTCGGCGACGATCCCGCTCCAGGCGCACGCGATGTTCCAGGGAATGTTCGCGATCATTACCCCCGCCCTCATCTCGGGCGCGATCGTGGAGCGCATGCGCTTCCGGGGCTACATCGTATTCCTCATCCTGTGGGCGACGTTGATCTATGATCCGCTCGCGCACTGGGTGTGGGGGTCCGGCGGCTGGCTGCTGAAGCGCGGCGCGCTGGACTTCGCCGGTGGAACCGTCGTCCACATCAGCGCCGGCGTGTCGGCGCTCGTCGCCGCATGGTACCTCGGACCCCGGCGCGACTATCGCCGCGTCCCCATCGCGCCGCACAACGTCCCGCTCGTCCTGCTCGGCGCGGGGCTGCTCTGGTTCGGCTGGTTCGGCTTCAATGCGGGCTCCGCGCTGGCCGCGAACGGCCTCGCGGCTCTGGCGTTCGTCAACACCAACACCGCCGCCGCCGCGGCGCTCGTCACGTGGGCGGGGCTCGACCTGATCCGCACCGGGAAGATCACGGCGGTCGGTGCCGCCACGGGCCTCGTCGTGGGTCTCGTCGGCATCACACCGGCGGCCGGCTATGTCACCCCGCTATCCGGGCTGGTGATCGGGATACTGGCAGCGGGTGTGAGCTACACGGCTATTCAGATTCGCTCCAGGACCAAGCTCGATGACGCGCTCGACGTGTTCTCGTGCCATGGGCTCGCCGGAATCGCAGGCGCGTTGCTGACCGGCGTATTCGCGACCAAGCTCGTGAACCCCGCCGGAGGCGACGGGCTCCTCGCGGGGAACGCCGGCCAGATGGGAGTGCAGCTGCTCGCCATCCTCGCCACCATCGCGATCGCCGCCCTCGGCACGCTCGGGATTCTGACGCTTATCCAAGCGACGATCGGCGCGCGGGCTGACGTGCCCGAAGAGAGCGCGGGCCTCGACCTGAGCCAGCATGGCGAAGAAGCGTACTTCGGTGCGGATCTGGGCAGCGCGGCCGGCACGGGCGGTTCGCTCGGCGGCAGCGTGGTCGTCGAAAACTTTGCCGTGGAGCTGACCCCAATGGCGGCTCCCAGCGTCTGATGCGGGCCCGGCTCATCGCCGCGACCGTTTGAGATATCTTCCTCCCCATGAGCTCGGGGTCGAAGGGAACGCCGTCGCAGTACAAGGTCGGGCTCGTGCAGATGCGCATGAGCGACGATCCGGACGCGAATCTCGCCAAAGCCGTCGCGCGCATTCGCGAGGCCGCACAGCAGGGCGCGGACCTCGTGTGCCTGCCCGAGCTGTTCCGCACCATGTACATCGGGCAGCGGGAAGACCACGCGCTCTTCGATCTGGCCGAGCCGGTCCCCGGACCGACGACCGAGACACTCGGCAAGATCGCAAAAGAGAACGGCGTCGTCGTGATCGCGTCGCTGTTCGAGCGCCGGGCCGCGGGGTTGTATCACAACACGGCAGCGGTCATCGACGCCGACGGCACGGTCAAGGGGATCTATCGCAAGATGCACATCCCCGACGACCCCTCGTACTACGAGAAGTTCTATTTCACGCCGGGTGATCTGGGCTTTCGCGCGTTCGATACAAAAGTCGGGCCGATCGGCACGCTCATCTGCTGGGATCAATGGTATCCCGAGGGCGCTCGGCTCACGGCGCTGCAAGGCGCGAACATTTTGCTCTATCCCACCGCGATCGGCTGGCACCCTTCAGAAAAAGCGCAATACGGCGAGCAGCAGCTCGATGCCTGGAAGACGATTCAGCGCAGCCATGCGATCGCGAACGGCTGCTGGGTCGCCGCGGTGAACCGCGTCGGCTTCGAGAAGCTCGGTGGTGAAGGGGCGGGCATCGAGTTCTGGGGCCACTCGTTTATCTGCGACCCGTTCGGCATCGTGGTCGCCGAGGCCGCCGAGGCCGAGGCGCTGGTGCTGGCGCAGGTGGATTTGGCGCGGATCGAAGAGGTCCGCCGCAACTGGCCGTTCCTGCGTGACCGGCGCACCGATGCGTACGACGGCATTCAACACCGCTTTCTGACTGACTAGCTTGCCCACCGGTTACCGGATGCCGGCCGAGTGGGAGCCGCATGCGGCGACCTGGATCGGCTGGCCGCACAACGTTACCGATTGGCCCGGGAAGTTCCCTCCGATCCCCTGGGTGTACGGCGAAATCGTCCGCAAGCTCGCGCCCGGCGAAGTGGTCCGCATTCTCGTCAACGCTGCGATACAGCAGACGCAGGCCAGTCGTATCCTCAAGAAGGTCGGCGTCGATCTGGCGCGCGTCGACTTCCTGCGCTTCCCGACCAACCGAGGCTGGACGCGCGACTTCGGCCCGATCTTCGTGCGCGGAGACAAGGGCCTCGCGATCGCGCGCTTCCACTTCAACGCCTGGGCGAAGTACAAAGACTGGAAGCACGACGCAAAGATCCCCGAGCGGGCGGCGAAGCACTTCAAGCTTCCATTGATCCAGGGAAAGATCGTCCTCGAAGGTGGCAGCATCGACGTGAACGGACGCGGCACCCTGATCACGACGGAAGAATGTCTGCTCGATCCGAAAGTGCAGACCCGCAATCCCGGACTCTCGCGCGGCGAGATCGAGACCGTGTTTCGCGATGCGCTCGGGATCACGAACACGCTGTGGCTCGGCAAAGGGATTGCGGGCGACGACACGCATGGCCACGTGGATGACCTGTGCCGTTTTGTGAAGCCCGGAACCGTCGTCCTGTGTCGCGAAGACGATCCGAAGGACCTGAACTACCGGCCGCTGGCCGAGAATCGCGAGCGGCTGCAGGGGATGCATCTGGAAAGAGGGACGAGCATCGAGGTTGTCGACCTGCCGATGCCCGCCCCTCTGCATTTCGACGGCGTTCGGTTACCCGCCAGCTACGCCAACTTCTACATCTCCAATGCCGCGGTGCTCGTGCCGACATTCAACGATCCCAAGGATCGGATTGCCCTCGGTATTCTCGCCGAGTTGTTTCGCGATCGCCCCGTCGTCGGGATCCACGCGGTGGACCTCGTCTGGGGTCTCGGAACCATCCACTGTCTGACGCAGCAAGAGCCTAAACCGTAACAACCGTCCGACCGTCCGACCGTCCGTCCTATTGCAGCTGCCAAATCTCCACGCGATTCCCCGTGAGGATCGGAATCAGCACGCGATTGCGCTTGGCGTCATACCCGAAATCGGCGGGACTCGGAACGCCACTGATGATCTTCGTGCCCTGCGTACTGTCGAACCGCGTGATCGATGAGTCCGTCCAACTCGACACGACGACTTTCCCCCCGATCATCTCCACGCCATCGAACCCGCCGACGCCTCTGGCGATTACGCTGGGCGCGCGATCGCCCGGTTTCCACGCCATGACCGCCTTGCCGCCGTACTGCACCACGATGAATCGCCGCCCCACGGCGTCGAGTGTGATCCCGTTCGGCCGGCCGAGTGTGTCACCCCGCACGGCGACCGTCACCTTACGATCCGGTCCCACGCGGAAGATGCGGTCCGGCCCCGGGTGCAGAACGTTGCCGACGTCGTCGAAGCGAATGCCGGTGTCGGTGATGTAGATCGCGCCGTTGGGAGCGATCGCGATGTCGTTCAGGAACACCGCGCCCAGGCTGTCGAGCTTGACGCTGTCAACCGGAGCTCCGGTGCGCGCGTTGAACGCGCGCACGACGTCGATATCGGCGACCCACAGCGTGTCGCCGAGCACAGCCAGACCCTTGGGCGCGTTGAGGGTCACCCCACCGCGACCGCCCTCGATGAACTTGAGAACCTCGATTGCCCCGTCCGGCCGCAGGCGGCTGATGAAGCCATTGTTGTCCTTCGTCAACGGGTTGCCGTTGATGTTCGACACGAAGTAGATGTCCTGTGCCGAATCGTCGAGAACGGATTCCGGCGTCAGAAACCCCACGACCGTCGTCACCTTTGTCGCCCGGGAATTGGCGGGCGGCGGAGCCTGTGGCGCCGGCGCTACCGTATCTGCCGTGAGTGAGCTTTCGGGGGGCGGGGGCGGTTGCGCCCGTCGCCGGTCCACCGGCTGGCACGCCGCGAGCGCTGCGAGCATGATACAAAGGACGGTCGTTCTCATCGGGGCTCTTTCACCTCGGGCCAAGGTCCCCCAACGGTCGCACGAGAGTGCCCCTTGAGGTAGGGGGGTCGCGGGCACGCGCCCGACCTCCGCCTTTGTGATGAACTGCACAACCCTTTCGGTCGCTCTTACTGCCGCTGCCCTTCCTCCTCGGCCAACGATTGAATGTGGTGCAAGACCCGCGTGTGGATCGCCGTGACGATCGCCCGCGCGGGCACCGTCCAATAGACTTGCGGGAACATGTCAACCACGTAGGCCGTCCGCCCTTCGAGCCGGGTCCGTCCCCCGGGCAGAGGCGTGAGCCTGAACTCGCCGTGCGTCGCTCGGAAGTAGCCGTCGAGATGCGGCGGATGAATCTCGCCGTAGGGGCTCAGCTCGGTCATCGGCGGCGCCTGGGCCGTGATGTCGAACGAAAGCAGCTGGTTTTCCTGCCAGGCCGTGATCGGCTCGACGAAGCTGCCGGTCGTGAAGTCGCAGTAGCGGATCGCGCCGATGCCGCGCCCATCGATCCGGGCGCGCAACGGTGCCGCGACCCCGGCGCGGAACAGCAGCTCGGTCGGCGGCGCCAGATCCGGGAAACTCACAACGTGCCGCCAGACGACTTCCGGCGGGGCCGCAATCTCGACCACCGTGACGACTTCGTGGACGGGCGGCACCGGCCGGGGCTCGACGCCCAGGAATACGGGCACGACCAGCGCCATCCCCCCGCCCATCGCCCCATGCACGCCGCCGCGCGCCACGGCCCTGCCGAGTACAGCGCCGGGAAATGCGATCGCCAGTGCAATCGGCAGCGCCATGATGGTGCAGATGCTGCCCTCCAGCGCGAACAGGATCAGCGCTCCAGCGGCAATCGACACGCTCGCCAGTGCGAGGACGATGGACTGGCCAGCCGGCCGTTCGTGCCCGCGGTTGTAGATGTACGAGCTGATGTAGCCGATGGTGAATGGCACGCCAAGGAACAACCCTGTCGAGTAGCTGCGCCGCAGGTAGACAGCGACGCCGACGGACACCAGCGCGATGCCGAGCGATGCGGCAACCCCCAACATTGCGCTCTTTAGCCGATCATCGACCGCAGATGGTGGTGGCTCGCCCGGCCGTTGGGCCGTCGGCTTGGACGGCAGCAACGACAACCATCCCATGAGGATGAAATTCAGCGCCGGTACAAAGAAGAGCAGCGCGATCCACGGACTCTGGCCCGCGTCTGCCGCACGGCGCATCGACATGCTGACGCCGATCCAGAGAAACGGCAGCGCGAACACGACGAGCACGGGAATGAGCCACTCTGCATCGCGCAGCACGTTGGTGCGCGTGCTCAGCAGCGGCGACAGATAGTTCAACGGGGTCCAGACGCGGCCCGCGTAGCTCCAGATCAGCAGCGCGTCGATGCCGTATTTCAGCGCCATGAGACCGACGCCGTGCCGGAAGTAGGTTCCGCGATCTACGGGATCGCGGAAACCGAACCACAGGCGGACCCAGCGGTCTCCCATCATGGGACCTAGGCTCTCGCTTCCTCCAGCTCCTTCTTCCGCGACTCGGTCACCTTCGCGGCGATTTCGGTCGGCGCGTCCTGGTACACGTGGAACTTCATCTTGTACGTCCCGCGCCCGTGCGTGATCGAATGCAGCGTCGTGGCGTACCGGTCGAGCTCGGCCTCCGGGACGAGCGCCTTCACCTTCGTGAGTCGTCCATCCTTCTCCGTTCCGACGATGTGCCCGCGCCGCGAGGAGAGATCGCCCATCACGGCGCCCTGATACACGTCGGGCGTCCACACCTCGACATCCATGATCGGCTCGAGCAGCACGGGCCGCGCTCCCGGGCTCACGTTTCGGAACGCCAGAATGCCGGCCATTTTGAACGACATTTCGTTCGAGTCCACGTCGTGGTAGGA